>Ga0163144_10026445_pt1 | contig 11281 bp, 10 predicted proteins | sample OliLak19BULKMAT1_FD_123175 | JGI IMG/M metagenome (GOLD analysis project Ga0163144, IMG submission 123175) | Freshwater microbial mat bacterial communities from Lake Vanda, McMurdo Dry Valleys, Antarctica - Oligotrophic Lake LV.19.BULKMAT1 | ecosystem: Environmental > Aquatic > Freshwater >... | reverse complement strand
CGGATACGCCAGGCGCGCTCCGTCCGGACTCCATACGAGCGCCTCGATGCCAATGCCCAGAAACGCCTTTCCCTCCAGTCCATCCACCCGCACCCGCTGGCCGGTCTCGTCCTCTAGCACCACCACCTCGCGGCTCCGATCCGGGCTCTTCCCGAACCACACGACGCCGGGCCCGCACCCCGCGAGCGCCACCCCCATCATGGCTGCCAACACCCGCTTCCTCATGCCCGATCGCGATCGTGCAGGGCCCCCGGCAACGACGTCCCCATGGCCCCGCTCATGATCCCGCGCGCCACCACCCGCGACTCCACCTCGGCCTGCACCTCGAACCTCAGGATGTTCTCGACCGCGTGCGTCTGCGTCACCGTATAAACCAGTCGCTGGCCCGCAAACACCGGCTGCAGGAACTTGATGTCCACCGCCGCGCTCACCCCCATTCGCGACGTCGGATCCACCAGGTCGCGCTGCAACACCTCCGCGAGCTGCTTCCCGACATCCGCCTTGTATCCCGGCCGCAAATGAAACCCGAGGTCCATGTTCCGCAACGACACCAGCACGTCCTCCGGATCGCGCCCCTGCCTCTCCCACCCCGCCTGGAGCTCCAGCACGATCCGCAGCAGATTGCACGTCTGCCCCATTCCCTCGATCGTATAGATCCCCGGCCACAGGTGCAGCCCCGGGAAATGCCCCTCGAACACCGGCTCGTTCGCCGAGATCATCCGCGCCGCGCAAAGGCTCGGTCGCGGCCCGCGGGCATACCCTTCAATCGAGTCCACCATCAAAAACGGCCGTCGATGTGGCAATAACCGCGTCACCACGTCCGGACCGAGCACCAGCGGCGTTAGCTTTCGATTGTTCATGATACAGCTCGCAATGCAGCCACCGTCTCGGCGAGCGAACGCTCGTCGTCCGTGGCAAAAAGAGCAGCAGTGGCACCGGCGCTCTCCCGTGCCACACGTTGATTGCGGTGCCACAAGCTCCGAAGGACGGCACCCGGGCCCATCGTCACCACGGCGCCACCCCGCGCGCTCACCGAGGCGAGGGCCCGCGTCCACCACACCGGCCGCACCAGCTGCTCGGCGAGCAGCTCGAGAATCTCGTCCCCGCCCTTGACGACTTCGCCATGAGCATTACTTACATACCCGCAGCGTGCTCCGGAGCGTTCCGCGCTCCGCAGCACGTAGCGCCAATCTTCCACAGCCCCCGCCATCGCAGGGCTGTGCCACGCACCAGCGGTGGGCACGCGCGTCGCAAGCGCGGGGGCAAACGCCAGCACCGCGCGCACCGCGACCTCATCGCCCGTGAGCACCGTCTCGTCCGGCGCGTTGTATGCCGCCACCACCATCGCGCCCGCATTCCAGCCCACGTTCGGTCCTGCGCTCCGGCCTGCGTTCCGTCCGACGTCCAGCGCCTCCGCGATCACCGTCGCATCCGCTGTCGCGAGCGCCACCATCCCGCCGGGCCTCGCGGCCGCCTCGCGCGCCATCAACCGGCCGCGCGCCGCCGCAAGCCGCACCGCCTCCTGCGCGGTCACGCACCCCGCCGCCGACCACGCCGCCAGCTCCCCGAGCGAGTGCCCCAGCACCACCGCCGGCACCACCCCGCCCGCCCTCAGCGCCTCCGACGCTGCCAGACAGATCGCCGTCAACACCGGCTGCAACACCTCCGTCCGGTCCAGCAGCGCCGGCCGCTCCAGGAGGCGTGCGAGCGGCACGTCGGCCTCGCGCGCGGCCAGCTCGCACAGCGCGCGCCCCCCTTCCGAACGAACGGTCGAGCGCAGCGCGGCGTCCACCCGCTTCGCTCCCTGCCCCGGGAAAAGAAAGGCGATCTCCACTCTACACCCGCGCATCCCGAGCGGCAGCCGCGGCGCGGCACAGGCCGCTACCAGAGGCCCGACAGCCACTCTCCGCGACCCCCACGCCGACAATTCGCCGTCCGCCACCGGCGCCGCCCCGACAGCCACTCTCCGCGACCCTCATGCCGACAATCCGCCGTCCACCACCAGCGCGTGGCCGATGATGTACGCCGCCTCGTCCGATGCGAGAAACAACACCGCGCGCGCCACCTCTTCCGCCGTCCCGAAGCGCCCGGCCGGGATCGCCGTGCGGATTCGGTCGGCGATCCGCCGGTCCATCCGCGCCGCCAGGCCCGCGGCGATGGCCCCCGGGATCACCGCGTTCACGCGGATTCCGCGCGGCGCGAGCTCCGCACCCAGGGCCCGCGTGAACGCCACGAGCCCGCCCTTCGAGGCCGCGTAGTTGACCTGCCCCGGGCTGGCGCGCAATGCCGACACCGCGCCCACGTTGACGATCGCGCCGCCGCCCGCCGACAGCATCGGCCGCACTACCGCGCGGGCGCAATGGAACAGGCCGCCCAGGTTCGTCGCAATGACGTCGTCCCAGCTCTCCTGCGCCATCAGCGGAAACAGCTCGTCGCGCGCGATGCCCGCGTTGTTCACCAGCACGTCGATGCGCGTGCGCTCCCGGACCACGTCTTCGATCGCAGCGTCGACCGCCTCGCGCTTGCTGACGTCGAACGCCAGCGCCCGACCGTCGCCGCCCGCCGCCTGGCCCGCCTCGCGCACCATGGCGAGCGTCTGCGCCGCGTCCTTCTCGCGGGCCAGATAGCCGATCACCACGAACGCCCCCTCGCTCGCGAACGCCACCGCCATGGCGCGCCCCAGCCCCCGCGAGCCGCCCGTGACGAGCACGGTCCGCCCGGCAAAACGCGCGCGAACCGCCGCGGGAGCTGCAACTTCGGTCGTCATATCAGCGCGGTCATCTCAGCGCGGTCATCTCATCGTGGTCAGACCACCGCGGTCAGACCAGCCCGGGAAAGGTGTCGCGCGCCCGCGTGGCGTACGCGTGGCGCTGCGGGTTGATGTAAAGGCTCCGGTTGTTCACCACCGGCGGGGAGACCGTGGCTACCGCGGACCTGTCCGACTTGCTCTTGCCGGCCGTGAAGCTGTCGATTCCAGCATGGAAGTACGGCCGATCGAGGAGCGCCACCGCGACGTGCGACTCGATGGTCGGCGAGAACCCCGAGGTCAGCACCTCGCCGATGCGCTCGTCGTCGAGCCACACGCCGTCCCCCTTCATCACGGGCTCCTTCCCGATCAGGTACGTCGCGCGCCGGGCGACCCCCGCGCTGCGCTGCGCCCGCAGCGCCTCGGCCCCGACATACTCCTTGTTGTACGAGACCCGCCATTGCAGCCCCAGCTCGATGGGCGACAGCCCTTTTCGGCCCTCGCGCCGGACGTTGAAGAACCCGTTTTCCAGACCACACTGCTCCAGCGAATCGAGGCCCACGCGCCGCACGTCGAAGGCCCTCCCCTGCTCTTCGATGCGCGCCTGAAGCTCCGCCGAGCGCTCTTTCGGGACGAAGAGATCGTACCCGTACTCCCCTGTCTTCCCTCCGCGTAGACAGAGCACCTCGTCCGTCCGATAAAAGTAGAGGTACGGCAGCCCGATCAGATCCGGGCCGAGCAGCTCCCCGATGAGCTCCCACGCATACGGCCCGTGCACCGACACGAAGTCGTGGGCCGCCGTCATGTCCTCGACCGCCACCCTGGCGCCCGCGGGAGCATGGCTCTTCAGATGGTCGATCAGATGCTTGGCGGTCGGCCCCTCCGCCATGAGCAAATACGACTCGTCCTCTTGCCCGACGTAGACGTCCGCGAAGACCCGCGCCTTCTCATCGAGCAGCACGGTCGGCCGCACCTGCCCGTCGCGCACGAACAGATCGGCCGCGCACACGCGGTCGAGCACCGCGAACGCGTCGTCGCCGCTCACCCGCAGACACACCACGTGCGGCTCGTCGCTGAACGCCACCCCCGTGCGAATGGCTGCGATCTCACTGCTCCGCATTGCCCACCTCCACACCTTCGGGCTCGCCTGCGGCGGCAACGTTGGTCGTGCCAGCGCGGACACCCTCACTCTCGCCTGCCGTCAGACCCTCGGTCCCGCCTCCGCCGACAGCTTCGGGCTCACCGGATCCCGCACCCTCCGCGGACGCCTCGAACCCCTCGGGCAACGTCCCCGCTGCCACCGCGGCCTCGTACGACAACACCATGTCGACCAGCTTGCCGACCGTGCGCATCACCCGGCGGCCGAGCGCATCGTCCGGTAGCTGAAGCCCGAAGGTGTCTTCGAGGCTCACCACCAGCTCGACGGCGTCGACCGAGTCGAGGCCCAGGCCCGTGCCGAAGAGCGGGGTATCGGGATCGATCGTATCGGGCTCGCGCTCCACGTGCAGGCGCTCGACAAGCAGCGTTCGCACGCGATCGAGCACGGCCTCGCGGTGCGTGACGTAGCTCTGGAGATCAGGTGTCATCGGGTCTCCCGGGGTTCACATTCCAAGATCACGGCGGCAGCGCAGCTCCCGCTGTCGTGCGCGAGGAGCACACTCGTTCGCTCTCCCGCGCGCAAGCGGTGAAGCGCCACCGCCGTACGAAGCAAGGGGTGCGCCGCCGGCGCGCGCACCGCGCCACCCTCGTCCACGAGCCCCGCGCCCCCATGCTCCACGCCCGATGCGCCCCCATCGTCCAGAGGCGGGCGCTCGCCCACGTTGCCCGCCATCGCGAGGGCGCGCGCCATCGCCTCCGGAGCTTGGCCCGGGCCCGCGAGGCCCCAGCCCGCGACGCGCACGAACGCTCCCCCCGCGTTGGCAGCGCGCGCCTCGCCCGCAGCGCCGCCCGCATCGCCCTGGCGAGCCGTGCCTGCGGCTCTCGCGAACCTCACGTGGGGCTCCGCCCCATCGGCACCGAGCACCACACACGCGCCCGCTTCGCACAGCCGATCGGCGGGCTCGTCGCGATCGATCTCGTCGGCCGACGCCACACACATCACGTCGGCGTCGCCGCGAAACGCCAGCGCATTGGCCGCGAGCACCAGCGCGACGAGGCCACCGCCGTTGCCCGTCGTGAGCGTCGTCGTGGGGCCGCGAAGCTGCACGGCGCGGGCACACGCGCCGGTCGACGCATTGAGCACCACGCGCGTGAACGCGGGCGCCGACAGGCGGAGCAGGCCGCGCTCCTTCACGCTCGAATCGAGCTCGTGCGCGCTGGTCGGCGAGATGCGCGAGAGGGCCGCGAACAGCCCCGCGCGATCGCGCAAGGGGCCGCGCAGCGAGAGGCCCGCGTCGCGCAGCGCCTCGGCCGTCGCGAACGTCAGCAAGCGCGACAGCGGATCGAAGCCGCGCAGATCGACGCCCGCGAGCGACCGCGGCACCGGGCCCGCTGGCAGGCGACCCGCGAGCCTCTCGGGCGCCCCGCACAGCGCGAGCCCGGCCACCGTGTCGATGCCCGGCAGCACCAGCCCCGCACCGAGCAGCCACACCGCGCGGCGCTGCACCGTGCGCGACGGCGCGGGCCGATCCGGCGCGTCGATCGTGACGATGGCATTGGCGCCGCCGAACGCCGACGAATTGCACAGCGCGTGCGCCACCGCGTGGGGACGCGGCGTGCGCTGCGCCACCGGATCTTCCGGACAGCGCGGCCGCGGCCGCGTGAAATTCAGCGTCTGCGGGATCGCCCCGTGCTGCATCGCGAGCAGCGTCGCGATGAGCTCCAGCACGCCCGCCGCGCCCTGCCCGTGCCCGAGCAGGCTCTTCGTCGAGCTCACCGGGAGGGTGCTCGCCCGCTCGCCGAGCGCGAGCAAGATGCCGCGCCACTCCGCCGGATCGTTCGCCTCGGTGCCCGTGCCGTGGGCGTTCACGTAATCGATGTCGGCCGCGTCGAGGCCGGCGTCCGCCAGCGCGCCGCGCGCCGCGCGCCCCATCCCGGAGCCCGTCGGATCGGGCGAGGTCGCGTGGTACGCGTCGCACGACAGCCCATAACCCGACACCCACGCGACGGGCGCAGCCCCGCGGCGCGCAGCGTCGTCGCCGCGTTCGAGCACCAGGAAGCCCGCCCCCTCACCGAGCGTCGTGCCCGGCGGATCGCTGAAGGGCGCGCACTTCGCGGGGGTGAGCAGCCCCAGGTTGTGGAAGCCGGCGAAGATCTCCTCGGTCAGCGCGTCGGAGCCGCCCGCGATCACCACGTCGGCGACGCCGTCGAGCAGCAGATCGCGACCGAAGCCGATCGCATTGGCCGACGACGAGCACGCCGTCGAGACGGTGACGCGCGGACCGTGCGCGCCGAGCTGATCGCCCACGATCTCGGCCAGCCGATGGATCCCCTCGGGGTGCGTCGCGAGGCTGGTTCCAAAGACGATCGCAATGCGGGTTGGCGCCACGGTGGCTGCTTCGAGGCGCGCCGAGAGGACCGCCTCGCGGGCCGCCGTGAGGGCGAAGTCGAGCGCGTGATCGGCCGTCTTCTTGTCGGGCTCGAGCGTGTCGAGCGCCACCATCCCCGCCGTGTGCACCGCGAAACCCTCGGTCGAGAAGCGGGTGATTGGCCTGATCCCGTCGATGCCTTCGCGGAGGGCGCGCCACAGCGCGTCGATCCCGGAGCCGACCGCCGACACAGCGCCGAGTCCGGTGATCGCCACGGGCCCGCGCCGCGAGTCCTGGCTCGATGGCCGTCCGGAGCCGCGGACCTCTGCCGCCGTGCGGTGGGCGGCCCCCATCCGTCACGCCCTCGCGCGAATGATCGCACCGGCGATCAAGCAGCCGATGCCGCCGAGGCCCAGCAGCACCGCGGCCGTGACCACGAAATAGCCGCCAACCTGCGTGCTCGGCGAGGCCACCATCAGCGCGGCCGAGATGCCCGCAATGGCCCCGAGGCCCAGGAGCCCACCGCCGACCGCGAGCAGGATGGTGCCCCGCTTGACCTTCTTCACACTGCGTCCCTGCTCGTCGACCTCTTCTCGAGGCGCGTCGGCATACGCATACGGAAACGGCGTCGCGGCCGGATAAGGCGACACGCCGCCCGTGGCGTCAGGGTGCGGCGAGTTGGCGGGATACAGCTTGCCGTCCGGTCCGTACAGCATCCCTGGAGGCGCCGCCGTGCCGCCGCCCGGGGGGTACGCCTGCGCGATGCCCGGCACGTGCTGCCACGCCTGCGCGAGCGCGAACTGCCGCCGGTGAAACTCCCAGAACGCCGTCTCGCCCATCTGCGCCTGCAAGCGCCGCTGAAACTCTTCGACCGACGCCTCGCGCGCCGCCACCTTCTTCACCTTGTCGCCATACTCGTCGATGAACAGCGACGTCGACTGGCGCAGCCGGAAACACGCCTGCTTGCCGACCTCGCGCATGTGCGTGCGGCGCTTCTCGTTGACCCCGGCCTTCACCGCCTCTTCGTCGAGCGCATCGAGGATGCGCACGCCCGCCGTCGCGTCCTCGCGCATCATCCGCCCCACGTCCGCGCGCTCCGTCGGGGTGAACGACGCCAGCGTGCTGTTCATCCCGAACACCGCGTCATCCATCTCTTGCATCGAGCTCCACAGCCGCGCCTGCATCCCCGGGTGGACCCGCCCGTGCTCCGGCAGATCGCCGAACGACCCCACCAGCAGCATCGATCGCAGCGTCTTGCGCACCAGCTCGTCGGAGTGCTCGAAGCGCGGATCGCTGCGCCCCGTCCGCTGCGCCTCCTTGCTCACGACGCTGTCGAGCGTGCTGGTCGATTGAATGAACCCCAGGCTGCTGTCGAGCCGCTGCAAAAAGCCGCCCATGTCCAGCGATTCAAGCTCTGCGAGGGTCGGCACCGGCACCGCCGACATCCCCTCCATCATGGCGCCGCAGCCCACCGCGCTGAAGCCCACGGACCCGCCCGCCACCACGCCCGCCTTGATGAAGTTTCGCCGTTCCATCAACGACCGATACCACGCAAAATTGAAACCAGGCAACGGTAGGCCCGAAACACACGCCCGTCCCACACCACGTGTGCAGCGCCCTGCACGCTGTGCCCTCTTCGACTCCACCTCTCGTGGGCCGAGCCCCAGGCCGGCTGCAACAACTGCGCACGCAAACCCCAGGGCGGCACCGTCCTCGATACAGACGTCCACTTCGCCACCATCGCGCAAGGCCTTCCACGTCATCATCGACGGCAGCCACGGTCGGCGGCTCGACACACACATGCGCATGTGCATACTATGGTGCATGGCCATGACGAAGCGGGTTCAAGTGCTCATGGAGCCCGGCGAGTTCCGGGTGCTCGAAGGTATCGCTCGGAAGCGGCGGGTTTCGGTGTCGGACCTCATGCGCGAGGCCGCGCGCGTACAGCTGCTCTCGCAGGCCGGACGCGCTGGCCGCAGCGCGGCGGCTCACAAGTTCCTCGACCTGCCCGAGACCCCACTTCCTGCCTGGAACGACCTCAAGAAAGAGCTCGAGGACCGTCGTGGCTAGGATGTTCCTCGACACCAACGTTTTCCTTTACGCCATTGGTGCAGAAAGTCCGCACCGGGAGGCCTGCCGATCTCTGCTATTGGCAGTCGGCGAAGGGAGAGTCGACGCGGTCACCAGCAGTGAGGTCTTGCAGGAGATCCTCCACGTCCGCTCACGACGTGTCGATATGAAGGACGCTATCAGCGCCGTTCGCGCGGCCGCCGCCATGGTGGCGGAAGTGTTACCGGTAACGATGGAGGACGTGCTCTCTGCCTGCAAGGTGCTCGAAAAGCACCCACAGATGGCAGCGCGCGACGCTCTCCATGTCGCCGTGATGAAAGCCGCGCGCATCCATACGCTGATTTCCGTCGACAAAGACTTCGACGCTTTGAAAGAAATAGACCGCGTTCATCCGAAAGACGCATTGGAAGAATGATGAAGAGGGCTCGGGAGACGAACGGCGTCTGGCGGTTCGAGCTTGCGGGGAAGATCAAGGCGGACGACCCGTGTTGCGTCCTTCTGCTCCATCATCCACATTCCCCGGCAAGAGGTGGTCGTGGCCCTGCGTGAGCTGCGGCGGGCGCTCCAGCCGGGCGGGCTATCGTCATTGGCGTTCCACGTGGGGGATCACGTGCATCACATGGACGAGTGGTGGGGGCACGCGGCGTCCGCATCCGGAACAACGCGGGTGACTGCCACGCAAAGTGTCCTGGGGAGACCGCGGTAGTCAGCCCGAACGCAGCGCGCTCGGGTGCGGCTGACCACTGGAGCACGCCGCCGTCGAGGGGTGCTCTTTGGCTTGACTGGCCTTTCGGACCAATCCACTCTTTCGCGGGGGTACGCATCGGGCCGCGCGCCGAGAGGGCGCGGACGCGTGGCGGTCGCGGGGCAACGGGTGCTCCCGGACGAGCCGCGCAGAGATCCGGGCGCAGTCGGGGGATGCTGTCAGTTTCGTTCGAGGGGCTCACGGGGAGACGTCCGCCGGCCGTGGTGCTGGGGGATCTGTGCCTGGTACGGCCTCTTGGAATGGTGGGGATACCGCTCATCGTGGCGGCGAGCCACGCCGGTGACGAGGTGCTGCGATCGCGCCACGTGCGCGGCGGCTGCCTGGTCCCCGGATTCGAGGAAGAGCACCAGAGCGCGTCGGCCGGCGCGCTCCTCGACCTCGGCCGGAAGCTCCACGAGCGCCTCTCGTGCAAGGTGCCTCTGATCTATGGCAGCGACGACCATCTCGACCTGATTTACCGGTACCGCCGGGAGCTGTCGGAGCATTACCTGTTCACCCTGAACGACGAGCCCGTGGCGCTGGCGCTCCACGACAAGGAGCGGTTCTACGAGCTGGCCCTCGCGAAAGGCATTCGCGTCCCGAGGACCTGCAAGGGGGGCCTCGACATCGCGAGCGGGATTGCCGCTCTGCGCGAGCCGCTGCTGGTCAAGCCGAGGCGCAAGACGGACTGGCACGGTCTCCAGCAGCAGTTGTTCCAGGGCAAGGGCAAGGCCCGAGTCTTCGCGACCCGAGAAGAGCTGCTCCGGCACCCGGCCTTCGAGCGCTACCGGGACGAGCTCATCGTGCAGGAGCTCATCCGTGGGGACGCCCGAGACCTTGTGTCGTTCCACGCCTACGCCGGCGAGGACGGCGAGATCCTGGCCAGCTTCTGCGGGCGCAAGGTGCGGACGTGGCCGCAGTTCGCGGGCGAGAGCTCGTTCATCGAGCTGACGACCGACGCGGAGGTCGACGCGGCCGGGCGGGAGATTGCCGCGAAGCTGGGGCTCAAAGGTCCGTTCAAGATCGACCTGATCCGGGACGCGCCGAGCGGCGCGCTGTACGTGCTGGAGATCAATGCGCGCTTCAACCTGTGGCATTACCTGGGCGCGGCTCACGGCGTGAACTTGCCCGAGGTGGCGTACGAGCACCTGGTCCACGGGCGCCGCACGCCGAGCCGCGCGGTGGCGCCCACACGCCGGTGGCTCGACCTCTACCGCGACTACCATGCGTTCCGCGAGCAGCGCTCGGGCGGGTCGCTCAGCGTCTCGCAATGGCTGTCCTCGCTGGCCAGCCCGGACAACATTTACGGGATCTTCGCCTGGGACGATCCCGTCCCCTTCATGCAATGGACTGGAAACTTCATTGCAAAAGCCTGCCGGCAAAGGCCAGGCCGGGCTGATTTACCAGCCCAGGTGGACCACAAGACGGTGAAGCGTCGGCCCTGAGGAGGTGAGTCATGGCGCGCTACGGAATCCTCTCGGACATCCACGGTAACCTGGAGGCCCTGCGCACGGCCGTGGCGTTCTTGCAGGGCGAGGGCGGGGTCGACGAGCTCCTGTGTCTCGGCGACATCGTCGGGTACAACGCGGAGCCCGACGCCTGCGTCGAGCTCGTGCGGGAGCTGGGCGTCGCCTCGATCGCCGGCAATCACGATCTCATTGCCATCGGCGCGCTGGGGTTCGAGCGCTGCGCGCTGCGGCCACGGTTCGCTTTGCAGCGAACACGCCAGGTGGTGAGCGAGGCGACCCGGCAAGCCCTCCGGACCCTGCCCTGCCGGCGAGTCGTCGAGGACGAGGTGGTGCTGATGCACGGCGGGTTCCGCGACGTGTGCCAGTACGTCACCACGCCGGACCAGGTGCAGGAGAACCACGCGCGCATGCTGGCCGAGGTGCCGCGGGCGCGGATCTGCTTCTTCGGCCACACGCACGCGCAGAAGCTCTACGAGGTGCACAGGGGCGTCGCGACCGAGCGGGCGGCCGAGGGCACCGTGGCGCTGGACGCCCCGGGCCGGACGTATTTCGTCAACCCAGGGTCGGTCGACGCGGCGCGGAAAGAGGACCGCAGGCTGGCGGAGGTGGCCATCTTCGATTCCTGGCGGCGAACCGTGTCGTTCCATCGGGTGCCGTACGATCACGAGCGCGCCGAGCGCTGGGCGACGGAGCAGGGCTATCGGATGACGGCCGCGGGAGAGCAGGTTCGCAGCACTCTCCGCACGCTCGAGCGCAGCGGGCGGGGCGCGATGCGGCGCCTCCG
>Ga0163144_10026443_pt1 | contig 11282 bp, 11 predicted proteins | sample OliLak19BULKMAT1_FD_123175 | JGI IMG/M metagenome (GOLD analysis project Ga0163144, IMG submission 123175) | Freshwater microbial mat bacterial communities from Lake Vanda, McMurdo Dry Valleys, Antarctica - Oligotrophic Lake LV.19.BULKMAT1 | ecosystem: Environmental > Aquatic > Freshwater >... | reverse complement strand
GCGGGCGCCGGGTCGTAGTCCGGGCGGCGCGCGAGGCCCCCGGCGCGCGAGGCCGGGCAGGGGCGCGAGGCCCCCGGCGCGCGAGGCCGGGCAGGGGCGCGAGGCCCCCGGCGCGCGAGGCCGGGCCAGCCCGGACTACGCTGCCGCGATTTCCTGCCAGATCGTCACCCGGTGCCGCTTCGGCGCGGGCATAGGACTCGCTGACGTCTGGCCTCGGCCGTACTGGAGCGCACGCACGCTCAGCCTGGGCTGTTGCGGGGCGCGCGGACCCTCTGTGTCGGGGCGGAAGGGCGCCCAGGCGTCACCCCGTGCCGATCTGGCAGGAAACTCAGGGCGTCGATCCGAGCGAGAGGGTCGCGGAGCCATCGGCGCATCCCGTGGCCATCGGTCGGCATCTTTGCGCGTAGCACACCGGCGTGTGCCGCCACCGCGCGCCGGTTCGTGCGACTGTCCGACAGCACGACCCAGGTGCTGACGGCGACCGGGTCCCAACCCCGCTCGCGGGCGATCTGCGAGGCCAGACGTCGTCGACGATCCATGGAACAAAGCAGCCCGCTGACCTCAACGAGCTCCGTCTTGAGTTCGATGACCAGGAGCATCCGTCGACCGGGATGCCAAGCAAGCACGTCGATGATGCCGCGCTCCCCATAGATCGAGAATGACACTTCCGGCTCGAACACCCAGCCGTCAAGGCTCGAGAGCAGCCCGGCCATCGCCTCGTGCATCGCCGCGTGTCGGGCGTCCAACAGCCGACCCAGGTCGGCACCCTGCCAGCGGACGACGGTGTCCAGCCGCGCTCCGAGCGCCTCGACCACTCGATGCACTTTACCGATCGGGATGGAGCGAAGCCCGCCGCGCTCGACCCGGGCGATCAGGGAACCCGACACGCCCGCTCTGTGCCCGAGGTCCGACTGCCGCCAGCCCTTGCGCTGGCGGAGCGCCCGAACGATCGCGCCGATCCGCAGGTCATCCACCAGCCGCAGCATGGCCGCCGGCGCTTACCTGCGGCTCACCCGGCGTAGAATCGCCGCCATGCAGCCCCCGAGTCCCAACGGCCATACCTACATCGTCAGCGCGGCGCGTACGCCGATCGGCAAGTTCGGCGGAGCACTCAGCGCCGTCCCGGCCACGGAACTCGGCGGCGTCGCGATCCGGGCAGCCGTCGAGCGTGCCGGCCTGGACCCCGCGACCACAGAACTTGACGATGTGCTCATGGGCCAGGTCCTTCAGGCGGGCAGCGGTCAGGCGCCGGCTCGACAGGCCGCACTCAGGGCCGGCCTCCCGGACACGACCAGCGCCACGACCATCAACCGCGTCTGCGGCTCAGGCCTCAAGGCGATCATGCTCGCCGCTTCGGAGATCCGGGCCGGCGACGCGGACCTCGTCATCGCGGGCGGCATGGAGTCGATGAATGGCGCGCCCTACCTGCTCAACGGTGCCCGCTTCGGGCTCCGTCTCGGCAACGCGACGCTCGTCGACTCGACCGTCAACGACGGCCTCTGGTGCGCGATCGAGGATTGCCATATGGGCACCCACGCCGAACGCGTGGCCATCAGCGAGCAGGTCAGCCGCGAGGACCAGGACGCGTTTGCGCTGGCCAGTCATCAGAAGGCGATCGCGGCCATCGACGCCGGGCGCTTCGATGCCGAGATGGCGCCCGTTACGGTGCGCGATGCGAAGGGCCGCGAGACGGTCGTGAGCGTGGACGAGGGGCCGCGCCGCGACTCCACGGCCGAGGCGCTCGCCAGGCTCAAGCCCGCCTTCGACCTGCCCGACGAAGCCTCCGGGGACCGCGGCGACGCGACGACCGGCACCGTGACCGCCGGTAATGCCCCAGGCATCACGGATGGCGCGGCCGCCACGCTCGTCGCCAGCGAGCGAGCCGTCGAGCGCCTCGGCCTCACACCGCTCGCCCGCATCGTCGGGTACGCCCAGTCGGAGATCGCCCCCAAGTGGCTGTTCCTCGCCCCGGTCGAGGGCGTGAAGCGCCTCCTGGACCGCATCGAGCTGCCCATCGAAGCCTTCGACCTGATCGAGATCAACGAGGCCTTCGCCGCGCAGACCCTGGCCGACGGGCGTGCCCTGGGCTTCGACTGGGACAAGGTCAACGTCAACGGCGGGGCGATCGCCCTGGGCCACCCGATCGGGGCCAGCGGCGCGCGCATCGTGGCCACGCTCATCCACGAACTGCGCCGGCGCGAGGGGCGCTACGGACTTGCCACCCTGTGCCTTGGCGGCGGCGGCTCCGTGGCGATGGCGGTGGAGCGCGTCTGATCTCGCGCCGGATCGGTTCCACCTCGGTGCGGAAGGGGCCGCAGGCACAGAACGAGACGAGCCCCGGGGCTGGCGTCGGGGGGTACGCCAACGTCCCGGGGCTCGACGATGTCACCGCGCCGATCGACGCGGGGAGCGGTCGATTCGTACTCGAAAGCGATGTCAGGCGCTGGGAGTCGGCCGAAGCCCGGTTAGCTCCTCCCACCCTTGAGCTGGCCGCGAATCGCGCCACCCGGGTAGCTGGTCGTGTGGACGTTCACGTAGACCGCGCCGGCACGGATCGCCCGCACCACCTCGGCGAAATCGCCCGCCGCGATCCCTTGCGCCGCCGGGCCGATGATCGTGATCGTGCCCGTGATAGGAGTTACCGTCGCCGCGGCCGGACAGGCCGGCTTGGATGCGCCGCACAGGTCGGCGATGATCCCACCGTTCACGCCGGCCTGTCCGAAGTGGAGGTGCGCCGCGCTCACGGTCCCGTCAACGGCCGCGAAACCCGAGTAGCTCAGCTGATACGAGATCGTCGAGGTCGCCGAGTTGATGGTCAGGCGAAGCCGGCCTTCGCCGGTCGTCGAGATCGCGGGGACCTCCGAGAACCCGCCGAGCTTCGCCTTGACGTCCTTACGGTCGTGGTCGTCACTCGCGGACACGGTGCCGAGGGCGCCGACCGTGAGGACGGCCACCGCGGCCAGGACCAGGATTCGTTTCATCGAGTACCTCCGGGCAGGTTCAGGCGGGGGCTGGGCGCGGGGTAGCGCCGTCTATCCCCATACTGGGCATGACGCCCGCGGACGTCAAAGGGTTTCAAGGTGGGCGGACGACTCTCATGGCGTTACGGCGACAAGCCGAAGGAGTTTCGATGTCGATCGCGTCACACGTCGACGTGTCACCAGTCGTCGACGCCCCCACATTCCGCCACTTCATCGCCGGGGAGTGGATCGGCTCAGCCAGCGGCCGGACGTTCGAAAGCCACAACCCGGCCGATCGCCGTGACATCGTGGGCCGATTCCAGCAGGGGACCGCCGCGGACGTGGCGATGGCCATCAAGGCCGCCGAGACCGCGGGCCCGATGTGGCGCCGCACCCCGGCCCCCAGGCGCGGAGAGATCCTGTACGCGTTCGCGGCGCTGATGGCCCAGCACAAGGAACGCCTGGCCCGGGCGATGACCCGCGAGATGGGCAAGGTCCTATCCGAGGCCCGCGGCGACGTGCAGGAGGGCATCGATATCGCCTTCCTGATGGCCGGCGAAGGTCGCCGGATGCACGGCCAGACGGTCCCCAGTGAGCTGCCCGACAAGTGGGCGATGAGCATCCGCCAACCGATCGGGGTCGCGGGCATCATCACGCCCTGGAACTTCCCGATGGCCATCCCGTGCTGGAAGATGATGCCGGCCCTCGTCACCGGCAACACGGTCGTGTTCAAGCCGGCCAGCGACACGCCCCATTGCGCCACGCTACTCGTCGAGCTGATGGCCGAGGCCGGATTTCCGTCCGGGGTCGTGAATCTCGTCACCGGCGCTGGCGGCGAAGTCGGCGACGCGATCGTCAACAGCCCGGACGTCGGGGTCATCTCGTTCACCGGCTCGTCGGCGACGGGCAAGCAGATCGCAGCCACGGCGGGCGCAAAGCTCAAGCGGCTCTCCCTCGAGTTGGGGGGCAAGAACGGTGTGGTCGTGCTGGCCGACGCGGACCTGGACCTCGCGACGGACGGCATCCTGTGGAGCGCCTTCGGCACGACCGGTCAGCGCTGCACGGCCTGCTCGCGGGTCATCGTGGATCGGTCGGTCGCGGCGCCCCTCCTGGATCGACTCGAATCGCGGGTGAAGAAGCTCCGCCTGGGCTCCGGCCTGGACGAATCGACCGACGTCGGGCCGCTGATCAACGCCGGGGCCGTCGACAAGGTCGCCTCGTACATCGAGATCGGACGAACCGAGGGCGACTTGATCGTCGGCGGCGATCGCGCGAACGTCGGCGACCTCCAGCACGGTCATTTCTTCCAGCCCACGATCTTCGCCGGCGTCGGCGCGATGGACCGGATCGGCCAGGAAGAGATCTTCGGGCCGGTCCTCAGCGTCATCCCCGTGGACGGTTACGGCGAAGCGATGCTGGCCCTCAACCAGACACGCTACGGCCTGTCCTCGTCGATCTACACCCAGGATGTGAACGTCGCGTTCCGGGCGATGCGCGACTTCGAGACCGGCATCGTGTATGTCAACGCGGGAACCACGGGCGCGGAGACGCACCTGCCGTTCGGTGGCTGGAAGGAGACCGGCAACGGCCACCGGGAGGCCGGGAACGTGGCCCTCGACACGTACACCGAATGGAAGTCGATCTACGTCGATTTCAGCGGCCGACTCCAGCGCGCGCAGATCGACAACCAGCCGAAGTGACGCGGCTCGACGGTCGCTGGACGCCGCCGCCGGCTCGAGGGTCCTTGTGATCAGTCCTTCGTCGCGATGACGTTGCCGCTGTGGCTGCCGTGAGCTGGTCTGGAACTCCGTGTTGGGCGGTCGTACGGCTGGCTCGCGTCGCCTCCGGGCCTCATCTCGTCGTTGCGCCGGCGGTGCCCATCGCGGGCATCCTCCAGGGTTTCTCGGCCGGTCTCCCCCGGTGACAATCGGGCGCCGAGCGGGCGCCCGATCGCCTCCTTCCAGCTGCCGTCATCGACGAACCGCACAAACGCCTCATCGATCGGACCGAGGCGTTTGTCACGGGCGTAGATGAGGTTCCACTCGTGACGGAGCGGGAAACCGACGACCGGAAGTTCCACCAGGTGGCCGATCAGCATCTCGAGCGCGGTCGCATAGCGCGACACGACCGAGACCCCGAGGTCCTGGGCGACCGCGCGCTTGATGGCGCCGCTACTCGCCATCTCCATGACAGGCTTCACCGATAGACCGGCTGCACGCAGCGCTTCATCGGTCCTCTCGCGGGTAGCCGACCCGATCTCCCGGACGATGAATGGCTCGGCAGCCAGTTCCGCCAGGGTCACCCGTGAGCGATTCGCCAGCCGATGACGCGGCGATGCGATCGCGATGAGCTCGTTCGCGAGGAATGGGCGGACGACCAGTGGGATCGATGTGTCGCCCAACTGGCGTCCAGTGACCACGAAGTCGGCCTCATTGGCCACGAGCCGCTCGTAGAGGCCCTGCCAGTTGACGACGCCCAACCGTACCTCGATCGCCGGGTACTTCTGTCGGAAGGCCCCGAGTAGATCCGGCAGCACGTAGATGCCGACGGTCGTGTCGCCGGCGAGCCGGAGGCTCCCGCGCTGCAGGCCACGCAGCTCATCGAGCGTCGTACCGGCCGCCGCGAACTCCGCGAGGATTCGGTTGGCGTGCTCATGGAGCACCCTCCCGGCCGACGTCAGCCGAACCTGGCGGCCGACGACTTCGTGGACCGGGGTGCCGACGGCCGTCGACAGCGCCTTCAGCTGGCGTGAGACCGCCGGTTGACTGACGCCCAGTGCGTCGGCCGCGCGGGTGATGCCGCCGCGCTCGACGACCGCGGTGAGCAGCCGGAGCTGTTGAACCGAGACCAGTTGGTCAAGGTTCTCCGCGAGACGCGCGTTGGGCTCTCTGCGGTGAGCATCCATGACGCCATTCTGCGTGCGTACGCCCTGGGGTTACGCGGAAACTCGGCTGCCCGGGCTTCAGGTGGCCTCCTGGTTGCCGGGTGGGCGTTGATGGTACGCGCTTCGGCATTGGCCGGCGCGGCGTTCGCGCAGGCCGACCGGTGCCGACCGGTGCCGACCGGACTGCGTACGGACAGCTGCCAGCATCGGCAATGCATAACCAACGGTAATGCACTCGATCCCGAACATGCATTGGACGTGATAGGTGGGCAGTCGTAGCCTCAGGGCTACTCCAACATGTTGGTGCGCATGCTGGCGGAACGATAGGGGCGCGGTGGCTACATACGAATACCGGTGTCACCTCGACGGCGTCTTCGAGGTGACACGACCGCTCGGCACGGCGCCGGAGTCGGTCACCTGCACGGTGTGCAGCATCGAGGCGCGGCGCGTCTTCTCGGTACCCGTGCTCTTTCGCGGGTCACGTGCGGTGCTCGCCGCGATGGACCGCGCAGAGAAGAGCCGCGATGAGCCGGAGGTGGTCAGATCGCTGCCGTCGACCGGCGCACGTCGGCGAACGCCGGTGGCCAACATGACCCCCGCCCTCCAGCGTCTTCCCAGGCCATGACGGTACATCGACGACGCGGCGTCGTGCGCCCTTGAAGGAGCCGAGTCACCACTGCGCACATTGACTCCCGGGAGTCAGCCGCTCCCCTGACGCATCGCCGAGCAGCGGAGCATCGCGGGCGAGGGTCGTCACCGTCACGGTCGTCCAAGGATTGAGAAAGGGAGGCGTCTTACATGGGTCAGGTAGGCCTGCTCTACGTCGGTGCTGTGCTGTTCATCAACGGGTTGAGCCTGATCGGGTTGGTCAAAGGCAAGTCGCTCATCCCGATGAATCTGTTTGTCGGTCTGCTGCAGGTGATCACACCCCTGTACCTGATCTTCACCGCGAATGGAGATCCCGCCACCATCTTCGGTGCGTCGGGCCTGTTCCTCTTCGGCTTCACGTATCTGTACGTGGCCATGAACAACACATTCGACCTGGACGGGAGCGGACTGGGCTGGTTCTGTCTGTATGTCGTGATCGCCGCGCTGATCTTCGGATACTTCAATCTCCGCCTGGCCAACCCGGCCGGCTACGTCTTCGGGGTGCTGTGGCTCAACTGGGCGTTCCTCTGGTTCCTGTTCTGGCTGGTGCTCAGCCTGGGCAAGTCGTCCCTGACCAGGTTTACCGGGGCGGTGTGCGCCACGCAGGGGATTCTCACTGGGCTCCTTCCGGCCTTCATCCTGCTCGCCGAGCCCTCGTGGTTCACGACTGAACTGGCCATCGGCATCGCCATCGTGCTGCTGATCCTCTACGTCATCTATTTCGCGACCGTGAAAACGGAGGCCGCCACGGCCGAGCGCGCGTACTGACGGCGAGCTGCCAGCCAACCCTTCGACATCACACCAGTTTCAAGAGAGGTGATGATCTCTGGTCCACCACACGAGTAGCGACGTCTGCCACGGTCGGCACCTAGCGAAGAGGTTGTTATGCCTAAGAACCTGTTCCCGCTCGATAACACCAAGAAGTTCACCGACCAGAAGATCGTCGGACACAACCGGTGGCACCCGGACATTCCTGCGCAGGTAACTGTCAAGCCGGGCGAAGTCTTCCGGGCGGATGTCCGTGAGTGGTTTGACGGTGCGATCCACAACGATGACTCCGCAGATGACGTTCGGAATGCCCCGCTTGCCGGCGTGCACGTCCTGTCCGGGCCCTTCAATGTCGAGGGCGCCGAGCCTGGCGACCTGCTGATCGTCGACATCCTCGAGATCGATGCCTGCGATCAAGAGGACGAAGGTCCGCTTTCCGGCATGGGCTGGGGCTACACTGGCGTATTCGCCACGAAGAACGGCGGCGGCTTCCTCACGGAGCGGTTCCCCGATGCCTACAAGGTGATCTGGGACTTCAAGGGCGACGTTGCCACCTCACGGCACATCCCCGAATGCTCGTACGTGGGCATCCATCATCCGGGACTGATGGGCACCGCGCCGTCGGCCGCTCTGCTCGCGAAATGGACCAAGCGCGAGACTGACCTGATCAAGACCGACCCCCACCGTGTACCCCCGCTGGCTCTGCCCCCGCTCCCGGACAGCGCCATCCTGGGGTCGCTCAAGGGTGCTGAGTTCGACAGGGTCGCTGCCGAGGCAGCCCGGACCGCTCCACCTCGTGAAAATGGTGGAAACCAGGACATCAAGAACTTCACTGCCGGGACGCGGGTCTTCTACCCCGTCTTCGTCAAGGGCGCCAAGCTGTCGTTCGGGGATCTGCACTTCTCTCAGGGCGACGGCGAGATCACGTTCTGCGGTGCCATCGAGATGGGCGGGTTCATGGACCTGCACGTCGATCTCATCAAGGGCGGCATGGAGACGTATGGCGTCTCTGAGAATGCGATCTTCATGCCTGGCATCCGCGATCCGCAGTACTCCGAGTGGCTTGCATTCTCCGGGGTGTCGGTGGACCTCGCTGGAAAGCAGCACTACCTGGACTCGCAGTTGTCCTACCAGCGCGCCTGCCTGCACGCCATCGACTACCTCATGAAGTTTGGCTACACGGACATCCAAGCGTACATGATCCTGGGTTCGGCGCCGGTTGAAGGGCGGTTCTCCGGTGTTGTGGACATCCCGAACTCGTGTGCAACGGTCTACATCCCCAGGGCGATCTTCGACTTCGACGTCGCCCCGTCGAAGAGCGGGAAGCCGCACCAGGTCAAGCAGGGCATGCAGGTGCCGAAGGCGGCGAACTGACATCGCCCTGACGTTCTCGGCATGAAGGAGGCGGGCTCCCCTCGGGAGCCCGCCTCCCCGTTCATGTCCCCGGCACGGCCAGCAGGGCTGTAGCAGGACGAGGACGCGTCGGCGTACCTGGCTGATCGGATCTCGCCCACGTCAAGGCTGATGCGCTGGCGCGCGCTCGATGAGGACGGAGCACGGCGCATGCTGGAGGACCTTGCGGGCGACGCTGCCGAGGAGCAGGCGTTCGAGCCCCGTTCGTCCTCGCGTCCCCATGACGATGATGTCGGCCTCCCAGTCCGTCGCCGCACGGATGATCTCGTGCGCCGGGTCGCCGTGTCGGACATCGATCTCGGTCGTCAGACCAGCCTCCGCGAGCCGGCCGACTCCGAACCGTCGTACGCGATGAGCACTCGCATCGGCCTACAAGCCTTTCGTCGAGCGGGACACGAACATGTGCGCGACGATCATCCCGATCGCGGCAGCGATGATACTGAGCGCGACGCTCGCGAATACATACGCCAGCGCCGCCGCGGCGTCGCTGGTCTCGATGAGGCGCAACGCCTCCACGCTGAAGGTCGAGAACGTCGTGTAGGCGCCGAGGAACCCGGTCGCCACGAGCAGCCGGACCGCCGGATGCCCGGTAAAGCGCTCGGTCGCGAGCGTGAGATACACGCCGAGGACGCAACTCCCGCTCACATTGATGAACAGAGTCCCGACCGGGAACTGCGTTCCCCACTGGGTGGTGACCCACGACCCCACCAGGAACCGGGTGTTGGCCCCAAGGGCGCCTCCCACGCTGATCGCGAGATATGGCGTCAGCATCCTCCAGATGGATCGCAATCGGTTCATGATCGGGCGACCATCGCCCCGATCCACGCCCCGAGCAAGCCCAGGACGGTGGACGCGAGCACGTTCACGGTGGCCAGGGCGTATGCGCGCCGCCGAATGAGGCTGACCGACTCGAAGGCGAAGGTCGAGAAGGTCGTATAAGCGCCGAGGAACCCGACGGAGACGAGCAGCCGGACCTCCGGTTCGGAAACGACCCGGCCAACGATCGCCGTTGCCATGATACCGAGCACGAAGCTTCCACTCAGGTTCACGATCATCGTCCCGTAGGGGAAGGACGCCCCGATCCGCCGGGCCGCCCAAACGGAAACGAGGTAACGGGCATTGGCGCCGAGAATCCCCCCGATACCGATCAGGACTGCGGGCTCAGCAAACAAGACGCCTGGACCTCCGTGGGCTCGTGTGATTGGGTGGGGCACGCTCGGAGCCGCTAACGTACACGCTGACCGACGTCGCCTGTGCGATCTCGCGTGCGTATGGCACCACAGCTCTTGGAGTCCACCGATGCACGAGTGGCCGCCCGCCTCCCGACGAGGCCACGGAACCGTGCCGCTCGGCATCCATCCGCTTTCGGGCGATTCGCGACTTCCAGACCGGCATCGGCCACGTGAACGCGGGCACGACCGGGGCCGAGACTCGGTCCATCTACGTGGACCTCAGCGGCCGACTCCAGCGGGCGCAGATCGACAACCAGCCGTCGTGAACCGCGGCCATGACGCGCCGTAGCGCTGGCATCCTGCTTTTTCGGCGCACAGCCGACGGCGGCGTGGAAGTGCTGCTTGGTCACCCTGGCGGCCCGTTGTTCGCGTCGCGCGACGAGGGTGTCTGGAGCGTCCCCAAAGGCGAATTCGATGACGGCGAGGCCGCCTGGGATGTGGCCCGCCGGGAGTTCGAGGAGGAGACCGGGCATCCGGCACCGGCCGGCGAGTCGATCGACCTCGGCGAGATCCGCCAGAAGGGTGGCAAGCTCGTCGTCGCCTGGGCGCTGGCGGGCGACCTTGACCCGGACACGGCCCGCAGCAACACCTTCGAGTTCCAGTGGCCGCCTCGCTCGGGGCGGTTCATCAAGATCCCGGAGCTGGACAGGGTCCAGTGGTTCGCCCCGGACGACGCGTGCCGACGGATCAAGGAGACCCAGGTCCCGTTCATCGACCGACTCGTCGCGGAGTTAACAACGCGCTAACACCTCCATACGGCTTGGCCTGTACGCTCCCGCGATGCAATCAACACCCACGAGGCGCCAACCCTGGACCGTCCGCGTCGCCAATGTCAGCGCGCGGCACCGTTGGCCCGTCACCGGCCTGTGGTTCGCCGCGACCATCGGCATCTTCGTGGCCAGCCTGGCCGCCGGCGGCACCGCAGCCGAGAACGCGGTCTCGGACGACAGCGGCCCGGCGTACGAATCGGGCCGCGCCTATGACGTCTTCAATGCGTCGGGGACGGAGGAGCCGGGGCAGCGCCTGTTCCTGATCGTCTCGTCGGAGAGCGGGACTGTCGATGACGCGGGCGTCGCAGCGTCGATCACGGACATCGTGGCGAGAACGACGGCGCTCCAGTCCACGGTCGGTGGCTCGCCGATCGCCACGTTCGAGGGCGTCATCGACCCGCTCCTTGCGCCCGCCGAAGCCGGACTCGTCTCTCCGGATCGCACCACGGTCCGCATCGTGGCCCGCCTCCCGGGCGAGGGCGGTGTCCTCGATGTGCGCCTCGGCCCGGTCCCGGCGTTCGTGGACGGCCTCCGGGTGCAGCACCCGGAGCTGCGCATCCACGCCCTCAACACCTCGCTCGCCAACGACGACATCGCGACGCTCGTG
>Ga0163144_10026441_pt1 | contig 11282 bp, 8 predicted proteins | sample OliLak19BULKMAT1_FD_123175 | JGI IMG/M metagenome (GOLD analysis project Ga0163144, IMG submission 123175) | Freshwater microbial mat bacterial communities from Lake Vanda, McMurdo Dry Valleys, Antarctica - Oligotrophic Lake LV.19.BULKMAT1 | ecosystem: Environmental > Aquatic > Freshwater > Lake... | reverse complement strand
GTTTGTTTAAATTGGCCTTTGGCAACAGCCAAAATGCAGACTGTTTAGTGGCTAATTGCGTTCGCTTGCGGCCACATTGTCAGTGCAAACAGGCCAAGCGTGTCCCTTTTTTTTGCGTGCATTGGACACTTTTGACGCTGTTGCAAGGCCTTTTAAAAGGTTCTTTTTGGACATTTGGGCCGAGTTTGCCCCTCCTTAAGGGGCTTTGCCTTCTAGACTACCGTGGCGCAGGGCCTTTGCCCATGCGCATGCGTCAGTGGCCGTCGGACGAGTTGTAGACGTCTCAACAAAGAATGCCACTCACAAGCTGCAGCACGCAGCACCTGTGTCGCAGATTGGTCAGCATCAAACGCGGGCCCATGTCTTCCAATGAATCTTGCCACATCTTCTCTTCTGTCTCCGCGCGTTGTTCGATGACTGTTGGTGGAGCAAACTCATCGGCAACTTTCTCAGCGCAGTCGGTCACGGCGCACATCAGCTGCTTGTCCTCCCACATGTCTCATCACCTCCTCACAATTCATGGTCCGCATCGCCTCCCAATGAAGAGACGTTTGGTTGTCAGTCGCTTGCAGTTTGCAAGTGCGTCGGAACGCAACCTTGTGTTGGCCAACTGAAAACTGTCAAACTGGCTTCTTCGGTCTTGGACAATTGTTGTGCCGTCTCCACTGACCCAATGGCATCCTTGCATTCTTGAGCACTGAAATGGTGCCCTTCTGCAATTCCCACCTCTGGCTTTCTGTTCACGAAATTCTTGACAGAACAGAAAGCAACAAACCCTCTCTGCTGTCAAATGGAAGTTGAAAGGGTCGTTCGGCCACTCGTTCTGGCAGCGCTGGCAGCGCTCAAGCGCCTTGGTGTTGGGCGCCTTCTGCGCATTGCATGGTTTGTCCATCTCTTGAGTGTTCAGCACAGCCAGTTGCAGCTGGCTGTCAATCTCCATGTCTCACGGGTGACGCAGATGACGGCTGGCATTGTTGTTGCCGCAGCGTCATTTCGTGATTGTTGCTGTTGCTTTGACTTTGACACGTTGCGCAGCAGAACAGGACTCACGGTGGCATGCGCAACACAGATGACACAGATGAAATGACAACCAACAACAAAGTCAGTCATGGTCGTGCTGTCACCGCTCCAAACATTGCCCCAACAGCCTCCGGTGCAGCTGTGCTGCAGATTTTTGGAAAGACATGTGACAGAGCAGTTGGATTTGGGAAAGGACCACATGGGGTCGACATGGGGCATTTTTGCTTAGGGGTGCGATTTTGCTGACACCGGTCCCCCAAGCAAGTCAAAGTTGAACTCAAAACTAGATCAAAACCCAACTGGCTTTGTAGCTATTTTAACACTGCTGCTCTGAGTGGTGGCACACAAGCAAAGTCCTGATTGTCAATTCCCTGCGAGGGGTCGACACGGCACAAATGGTGGCCAGCTGATTTCCAAATAATTAAGCTAACTCGTTCAGTCATTGGCGCTTGGAAGGTGTTCTGGGGTTCCGGAGCGTCTTTGCGCTAAAACCCTATCCATCCGAGGGTCAGCCAGCTACTAGACCATGCCATGCTAGCATGCATCCAACACTCGCCCAATAACGACGTGCCCATATCATGGAATTATGGCCCGAAACAGACAAAGCTGTTATAGCATAGCTCAATCAATAAAGTAACTAACTAAACGAGTACTACTGTAGCACAAGACATATACTGAAACTACTGGTTGTCCTTTTCCCCATCCTCCTTATAGTTGGGCTACCGCCGACGGGAGTGCTCTGTGCCCAAGCAAGCCAAGAGACCTTCGTTCATTTCTTTTTCATCCTTTCAAAAATAAAGGCGATGAATAAAAATGGTATCACAGTGCAAAGTAAGATATGCAGCTGCTTTCCCCTCTGCAGCTGCTTTTTCCTCTCCAAGTCCCGTTCTCGTTGCCTTTTCCAGTGCCTTTTCTGTTCCTTCTCCTTCTCGTGCACCCTGTCTTGCTCTTACAATTCCGCCTCATCCATCCTCCCAGTGTCTAAAAAATAATGATGTAAAAAGGCCTCCGCGAGACTCTGGTCACCCCGGAGGCCGCGACACTTTTCCTTATAACGATTGAAGAGTTCCGTGTGTTTTGCATTGAGTCTTCTGGTCAGCATTTCAGACACCTCGATCATTTTTTTATTGTCCGTTCTTCCAAACTCGCAAAAAGTATATTCGAATAGGATTATGATTTTTTTATCGATGTCACATAAATACAAGACATCCTCAATCGCTGAACCAATTTCTGGATGCTTATCCAAGAGACTGTCTTCACAACCCATTCCGTTCACGGAACCAAAGCGAAGGATTCCTTCCGCCCATGACGCCCCAAATGACAAGAAGCAAATCAACAAGAAGATGGGAGGGAAACACTTCATGTTTGAAGAAGAAAGGAACTGACGAGACTGATGTTATTAGAAGAACTGTGATCCTTGACGAAGCTTCTTCTTCACTTTGTCGGTAGCTTCCTATAGGACGTAGATCATTGTCAAAGCCATTGAGAAGGGGTGAGTTAGAAATAGAGAAAGCATCAAACACTACTACTGCTTACAGAATGTTTACTTTACCTCTGATGGAAAGAAATTATGAGAGGATTGAAGCAGATTAGCATGGCGAAACGCCATCCCTTTTGGTGAGCTCGGAGTTGGTGGAAGCAGAACCACGGCTGTTTCAAACACCGACAAAACGAAACGATGCATGCGTTTGGCGTCTCATGAATGTTTCCTACATTTGACTTCAGGGAGCTGGGTAAGTGGTGCGAAAACGCTATCCACGGAGAGCTCGATATCTCCCGTAAATTCTAGTTGAGCTAGTATTCTGCACAGGAGGTGCTGGTTGTGCTAATAAGACAAGACAGGCGATCCTGACCGTGGACGCACACACATTTAAATACTTTCGACGCACACCCGAAAACGCAACCATTCATCAATGATTGATTGCCATTCAATAATTTTAGTGGTCATCGTTAGATTTTAACCAACAGAGCAGCGACCATGACCTTCCCACTTCCAATCAATGCGGGATCCTTATCATGTCCTGGCAACTCCGTCAACTTCTTCCCGATAGCTTTGCTGGAACCTATACATCGTATGATGATGATGATGAAGAGTACTACCAGTATGGAGACGAGGACGATATCGATGAATATGATGATGAGCAGCAAGGAGAGGAGGCGGAGGAACCGGTTTTAGACCACGACACCAACTGTGCGGATGCCTCGACCGGCACAAAGGATATCGCCGGATCGACAACAGCAGCTGCGGGACAGCAGAAAGTCAAAAAGAAATTTGACCATAGTGCTGTAGGTTTCGAAAAATCTCAAAGGAAAACCAACAACACTCCTGCTACTGCCAGTTGTGACAGTGATACCTCTACTAGTAGTGATGATGACGGAGACGACGAATTTGTGTATGGTGCACCTACTTCTTCTCGGCAAGTCAAACCAAGATTATCCCGCAGACAACGAAAAAAGATGAACCAGGCCAAATTTTCCAATGAGAAACCAACTGTCAGAGCCATCAACACCAAAACAACAATCACCACTACGATAACAACAAAATCCCACCTCCAAGGAGTAGTAGAGGCCCTTCCAAATTGCCTGAAACACCGTCCCTACGAACGGTTTTTTGCAGCTCTCTTGAGATCATCTGTTCAGAATTTTATTGCATCGTCTTCTTCCCACTATACCTCCAACTATGATACCATCCTCCATGTAGACAAGAATGACGCAATAACTGGGAACAAGAAGAAACGACAAAGACCAGAGCCTGCACAAAAGCAACAACCACAGCATTCTCTTTGGACGGACATTTGTCGTCGTGTGAATTTACAACCTCCACTGGAATGTCTCAAAGCCAAGTATCCTACCGAACGGGAACACTTTGCCGTACGAGCCGCTTTGGTGTTAGAAGAGAGTCGGTGTGCGATTGCGGATGGATTGGTCCAACGATGGGGTGGTAGTCCTACTACTATGGGAAAACCAAAGAACAATCACAACAATAATCACACCAACAATTACAAAAATACACAGATCCCCAAGCGAAATTCTGCTACCATGAAGGTACAATTGGAGAAACTGTCCGAATGGGATCCCAAAACACAAATTATGCATCTGACCTTTCGGCTGGTAGGCACTGGCAAATTTACCAAAGATCAACTGTTTGCCTTGCAACCGGGAACAGTGGTAGACATTTTCAGTTCCAACAACAACAACAACGCCGTCATGATGGATCAGAATGTCTTGTTGGGATGCATTGCCTATGGCAGTCGGGAAGAAATAGAACGTGAACGACTGTTCACCGTCATGATCTTTTCGAGGCCGCCCTCGGCGTTTTTGTCGTCCGAGGCGGACAACATGACCAGCCATCCACAACAGCAATTCCAAGTGACACCCGTAGCAGGGTTGATTTCCCAACTGCGACAATTTGAAGCTTGTACCAATTCAAAATCCATCAACCATCAATTCTTTTTGCATGCCTTGTTGGGACACTGGCCCAAACACATTCGCTTTTCGACTGGTAGCGATGACGATGAAAGCGCCAATGTAACTGCTGTTGCTGCTTCTGTTACAGATACAACTACTAGTGGAGAATCCAGCAATACCAGCAGCGACAGTGAGGACGACACCACTTTGGTAGCGCCTCCCTTGAATCCCACCCAAGAAAAGGCTGCCAAACAATTCCTACAGTCAGTCTCTGGCACCATTACCTTGGTGCAGGGACCACCTGGAACGGGAAAATCCACGCTCTTGGTGTCGACGATTTGTCGGTATCTCTTGGCACCCGATATCATGAATGTCCTGGAGGAGGACGAAGAGGAGTCCAACACGACCAAAACCAAGCCTCGGCGACTGTTGGTCTGTGCTCCTACCAACAAAGCCGTGACGGTGGTGGCCTCTCGCTTTTTACAAGTACTAGGACAAAAGAATACCCAGTATAATATTGTCATGGTGGGCGACGCGGACAAGCTATTGGATCCAGAAGAAGAGGGGAGTTTCCACAATCAACAGCATCAGCAAGACGACTCCTCTTTTTCACATTTGCGATCCATTTTTGTCTACACGTGGATATCGGAACTGATCCGACAATACAAAAAGCTACGACAAATGGTTGCGATAATACAGCAAAAGGATGAATTGGTGCCATCCGCAGAAGACGCGAAAAACGAAGTATCCGATTTGGCGTTGCGGCTACACCAACGACTTGTCCGCGGCCTTCCCTTTTCAACACATGGCAAAATCGGCAAGCTTGCCAAGAAGGTGTGGCACAGCGTTTTGTATCATTCACCAACCGAGGTGGATCAATTGATTGATGATTTGATCGACGAACTGTCAAAACTTCCCAAGGAAGGTGTACACCAGGAACTGCTGAGTTATGCCAATGTTATATTCTGTACGCTGGCGACTGCTGGTTCCAATCTCTTTAAACGCATTCCCAAAGTGGATGACTTGATCATTGACGAAGCATCGGCTGCCACGGAACCAGAGCTGTATATTCCCTTTCATCTCAAACCCCGACGACTACTGGTGGTTGGAGACCCCAATCAACTACCTGCGACCGTCATGAGCCAAAGGGCCGTGGCACTGGGTTTTGACAAGAGCTTGCACGAACGTTTAATGCACGATTGTGGATGTTCGTACATTATGCTGGATGTGCAGTACCGCATGAATCCTGGAATCAGCCAGTTTCCGTCAGAACGATTCTATGAGGCCAAAATTACCAATGGTCCCAATGTTTCCGCCAAAAATTATCAAACCAATGTTCCTTTATTGTGTGGCAAACCCTATTACTTTTTACAGGTCGATGGCAAGGAGGAGCAAGCTGTTTGTGGATCGTACCGAAATCGTGCGGAAGCCCATCGAGTGGCGGACTTGCTGCAGAGCTTGCGTTCCACTGCTGCTCAAGCGTCGTCGAATAAGGATAACAACCATTGGCATGGAAAAGAAAAAGTACGGGTCATTACCTTTTACAGTGCTCAAGTGGTACTGTTGCGGCAAATATTACGACAACGAGGACTTGGTCTATCCCAAGTCTTGGTGGCGACGGTGGATTCGAGCCAAGGATGTGAGAGTGATCTGGTCATTGTTTCCTTTGTACGGAGCAACGCCAAGAAGACCACAGCGGCATCATCCTCGTCCTCTCTCTGTCGATTTGTGGCGGGATTCTTGAACGACGATCGACGCATGAATGTGGCCTTGACGAGAGCCAAACATCAATTGATTTGTGTCGGAAATGCCACCGCGATGGGTACCATGAAGGCCACCAGCACACTTTATGGATTAGTATCCAACGCCAAGGCCAGGGGTTGTGTCGTCTGGAACGAAACCATGAATGCCAGTCGAGGGGTGGAACAAACCCGAACGAAGCAAGGCTCTGCCAGATCCAAACGAAAGGTGGCTAGCTAGCTAGCTAGCTAGCTAGCTAGCTAGCTAGCTAGCTAGCTAGCTAGATAGTAACTGAAATGGAAGAACTGTAAACACTACGACGAGACGAATACTTGTAGAAGTACCAAATAGTACTATATATTGGACGGAACTCTCTGTTCAGTCTGGGGAACAAAAAAGGTACCCAACGAAATGCATGCCCACCGGTGCTCCTCGGCGAGGAAACTTTTGTTAGCTGCTATATATCATTGGCACAGTTTCCCCTACCATTTGCCATTCAGCTTTTTTTTTTCATGCCAATGTAGCTAGCCAGCTAGCTAGAAGATGAACTACGGCACTGTAGGTACTAGCTAGTAGCTAGTACATTATAGTTGTCTATTCTAACTAAACGGGCGCTATCATTCAACGGATGCAAAGCGGATGCCACAAAATTTTCATCTCCAGACGCACACATGAAAGAATCTTTTTGACGCCATAATGAACCATGCATGCAGCGCAGTAGGCGGAAATAGACACGCACAAACGACACTACGTCGTACCCAAATAAACCAGCTGAATGAAGAAGACGCCAACAACTACCCATAATTCATCCCAAAGATTGCTGGAGCAGCAAACAAAGGCAGGACTTTGCGCATGTTCCATAATGTTCTTTCATCCACTGCCTCGATTCGATACAAGTAGATCGCCCTCCTTGAAACTCAAATCCCTGACTTGGTAGCAACTAGTTGGTTGTCTGGCAGCAGCTACTAGATTGTTTTGAAGCCTGCCTGTAGAAAAACAGCCACAAGACCACGACGAAGAAGGAGAAGAAATCAATAGATCAGTTTCCCTTCTTGGTTCGTGCGCCCCTTTCTCATAGACGCACCTCTCTTTCTTTCTTCCTCTTGATAGCGGTGGGCACAAGAGCCCCTGAACGAAAAACACGAACCAAGGCGAGACTGTTGAACTTCAATCGAGTCATAATAATTCCATCATCATGAGTGCTTCTACTACGACACGTCTGGACGCTGCGGAACTGGAAGAAATTGCCTTGGCCTTTTCTCAAAAAGCCATTGACCAAAAAATTGTCCAAGATCGAAGATACCACTTGCAGACGTATCCGCAGTGTTTCTTGGGGACCGATGCCGTCACCATTTTACTTGAAATTTTGAACGAGAGAAACTACACACCCGTCTCTCGTGCTCGAGCGTTGGAAATCGGCCTTGCCATCAATGAAAATTTTGACTTGATCCGGCATGTCACCAACGGTCATCCCCTCAAAGATGAGGCCCTCTTTTTTGAATTTTACAACAATTTACCGAAACAAGTAGAAGCAGCACGACAACGCCACAATGTAAATTCGGCGTGGGATATCATGGCCTTGTTGGAACGCGAGGTCGAAGTCAAAGATCGGGTGTATAATTTTCGAACGTACAAGCAGTGTTGGATTGGACAAGATGCCGTCACCCAAGTCATGAAATTGCAATTGACTATCTCCAGACAAGACGCCGTGGAGTGGATTCAAAAGGCCAACACAGAATGTCCGGCCATGGAACATGTGTGTCGGGATCATGACTTTCAAGATGCCTACCTCTTCTTTCGGTTTATTCCTACCAAGCAGCGGATGCTGAATCCCAACAATCAACATCAAACCTATGCTGCCATGTTGGATGCCATGAAAAGTACAGGTGATGGGAATGAGAGTAGCATGTCCGATTTCTCGTCGTCGGATTTTTCCTCCAGGAGGTCCGACGCGGATTCCGTCGTCTCGGATTCCACTGCCATCCCTACCGCCAATCTACTGCCACCCAATACGACTCTGGAGGACGTGGCCGCGCGATTGGAACGCGATATGATCGTCAAGGATCACTCGTACCGATTCAAAACCTACAAGCAATGTTTTGTCGCCAAAGATGCGGTCACCTACATGGTGACAAACAATGTGGCTCCGAGTCGAAAAGTTGCCGAACAACTGGGACAACAATTGGAATCCCAATTGAATTTGTTTCATCATGGTATGTAATATGTGTGTATGTATGACAGTGTTTTCAAAGATGGGATAAGACAGTCTGAACTATCTTTTGCATCTTGATTTGTACTCCTCGCGACTGATTCTCCATTTTGTTGTTGTCATTGCTTGTAGTGACGAACGATCATAAATTTCGCGACAAGGGTTACTTTTTTCGATTTACACCGCTCTTGGAGCGGAAACCACAACCACCATCACCCACCGATAGTGCGACGCGACCGCCACCTAGAATGCCAATGAGGTCTTCCCGGATGCCCAGCAAGTCGTCCTTTGCGGTGTCCAAACGAAGTCTCATGACGGATTGGAAAGAGTCCCACATGAGTTTGGAGGATATTGCCATTGCCTTTGAACGGGGCATGAAAGTACAAAAGCAAGCTTTTTATCGCATGAAGGCCTACCACAATGTCTTTTCGGGACATAATGCGGTCAAATTCCTCATCAAGAAGGGATTTGTCAAGAGCCAACAAGCGCAAGATGCCGTGACCGTGGGTCGTAGGGTACAGGCAGAGTTGCAATTGTGTTGAGGCGTCGAGGATGGTAGTAGACCGTTGATGGATTGTTCCAGTACACTGTACCAATTTGTCCCCACGGAAGAACGAAAAGCAAGGATGGAACTACGACAACAACTCCAACAAGAACATCAAATGGTTGCCCCGTTGACGACGACTACTACTCTGGATAGCTTGCCCGAGGATAATTCAGAACAACAACAGCAAGATAGCAGTAGTGAAGATGAAGAATTGATGGAAATTGATACGCTGTTCCGGCAAGGTGTGAAAATCCGAAACAACAAATATCGTGGCAAAGTGTATAAATACACGTTTATTGGGAGTCAGGCTGTCGATTTTTTGGTCAATAGTTCCTTGGCGCCTTCCCGAAGAGAGGCCGTGAGACTAGGACGACGCATTCAACAAGAATTAAAAACATTTGATCATGTTACTCGGGACCATGAATTCGGCGATGACTACATCTTTTTTATATTTGAGGAAGATCGCAGGAACGTGGTGGGCCAGGGTGGACGCGATTCCGACTTGGTCCAATCGGTCAAGCGGCGCAGCACGTCGTTATCTAGCTTGGGGATGGGCCTGGCAGGTCCCAAAGAAGCACTTTCGTCTATGGATGCCATGGAATTAGCAGACGCAGACTCTCTTCCATTGGAACAAATAGCAAAAGATTTCCGCCAGAATGTGCTAGTGAAGGATCGGCGTTTTCGTTTTTCAACGTACAAGGATGTTTTCATCGGGTAAGTATCGTGAAAGGAATTACCTGGATTGTGTGATACTACTGAATCTTGTGGCTTTTTTAGTGCTCACCGAAGTCTTTCTCTCCACATACTACTCCATTCTTGCAGGAGTGAAGCTGTCGATTACTTGGTTGGCAAAACGACTTGGGCTTCCAGTCGTCGGGAAGCAGAGCAACTTGGAAATACATTGATTACAGAATTTGATTTGTTTCACCATGTTACAAAGGCTCATTCTTTCAAAGACGACCAATTGTTCTACCGGTTTACAGATGAGGACTTGGACACTATGCTTCAACGCCTTCAATCTATGGGAGACGACTCGCAACAACCTGCCCTTGAGGAAAGCGGTGCTATGACTAGGCTTATAGACATCGCACAAAGATTAGAGGAAGGACTGGAGCCCAAAGACAACCGATTTCGATTAAGAGTGTACAAGAGCACTATGGTAGGAGACGAGATTATTTCGTTTCTAGTGGACAACAAGCTGGCATCGAGTAGGGGAGAGGCGCTGCAACTGGGACGGGCTGTTGCCAAGCACTTTCAGCTTTTTGAGCATGTTACCATGGACCACCCGTTGAAAGATTCCGGTCTTTTCTACAAATTCATCCCGGCGGCAAATCGAGTAAGGGGAAAGTGGTTTATAAATTCATTCGGCCACAAACTCAGGGACAAAATGATCAAAACAGCAAAGAAGAGGACGAATTTATCAACTCAAGAATATTGGGATCTGGTGCGCGAAGCTGTGGAGAAGGATGCTTTTGACGTTCGGCTATCCAAAGTAGAAGTTAACATTCGGAATTTTCGGATCATGGATGACGATTCGGAATGGACAAGGCGCGTGAGGAACTTCGAAACGCAGGTCTCGATGAAGACACTGATGAGTTTGGGATCCAGTATTGCGATTGCCCCAATTTCTGAGTCTAGTCGCGTGCGAAGCTGGTCATCAACCTTTGCGCGTCTGGACCCGCGGCAGCAAATTCATCGTTTCTACAACGAAGTGGCCCAAACTGGTGCGAATCCTTGTGATGACGAGTCCGGGGAAAGTATTCGAGCAATTACAGTGGCTGATATACGGCCGCTGTTTCGTTTCCTGCCGATCAATCTGGCTTCAGTATTTACGGTATGGCGACCGACTAGCTATGATGCGATCCGTAAGATGATGCTCGGGGAAGCGGTTGGCAAAGGTCTTGATATCAAGGGGAAGTCTGCAAAAAGAGGGAAGCTTAGTGCGTACGTCCCGTTCCTGCAAATAGGCGACAACAAGCACAAGGATAAAGTCCGGCGGCTGAGTCCCAGCAATATGGTCCGGGTCTTCTACAAGGCAGACGGAAGGCGCGCTCGTGACGCTGCTATTTTTGAACTTGAGAAGGTTATGATGGACATGCTGGGTAAGCCATAATTTTGCATGGAACGCTTGTCTTCTTTCCTTCCAGTCACTCACATATTTTCAATGCATTTTCGTTTCTTAGAAATGGTCAAGGAGGCCAGAAAGGTGCTGGCTTCGGACAAGTCGGACAAAGCGCTTCAGGAAAATGCATTGGAGTGCATGCTGCTGGAAGTTGATGACCCTATGATTACCCCTATGGACGACTATGCGCCACAATGCTATGGCATTGAATTGCCCGAGCGGCTCTTTTGGGAAGC
>Ga0163144_10026439_pt1 | contig 11282 bp, 8 predicted proteins | sample OliLak19BULKMAT1_FD_123175 | JGI IMG/M metagenome (GOLD analysis project Ga0163144, IMG submission 123175) | Freshwater microbial mat bacterial communities from Lake Vanda, McMurdo Dry Valleys, Antarctica - Oligotrophic Lake LV.19.BULKMAT1 | ecosystem: Environmental > Aquatic > Freshwater > Lake... | reverse complement strand
CGAGTCGGTGGTGTTGGGAAAAGCTACGGCCGGTGCCTGCTGAAGAGTGGCGACAGGCTGCCCTGTGGTCTGCGCGACCGCGGGAAGCGCGAGTGCCACGAGAGCGGCCACGCGTAGGCCGTGTTGGTACCTTTTCAGGGGACATCCCGCGTCGTTCTTCAGCTTAATCATCGTTTCGGCAATATTTGCGCCAGACTGTCGGTCGAAGGAACGAAAGGCCTTAAGCAGACCGTTTGCTGGCTTTACATTAGACCGGACCGATCCACGCGGGGTTGAGGCCTGGCGGGGAAAATATTCCTACCGGGGTTTCGTTCAGCGGTTCTTGACCAGCCGGGCCCGCTCTTCCACCACCAGTTCGGTGTGGTTTAACCGAGTTGTCCGTTGCGGAAGTCCTCGAACGCCTGGTGGATTTCCTCGCGCGTGTTCATCACGAAGGGTCCGTAACGGGCAATGGGTTCGTTGAGGGGCCGGGCCGCGATGCATAAGAAACGCACTCCGGAGTCGCCCGCGGATGCGCGAATCACGTCCCCCGGCGATAGAACGGCGAGAGTCTTCGGCGATAGTGGCGTGGCCCCCACCTCGCCCGAGCCCTCGTAGGTGTAGAGAAAGGCAGTGTGGCCCTCGGGAATGCCGGTGTCAAAGGCGCCATTCGCGTCGAGTCGAACATCGAGATAGAAGGGATCCGTGACGATGCCCTGGACCGGCCCGGTGGCCCCGCCGAAGGTCCCGGCGACGACTCGTACTGAACCGCCATCGACCTTCACTTCCGGTATCGCACCCGGGTCGATGTCCTGGTACCGAGGTGCGGTCATCTTGCTCTTCGCGGGCAGGTTCACCCAGAGCTGAAAGCCCCACATCAGGCCATCTTCCTGCTTCGGCGTTTCCGAATGGATGATGCCCCGACCGGCGGTCATCCATTGCGCTCCGCCTCCGACAAGAAGGCCGCGATTGCCCGCGTGATCGGCATGCTCCATTTTTCCGGCCAGCATGTACGTCACGGTTTCGAATCCGCGATGTGGATGGTCGGGAAAGCCCGCGATGTAGTCGTTGGGGTTGTCCGATCGGAACTCGTCGAGCAGCAGGAACGGGTCCAGGTGCTCGAGTTCCGCGTTCGCGATTGCGCGGCTCAGGCGGACTCCTGCGCCATCCGAGGTGGGCACCGCGTGGACGACTCTTTCGACTCTGCGCTCAGCCATGCCGGTAGTTTGCCGCAAGACCCCACTTGGAAGGGAGCCGTGGGTTCCAGAAATCGCCCTACCGGATCAGATAGACGACCCCCACCGGCGAGGCCAATGAAGAGATAGCCGGGATAGTCGAAATGGTCGAGGCTGGACAGCATCAGATACGCCGGTCAGCGCCTCATCAGGTCGATGAGTTCTTTCGCGGACGGAATCACCTTGCCGTCCGAGCCCTCCGCGAGCACTCCCTCGGCCAGGGCCCGTTTGTCGTGGTGAAGCTTGACGATCTGCTCTTCGAGGGTGCCGCGGGTCACCAGCCGATAGACGGTCACGGGGCGGGCCTGACCCATCCGGTGCGCGCGGCCCATGGCCTGATCCTCCGCGGCCGGGTTCCACCAGGGGTCGGTGATGACCACATAGTCAGCGGCGGTCAGGTTGAGGCCGTACCCACCGGCCTTCAAACTGATGAGAAACAGATCGCCTTCGCCTTTCTGGAAGGCGGCCACGCGCCGCGTGCGCTCGGCCGAGGGGGTGGCGCCGTCGAGATACTGATAGGAGATTCCGGCCCGGTCGAGCGGTTCGCGGAGCAAGGTCAGGAAATCGACGAACTGGCTGAACACCAGGGCCTTGTGGCCGTTCGCGATGAGTTCGGCCGCGAGTTCGGCAAAGGCCCGAACCTTGGCTCCCGTGAGTCCCAGTTCCGGACTCGGCAGCCGCGGATCGCACGCGGCGCGTCGGAGCTTGGTGAGCTGGGCGAGTATGTAAAAGCCCGCCTGACCGCTCGGCTGGCTCTCCGCCGCGTCTTCGGCCGTCCTCACCGCGACGCGGCGCAGAGCCTCGTAGTGGGAGGCCTCGTCCGGTTCCGGCTGAATCGTGAGAACCAGTTCGGTCCGCGGTGGCAGTTCCTGTAACACTTCTCCCTTGGTCCGTCGGAGCACGAAGGGTGCGATGAGCCGGCGGAGAATGCGCTGGGCTTCGCGGTCCCGGTCCCGCTCGATCGGCGTCGCGAAACGCTCGGTGAAGCGAGAAAGCGATCCGAGGAGTCCCGGGTTGCAGAAGCGCATGATCGACCACAGGTCGGCGAGTCGGTTCTCGATGGGGGTGCCCGACAAGGCCATGCGGAAGTCGGCGGGAATATCGAACAAGGCGAGCGAGCGTTTGGCCGCCGCGTTCTTGATCGCCTGGGCTTCGTCCGCCACCAGGGTATGCCAGGTGCGCCCCGCGAAGCTCTCCTGGGCTTGCAGCATCAAGGTGTAAGACACAATCACCACGTCGAGGGGCCCGGCGGATTCGACCGCGGCCGCGCGATCTCCCTCGCCGTACAGGATGGGAGTCAGGGTCGGCGCGAAGCGGCGCATCTCGGCCACCCAGTTGCCGCAGACGGACGTGGGGGCCACCACCAGTGCGGGACCTTTGGGACCGCGTTCCAGAAGGACGCCCAGGGTCTGCACGGTTTTCCCGAGACCCATGTCGTCGGCGAGGCAGGCTCCAAACCCCGCCTGCGAAAGCCGCATGGCCCAGGTGTATCCGTCTTCCTGATACGGTCGCAGTTCCGCCTGAAGTGCGGGCAGTGAAGGAGTGGATCCTTGGGCCGCCCGCAGCCGCTCGACCTTCCCCACGAACGCCTTGTCGGTTTCGGTCTCTATTCCCTCGAGCAGGTCGTCGAGCCAGGCCGCGGCGAGATGCGGCGCTCGCAGGGAATCCCCCTGGGGCTCGGCCACCGCCGCAAGTTCGATAAGTTTCTCCCGCAACTCGCGGGTGAGCGCCGCGTAGACGCCTTTGCCCATGGGCACGAACCGGCTCCGCCCGGAGGCAGCGCTCAGAAGGGTTTCGAGCTCGAGCACCAGCTCTTCGTCCAGTTGCGCGCGTCCGTCGATCTTGAACCAATCCCGCTCGGAGCGGACTCGGACCTTGAGCTGAGCCGCATTCACGGTGATCACGCGGACGGCCTGGCCGCGAGGCCAGTCGATTGCCTCGACCGCCTTCATCTGGGGAAGCGCCTCGATGGTGGCCAGGGCGCGGTCGGGTTCGGGGATCACCCAGTCGCACACCAGATCGCCTGGGGCCGGCGGATCCAGGAAGTCGAAGGCGGCGAGCACTGCGTCCAAGTGCGCCCGTTCGGCCGCGAGGTCGCGCTCGGCGCCCCGGGTTTCGCCCTTGATCGAGGCCATCACTCGCACTCGACCGCGGCCCGGCATCAGGCGCGGGCCGTCCGGCCCGAGGGGAGCGGTGACGAGCCTCAGTCGCACTCCGTCGCCTGATGGGGCCAGTTCGGCGCGCAGGCGGGACTCGGCAGCCACTTCCACCGACGCCTCCACGTGGTCGGACTGGATATGAAAGTGCCCGGCCAGCGATCGCAGCGCCTGTTGCAGTTCGGGCTGGGCTTTTTCCGGCACCGAGACTTCGCCGGAAAGAAGTTTCGCGGCGCTTCGTTGCGCCTCGGTAAAGCGAATCACCCGGATACGCTGCGGTGAATCGCGCAACACCGTGATCCCGCGCAGAGCTTCGCGTTTGGATCGATCCGCGTCTTCGATGTAATCCGTCATCTCCGGGTCGGAGTCGTCTCGGAGCGGCGGGTTCACCCGCACCACGAAACCCGCGGGCCCCCGCGATACCTCGAGTTCCGGCGTACCCTCCACGACATCGACCACAGTATCCGGCGCGTCATTCAGGATTACGCCGGGATGGCCTACCAGGGCCACAATGGCGGTGGCCAGATCCAGGTGGCGGTCTCGCGGGTCGTACCGATCGGTCTGAATCGCGCGCGCGACCTTCGCGTCCCAAGGGTCCAGCTTCTGGTCTTTGGCGAGCCGCGCCAGGGGCACCGGCTTGGCTCGGCTCCAGCCGCGAGGCCCGCGTTTTTGCTCCATGGGGGTGATCTCTTCAAGAGCCCCTTGGTTGTCGATACACACCACCCAAAGAAGGCGTCTTGCAAGCACTCCATCCTCGGCCACTTTCTCAGCACCGAGGGCCTGCAAGGACGCGAGCAGGCCGCGCCAGTTCTCAGACTGGCTTGGGATGAAGAAGTGCTCTGGCGCGTCCCCTCCCGCGAACACCGACTCGGCGGTCTCCAGTTGGGCCAACAGCCAGTTGAATCCGCAGGCGCGCAATCGTTCACTTAGCGAGGCCACCGACTTCGCGCGAGAGCTCTCGGGTTTGCGCTGAAGGCCCATGGTTTCAGGACCTATCCAGGCGCGCAGCAGTGTGCGCCACAGGTCGGTCCAGCCGGTGAAATAGGACGGACTTGTTTCGAGATGGAAGGCTTCACGATCGATCCTGGCATTGCCCAGGCGGACGTTGATGGCGTGGGCCCAGCAGCCCCAGGGATCATGGGGCGAGGGGTCGCGTCGCCCCGACTCGGCGGTGCAGAACTTTCTCGCCAGATCCAGAGCCTTGGGCGTTTGCTGGGCCAATAGCGCCACCGGGTAGAGCCACACGAGGCGATCGGGCAGCAACTGCTTCCGCCGTCCGAGATGGGCAAAGAGGGCTTTGAATGTCGCCTCGAACTCCGCCTGTCCGGCGACCCAGTCTCCCTCCTGAACCTTGCACGCTGCGCGCAACGCCACCGCGGGGCCGACGGTCAGGCCCTCCAGGTTTTGGACGACCCGCGCCGTGTCGCCCTGAAAGAGGAGGACGTCGGCCATCTGAAGCCGAAGGAGGGGGGCCTTCTCGAGTTCCTCCGGGTTCAACCGAAAGGCCCAATCCCGGAGAGGCGCCAGATCCGCTCTCCATTCCACACAGAAACGGATCAGTCCGGAGGCGGCGAGGTCGAAGCGCCACTCGGGGCAGATTCGACTCATGAGGTCGGGATCCAGGCCCTCGAAGAGGGCAGCTGAGATCGCGTAGTCCCAGACGCCAGCGCGCGAGATCTTGTCCTTCAGTTCCTGGATCCTGGTCGCTCCGGCTCCCGTGAGCAGTTCAAGCCGCAGCATTCCCGAGGCGGTCTCGGGATTCCACAGGGGAACTTCGGTGGTTCTGCCGCCTGGTTGGACGCCGTCGACCCGATTCAGAGCCTCGATCAGCCGGGCCGCGGGCGTGCTATCGAGCCACTCACGATAGAGCGCCGAGCGGGCGTCGTCGCGCAAGCATGCGTAGCCCGACCGGGAGCCGCGTTCGATCAGTATCCCCGCGCGCCGCAACTCATCCTGCGCGCGGTCCACGCCGGGATGGTCGAAGGCATGGCCGGTCCGAGTTCGCACACCCAGGTGCCGAAGCATCTCGACCGTGAAGTGGCGTGACCGCGTGACCCAGAGGAGCGCCATCGCCCCCGCCACCGCACGTGAGTCCGGGGACAGCATACGCAACGCCTCAGGTGGATTCAGTTTCAACTCCCGGCGAACGATAGGGGAAGGGTTGCTCGTGGACAAGTGCCGCACTCACCCTCTCTGCGGAGACGAGCCGGTCGTACCCCTTGCGCGGAAGACATCCTTAAACTCCCACGATGAGCGAAACCATCTTCAGCAAGATCATCCGCGGGGAGATCCCCTGCCATCGCGTCTATGAAGACGAAGCCGTCCTGGCCTTCCTCGACGTCACTCCTCTTTCGCCCGGCCACACTCTGGTGATTCCGAAGGAGGCGGTCGCCACCCTCGACAAGCTCTCCGACCAATCCGCGGCCGCGATCGGTCGCGTTCTTCCGAGGATTGCCCGTGCGGTGCTCAGGGTCACCGGAGCCACCGATTTCAACGTGCTGCAAAACAACGGCGCGTCGGCGCACCAGGCGGTATTCCACGTGCATTTCCACATCATCCCAAAGGTCTCGGGGGAAGGACTCGGTGTGGGCTGGCAGCCCATCTCCACGGTCGGGCTGGACCTGAAGACCATGGCCGCGAAGATCGCGGAGGCCTCGGGGACCTGAAGAGGCCCGAGGTGCCTATAATCTCAGGTTCCTGCCATGAACGAGACTAGGCCCGACCCCAAACCCGCTAAAAAGATACGCGTTGTCGTCGCCAAGCCGGGCCTGGACGGCCACGACCGGGGGGCCAAAGTGGTGGCGCGCGCACTGCGCGACGCGGGGATGGAGGTCGTTTATACCGGCCTTCGACAGACCCCGGAACAGATTGTGAGCGCGGCCGCGCAGGAAGATGCCGACATTATCGGCCTTTCCATTCTTTCCGGAGCGCATCTTCCGATCTGCCAGAAGATTGTCGATCTGCTCAAGAGCAAGGGTATGGAAGGCACCCGCGTTTTCGTGGGCGGCATCATCCCCACCCAGGACATTGAACCGCTCCGTCAGATGGGGGTTTCCGAGGTCTTCCTTCCGGGCGCTTCACTCAAAGACATAGTGGCGCGCGTCGAGCGCTCCGTCGCCGCGAACTGAGGATTAGCATGAAGAACATCGTCCCAACCCTTTCGACCCTGGCCGCTCTGGCCCTGTCCGCCCTCCCCGCAACCGCTCAGCAATGGGAGACGGTTGTACCCGCAGGCGAGACCATCTGCTCGGATGGTTCTCCCTATCGCTTCTTCGTACGTCGCGGTGATCCGTCGAAGCTGCTGGTCGAGTTCGAGGGCGGAGGCGGCTGCTGGAGCGGGGAAACCTGCGAGGCCGACCTCTACAACCGGACGGTCAGCAACGACCCTGAGACCGCGCGAATCAACGGCCAGCTGCAGGGGATCTACGACCGAACCAATCCCGCGAACCCGCTTCGGGACTTCACTCATGTCTACATCCCCTATTGCACGGGCGACCTGCACTGGGGCAACGCCGCCACCACCTACAAGAACACCGCGGGCGCCCCCTACGTCATTCAGCACAAAGGGGCAGTGAACGCGACTGCGGCCCTCAACTGGGCGGGTGAGAATGTTCTGGCTCCTTCTCAGGTCGTGGTCGCCGGGTGCAGTGCCGGCGGGTATGGCGCCGCCTTGTGGTCGGCGAAAATCGCGCAGGCCTATCCAGGCGCTCGTCTGGTTCAGCTGGGGGACTCGGCGGCGGGTGTGGTGCCCGAGGGGTTCTTCGCGACGACTCTGGCGAGTTGGAACGTGGCGTCGGCCTGGCCCACCTTCATTCCCGACCTGGCCCTTGATGCCATTGATCCTGGAACTTTGACCCTCCCGCGTCTTTATACGTCGGTGGCGAACTTCTTCCCGACCGCATCCTTCTCGCAGTTCAACACCCGCACCGACACCGTCCAGATCTTCTTCTATGCGTTGTCCAAGGGCTCCATAACTGCAACCGACGCCATCGACTGGTCGGCGAAGATGGTCGCGAACGTCGAACAGATCTCGGCCCAGAGCCCGAATTTCCACGCTTTTCTGGCTCCAGGGTCCGAACACTGCGTGATCAATCGGCCCTCCTTCTACACCCAGAGGGTCGGAGGAGTGAGGCTGTCGGACTGGGTGACCACCCTGATCTCCGGAGGCGACCCCGGTCAGGTCCGCTAAGAAAGGTTCGCCCGTGGCCAATCACATCACCACCAAACTGTTCTTTCTCGATCATCGCGAGCTTGCCTTTCTTCAGAAAGTCTCACGTGCCGAGTATCAGTTCATCACCGACGGAGAGCAGTCGGCCCGTCAGCAGCTGCGCGACAAGCTGAATGAGGTGGTGTTGAGCCCGAAAGAGAACCGCATCGCGGTGAATCTCACCAACCATGAGTTGGAGTTTCTGGCCGTCATCGTCAAGGACAACTTCTCATTCGTGACCGGCCAGGAGAAAGACGCCAGGAACGCGCTTCAGCAGCGCCTGGACAACGCCGCCCGCAGCATCGTGGTGTGAACAGTACGGCGTGGCCTGTTCACTAAAACTCTTAGCCCCCTCCAGACTTAAATGGATTCCCGCTTTCGCGGGAATGACGTTCTGGTGAGGAACGCCAACTAGCGCCTGGTAAACCGTGAGGGTTGCTGCTACACGCTCTCGGTCTTGCCGAGAGTCCGGTCGACGAAGTCGATGAACTGGCGCACGTAGTGGCGCTTTTCGAGGTAGCTTCCGGGGAAGAAGCTGCGCTTCACTCCGTAGATCAACGAATCGCGCACTTCGCGCGGGGTCAAGTCGAAAGCGGCCACCGCCCGCGAGATCTCCTGTGACACCGTGGTGTTCGACACCAGACGGTTGTCGGTGCAGAACGTGGTCGAGAGCTTGCGCTTCCTCATCTCGGCGAAGGGATGTTTCGACAGGTCCGCGGCGAGTTCGGGAACGGTCTGCTGATTCGAGGTCAGACACACCTCAAGGGTGATGCGCTTGTCGGCCACGAACTGCACGAGCGACTCGACGTAGGCCTTCTTGTTCGGGATGCGGGCCTGGATCTTGTCCTCGCTGAACAGCCAGGTGCCATGGCCGATGCGGTCGGCATGAAGATCGCCGATGGCCTGGAAAATCGACTCCGGGCCGTAGTCTTCGCCCGCGTGCACGGTCTTGCCGAGGAACGACTCGTGGGCGATCTGGTAAGCATGCTTGTGATCGCCCGCGGGGTAGCCCTTCTCCTGGCCGGCGAGATCGATGCCCACCACGAGGCAGCCCTCGTCGCGCAGCCGCGCCGCGGCGCGGGCCACCTCGACGCTGGCCGCGGAGTAAAGCTCGAAGCGGTCGGCTTCGGGCATGGCTTCGAAGAAACGCCCGAAACCCTGCGACCAGTTGCCCTCGAAGTAGCGCATGGCGCACAGGATCATCCCGGCCACGAACCTGGGCTCGGTACCGTTCTTCACTTCAGGCCGCACGTTGAACTCGGCGGCCGCGCGTCGCAGACCCCGGTCGGCCGCCTTGACGACCTCGGACATTGAGAGGCCTTCGCGCACGGAGAGCTGAGGAGCAAAACGAACCTCCACGTAGCGGACGCCTTCTTCCTGATTGTCGATGCAGAATTCGTACGCGATCCGCTCGATGGCCTCGGCGTCGCTCATGACCGCGGTGGTGTACATGAAGCCCTCCAGATACTCCGGGAGGTTTTTGTACGTGTCCTTGAACACCAGTTCGCGCAGACCCTCGACCGTGTAGGAGGGGAGCTTGACGTTGCGCTCCTTCGCGAGCTCAATCAGCGTGGGGATCCTGAGCGATCCATCGAGATGAACGTGCAAATCGGTCTTCGGCAGGCGGCGGATGACGTCTTGGGTGAGTTCGGTCATTGTGTCTCTCTATTTTCGTTTGCAGCGGCCCTATTGCCATGCTGCCTGAGCTTCTGGCTCTTTGATTGGGTCGCCGAAAGTATAGTGAAATGCTTGATGATTCGTCGCCTCGGTCCTGCGCTTCTGGCCTTCGCTCTGGTGGCTTCAGACCTCCAGCGGCCCTACCTTCCCCAGGGGATACCGGTTTTCCAGCTCACCCTGGCCGCTCTGGCCGTCGCACTGGTGTGGCGATTCTGGCTCAACGAAAAGCGCGCGGCCGGCGAGCGTTATGCCCTGCTCACTCTGGTCCTGCTCTTCGCATACCTCTATTTGCGGCACCCCCGCTCGCTCGACGCGGACGGCGTTCACTACTTTTCGTTCGCCCGTTCGCTGATCGGGGACCGCGATCTCGACCTCGGCAATGACTACCCGCTGCTCGGCCACGTGATGACCGCGCCCAACGTGCTGCCGATCGGGGCCCCGCTGGTCTGGGGCATTCTGCTCGTCCCCCTCTACGTCCTTGGCTCGCTTCTCGGCTTCCCGTTTGGTTTCACCATGACAGGGGCCGAGCCCCTTTTCATCGCCGCCGCCTGCCTGGTTTCCATCGTCCTTGGATGTGCGGGTCTACTCCTCCTCTATCGCGAACTCCGCGATTTCGGCAGCCCGGCCGCGGCGCTTTTGGCGGTGCTGCTCGTTTGGTTCGGGTCGCCCCTGCGTTTCTACATGCGTGTGCTGCCGAGCTTCGCCCACGCGATTGAGTTCTTCGCGGCGGTGCTGGTGCTCGTGGCCTCAAGGCGGCTGCACCAGACGGGGTCGAAGGTCTGGGCGTTCAAGGCGGGCCTTTGCTGCGGCCTCGTCTTTCTGGTGCGGTCCCAAGACGGTCTGCTTCTCCTTGTCCCCGCACTCTTTGCCTTCGATGCGTGGCTGCGCCATCGGGATTTCCCTCGCCTGATTCGTCAGGGAGCCTTCACTCTGGCGGGTTTCGTCAGCCTCGCCTGGGTGCAGAGTGCGGTGTGGTGGTCGATGTTCGGAACACCGTTTCTGGTGCCTCACAAGGTCCTCCACGGGGAAGCCTTCAGCGCTCCCACCGTGCCGAAGATGCTGGAGATGCTCCTTTCGGATCGGGGCGGGCTTTTCTCGACCCACCCCGTGACCCTCCTTGCCCTCGCTGGCCTGCCCTTCCTTCTCCGCAAGGGTCGCCCCTGGGTCTGGTCGGCCCTTCTGGTGGTGATCCTGATGTGGCGGCTCAACGCCTCGATCTTCGACTGGTATCAGGTGCGCCGTTTCACGGGCACCCTGCCCCTGCTCGCGGTGGGCCTGATGGCGTTCACGCCGAGTCTGTCCCGGGCGGGCGTGCTCGCGGGGGCCCTGGGGGTGCTGATGGTTCACCAGTTCGACGTGGCCATCGACTCGTTGCGCCCGCTGCCCGGGGTTTCGGTTCCGATTCAGGCCGCGCTGCGGGAAACCGCCGATTCCCTGGCCACCCCGGTTTACCAGGGGCTGGAGGTGGTCTCACCGTCGGCCGCGGTCGCTTTCCTTGAGGGCTACACCGGGTCGTCCCTGCTGCTCGCCGGACGCTCGGATCTCGACTTTGGCCGCGATACCTGGTGGATGCGCCTGCCCAAGCCGGCGCGACGGTTGTCGGCGATCGAACCCGAGGACGGGTCGTTGGCGCGTTTCGTCGATGGGCGCGAGGCGCGTTTGTGGCTGCCCCTTCGAGGGTCGGGCGAGCTGCGAATCTCGTTCGAGATCCGGGCCATGGAAACGGAAACCACCCAGACCTTCGAAACCGTGGTCAACGGCAAGTCCCTTGGCCAACAAGAGATCGCACCTTCGTGGCAGACCGCGCGCTTCGTCCTCCCAGCGGCTGCCTGGCACCAGGGAACGAACGAGATTGTTCTGAAATTTGAATCAGCGCCGCACTTTTTCCAGACGCGGGGCTACGGGGCCCGCACCTACCGGGCGGCCGCGATTCGCAAGATAACGTTTCATCGAAGCGACGGATCCTGAACCAGGAGCCCTGCGAACCGCGGGACGGACCGGGCGCCCACGAGGGCCGCCCCTACGTTT
>Ga0163144_10026438_pt1 | contig 11282 bp, 6 predicted proteins | sample OliLak19BULKMAT1_FD_123175 | JGI IMG/M metagenome (GOLD analysis project Ga0163144, IMG submission 123175) | Freshwater microbial mat bacterial communities from Lake Vanda, McMurdo Dry Valleys, Antarctica - Oligotrophic Lake LV.19.BULKMAT1 | ecosystem: Environmental > Aquatic > Freshwater > Lake... | reverse complement strand
TCCTTCGGGTAGCCCATGGCGGCCATGAACTTGTCCTGGTTCACGGCCTTCAGCACCGCCTGGCGGACCTTCGGGTTGTTGAACGGCGGATGCAGCTGGTTCATCACTATCCAGCCCTGCCACGAGCCCGAGGGCACGAGCTTGACGTTCGGGTCGCTGCGCAGGGTGTTGATGTAGTCGGGCGGCACCTGCTCGATGTAGTCGACCTCGCCCTTCTTGAGCGCGGCGACGGCGCTGTTCGAGTCGGGGATGTAGAGCCACTCGATCCGGTCGAAGTTCGGCTTCTTGCTGCCTGCGGCGCCGCTGCCGGGCTCGCTGCGCGCCACGTAGTGCGGGTTGCGCACGAACACCGCCTTGTTGCCCGGCACCCACTCGTCGCGCTTGAACATGAAGGGGCCGGAGCCCATCACCTCGGTGAGCGGCGTGGTGGTCGGCAGCTTGGCGATCCGCTCGGGCATCACCACCGGCGGAAAGCCCGAGGGCTTGGCCATGCCTTCGAGCACCATGCCGAAGGGTTCCTCCAGCGTCAGGGTGAAGATCTTGTCGTCGACCGTCTTCCATTGCGGCCTGGAGATCGCGGTCATGGCGCGGCCGATGCTGTCCTTCGAGGTCCAGCGCTGCATCGAGGCCACCACGTCGGTCGAGGTGACCGCCGTGCCGTCGGAGAACCTGAGGTTCGGCCGCAGGGTGAAGGTCCAGAGCTTGCCGTCCTTCGAGGTGCTGTACTTGTCCACCATCTGCGGCTTCGGCTGGCCCTTCTCGTCGAGGCCGAAGGGCATGTCGTAGACCATGTAGCCGAAGTTGCGCGTGATGTACGCGGTGGTGAAGGTCGGATCGAGGATCTTCACGTCGGCGTGGGCGACGACCTTCAGCGTCTTGGTCTGCGCTGCCGCGGGCAGCGCCGCCGCACCGAGCAGGGCGGCGCCGGCGAGACAGGCGGCGAGGCGGGCGAGGGTTCGTCGTTGCATGGCGGGTCTCCGGTACGGATGGGCGGGGGATCGGGTGGGGCGAGAGTATCGGGTTCAGGCGTCGAGCGGCCACTTCGGCCGCCGCACCTTGCGGTAGGGCAGCGTGCGCAGGTCGAGCGTCACCGCGCCGGGTGCGGCAGCGTAGATCACGCGCGAGGAGATCTTCGAGTACGAAGCATGAAAGTGCTGCGAGGATTTCACGACGACGATCCTTTTCGACGCCAGGTCGCAGCCGATGCCGGTGAAGAGGTCGGTGCCCATCGCCTGGTTGCGCAGCGAGCAGAGCAGGATCTCGACGCCGTTCGACTCGACCAGGACGCTGTCGCCCATGTCGACGCGGGTGTTCGAGAGGCCGGTCTGCACATGCTCGAGGCGGATCGCCTTCACGGTGCAGTCGAGGTCGATCGGGTCGCCGGAGAGCGGGCTCACCTTGCCGCCGATGCGCAGCGGAAGGCGCGCGCCCTCGCCCGCCTCGATGGCGATGCGCGCCGCGATCGTGTCCCAGAACGGGCCGATGGCGACATCGCGGATGCCGCGCTCGACGATCCGCCGGAGGAAGAAGGTGGCGTCGCTGGCGGCGCCGCCGCCGGGGTTGTCGGCGCCGTCGGAGATGACGACGGTGCCGCCGTCGACGGCGAGCGCCTCGTCGAGCGCGGCGTCGATCGTGGGGTTGGGCGGCGCGAGCCGGTCGCGCATGGCGATCAGCTCGTCGGCGAGGCGCCGGGCCAGCGCCTTGGCGTCGGCCTCGTCGCCGTCGGTGTAGACCAGGACCTTGGTGCCCATCTCCGGCACGTCGCCCCAGCCGAAGCCGTGGGCGATGGAGATCGAGAGCACGCCGTCCTTGCCTTCCATCGCCTGGAGGCGGTCGACGAACGAGCGGGCCGGTTCGCGCGAGGTGTGCACCGTGGCGATCATCTCGCAGTCGACCATCGCCGCCACCGGGCGAACCCGCTTCGCCACCCGCGCGGCACACAGGTCCACCAGCTCGAGCGCACGCTCCAGCACGTCGGTGTGCGGGTACTCCTTGTAGGCGATCAGCAGGTCGGCGCTCTCCACCATCTCGGTCGTGAGGTGGCAGTGCGGGTCGAGCTCGGCGCCGACAACGACGCCGGGGCCGACGATCTCGCGCACCCGCTGCAGCAGGTCGCCTTCGCAGTCGTCGTAGCCCTCGGCGACCATCGCGCCGTGCAGGCCGAGCACGACCATGTCGACAGGCAGGGCCTTGCGCAGGTCGGCGAGCAGCTCCTCGCGCAGCGCCTCGTAGCAGGCGCGGGTGGTGGTGCCGCTCGGCTGCGCGCCCGCGGACAGGCCCTCGACCAGGTCCCAGCCTTTCTCCTTGCCGCGCAGCCGCGCCGCCCAGAGCGGGCCGGCGAAATAGAACATGCGGTCCGGGTGGGTGCCGGCCGGGTAGTAGCCGCGGTCGCGGAAGGTGGCCATGCCGGTGGGCATGGGGGCGAAGGTGTTGGTTTCGGTGGCGATGCCGCCGGAGAAAACGCGCATGGGGTTCGGAGTGGGTTCAGGCGCGCGCGAGGCGCGAAGGTTCAGACGCGCGCAAGGCGCGAAGGCGAGAGCATCGCCGAAGTGAGGCCCCAGGCCGAGATGGGCGCCGGGATCGGAAGGCCGCGCACTGCGGCGGCGACGCACTGGCCCATGGCCGGCGAGGTCTGGATACCGTAGCCGCCCTGCGCCGCCGACCAGAAGAAGCCGGGCAGCTCGGGATCGGCGCCGCCGACCAGGTCGCCATCGGCGACGAAAGAGCGCAGGCCCGCCCAGATGCGCGTCGGCCGGCGGATGGTGAGGGTGGTCATGCGCTCGATGCGCTCGATGGCGGTGGCGATGTCGAGCTCCTCGGGCTGCACGTCGTGCGGCGGCACCGGGTCGGCGTTGGCCGGGGAGCCGAGCAGCATGCCGGCGTCGGGCTTGAAGTACCAGTCGTCCCCGGCGCCGGCCGTCGCGGGCCAGCCGCCGCTGGCCACGCCTTCGGGCGGGGCGAAGGTAAAGGCGGAGCGGCGGCGCGGCTCGAGGCCGATGGGCCGGGCCCCGGCCAGCGTGCCGACCACGTCGGCCCAGGCGCCGGCTGCGTTCACCACCAGCGGCGCCTCGAGCGCATGCGCGCCGGCCTGCACCTGCCAGACGCCGCCCTCTCGACGCAGCGACGACACCGGCGCGTCGGCCAGCAGCGCGCCGCCGGCGCGGCGCATGCCGCGCAGGAAGCCCTGGTGGATGGCGTGCACGTCCATGTCGGACGCGTCGGGCTCGTAGACGGCGCCGATCACCCGCTCGCGGCGCAGCACCGGCGTGAGCTCGCAGGCTTCAGCCGCATCGAGCAGCGCGCCGCGCGACGAGATGGGCTGCAGCACCGCCCACTGCTCGTGCAGCGGCGCCTCCTGGCCGTGGGTAGCGACCATCAGCGCGCCGCGGGCGCCGAGCACCGGGTGGTCGGTGAAGCTTTCGGGCGGCGACTCGAAGAAGGCTCGGCTGGCGAGGGTGAGGGCGCGCACCTGCGGCGTGCCGTAGCTCTCCATGAAGAGCGCGGCCGAGCGCCCGGTGGAGTGGAAGCCAGGCTGCGACTCCTGCTCGACGAGCAGGACTTTCAGGTGCGGCGCCAGGAAGAAGCCGGCTGCCGCGCCGGCGATGCCGGCGCCGATGACGATGCAGTCGGCGGTTCGGGTCATGAAACGGCGATGTTAAAGCGGGATTTGCGTATGGAGGACTTCGACCTTGCCCTCGGCCACCTTGCCATCGGTGTCGCACCCTCGGGTTTGACAGCGATCAAGATAGCTGCGAATCGCGGTCTGATCCGGACACGTCAGCCTAGATCGCCGTGATCCAATGAAGGGCACAACATTTCCAGATGCGAGACGCGGAGACGTCCTGTCTTCTCGTCGGTGTCCCTTGCGCCATGAGCAAGACCGCGTATCAACGGTTCGTCTGCATCCGCGACGACTTCTACGAGGATCTCGAGAAGGTCTATCGCGCGGCCAAGATGGCAAAGTACATCGAACACGAGGTCGCCACGGGCGTGCGCAGCAGCACGGTCTATCACGAGACCGGGGTCAAGAAGAAGCTCGAGCGGTTGCTCGGACTCAAGATCACGCGCTGGGATACGGACCCGGCCGACGAAAACGGCGTGTTCTACATCGGCGCGGCCCAGGGCAGGCTCAAAGAGAAGCCCGGCATTCACATCGACCATCCGAACGACGATGTGACGGTGGTCATCTACCTGACGCCGGGGCTGCCGCCGGATTGCGGCACGTCGCTGTGGCAGCACCGACGAACGGGCCTGGCCGATGCGGCCACTCCGGCCGATGCGCGCCGGTTGACGATGCGCTACGCCGATTTGCTGCATGTCTTCGAGCGCGACGCCCGCACCCGCGAGCGTTGGATCGAACTCGATCGCATCGGCTACAAGCCCAATCGCATGGTGGCGTACCCCTCGGGTGTCTTCCACTCAGCGTCACGGCATCACGGATCATCGGTGGTCGATGCGAGGCTCTATCAAACGTTTCGTGTGGGCGTCGACTGGGTGTCGCAGGCACGCTGAACCCGCTTTCGGAGCGCGCCCCGTTTCGCGCTGCCACGCCCACACGGCGTCCTGGTAGGCCGACACATCGCGCGGTTTGGCGCGCACGCACGCGGCCAGCAACTCGTGCTCCCGCCTGGTCTTGACACCGATCGCGGCGGCGGCCGGGGCCCATTCACGCAGAACGCGCTGCTCATCTGCCGTGGGCGTCTGCGTCCACCCGGCACTTTTCATGAAGGCCGCAATCGACTCGCGCTCCATCGCCAGGCGGTTGCTGTCGAAACGCTTGGCCGTCACCTTGGTCACTTCGGTCGTGATGTCGGAAATCTGCATGGGCACTTGACCGCCCAGGTTCAGGGCGACGTTGCTGCCCGTGAGCTTGAGCAGCGTCTTCTCCGAGGAGCGATAGCCGGGGCGAAGCTCGATCCTGGCTTTCTCGCTCGTGGCCAGGGCATCCAGCGTCACGTCGATGGAGCGGAAGCCGAGCCGGTGGTAGAACCAGTAGGCCCCCGAGGCGATGCCGTCGGGGTTGTCGAGACCGAACTGGTGGGCGTCGACCTCGAAGTAGTCGACGCGGAACGTCTTGCGATAGGTCCGCAAGACCTGCGCCATCATGTAGCCGCTCTCGCCGCCGCGGTAGGGCTCGAAGATGTTCATGCCGAAGGCAGCCCGGGGGCCGAAAATCCAAGAGCCGCCGTAAGCCACGGGCAGGCCGTTCTTGAAGAGCGTGAAGCCGACGTAGGACTCGAGCGGGAGCTGGCGATCGGGCGTCATGCCGAAGACGGCGCAGCTCAGACCACCCTCCAGGTCGACGATGCGCAGCGAGCTGGGTTCGAGGTAGGTGCAGGGATCGGTCTCGCGGATGGTCAGCACCATCGTGTTCTTCAACACCAGGATCGCTTCGTCGCGTTCGGCCTGGCTCATCGCGCGTGGCGGCGGAAGCGGCATGTCGATGAGGCCGGACACATCGAACTTCTTGACGATGTCCGTCTGGTGCACCGTGCCCTGTGTCATCGGCAGGCGATTGCGAGCCTTGCTGAACCGGCCGTTCGTGGGGCGGATGCGCAGGAAGACGTCAAGCGAGTCATAGAGATGGTCCTTCAGCAGCGGGTCGCCGTCGTGGCGCGACAGCTCCTGAACAAGGAAGGGCAGGCGACGTGCGGGCGGCACCTTGAGTGCGTCCATCAGCTCGTCGTTGCTGCAATCCGCGGTGGTCTCGCTGCGTTCCAGCGATGGCAGGGTGAGCTTCAGGATGTCGTTGAGCTCGGCCTTGGGTTGGTCGAAGCTGTCGAGCGCGACGGTGGCGTGCGGGTGCCCCAACATCCAGCGCGCGGCGTCGTGCGAGAAGCGCGTGACGATGTCGACGTAAGCCATGCCCTGGTCCTCCCAGGCGGCGACGGGGCGCTCGTGACGACGAGCCCTGAGGAAGCGCTCCAGGCGCGCAAGTTCGGCGCCAACGCGGCGTTCGAGTTGGGGATCGTGCGGGTGCGCCGCGAGAAAGAGCAGGCTGTCGTGGTACTGCGCCGTCGCCTCGTTGCGCGGGAAGGCCAGTCGCGAGAGATGCCCGAGGCAGGCGTGCTGTCGTTCGATGCTGTCGGGATCGAACTTGTTCTGGACCGCGCGCAAGGCGCCGACGATGGATTTGAAGCTCACGGGCGATGACACTCAAGGGTGTTCGGATGGTAATTCGGTGGACGGTCCGAACGCATCGACGCGTGGCGCGGTTTCGCCATGCTGTGCAACTCGTCGGTTGAGTTGCTCCGAACCGGCCATCCACCAGCACCCGCTTCCGGGCCGAAAGCTGACGACCGCCACAACGGTCGATGCCCCTCACTCGGACAGGCTTCGGCCTTCTCTCCCGCCAAGCCCGACTGCAGCGCGATATCGCATTCGCTTCGCAAAACCGGTAATTCGGCCCAACCCGAACGACAGCGCGCCGTCTTTGCCGCTCCACCCCCTGTAGATTCGCCCGCTTGCACGCCGTCGCCTTCCGGTGCGGCCGGCGTCTTGGCGCAGGAGCCGAAGCATGGAAGCGGCAATGGCAACCCCGAGCGAGCTACCCAACGCCCTGAGCGACGAGGCGAAGTCTCGCCTTCGGGTCAGGCAGCTCGATCAGATCCTGGCCCACTCGGCGATCGCGGCGGTCCTGTCGACCGTCTTCGCGGCGGTCATCGCCGCTTTCTTCGCACCGGCCATCGGCGTGGGCCTGGCGAAGGCCTGGTTCGTCGCGAAGGCCCTCAGCGCCGCCCCCCGGGTTCTGGTGGCCATCGGCTACAAGCAAGACCGGCTGCGGGCGATCGTTCGAAAGCGGCCCTGGGTGTTCCAGATCACCATCCTCCTCGACGGCGCGATCTGGGGGCTGCTCGGGCTGGCCAGCACCCAGGCTCCGGCAGACGCCGCGTCCGCACTCGTGGCCTGCCTGGCCGTGGTGGCCGCGGTCGCGACACTGGGCCTGCAGGTGCAGCTGCTCGCGACGGCCCTCTTCGTGACACCGATCATCGTCCTCACGATGATCGGGCTCCTGCTTCGCTTCGACAGCCTGGGCCTGTTCGCCTCCATCGGCCTCGGCCTGCTGATCATCCAGCTGTGGGCTTCCGCCTATTCGACCGGCAAGCGACTGGTGCGGGAGTTCCTGTCGCACGAGCAGCTCTCGCAGGCATTGCAGCTCCAGTCCGAGACGGCGGAACGTCTCGCGAAGACCACCGAGCAATTGCGTCGCGAGGGAGCCGTGAAGTCCATGTTCCTGGGCACCATGAGCCACGAGCTGCGGACGCCACTGCACGGCATCCTCGGCATCACGGCCATGATGAGGCGCGAGCGGCAGGACCCGCTTTCGCTGTCCCGGCTGGGCATCGTGCACGCGCAGGGCGAGCATCTGCTCGGCCTGATCGGGGCGCTGCTCGACGTTTCGCGCATCGAGACCGGGCGCCTGGAGCTTCATCCGGCGCCGTTCGACCTCGCGGTCGAGGTTCGCCAGCTCGCCGAGCTCTATCGGGAGCGGACGGCGGGAACCGGCGTCGCGTTCGTGCTCGAAGCGCAGATGCCCTCGACCTGTTGGGTGTCGGGCGATGCGTCCCGGGTGCGGCAGGTGCTGCACAACCTTCTGGGCAACGCCGTGAAGTTCACCAAGCAAGGCTGGATCAGGCTCAGCGTGACCCGGGGCGAGCACGGCGAGACGGTGTGCAGCGTCAGCGACACCGGGCCGGGGATCTCTGCCGACGATCAGGCCAGGATCTTCGAGGCCTTTGCGCAGACGGCTTCGGTGGCGACGCAACCCGACGTGGGAACCGGGCTCGGCCTGGCCATCTCGCGCGAGCTGGCACACGCCATGGGCGGCGCAGTCACGGTCGAGAGCATCGTCGGCGTCGGATCGAAGTTCCAGTTCAAGGCGTCGTTGCCTGCGGTGGATGCTCCAGCGGGCAACGACGATTCGCATCTGCTCGCGGCCAACTCGACGGCGCCGCATTCCTTCTCCGGCTATCGCGTGTTGCTGGCCGAAGACAACGACGTCAACGCCCTGATCGCCGAGGCGGTTCTGCGGCAACGCGGCGCGGAGGTCGCACGCGTCAACAGCGGCCGCGACGCGGTGGCGGCGGCGATGGCGACGCAGAGGCCGCACGTCATTCTCATGGACCTGCGCATGCCCGACCTCGACGGTCTCGCGGCCACGCGCGAGATCAGGGCCAAGGAGGCGGCCGCCCGGATATCGCGGGTGCCGGTCATCGCGCTGACGGCGAACTCGAGCCGCGACGACGTCGCGGCCTGCGAAGCCGCGGGCATGGACGGCTTCCTGAGCAAGCCGTTCACCGACGAGGCGCTGGCCAGGGTCCTGGCAGCCCACCTCGGCCCCGGCATCCCGCTCGTGGCCGACGAGAACGAGGATCTAGGCGGAAGCTACGAGGCTCAGCCGTGGAGCGGGCGGAGCGGCGCGGTGCATTGACGGAATGCGGATGTCGGGATGCTCCGTCTCGACCATGAACCGCAGCAGACGGTGCTGCTGCTCGTACCAGTCGTTCGCCGCATTCGCGACGTCGAAGACGAAGATGCGGTGCGGCAGGCTCCAGCCGTGGCCCAGCGGCACCAGGCGCTGATCCCCGTACATGTCCTTCGCGCCGAGGTACTCGTACTGCTTGATCAGCCCCGGCTTGCGCGCGCCGATGATCAGCCATTGCACCCGCGACTGAACGCAGCGCAGATATCCGGCCTTCCATAGCGCCGCCTTCACCAGGGGATCGGAGCCGGGAGCGACCACGAGCCGCGTCATCTCGCCTCGCGTGCCGTGGGCCATCCTCTGGGGAACCTCGAGGAACGCCTCGATCTCCAGCTTCGCGCCGCGCGCGTTGTCGACGACCCGCATCGTGCCGATGGCCGCCCCCGAGGCCTTGTCTTCGCACAGGAAGATCGTGGTCCACGGCGAGGCGTCGATGAGATCGGGTGCCGCCATGGGCTCGCGGAGCGCTGGGGCGCGGCGCCCGTAGCACTCCGCGCGGAGCGTGCAGACCTTCGCCAGATCGTCCTCGGTGTCCACCTCCCGGACGGTGAAGCTCAGAAAATCGACAGACATGCTGCTCCCCGGATACAGAGGCCATGGGTCTGCGCCCGTTTTGTGCATCCTACTGTCGAAGCTCGAGCCCGTCGAGAAGCAGGAGCCCCGACGGCCGTGAGACTCACCGCTGCGATCTCACCTCGCAGGAACGCTGCGCGGAGCGGCCTGCCTTCAAGCGTGCTTTCGATGCCCGGTTCCAAGTTTTCACCGGCCAGCTACCGGCCGGCTAGGCCGTCACGCCCAGTGCCGCGAAATGGACGACCCATTCGCGCGTCGGGTCGCCGCCGACCAGCGAGGCCGCCTCGGCGTCGTAGAAGGCGCCCACCGCGCACGCCCCGAGCCCGCGCGCCGCGGCCTCCAGATAGACACGCTCGCCGACCATCCCGGCCTCGAGGAAGGCGTGCCGATAGCCCCGCGCCGGCCCGAGCGGATCGGCGGCGAAGCTCGCGCGGTCGATCGACAGCACGAACACCGCCGCGGCATCGCCGATGACGTCCTGATCGAGGGCGGCGGCGCGGGCGACGGCGCGCAGGTCGGGACGCGCCGGCCCTCTCGCAAGGGCGTGGCGGTCCGGCAGGTAGCGATACGCCCCAGGCGCCAACCCGGCGACGGCGAGCGCCAGCAGGTCGATCCGCACCGCCCGCGAGTAGATCGGCCCGGGCAGCGTCGTCATGCGCGACAGCACGGCGGCGAGCACCGTCAGCGACAGCGGCGTGTCCGCATAGCGGCGCACCGAGCGCCGCCGGGCGATCGCCGGCAGCCAGTCCGGCGCGACATGCGCCGCGGTCGGCAGGGCGACGAGTTCGCCCGACGCCGGCGCGGGCGAAGGCATTCCGGCAGGGGGCGGCGATGCCGCCGACACCGAGCGCAGGGAGGTCGCGGCATGCACCGCGGCGGTGACGCCGGGCGCGTCCGTCTGCGACGGCGTCACCGGCACGGGCCGCCAGCCGGACCTCGATGCGCCGGCGGACGGCGCAAGGGCGAGCGCGATCGTCGCCTCCCTGCCGGGAGAGGCCGGCCCGGTCGACGGACCCAGGCCGACCACCGCCAGCACCCCTTCCACCGCCTCGTTCACCCCGAGCGCCCCGGCGATCCGCGCCTCGTCGAAGGCGACGACGAAGCGCGCCTGCAGGCCGAGCGCACCCGCCACGACGCGCAGGTTCTCGAGCGCGTGTCCGAGATCGGCGAGCACGTAGCGGTAGGTGCGATCCCGGTACTTGTGCCCCGAGCGCTGGAAGATCGCGGTCGCCACGACCACGGCCGGGGCGTCGCGCAGGCCCGCGTCGTCGATGGCCTCGCGCAGCAGCGCGTCGACCGGCCCCGCGCCCAGGTGCTCGAGCGCGTGCGCCTCCGGCTCGTAGTGCGCGAGTCCGGCGGCGAGGCCGGGCAGCACCCGCGCGACCAGGTAGAGCTCGGTCGAGAACAGCGCACCCGACGACGGCGAGGCCCGCAGGAACAGGCCGCCGCGGGTCTCGGTGACGCCGGCGGTGTGCCAGAGCACGTCGGCGATGGCCGCGAGATCGAAGGCCGCGCTGCGTGCCGCGCCGGGCGAGGGCAGGCGCATCAGGGGCGCACCTGCGTGGCGCTTGAACGGCGGCGGCGCGTTGCCCCAGCCGCCCGGCGCGCGCAACAGGACGCTGGCGCGCGAGTGCGACGAGAAGGCGTGGAAGCGCTCGACCAGCGCGAGGGCGGTGGCGTCGGCACCGGACGGCACGGTACCGGCGGGCGCGGCGCCCGCCCGCCCGCCACCGCCGTCCGAGGTCTCGACCTTCAGCTCGCTGCGCCCATGGCGCAGGCCGAGCACGAACGCCGCGCCGGCCGCCGCGAGCACGCCGAGCGCCCCGAGCACGCCTCGCCGCGCCTCGACCCTGGAGCGCCCGGAGCCGGCCGGCACCGCCTCGCTTGCCGGGCCGGCGCGCCGTGCGAAGAAACGCCAGACGACGGGCAGGTTGAACACGAGGTGCAGCGCCACCAGCAGCACCGTGCCGTAGCCGAACAGGTAGTGCCAGTCGAACACCGGCAGCTCCTGGTTGGCGACCCAGAAGATGCCGAGGCCGGCGGTGGCCGCGACGTAGCCGAGCAGCAGCACGCTCGAGGCGACGTTGATCGCCGTCCGCGACGGCGCGCGACCGCGCAGCAACTGCACCGCGAGCACCGCCGCCGCGATCAGGAGCGGCAGCGCGACCCAGAGAATCTTCGGCATCGGGGTCAGGGCGCCGTTCGCAACTGCTTCGCCTGCGCCTTC
>Ga0163144_10026435_pt1 | contig 11283 bp, 11 predicted proteins | sample OliLak19BULKMAT1_FD_123175 | JGI IMG/M metagenome (GOLD analysis project Ga0163144, IMG submission 123175) | Freshwater microbial mat bacterial communities from Lake Vanda, McMurdo Dry Valleys, Antarctica - Oligotrophic Lake LV.19.BULKMAT1 | ecosystem: Environmental > Aquatic > Freshwater >... | reverse complement strand
CATTTGATCGTAAACCCGCCGCAAAGCGGGTGCCATTTTATTGACCAACGTGCCCGCTACAATCATCAAATCGGACTGCCTAGGGCTTGCGCGAAACACCACGCCAAAGCGATCCAGGTCAAGCCGCGCCGCGCCCGCATGCATCATTTCCACCGCGCAGCACGCCAAACCGAACGTTACCGGCCACATAGAACCGGTACGCGCCCAGTTCACAACGGCATCAACCGATGTGGTTACAAAGCCGCGCTCCAGCAGCGGATTGTCGCCTTCAGGGCGTAAAATATCGTCTAAAGAGCCAATTGGGCTCGGATTGTGCATTATTCCCATTCTAACGCTCCTTTTTTCCAGACATAGACAAAGCCCAGCGTAAGGATGGTCAAAAAGGTTGCCATCAGCGCCAAACCCTGCATTCCTAACTGATCTAAAACCACGGCCCATGGCACTAAAAACGCCACTTCTAAGTCGAAAATGATAAACAAGATCGCAAGCAGGTAAAAGCGTATGTCAAAGCGCATGCGCGCATCGTCAAAAGCTTCAAATCCGCACTCGTAAGCTGAATTCTTGCTCAGCGTAGGCTTATGTGGCCCTAGCAGCGTGCCTGCGATCAGCAACACAATTCCAAGGCCAAATCCGCAAACTAAAAACACCGCAATGGGCAAATATTCGCTTAGCATGTGTGCTCCCAAAATCCCTTACAAAAGTCGCTGATCGCAAGGATCTCGCGCAAGCCCATGTCAAATCTATCAGGTCAAGATCACGCGGCGCATGCCGCTGAGCTCCAGGCCTAGCTCTTGAGTTTACCAAGCGAGCGTGGGTTTGTCTCTGGAGCATTCGCTCCATTTGTGATTTGCGTGGGTTTCATGCGGCGCAATCGGCGAATTTCGCTTGGGTTTCTCGGCGTGCCGCAAATTCGCATCGATTAACCTTAATATGTATATTCAGTTAGCGAAAATTTGCTTGGAGACATCCAATAGCTACCAAAACCTAAAGTCAGCTCGGGAACAATCTATCGTCCCAGATTCAGGTTTGAGTTCAGGTTCGGGTACTGGCTCAGCTCAGGCCCCGATCACGCGAAGAATCTCGCTAGCTTGCGGTCAATTCGCCTTCAGCGCATCAACCAGTGCAACTTGAGTAATCGGGCGTGCGGCGAAATAGCTAGATAGCAAGCTAGCGAATAGCACGACGGCGGCTGCAAATGCGGCTAATAGCGCCGGCGAAAATTCACCATAAACTTGCGCACGCAGCAATTGAGCTAAAGCCCACGCGCAACAAACGCCTAGCAGCAAACCCGGTAATAGTGCCAAAGTATTTTCCCACATCACGCCCCGCAGCAGTTGCGATCCGTTCGCGCCCAGTGCGCTGCGGAGCGCGAATTCGCGTCGTCTTTCCGCGACGCTGAAAGCCAAAATAGCATAGCTGCCAAGCGCAGCAAGCAGCATGGAAAGCATGCCGAACAAACCGGCGAAGCGCGCGAAGAAGCGTGGCGCGGCGCTCAGCCGATACAAATCTTCGCTTACCGAATAGGCGCGAAAGATGGCCTGATTGGGGTCAACCGCCCAAACCGACTCTTGCACGGCTTTGATGGCGTTAGGCGCGCCTTTCACCAGCACGCTCAGCTGATTTTGGCTAATCGGCGACTGCGCAAACGGCAGCCATATTTCAGGGCCGGCGCTTATATTCGGGCTAACGAAACGTGCGTCGCCCAAAATTCCAACCACGGTGATTCGCTTGGTTTTTGCGCCGCTCGCTGCGCTGCCTTCAACCATCGTTTCGATTGAGATCGACTGCCCAATCGGATTGCTGGTGCCAAAGTAAAGTAACGCAAAGCGCTGATTGATCAGCGCAACCGAGCTGGCATTTGCTGAGTCAGACAGTGCCAAATCACGCCCAGCCAATAGCTGATAGCCCAGCGCCCCGCGTGCATCACCCGCAACGGCGCGCACGTTGGTTTTCAGCACTTGACCCGCCGCTAGCGCCGGGCCGTTTTCTAAGTTCTGCGTCAAATTACCAACCGGATTAAATGGCACGCCCGCAATAATGGCCACCGATTTCGCGCCCGGAATTTTTTGCGCCTGCGCCAGCATTTCCGCAGCGCGCATGGCGAAATCCCGCGTGGAATCGCCGCGTTCGCCGTTCAGAAAGATCTGTGCCGCCACCGTGCCTTCAACGTCCAAACCCAGGGCTTGATTTTGCAGCTGCTGCGCCGATCGCCAAAACAGCGCGGCGGCAAATAGCGCGGCAATCGACAGCGCAATGCCCGGCACGCCGAGCCAATTTTTTCCGGAACCACCGCTGCGCTGCTGCACGAGCGCATGACTTGCACCCAGCTTCCAAATGCGCGCTGCCGGATAGGCACCCGCTAACAGCATGGCAAATCCGGTCAGTAGCGCAGCGGCTAGCGCCAGCGTTGGCTCAAACAGTACGCGTAGCCCAAGCTCAGGATCGATATTGATACCGCTATCGGCCAAATTAGGGGAAAAATAGACGATCAGCGCACAGCCAATAAACGCCAGCAGCAGCGAAGCGCCAGCCAAAATAGTGGTTTCTAAAAAGATTATTTTTACGATCGCACGCTTTGGCGCGCCCAACGCATCCATTACGCCAAATGCGGCTGCGCGCTGGTGCCCGCGGGTCAACACCAAATGCGCCGCGTTGGTCGCAGAAATAAGCAGCACCAGCAGGCTTAGGCCCGACAGCGCCCAAAGCGGCGCACGCAAATCGCCGCGAATTTGCGCTTCAAAAGATTCCGGGATCAGCCGCCATTGCGCTGCTCCCTGACCTAGGCTTTGCACAAGGCGCAGGTTGGCCTGATTGAGCGTGTCCTGAATATTTGCTTTGCCCGTGCGCGTGTTTGGCGTCCGCAACACGCTGTTTAAGAACCGAGCATTTAAATAGACGCCTGGATTCTCCTGCAGTGCAGCCCAGTCAATCGCTTTGAAATACGCTAAATCGGGCGCAGGATAGGCCTGAAGCTTCGACACCACGCCGACGATTATGCTATCGCCGCCCTCTTCACTAAAGGCTTTACCGATAATGTTTGGGTCGGCATTGAAGTATTTGCGCCAAACCGCCTCGCCCAGCACGATATTTTTGCTGTCTGCATCGCTGCTCAGCAAACCCCGGCCTAGAAACGGCGCAATCCCGAGCACATCAAAGTAATTTGCGTCAACAGTAAGTGTCGTCATCACCTGCGGGCGCTCGCCGCCCAGAAAAGTTGTACCGTTCCAAAAAAAACTCGTCATGCCATAGCCAGGTGGCAGCTGTGCAGGCAACTGCTGCGCAACCACTGGGGAAATGCCGTCTTTTTGCGCGTCTTTCTCGCTCGAGATCGTATAAAGGTGCTGCGAATCTCGGTACGGCAGCGGAGCCAAAACAGCCTGCCAAAGCACCGCCCACATCAGCAATGAAACCGTCAAACCGCTGGCCAAGGTCAATATAACGCTCAATGAAAAGCGCGGTGAACGCCAAAGTGATCGAAGCATCGAACTAACACGCATAGACTGTTGCCATCTATAAAGATTAGTTAAGCCAAGCACACCGCATGCCAGCCGTTAAAAACGATTAAGCTATTGATTTTATGCGCTAATTTGCCGTTCTTTAACCACCTAGCTCAAACGCTTTCTCAAATTCGGAACGCTTGGCCGAACATTTGCATGCAGCCGAAGTTGGACCAATCCAGCGCCTAGCCGTCTAAAAAAGCAGCTATCCCTACGTCACTTCAAACGCTGCAACTACCGCAGTGATCGGCAGCCTGCCATATAAATGCGGAAACAGCGCGTTAGCGCGTGAGGCTTCAAATTTCAGACTATCCGCTGGCAAGCCTGCGAGTTCACATTGCAGCAGCCAAACCGCTTCACCCGCTGCGTGTGCAGCGCTGAAGTATTTCTCAAAAGTGCCGTATACCTGCGCTCTGGTCGATAAATGGATGTAACCATCGCGCAGATCGTCCGCGCTGCCTTCGCTGCTGCCGCTAGTTTGCAGCGCTAGCCACTGAGCATGCGTACACAGCTTAAAAACGTGCGCCGAATCGGAGCCACTCGAAAATTCCGCAAGCTGGCTTACCGATATCGGCGCATGCGCCACTAATTAGACGCCGCTGCGGCGCTGACCACCGCTACCGGCACGACCACCCGCGCCTGCTCCAGCACCTGATCTTGCGCCCGCTCCACCCTGACGGCCACGATTTTGGCCGTTAAAGCCGCCACCTGGCGCTCCGGCTGGACGCGCAGCGCGCGCTGCACCTGCACCGGCTTGTGAGCGTGGCGCTGCGCCAGCGCTTGCACCGCCGCCGTGGCCGCGTGGGCCGCGTACTTGGCGCATCTGCGGCTTGGTGAAAATTGGTTTGCCAGTGCTGGCAAAACCGGCAACGGGTTCGAGCACTAGCTCACGCCTTGTTAGATTTCGGATGTCACGCAGCAAGCCGTGATCTTCTGGTGCCACCAGCGAAATCGCCACGCCATTTGAACCCGCGCGGCCGGTGCGGCCAATGCGGTGTACGTAATCTTCGGCGATCATCGGCAAATCATAGTTGTAAACCACCGGCAGCTCTTTGATATCTAGGCCGCGCGCGGCAATATCGGTCGCGACTAAATGCGTGACTTTGCCGGACTTGAAGTCAGCTAAGGCACGGGTGCGCGCGCCCTGGGATTTATTGCCGTGAATCGCCGCTGCTTTGAAGCCAATGACTTCGAGTGATTTAACCAGCTTATCCGCGCCGTGTTTGGTGCGGGTAAAAATCAGGCTTTGAATGCGGCTGTCTTTCGCTAGCAAGTCAATTAACAGATCTTTTTTCTGATCCAGATCAACCGGGTGCATGCGATGCTCAACCAAAGCGGTGGTGCAATTTTGCGGGGCAACCTGCACTTCAATCGGATCGCGTAAAAACTGCTTAGCAAGCTCGCGAATTTCTGGCGCGAAGGTAGCCGAGAACAGCATCGTGTGGCGATTTTGCTTTGGCAGCGCGGCGAGAACGCGCTTGATCGAAGGCAAGAAGCCCATATCAAGCATGCGATCGGCTTCGTCTAAAATTAGCGTGTCAATTTTCGACAGATCGACCGTGCGCTGCTGCATATGATCCAGCAAACGACCTGGCGTGGCGATCACAATATCGACGCCTTGACGCAGCGCGGTGATCTGATTGCCCATGCCAACGCCGCCAAAAATAACCGTGCTCGCCAATCCGGTGTATGCGCCATAGGTGCGAAAGCTTTCTTCAACCTGCGCAGCAAGTTCGCGGGTTGGGGTCAATACCAGCGCACGCGGAGCGCGTTGGCGCACCAGCTGCGCTTTGCTGGTCAGCAATCGGTGCAAAAGTGGCAGTGCGAAACCTGCGGTTTTGCCGGTGCCGGTTTGTGCGGCGCCTAAAATATCCCGGCCCTGCATGGCGGCTGGAATCGCCTGCGCTTGAATTGGGGTTGGTATTTCGTAGCCTTTGGCAACAAGCGCGCGCAAAATTTCCGGCGCAAGGCCAAGTTCTTTAAATGTGGTCATGAAGTAGATCCTTTTTTGGCCTAATCGGGCTGAATCTGGCGATTAACCAAAAGCTCATGCGCAACAAGGCGGGGCGAGTGGGCCCACGAGCTGCTATAAAAACGCGCCTGTGCCCAATTGTGCTAGGCGGCAAAAACCGGAAAACCGGGATCGCTGCGTAACGAGAAGCACGCAGATTGCCGTTTAGCGAGTGAACCCGTTATGAGTTTTTGGTTGGCGCTTATTTGTGACAGGTCACGTATTCAGCTTTGTGAATTTTTCAAGAACTTTTCGACAAAGCCAAGCTAAGTTCTTGCTAAAGCACGCATTTATCAGACGCTTTACTGGGTTTTAATGGCGTACTTGTCAGCCACATAGCTATCAATCAACGTCAAAAATTCAGCGGTAATGTTAGCGCCGCGCAGCGTGAGCCTCTTTTCGCCGTCGATAAAAACCGGCGCGGCTGGCGCTTCACCGGTGCCCGGCAGGCTAATGCCGATGTTGGCGTGCTTGGATTCGCCGGGGCCGTTTACGATGCAGCCCATCACGGCGAGCGTTAAATTTTCCGCACCGGGAAACTGATACTTCCATTCCGGCATCCGTTCGCGCACATGATCTTGCACCGCTTTCGCCAGCTCTTGAAAGAACTCGCTGGTCGTGCGACCGCAGCCAGGGCAGGCAGTCACCATCGGCGTAAACGCGCGCAGCCCCATCGTTTGCAGCAATTCTTGCGCGACGATCACTTCAGTGGTGCGGGATTCACCCGGCTCTGGGGTTAATGAAATCCGAATCGTATCGCCAATGCCTTCCGCTAACAGCACAGATAGTGCGGCGGCCGAGGCGGTAATGCCTTTGCTGCCCATGCCCGCTTCCGTCAAACCCAAATGCAGCGCGTAATCGCAGCGCAAAGCCAGCTCACGATAAATCGCGATCAGCTCCTGCACGCCTGAAACTTTGCAGCTCAGAATAATTTTGCTTTGCGGCATTCCGATACTGCGCGCCAGCTCGGCGCTGTCGAGTGCGGATCGCACCATCGCTTCTCGCATGACTAAATGCGCGCTTTGCGGCTTGGATAATCTGCCGTTCGCATCCATCAGGCTCGCCAGAAGCGATTGATCTAAGCTGCCCCAATTGACGCCGATGCGTACTGGCTTGTCATAGCGCATTGCGGTTTCGATGATGTCGGTAAACTGCGCATCTTTTTTACGCCCAAAACCGACGTTTCCGGGGTTGATGCGATACTTCGCCAGCATCTGCGCGCAGTCAGGCTCAGCCTTCAGCAGGATATGGCCGTTATAATGGAAATCGCCGACGATTGGCACGCTTATGCCGCGTATCGCCAGCTTTTCAATGATTTTCGGCACCGCAGCGGCAGCTTCCAGGGTGTTCACAGTAACGCGCACTAATTCGGAGCCGGCGCGCCAAAGCTGCGCAATTTGGGTTACGGTCTTGGCGACGTCGGCGGTGTCGGTGTTGGTCATCGACTGCACTACCACCGGTGCGCCCGAGCCGATCAAAACTTGGCCGACCTTTACAGCAACGGTTTGGCGGCGAGGTAGAAATTGCTCAGTCATGTCAAAGCGCGCTCTTTAAGGTGCCACATAGTCAGGCCGAGCCTCGGATGGCTTCAGCGCGTTCAGCGCAATCGGCAAAATAATCGAAGTCCAGCGCTCATAAGCCCGCGCCGACGGATGCAGCAGATCGGCAACCACCTCATCAGCAATCTTTCGCGAGCACTCGGTCACGTCTGCAAAATGAATGCCAAAACCCTCCGCTACGCTGCGGCCAATCGCATTGAATTCATCTATTTCATCGCTAATGCGCTGACGTGAGCGCGAATCGACTCGGCCAAACGGCGTGTAGCCCCAATCCGGAATCGACACGATTAAAACGCGACTAGGCCGCATGCCTGCAAAGCGCACCGCAACCCGAACCAGCTGGGTCAACTCACGCTCATAACCCGACGCCAACCGGCTGCGATACTGGTTATTTACACCCACTTGCAGCGTGACTAAATCATAGTGCGACAGTAAATCGCGCTCAGCTTGAATGCCACGCAGCAGCTCATCACTGGTCCAACCCGTTTTTGCAACGCAATCCGGCTCAGAAAACCCCAAATGCTGCTCATTGAGCGCACGCACCAGCTGCTGCGGCCAGCGCTCTGCGGGCAGCACACCTTCACCAATCGTGTAGGAATCACCTAGGCACAGCATTTGCCTAGCCGCTAGCGTGGAGCTGCCCACCAAAAATGCACTTAACGGCATAAGCTGTGAAAAATTCATAGTTTGCCGTTAGCCCGTAGTTTTACCAATTCGCGCTTAGGCAATCTGAGCAGACTTGGAAACTGCACTGCCAAGCACGTAGCTGTTCAGCACCCGCGCTATTGCCTGCATCACACGGCGCATCTCATGCGCATCCGGCAGCAGCGTCATGCGGAAATGGGTTTTATAATCCACATTAAAGCTAGAGCCCGGCACAACTAAAACATGTTCACGATCCAGTAAATCAAGCGCAAAGCGCTGATCGTCAAAGCCCGGTAATTTTTCAAGATCGACGCCTGGAAAGGCATAAATCGCGCCAGCAGGTTCGACACAGCGCAAAAACTCGCTGTTATTGACCATTTCCATTAGCACCGATCTGGTTTCAAAAAGCCGCCCGCCAGGCCGGCACAGCGCGCTCCAGGTATCAGGCCCGGTAAGCGCCGGTGCAATCGCCCATTGGCCGATCACATTACTGCACAGCCTAAGCGCTGCTAAGGTGTCGAGCGCGCGCAAATAATCACGCGCCGGTTTTAACGCGCCGCTCATGGTAGCCCAGCCAACCCGATAGCCGCAGGCGCGGTGAATTTTCGAAAGCCCGGAAAAGGTAATGCAAAGCGTGTCATGCACGAGCGGAGCGACTGGAATAAAGCTGTGCCCTGGAAAGGTCAAGCCGCCATAAATTTCATCGCTAAATAACACCAATCCAAAAGCTTCTGCAATCAGCACGAGCTCTTGCAGCAGCGCCTGCGGGTAAACCGAGCCTGCGGGATTGTTTGGATTGATGAGCACGAGCGCACGGGTATTTTTGTTGACTAAGCTATGCACCTGTTCCGGATCAGGCAGTCACGAGCGCTCAGGCGGGCAGTCGTAGTAGCGAACAATTCCGCCGTTGAGCTGCACAGCTGCCGTCCAGAGCGGGTAATCAGGCGCGGGCAGCAGCACTTCGTCACCTGGATTAATGAGCGCGCGCAGCGTTACGTCAATGAGTTCGCTAACGCCGTTACCGATAAACACGTTTTCTGCTAGCGCACTGCTTACGCCTGCTTGACGCGCTTTTTCAGCAATTAACTCGCGCGCGGAAAGAAATCCCTGCTGGTGAATGTAGGCTTCTGAATTCGTCGCGTTCGCCAGCATGGCTTCACGCAAATGCACCGGTGTTTCAAACCCAAACAGGCTAGGGTTGCCAATGTTCAGCTTAGCAATGTTGCGCCCAGACGCTTCGAGCGCCACCGCGCGTGCGTTAAGCGGGCCGCGAATATCGTACCTTACGCCCTCAAGGCGCTGGCTAGCAGAAAATGGTTGCAGCACGAGGGTGCTCGATTTAAACGGTAAATAGATATTAACGAAGCGGCATCAAGCCCGCATTCGAATTCGCGCGCATCGGCAAGGCAAATTCAGCCTAAAAGCGCCACGATTCAGAATTCAACACCAAAATCCCCCGTTAACTCGCTGTCAGCGCACGCTGACGCCGCCAAGCCAAGCCGCAAAGCAGCGCGAAAAACAGCTCAACCGCCAGCGCAATCCATAAAAAATTTGAACTGGTTGACGTTATCAACATGCCCAAACCGCGCGCTAGCGCAATGCCCAGATAACTCGCAAATCCTAATATCAGTCCAGCAGCCTGATACTTCGCGCGAAACGCCAGCACCAGCAATATTCCGAGCGAAATTTCCAAGCCACCATAAAACGCCCGAATCTCAACAATTGCACGCGGGTCAACGAGCGCTAAATCAGCACCCGCCATCACGGCGACGGGTGCGATAAGTGCAGCCGTTCCAAATCCTAAAAATCCCAGCGCGGCTAGGCCTAGTGCAATTTTTGCCAACATTTTTTAGGGCTCCTGGAGAACTAGGTTATAGATCAGCTTACAAGCTTTGCAGCAATAGCGTGCTTGTATTAGCAACCATTAGCAAACAATGCCAGAGTCAGCGCAGTGGTGCGTGCCGCGCCCAGATTTCTACGCTGAGATTTCCACGCTCAGATTTGGGGCAATCAAGCCAATTCACGTCGTAGCGCTGCCATGTGGGCTGAGAATAAGCTTGGGAATGGTGCGGGTCGAGCAGCGTGTGCATCAGCGCGGCCGCCCTTAGCCTAAACTGGAAAAACTACCGGAATTGCCATGTTAGGCCTGACTTGGTGTTGATCTATCGGCTCATAGATAGCAATGGCACAGAGGACAACGCCGCCCGCCTTGTTCTGGCGCGGCTTCGCCAACATTCGGAGCTCGACCAGTAACAACGCGGTCTTGGTTTACCCGTGACTTCCCTCCGTCCTGAATCATTGTGTGGTTACTCGGTAACTAAAAGCGAACGGTTTGCCTTGACCGATAGCTGCTCGATTGACGGAAAAAACCTCAGCTAGAGTCGCTCAATAAAACGGAATTTAAAGCACGCTACGCCTCAATCTTGTGCGAGCCAACGATGTTAAGCACGCTCGAAGGCAGGAATTCAGCGATACAGCGTCGGAACTGACACGCCGAGGTTCTTAGCCATATCACCTGGCGATACGCCGCTGACCAGTAGCTTCTTAGCGGACTCTATTTTACTATCGGTCATTTCCCGCTCACGACCGCCCGTAAGCCAAAGCTGGCGGGCAATTTCCAACCCAGCACGGGTTCGTTCGTCGGTCAGTTCACGCTCCATTTCGGCTAAGGCTAGCCATGACGTGGAAGAAAATCGACCAGATGGTGTGCCGGTATCGATTTCACCAAGCCCGGCTTAAGCAAAGTGCTAGCCCATGGCGCCGCCGACGGGGTGATTTCCGTGATGCAAGGCGGCAAGTTTGGGCACGGCTTCGTCAGTAATGCCGTATCTGAAGCCTTCTCGCCGGTAATTTCTGACATAAGCGATGAGTATGCGCAGGGGTTGGTGGCATCGTTAGTTGGCGGAACTGCGAGCGCTGCGAGTGGTGGGAAGTTTGCCGATGGGTTTGTATCGGCGGGGGTTGGGTATGCGTTTAATAAATTAAGGCATAGTGCTGAACAAGAGTCTGGTTTTGGCAACGTGGATGACCCCGCGCGCTATCACGAGTCTGGTCCAAAGTATGTTCCTGACGGTGGAAGGAGTGAAGCTGTGCTAAGTGAAAAAACATTCAAAACCGAAGTGGCGACAGCACGATCGGCATTCACCGATTTCGAAAAGGAATATCTGGCACTAGCTGATATTGAAGAGCTTCGAGGCGTAATGATCAGACTGGGTGCGCGGCAGTTTAAGTACTCAATCCCGGTCGCCGCGCCTTTTATAGCGGAAATTACATTTAACGCACTTCAGGCGCAGCCAGGTTGGTCTTTTTCTGCTGATTTTCATACGCATCCGCGCGGTCGTGGTGCGGAACGATTTTCTAAAACTGATCTGGACAATCGATCTATAAATAATTACTTGAGAACACCTGGAGGAAAATTTCTATTCGCACCAGTCGGGGAAGCTGGCTCAAGGGCCGGTATATCAAACCATTGCGTCTCAAAATCCTGTTTTGAAAGAGTCTCGAAATGAGAAATTTCGCAATCGTTTTAGGGATAATGCTTACGCAAACATCATTCGCATTTGGTTTTTGT
>Ga0163144_10026433_pt1 | contig 11283 bp, 7 predicted proteins | sample OliLak19BULKMAT1_FD_123175 | JGI IMG/M metagenome (GOLD analysis project Ga0163144, IMG submission 123175) | Freshwater microbial mat bacterial communities from Lake Vanda, McMurdo Dry Valleys, Antarctica - Oligotrophic Lake LV.19.BULKMAT1 | ecosystem: Environmental > Aquatic > Freshwater > Lake... | reverse complement strand
GAGATGAGTTATAAGTTATTGGTTTATAATGATTTGATAGTGAGTATTTTATATATACTAAATCGGATAGTTATTTACTTAGATAAAACTAAACCCAGTTCTCAGTTTAGACTGTTTTTAAACCAGTATTCTTATTCCGTAGGAATACAATGTTTTATAAAATAACAAAACAAGTACGACCCCTATCGGGGTCGCATATTTATCTTGGTTGTCTTTTTATAAATGTGAGATGCCTTTGGCGTTTTTTTGTAGGTACTTAGTGAGGTATTAATTGTTAATTATCTGATAATGAGCATTTTAATAGCTAATAATGATTGATTTATTTTCAGCATTTTACTAAATCAAAAAAAGAAAGGTCTTAAAACAAATGTGTTTTAAGACCTTTCTTTTTGAGGAATGTAAAAAGTGAAATCAGATTAAAAGAATGAAACTAAGATACATCCTACACCTGCAATAGCAGAAACGATTGCACCTATTTGTTGCCATTTAGCAGAGCTTTCAGCACTATGAACAAGTTCATCTTCTGATTTGGTAGAGACGATAAATGGTTTATCTTTTTCTTTAGGTTTACTAACCATCAACTCACCAGCACGGTCATTGACTTCTCCCAATATATAAAGCTTTGCATTATTAGGAATGACTTGCTCTTTATAGCGATAACCGATGGTGCGAGAACCACTTGCTCCACCAAAGGAGAGACTTAACCCACGAGGTGCTTCTGATTCAAAGCGATCTACGCTTTGCATAAAATCTTTGCGGGCACCTTGCATATCTATTCTGAGTGTATCACCACTTCCATCATTAAGCGTAAATATGACATATTCAGACTGCTGAGATACAGTTTCAGAACTTCTTTTAACTACAGTGCGATAATTTCCTTCATTATCACGCTCTTGTTCTGTTACTTCATATTCACGCTCTACTGAAGCTTCGTAAGCTAGTACAGGTCTTTGGCTATAAATGGCTGTAAGTGGGTCATCACTAAGCCCTACGCCTGATAACTCCACAATATTACCACTATAACTCCCTATACCTACGGTTTCTACCAAGTCATTATAAAGTTCTCTGACAGATTGTATAGTAGAGGTTTCGTGGTATTTAATTTCTAGTGCCTTACTTAGCTGTTGCTGGCGGATGTAGTATAAACCACCACCCGCTGCCAACAGCAAAATTCCAATAATTAATAGCATATTTATAAATATAGATTAAGAAGTTTGTACTTCAGCACTTTCTACTTCTCCATACTCATCAGCAGTTTTGGCTACCATCTGTACTGCCGCCTGAAACTCATTAAGGTCTAGGTTTTTACCAGCAAGTGAATAACTGAAAATAGGCTGACCTTCAAAAGTAACTCCAAATCCACCAAAAGTAATATTAGAGTTTGCACGAAGTAGTTCGTCTTTTGTTTCTTGATCTATTTCTACATCTTCATCTCCTAGATAAGCATATACTTTTACAAGCACATCTTCGCTATGCCAAGGTAGTACTTGGACTGTTACTGTTACGCTTCCAAAAGTAAAAGTGTAGAAGTCATCTATTTTCACGATTTCATACTCGTGAAATAACTCAGACATGTACTTACTCACTGTCTCTTGAGTAGAAGCAATTAGGGCTTCATTGACCCCGTCTTTCAAAATTTTAAACTTAGGCATTTGATTTATTGATTTTGAGTGGTTAGATAATAATTATTCTCCTTGATTAAGTTTTGCACGCAGACGGGCTAAATCATCATCCACAGCACTGCTTTGTGATAATTGTTTAAAATCATCATTAAGGTCTACGTTATTTCCTTCTGCCAATTCTGTAAAAGCCTCTGCTTCAGATTCAGTTTTAAGGATTTTTTCTTCCCACTTATCAAATTTAGCAAAGCTATTGCCAGTGTCTAACCCACCTACTTGCTTCGCAATTTGCTTTTGAGCTTTCGCTGCTTGGCTACGAGCAATGAGTGTACTTTCTTTCATGCGGGCTTCGTTGAGTTTTTGTTTCAACTGATCTACCTGTCCTTTGAGTTTAGAGGTAACTTGTGAAGCTGATTCATACATTTGCTTGTATTGACTTGCTTGTGTGTCAGATTCAGCTTTTTTGGCAAGTGCTTTACGGGCAAGTTCCTCATTCCCTGCATTTAATGCTTGCATTGCTTTTTGCTCCCAATTTTCAGAAGCTTGCTGATGTGTCTTATAATCTCGCTCTAACTTCTTTTCTTGCGCCATAGCAGTAGCAAGGCCAGAAGTAGCTTTGGCGATGGCTTCTTGCATCTCAATCACCATTTGCTTAATCATTTTCTCTGGATCTTCAAATTTATCCAGAGTATCGTTCACATTAGCTTTGAAGATGTCGCTTATTCTTCCAAAGATACCCATACTTTTTTTACTTTAGTTTTACAAATAATTTGTTTTAATATTATGACTGTAATTATACGAATTATTTTTTGGATAGAAAACTGATTTTTAAAAATATCTGAAATTTATTATAAATATCAAAAAAAAGATGTTTTACAGAAACTAATACTTAAATCTTACGTATATTGACATCTTTTGGCAAATAAGCCTCTATTTCTTCATTTCTAAAAAATTAGTCTAAATTTAAGCAGCTTAGTTTTTATATCACAGACTCTCTTTTATATTTAAAATGTTACCTACTATTTACATAAAATAAGATTCTAACAAAGATTTAAGTCCTTCAGGACAACGTAAAATTTTATTCCTATTTTTTTCTACAAATACTAAGGTAGTCTTGCCTGTGTTAAGTTTAACTTGATGTTGATTGAATACCTCATACTCAAAGACGATTCGTACTTCTGGAAAATCTTTGATAGTGAGGTGAACTGTCAGTAAATCATCATACAGTGCAGGCTGTAAATAGCGTGTTTGCATATCTAGCACTGGCATCATAATGCCTTGCTTTTCTTCTAAATCTCTGTAGGGAAACCCCAAAAAACGAAATGCTTCTACACGGGCTACTTCATAATACATCGCATAATTACCATAATAAACATATCCCATTTGGTCGGTTTCGGCATAACGCACCCTTATTTGGCTTTTGTGAGTAAACATATCGCTTTCATTTAAATTAATTTTGGCATTCAAAAAGCGAATTTAGTTTTTTTTTAACAATTTCAATCAAATCACAAAATCCTCTTGATAGATTAAGGGAAGACTTGAAAGGTTACATATATATTCTTTAATATCAGAACACTGGCTTTATTTCTTGAATCTGATATCTTTCGAAAGACAAATAAAAATAAAGGCTTATATTACCTCCTCAAAATGTTCACATTAATAATAAAGACATTCAATATTACAAATATGCCATTTTACAACAATCTAAAAAATGAGATTTTTCAGGGAAATAACTACAAGAATCCACAAGCCAAACTCTCACACATCGCCACTAAGATTTTAGCACTGCGAAAGTCTATTCAGTCTAGTATTCCATCAAAGACCAGAGAAGATAAGTTACTACTAGCTACTTTTAATATCAGAGAGTTTGACTCTAATAATAAAAAGAATGGTCCACGCACTACAGAATCTATTTATTATTTGGCAGAAATCATCTCATCCTTTGATATTATTGCCCTTCAAGAAATCAACCAAGATTTGACTGCTTTTAAGAAAGTCATGAGAATCTTAGGCCCTGACTATAATTATTTTTTGACAGACATCACAGAAGGGCGTGGAGGAAATGGCGAGAGAATGGCGTTTATATATGACCAAAAGAAAGTATTGTTTAGAAATATTGCGGGTGAAATCGTCTTGCCTACTACTCCTACCAAACCAGTGCCTCAGTTTGCTAGAACTCCTTATTTGGTTTCATTTCAGGCAGGTTGGTTCAAGTTTAATCTTTGTACTGTCCATATTTATTATGGAGAAGACTCAGGAGAAAAATTTGAGCGGAGAATAGAAGAAATCGAAAATCTCTCTCTATTCTTTAAAAATCGCTCCAAAAAAGAAGATGAAAATTTTATCTTACTAGGAGATTTTAATATCCTTGATTATCAAGACAGAACGATGGAAGCACTGCTTAAAGGAGGATTTAAAATACCCGAAGCTCTCGTAAAGAGAACAGGAAGTAATCTAAAAAAAGATAAGTTCTATGACCAAATCGTCTATAAAGAAGGGAAAAACAAAGTGAAATTCTCTGGAAATGCAGGCGTATTTGATCTTTATGAGACTATCTATCATGAAGACGAAAAAGAATTATACTATGAAGATTTTTCAAATGTAATGAAAGCCAATAAAAAAGCTTTTGATGAGGTAACCTACAACAAAAAATTCAATGAATGGAAAACCTTTCAAATGAGTGATCACCTCCCGTTATGGGTAGAGTTTGATATAAATTACAGTGAAGAATATCTGAAATCCCTCATCGAGGAGTGAAAGGATTTAGCTCATAGCAAAAACTTATCGTACAAGAGACATAAACTCTTATCTCTCTTGAAAAACTCCCTAAACCAATGATTTTTGTCTAGAATTATTTAATTTGGTAGCCATCATTAAATAATATTATCCATGAAAAAACATTTTTTAATCACATTACTACTATTGGGTGGTTTTTATGCAGGCTTTGCCCAAAACAAAGCAGAAGATGTAAAAACCTTTACCCTCAAAAATGGCATGAAGATTTTGGTTTTAGAAGACCATTCTATCCCCAATGCCAATATGTACCTCTTCTGGAAAGTAGGTTCACGCAATGAAGTACCTGGCATTACAGGGCTATCTCACTTTTTTGAGCACATGATGTTCAATGGAGCTAAAAAATATGGTCCCAAAGAGTTTGACCGAGTGATGGAAGCCAACGGAGGTTCTAACAATGCCTACACTACGGCAGATGTAACAGTCTATACAGATTGGTTTCCAAGCAGTGCTTTAGAAGTGATGTTTGAGCTAGAAGCAGACCGCATCGGGCATCTTAATATAGATGAAAAAATGGTGGAAAGTGAAAGAGGAGTAGTTCTTTCGGAGAGAAGCACAGGACTTGAAAACAGCAATTTTCGCTTTTTGGCAGAGCAAGTAGAGTCAGTAGCTTTTTTTGCACATCCTTACAAATGGCCTGTCATTGGTTATGAGTCTGACATCAAAAGCTGGACAAAAAAAGACCTTGAAGAGTATTTCAAGACTTACTATGCCCCTAATAATGCCGTAGTGGTCATTGTAGGAGATGTTAAACTAGACCAAGTAAAAACCTTAGCACAGAAGTATTTTGAGCCTATTCCTGCTCAAACTCCTCCTCCTGCTGTACGCACCATAGAACCTGAGCAAAATGGTGAAAAAAGACTGGTAGTTTATAAAGAAATTTCTTCGCCCAATGTAATGCTTTCCTATCATACTCCCGAAACGAAGCACGAAGATTACTACGCCCTTGAGTTATTGAGTAATTTACTTTCTTCTGGTAATTCTGCTCGGCTGACCAAATCACTGGTCTATGACCAAGAGTTAGCTACCAATGTATTTGCATATCAAGGCAACAGCTTTGACCCTAATTTATTTACTTTTTATGCCATAGCTGCCAATGGAGTAAGCCCCGAAGAAGTAGAAAAAGGAATCTTAGCAGAAATAGAAAAAATCCAAAAAGAAGGCGTAACAGAAAGAGAGCTTCAAAAAGTAAAAAATCAAAAACTCATTGAATTTTATCAAAGTGTGGAAACCATAGATGGCAAAGCTAATAATATCGGTACGTATGAGCTGTTTTTTGGAGATTATAAAAAACTCTTTGAAGCCCCTAAGTTATTTGAAAAAGTAAGCATAGAAGATATCAAAAGAGTGGCAAATACTTATTTTACTAAGAAAAACTGCACTGTAGGTTATTTAATATCAGAAAATCAAGAAGAAAAATCAGAATAAATCATGAAAAGAATTTATATATATCTCTGCCTTGTCTTGCTTCCCTTGGGACTCTCAGCACAAGGCTTTCAGTTGCCCAAATACGAGAAGTTTCAATTAAAAAATGGACTTACCGTCTATCTCATGGAGCAGCATGAAGTGCCTATGATTAACGTCTCTCTCCTCATCAATGCAGGTGCTATCAAAGATGGAGACCAGGCAGGTATCGCTTCTGTGACTGCTGAATCTTGGTTGTATGGCACTAAAAAATTTACTAAAGAACAAATAGAAGAAGAAACAGACTTTATAGGGGCTAGTTTAGGTGCTTATGCAGGAAGTGAATATGCCAAGCTTGCTTCTTCTTTTGCGTCTAGAGATCAAGATAAAATGCTTGAAATTATTCAAGAGGTAGTCTTAAATCCTAGCTTTAATGAAGAAGAATTTAGTAAACTTAAGACACGTACACTCGCAGAGCTAGACCAAGCAAGAGAAAGCCCTCGCCAAGTAATTGGTTCTTATTTTAATAAATTATTATTTGATGCACATGTTTATGGCAATGTTTCCTCAGGCACAAAATCAAGCATTGAAAAAATATCCATGGAAGATGTCAAAACATTTTTTGCAGATAATTATCAGAGTAATGAAGCAGCACTCGCCATTGTAGGTGATTTCAAAACTTCGGATATGAAGCAAAAAATCACAAAGCTATTCTCTAATTGGAAAGAATCAAGCAAAAAATCACCTCAAGTTGAGAGTCCTTCTCTTGCTTTTGATGAAAGCAGGGTACTTTTAGTCAATAAACTTGATGCTAGAGAAACTACTTTTCTAATTGGTGGCAAGGGCGTATCAAGAGATAATCCTGATTATGTAGCGATACAAGTAGTCAATACAGTCTTAGGTGGAAGGTTTACCTCTTGGCTCAATGATGCTCTCCGTGTTAATTCGGGGCTGACCTATGGAGCAAGAAGTGGTTTTGCTAACTATCGCCAAGCAGGCACTTTTTCTATCTCTAGTTTTACTAAAAATAGTACAACTGTGGAAGCCATAGACATGGCTTTAGATGTATTGGATAGTTTACACCAGCACGGACTCAATGCTCAAATCTTAGAATCATCTAAAAATTATATCAAAGGCGGTTTTCCTCCTGACTATGAGACCAATAACGCTTTGTCTAATCTGCTGACAGACATGTTTTTTTATGGTTTTGATGAAGGTTTTATCAATAATTTTCAAAAAAATGTAGATGGGCTTACCGTTGAAAAATCTAAAGAAATCATCGGTAAGTATTTTCCAAAAGATAAATTGCAGTTTGTCTTAGTAGGCAAAGCAGATGAAATCCGTGAAAAGGTCAAAAAATATGGCACTTTAGTAGAAAAAGACATCAAAGAAGATGAGTTTTAAGGATACAAAAGCAATCATCTTAACCCAAAAACCTTCGTGAATTTATGTTCTTGTAGCAAAAAAGAACTCCAAAGAAATGAAATATTTCGGATTTATATCCTAATATTTCATTTTTTTTGCTTTGCATAATACATAAAACTTATTATTTGGGATTTATTACTAAAAATAATTCAATTATTAATTAGATTTGTCGATTGAATCATTTCAAACGTTAGCACTGTATATTTATACGTATTTTACCAAAATTAATATGTTAAAAAAAATTACTTATTTATTCTTGTTATGCCTGTTGAGCGTAAGCTTTTCAATGACTCACCTCACAGCACAGACACAAGATTTACTACCCTTAGCCAAATCTTATCTTGACCAGAAGTATCCTGGTCTTACTAAACAAGCTGACATAGATTGGATTATTACTGATCAATCTACCAATGCTCGCACTCAGGTTACTTACTTGTACCTAAGACAAACCCAACAGGGTATAGAAATAGTCAATGCCAATATCAACATGGCAATCAAAAATGGTGTGGTAGTACACCAAACTGGAAAAATTATCTCTAAAATCAAACAAAAAGAGTTGAGTAAATCTCCTAACATTTCTGCCGAAGGAGCGATACAAAGAGCCGCAGAACAGCTTTCTCTTAGCATAAGTGAACCTCTTACACAACAACAAAATAAAAACCCCAACTCAAGAGCTACAATTTATAGCAAAGGAGGAATCTCACTAGAGCCCATCCCCACTAAGATGGTCTATTGGCAAAATGCAGAAGGAAAACTAGTCTTGGCTTGGGATTTATCTATTTATCCACTTGACCAAGAAAACTGGTGGAGTCTAAGAATAGACGCACAAACAGGTACTATTTTAGAAAAAGGTAACTGGGTAACTAAATGTCAGTTTGACCCTATTCCTCATGTTCATACTCAAAAAGGTGCTTCAAATACCGTTACAGCTTCTTCTTTAATTCCAAATTGGGTAAATTATCAAATACCTACGCCCATTACAGGAGAACAATACAATGTGTTTGCTTATCCGATAGAAAGCCCTAACCATGGTACTCTTACAATTGAAGCAAATCCTTTCAATGCAGGTGTATCACCTTTTGGCTGGCATGATACCAATGGAACTACTGGAGCAGAGTTTACAATTACTCGTGGTAATAATGTACACGCTTACGAAGATCGTAATAACTTAAATACTCCAGGGTTTAGCCCTGATGGGGGAGCTTCTCTCAATTTTGATTTTCCTATCGATTTCGCAACCAACCCTGATGTTTATCAAAGTGCCTCTATCACCAATTTATTTTATTGGAATAATATCATCCATGATGTATTTAGTTTTTATGGATTTGATGAGCAAAGTGGTAATTTTCAATCAACTAATTATTCAGGACAAGGCATCGGTAATGATGATGTACGTGCCGAAGATCAGGATGGCTCAGGCACTAACAATGCTAACTTTGGTACTCCACCAGAAGGAAGCCGCCCTCGTATGCAGATGTTTCTATGGAGCAGTGGCGGTGGCGGATTTCAGCTAATAATTAATAGCCCTAGCACTATTGCAGGTACTTATGCAGCTGCAGGTGCAAACTTTGGTGGAAGCCTTGATGCCCCTCTCACAGGAGATTTAGTATTGGTCAATGATGGCACAACCAATCCTAATGAAGGATGCAATGCTTTGCTCAACTCTGTAGAAGTAGGTGGTAAAATAGCAATAGTAGATCGTGGTAACTGTACTTTCGTACAAAAAGTAACCCAAGCTCAAAATGCAGGTGCTATTGGAGTGATTGTAGTCAATAATGTAGCTGGAAATCCTACTACTTTGGGTGGAACAGATGCAAGCATTACGATTCCAGCTATTATGGTTAGCCAAGCAACTGGAATCTTGATTAAAAATAATCTACCTGGAGTAAATGCCACTATGAATGATGATACTCGCTTTATATCTAGTAGCCTCGATAATGGAATCATAGTTCACGAATATGGCCATGGTATCTCTAACAGACTCACAGGAGGCCCTAGTAACACTGGTTGCCTTGGTACAACAGAGCAAATGGGCGAAGGCTGGAGTGATTACTTTGGTTTGATACTCACCATAAAGGCAGGTGATGTAGGCACGACCCCTCGAGGCATTGGTACTTACGCTGTAGGGCAGCCTATCACAGGAGGAGGAATCCGTCCTGCACCTTATACTACAAACATGAGCATCAACCCCTTTACTTATGCTAATTTAGGAAGTAGCAATATTTCACAACCTCACGGAATAGGCTTTATTTGGTGTTCTACTATTTGGGATATGACTTGGCTCTTTATAGAGCGATACGGATTTGATGAAGATGTATATGAAGGGACAGGTGGTAATAATATCGCACTGCAACTTGTGATGGACGGACTCAAGTTACAACCTTGTGGCCCTGGGTTTATAGATGGAAGAGACGCTATTCTATTGGCAGACCAACTCAACAATGGAGGAGCAAACCAAGATATCATCTGGGAAGCATTCTCGAGAAGAGGACTAGGAGCTGATGCAGACCAAGGAGACCCTAATGACCGTAATGATGGCAGTGTTTCTTTTGAAATGCCTAAAAACCTTCAAATCACAAAATCAGTAGATAAGAGCTTTGCTGAAACAGGAGATATTCTTACTTATCAGATTACTATAAAGAATATCTTAAATGAAACAGAACTGAATATCTTAGTGGAAGATATTTTAGATGCAGGTTTGACTTTAGTAGATGGTTCGCTGAGTACTGGCGGAAGTATTGATGGAAATGTCATCAGATTTACTAAAAATCAGTTAGGAGCACAAGAATCTGTAACCTTTTCTTTTCAAGCAGAAATAACACAGACAGAAGGCACACAAGTCCTTTTCTTAGATGACCAAGAAAATGGAGCAGACAACTGGACTAGTACTGCCATTACCAATACCAATCAATGGACTTTGCAAGGCAATAACCCTAATGGAGGTTCAAACGCTTGGTTTGTAAGAAATGCTGGCAGTGTTTCACTTCAAAACTTAACACTAGACGAAGCTTTTCCAATAGGATTACAATCTGAATTGGCTATCTGGCACTCATACAATACTGAGGCTGACTATGATGGTGGTGTCATAGAGATTTCTACAGATGGAGGTGTGAACTGGAATAGTCTTGGAGCATTGATGATGGGAAATGGCTATAATAGTGCATTAAGCAATGAATTTGATAATCCTATAGGTGGAAGAGATGCTTTCTCTGGTAATAGTAATGGTTATATCAGAACTGTCATTAATTTATCAAGTTTTACTGGACAATCAGCTAGAATACGATTTAGATTTGGTTCTGATGCTGGAGTAGGGGGAGAAGGTTGGTATATAGATGAAGTATATGTCTATGAAGGAAATGAAGAAAGCATTACCAATGAAGCATGTCTTACTTATACAGGTGAACCAACACCACTATGTGCTTTTTCTTCACAAACTACGATTCTTGCAGAAGTAATAGTTTCTGATTGTCCAGCCAATGCAGGGCTAATTTCAACCTCTCTTGCACTGCCTATTGTCTTTTGTCAAGATGATGCTTCTGTGCTAGACTTTGATAAAACTTACAATGCACTTAATCCCAATCCAGGAGCAGGCTTTGCTCATCGTTTTTTAATTACGACCAATGAGATACCTTATCAAATCATTGCTCGTAACTCTGATGGCAACTTTGACCCGTCAGCACTTGCTGTTGGCACTTTCAGAATATGGGGACTCTCGTATGATGAAACCAACCCTGAAACTAATATCGATGCTTATCTTAATAGTTTTACAACTATTCAAGCCATCCAAGCAGGGATTAACTCTGGGGTGATTTGTGCAAAACTTAGTAATCAATTTGAGGGAGGTACTACGGCTCAGATTACTAAATCTTCTTGTACTGCACTGCCTTCTGTACAGAGTAGCACCAAAATAGATTATTACCCTAATCCTAGTAGTGAAGAGGTAAATATCTCTATTAAGGCTCATGGAGGACAAAATGCTACTATTCAGTTACTCAATACACAAGGACAAGCTGTTTACCAAGAATCTTTCAAAGTATTAGAT
>Ga0163144_10026432_pt1 | contig 11283 bp, 10 predicted proteins | sample OliLak19BULKMAT1_FD_123175 | JGI IMG/M metagenome (GOLD analysis project Ga0163144, IMG submission 123175) | Freshwater microbial mat bacterial communities from Lake Vanda, McMurdo Dry Valleys, Antarctica - Oligotrophic Lake LV.19.BULKMAT1 | ecosystem: Environmental > Aquatic > Freshwater >... | reverse complement strand
GCGCCCCGGCGGCGGCGATCTCCCCCTGCCCGCCTACCAGACCCGCGGCTCCGCCGGCATGGACCTCGCGGCCTCGCTCGACAGCGAGATCGCCATCCCCCCCGGCGAATGGCGCCTCATCCCCACCGGCCTCCGCATGGCGATCCCCGACGGTCACGAGGGCCAGGTCCGCCCGCGCTCCGGCCTCGCCCTCGACCACGGCGTCACCGTCCTCAACGCCCCCGGCACCATCGACTCCGACTACCGCGGCGAGCTCAAGGTCGCGCTCGTCAACCACGGCAAGCAGCCCTTCATCGTCCACCACGGCGATCGCGTCGCGCAGCTCGTGATCTGCGCCGTCGTCCGCGCCGAGTGGCTCCCCGTCCCCGAGCTCGACAGCACCCCCCGCGGCGGCGGCGGCTACGGCTCCACCGGCCGGTAGCAGCCGCTCGCTAGCGCTTCTTCGCGCCCGCCGCGCCCTTGGCCGGCGCCGCCGGCTTCACGCCCTTGAGCAGATCCCCCAGCGTCCCGAAGCCGCGCACCGGCTTCTCGACCGCCGGGTCCTGCTTCTTCTCTTCCGACTTCTGGTACGCGGCGAGGTCCGCGCGCTCCTCGTCCGTCTTCAGCGCCGTGATCGACAGCCGGATCTTCCCGTCCGCGCCGATGCTCACGATCTTCGCCTCGAGCTCTTGCCCGAGCGTGAAGTGCTTCTTCAGGTCCGAGTTGCTCGGCGCCCCCGTCTCCATCGACGGAATCAGCCCGCGTCCCGCCCGATCGCGCGTCCCCGCGAACTGCATGAACACGCCGTAGCGCTCGATGCCGGTCACGGTCCCCTTCACGCGGGCGCCCTCGACGATCGCGGGCCCCGACTTGGAGCTGCCGCCGAGCACCACCGGCGCCTCGTCGGCCTCGGAGCGCAGGGCCACCGGCTTCAGCCGGACCTGCCCCGTCTCCTTGTCGACCGAGGTCACCGTCGCCATCACGCGGCTCCCCACCTTCACCTGCACGTTGCCTTCGTCGTCGGTCATGTCGGGCAGCTCGAACATCCCCTCTTGCTTGCCACCCAGGTCGGCGAACACCGCTTCCCGTGCGACGAGCACGATGGTGACCTCGACACTTTCGCCCGTGTGAAAGCTGCGGCGCGTGTGCACGCCCTGCGATTCGAAGAGCGCCGCGAACGACTCGCGCGGACCGTCGGGAGAGGACATGCGCCGCCGTCTACCGCGGCCTGCCAGTGCGGGGAAGGTTTTTGCGCAGCGCGATTTTCTTCCGAGCCGCATCTCGCCCGCGGTGCGCGCCGTTCCCTCGGTTATCCTGGCGCCTCTTGCCCAGGAGCAAAAAGATGCGCGATCGCTGTCTGTTCTTTCTCTTCGCCACCCTCCCCGTCGCGCTCGCCGCGTGCGGAAACGCAGGCGCAAACCCCACCGGAGGCAGCGGCGGCGCGACCTCCGGCACAGGCGGCGGCGCCGAGACCCTCCCGTGCGACGTCGACGCGATCCTCGCCGCCAACTGCCGCAGCTGCCACTCGGCCAGCCCCAAGTTCGGCGCCCCCATGCCGCTCGTGACCCACGCCGACCTGCACGCGCCGCTCCTCAGCGACTCGTCCAGGAAGGTCTTCGAGCGCATCACCGACCGCATCCACGACGCCAAGAGCCCCATGCCGCCGCCCCCCAACGAGCCCCTCGCCGACGGCGACGCAGCCATCCTCGACGCCTGGATCTCGAACGGCGCCCCCGCGGGAGAAGGCAACTGCGGCAGCGGCGGCTCGGGCGGCAGCGGAACCGGCGGCGGCAACCCCCTCTCGTGCACCCCCGACATCAAGCTCCAGCCCGCCACCCCCTGGGTCATGCCCAAGGACGCGGGCGACCAGTACGTCTGCTACGGCGTCGACGTCCCGCTCGAGTCCAAGCGCCACGTCACCGCCCTCGCCCCGCTCATCGACAACGCCACCATCGTCCACCACATGCTGCTCTTCTCCGCGCCGACCTCGTTCGGCTCCACCCCCAAGCCCTGCGACGGCACCAGCAAGGGCCAGCTCGTCGGCGTCTGGGCCCCCGGCGGCGGCGCCCTCGAATTGCCCCCCGAGGCCGGCTATCCCCTCGAAGGAACCGCCCACTTCGTCCTGCAAATCCACTACTCGAACCTCATGCACCTCGACGGACAGAAAGACTCGTCGGGATACCAGCTCTGCTCGACGGCAGAGCTTCGCCCCAACGACGCCGACATCATGGCGTTCGGCACCTACAAGCTCGACATCCCGGCCCAGGGCACCGCCGACATCACCTGTGACCTCACCCTGCCCGCCCTCACACCCACCCTGCACGGCATCTCCGCCATGCCCCACATGCACAAGCTCGGCACCGCCATCCAGACTACCCTCCTCCCCAAAGGCGGGGCAGAGCCCGTCGATCTCGGCACCGCCGACCCGTGGAGCTTCGAGAGCCAGGTCTGGACCCAGCTCGGCGAGAGTGCCACTCTCAATGGCGGCGACGTCGTCCGCACGCGCTGCGCCTGGAAAAACCCCGGCAACCAGGACGTCCACTTCGGCGAGCAGACCTCGGACGAGATGTGCTTCGGCTTCCTGATGTACTATCCCCGCATCGAGACCGCAGGCTGGCAATGGGGCGCCCCGGCCTTCGCCTCCACCTGCAAGCCCACGCCCTGAGAGGGTCAGTCGCGCCCGGCGGCCTTCGCAGCCGTTTGCGAGGCGACCCCCCATGAAAGTGCCCGTCTCGCGCCTCCTTCACACCCACCTGTGTCCGCGTCCTGAGAGTGCCTATCTGACTTTCGCGAAGAAAGGCACTCTGGACGCGCTCCTCGGCGCCGCCCGTCAGGCCTCCTTCCCCGCTTCCCCCTCGAACTTCGCCGCGTAGTCGGCCCTCGCCGCCCGCAGCACGGCGCGCGCTTCCATGGCCGAATACACCGGGTCGACCGTGATCTGCGCGTTCGCCTCGCCCGGGATCTCCTTGTACGTCAAGAAATAGTGCCGCAGCCGATCGATCACCGCGCGCGGCAGCTGGGCCACGTCCGCCACGTCGCCGAACGTCGGATCGCCGAGCAAGACCGCCAGGATCTTGTCGTCGGCCTCGCCACGCTCCACCATCCGGAGGCCACCCACCGGCCGCGCCCGCAGCAAGATGTCGCCCCTCGAAATGGGCCTGTCGGTGAGCACGCAGATATCGAGTGGATCGCCGTCGCCCCGATCGGTCGGGGGCGCCCCCGGGATCGGATACGCCGCCACCATGGGCCCACAGTACGTCTTGGGCACGAAGCCGTAGAGCGTCGGGCAGAAGTTCGAGAAGCGCTGCGGCCGGTCCACCTTCAGATACCCCGAGTGCTTGTCGATCTCGTATTTCACCCCGTCGGTCGGGGTGATCTCGATGTACGCCGTCACGATCTCCGGGAAGAGCGGATCGGGATCGATGCCGTGCCAGGGGTGCGGTCGAAACGGGAGAGGTTCCACGGCGCGCAGTATACGCGCTCGCGCGCCGGAGACGCGATCCGGGTGCCGCTCGCACGCGCGCGAGAAATCCGTGCGACGCTCCGCCGAGATCGCCCGCGCCCCCGCCGGCCCGCATCGCGCGCCAATCGCCCTCCGCCGAAAACCCGAGCGGAGTCGCGCGAAATCGGAGATAACGAGGTCCCTCCGCCCCAATGCCGCGACTCAACATCCTCTTCGTCGTCTCCGAGTGTGTCCCCTTCGCGAAGACCGGTGGTCTGGCCGACGTCGCGGGCGCGCTCCCCGTCGCCCTCGCCGAGCGCGGACACGACGTCCGCATCGTCTTGCCGCGCTACCGCGTCACCAAGAAACACCCCGCCAGGAAGCTCGACAACCTCCTCACGGTGCCCATGGGCATGGGCCGGGCGTACGGCGCCATCTTCGAGACCACGCTTCCCTCGCCGAGCGCCTCGCCGAGCGCCTCGCCGAGCGCCTCGCCGAGCGCTGGGCCGAGCTCGGCGTCGGTCTCGGCGTCGAGCCCCGGCGCCTCCCCCGTGACGACCGAGTCAGGCCCCCCCGACACCCCGCCCGGCGTCGCCAGGGTCTACCTGCTCGAGCACGACGAGCTCTACGATCGCGCCGGCCTCTACACCGACTCGAACGGTGACTACGGCGACAACCTCGCTCGCTTCACCTTCCTCTCGCGCGGCGCCCTCGAGCTCTGCAAGACGCTCGACTTCTGGCCCGACGTGATTCACGTGCAGGACTGGCCCACATCGCTCGTCCCGATCTATCTGAACACCATCGAGCGCCACGGCCGGCTCGGCCGCGCCGCCAGCGTGCTCACCGTCCACAACCTCGCCTATCAAGGCTGGTTCAACAAAAACGATCTCCACGTCACCGGCCTCGGCTGGGACACCTACGCGCGCGGCGGCCTCGAGCGCGCCGGCAGCATCAACGTGCTCCAGGGCGGCCTCGTCCACGCCACCATGGTGAGCACCGTGTCGCCCCGCTACGCCACCGAGATCCAGACCCGCGGCGGCGGCGACGGCCTCGACGGCCTGCTGCGGGCCCGCGGCGACGTCCTCGGCATCCTCAACGGCATCGACGACAAGGCCTGGGACCCCCGCACGGACAGGCACCTTCCGGCCCACTTCTCGCCCCGAAACCTCTCCGGAAAGGCCGCCTGCAAGGCCGCTCTCCAGCGCGAGATGGGCCTGCCCGAGCGGCCGGACGTGCCCCTCATCGGCCTCGTGAGCCGCCTCGTCGCCCAGAAGGGAATCGACGTCTTCGCCGAGTCGCTCGGCCGCCTGCTCGACGAAGACGTCCAGTTCGTGGTGCTCGGCTCCGGCGAATCCTGGGCCGAGCAGCTGTTCAGTCGACTCTCGGCCACGACTCGCCACTTCCGCTCCTTCATCGGCATGAACGAGCCCCTGTCCCACCGCATCGAGGCCGGCGCCGACCTCTTCCTCATGCCCTCGCGCTACGAGCCGTGCGGCCTCAACCAGATGTACAGTCAGCGCTACGGCACCCTGCCTGTCGTCCGCGCCGTCGGCGGCCTCGACGACACCGTCGAGAACTTCGTCACCGGCTTCAAGTTCGACGAGCTCTCGGCCGCCGCGCTCGCCCAGTCGGTCGACTGGGCCGTTCACACCTACCACCACGAGCCGGGCCACTTCCGCGCCATGCAGCTCCGCGCCATGGCCAAGCCGTTCGGCTGGAACCACGCCTGCCGGCAATACGAGGCCATGTTCCGGCTCGCCGTGGCGCGCCGCCGGGGAGAGCTGCTGCGATGAGCCTGCTACGCAAAGACCTGCACGAGCAGAACCGCCTGTCGTGGAACGAGGCGACGAGGGCCCACAACAGCCACAAGCGCGACCAGGCCAGGTTCCTCCGCGAGGGCGGCTCCACCCTCTACGCCGAAGAGCTCGCGCTCCTCGGCGACGTCCGCGGCAAGAAGCTCCTTCACCTCCAGTGCAACTCCGGTCAAGACACCCTGAGCCTTGCCGCCCTCGGCGCCGAGGTCACCGGCGTCGACATCAGCGACGAGGCCATCGCGTTCGCACAGGCCCTCTCCCGCGACTCCGGCATCCCCGGCACGTTCGAGCGATCGGACGTCTACGACTGGCTCGCCGCCGCGACCCCCGAGTCGTACGACATCGTGTTCTGCTCGTACGGCGCCCTCTTCTGGCTCTCCGACATCGCCCTCTTGGGCAAGGGCATCGCCCGCGTCCTGCGAAAAGGCGGCCGCTTCGTCTGCATCGACTCCCACCCTTTCATGCTGGTCTTCGGCGAAAGCTTCCAGTTCCAATACGGCTACAGCGGCGGCGCCCCCGTCCACGACCCCGGCGTCAACGACTACGTGGCAGAAGCCGGCACCCACCTCACCCCGTCCGGCTGGGAAGAGGGCGTCAAAAACTTCAAGAACCCCCACCCCGACGTCGCCTTCCAGTGGGGCCTCGCCGAGATCCTCATGGCCCTCATCGAGCCCGGCCTCCGCATCGAGCACTACGTCGAGTACCACGTCACCAAGTGGAGGGCGTTCCCCACCATGCTGGCGGCCCCCGGCGGCAACTTCGTCCTCCCGCCGGAGATGCCCCAGATCCCCCTCATGTTCGGCGTGTCCGCCCGGCGATAGCGCGGAGTCGGGGCGCGATGGATACACGTGAAGCGCCACGCGACGACTCGAGAGCTCGTATCAACCACGGAGGCGCAGAGGACACAGAGTGTCACGGAGCGGTGACTCATTTTTCTCAGAAACAAAAAATTCAGGCCTCCGTGTTACCTCCGTGCTCTCCGTGACTCCGTGGTTGATACGACGTCACGGTCCCTTGCCTGACGCTCCGGCGCGTCCATTGCGGCCCGCATCTGTGTCAGCGATGCGGTTCACTTCTCCAGCGCGAAGTAGAGCGCGAGCAGCGGCCCGCGACTGCCAATCGCAAGCCACGCTTGCCCGAGATACAGGCCCGGCCCAAGCTCGCGGATCTCGTCCTTGATGGGGCGGATGAAGAACGGGTTCTCCGGAAGGTCGTAGTCGAGCTGCACCGCGTCGAAGTCACCCGCGCGCGATTTGCCGATGAAGGTCTCGAAGCGGTAGAGGCGGAAGCGATCCGAGACCACGCGGTTGATGCCCTCGCCGCGATCTTCGGACAGCGGCTGGAAGCTCTTGCCGCGCCACGGGAACGACGACGTCGAGGCCCAGGCGCGCGGCAGCCTGGCGAGCGTCGCGTGCAGCGCCGGGATGGCCAGCATGCGGCCGCGCAGATCGCCGTGGACGTCCGACAGCCGAGGCACCCGCGAGCCCGTGTAGAGCGCGTGGAGCTGATCGGCCGAGAGCCGCAGCAGGTAGTCCAGGTGGAGCGGGGTCGCGTCAGCGGCCACGGCGTGATCGTGCGAGGTCTCGGCGGAAGTGGTGGCGGCGTGCATGGGCTCGGTCCTTTCGTTTCACATACGGACTGGTATGTGAGCTTGCTTTTTCACATACCGCTTCGTATGTCAACCAGATGCGGCGAACAGACTCGCGCGAAGCGACGAAGCAAGCCACGCGCGACGCCCTCGCGCCAGCCCCCATGAAGCGTCCAGGCTCGCGCGAAGCGACGAAGCAAGCCACGCGCGACGCCCTCGCGCCAGCCCCCATGAAGCGTCCAGGCGCGCGCGAAGCGACGAAGCAAGCCACGCGCGACGCCCTCGTGCCAGCCCCCGTGCAGCGTCCAGGCTCGCGCGCATCAACCAGGCAGGCCACACGCGACGCCCTCGCGCCAGCCCCCATGAAGCGTCCAGGCGCGCGCGAAGCGACGAAGCAAGCCACGCGCGACGCCCTCGTGCTGGCCGGAAAGAAGCTGTTCGCGAAGAAGGGGCTCGACGGGCCCAGCCTCGACGCCATCTGCGAGCAGGCGGGCTACACGCGCGGCGCCTTCTACGTCCACTTCAAGGACCGCGACGAGCTGCTCGCGGCCGTCATGGACGAGGTCGGCCGCGACTACCTCGACGGGCTCTTCGCCGCCCAGGACGAGGCCGGCGCGGACGTCTTCGCGCTCGCCCGCCGCTTCGTCGACACGGTGTCTTCGGGGACCTATCCGCTCGCGCAGAAGGGCGGCGTGCGCCCCCACCAGCTGCTCGACGCGTGCGCGCGGAACCCCCGGGTGCGGCGCAAGTACACCGACCTCGTCGAGGAGACGACGCAGCGCCTGGCGACCCGCGTGGGCGCCGCCCAGACGGCCGGCCTCGTCCGTGCCGACGTGGACGCCGCACGCCTCGCGGGCGCGCTCATGCTAGTGGTCCTCGGCGCGCAGACCATGATCGACCTGGGCGCGCGCTTCGACGCCGCAGCGACGGCCGCCGCGGTCCTTTCTTTGCTCGGCCCCGTGCCGGAACCGACATGCAGCAAGAGACGTTGACCGCCGCCCCCGCCAGGCCGCCGTGGCTCGTGCGCTGGGGCTACCCGCTGCTCGGCGCGTCGCTGGTGGCCCTGTATGCGCGGACGGCGGCGCCCGGACCCACCTTCTCGGACGGCCCGGAGATCGTCACCGCCATCGTCACGCTGGGGGTCATCCACCCGACCGGATATCCCCTCTTCACGCTCGTCGCGCACGCCTTCGTGAAGCTCTTGCCGCTCGACGTGCAGCCGTGCGTCAAGGTCTCGCTGCTGAATGCCCTGTGCGCCGGCGCCGCCGCCGTCTTCACGGCGCACGTGGCGCGCTCCGTGGCGCTGCTCGTCCGCCCCTCACCCGAGGGGGAAAAGCCCGGCCGCCCCGGCGCCGACATCGCCGGTCTCTATGCCGGCCTCCTGCTCGGAACAAGCCCTCTCGTCTGGGACCAGGTCCGCATTCCAGAGGTCTATCCCTTCCACCTCTTCCTGGCCGCGTGGGCCCTCTTCTCGGTCATCCGCTTCGAGGTCACCCGACTCCCACGCTTCCTGGTCATGGCCGCCCTCGCCATCGGCCTCGGCCTCGCGCACCACGTGACCATGGTCTACATGCTGCCGGCCGCCCTCGTCTACACGCTGGTCCGCGAGCCCAGCCTGCTCTACGGGCCTTTCCTCTGGCCAGTCGTCAAGCTCGCTCGCCTTTTCAAAAAGGATTTCTTCGCCGACGCCAAGATTCAGCGAGCATGGCTGTTCCCGGCCGTCGCCGTCGTCGGCTTTCTGCCCGCCTTCTTCTATGCCTATCTGCTGTGGGCCGACAAGCACACCACCGGTCTCAACTGGGGCGGAGTCAAGGACTGGGACGGTCTCTACTTCCACATGATGGGGAAGCAGTAAACCAAGTTCATGGCCGTGAAGGACATCGGCGCTTACCTCACGCGCATCGGTAAATTGCCCGACGTCTTCGAGCGCCAGTTCCTCGCCATGGGCGTCGTGCTGGTCTTTCCGGGCCTGATCGCCGCCTTCCGCCGGGCGTTCCGCCCTGCCCTGCTGCTCCTGCTCGTCGTCCTCTTCTACCTCGGGCACGGCGTCTATTACTCCGTCGGCGACTACCAGACGTACTTCCTCCCCGCGGTCATGGCCTGTGCCGTCTTCATCGGTGTCGGCCTCGACGCCGTCCTCCGCTGGGCCCACGGCCGCGCCCCCGAAAAGCGCCTCTTCCTCTCCCTCGCCGCCGGCTCCCTGATCTTCGCGCTCACCTCGTTATCCATCCTCGCCTACGCCAACACCACCAAGCGCCTGCCCGTCCCCGTCGCCAAGGTCGCGACCCCGGCGCTGGTGCTCCCCTTCGCGGGCCTCGCGGTGGCCCTGGGCGTGACTGCCTATTTGCTCCGCCGCCGCGCCGCAAAGGGCCTCTCCGCCCCCCGCCTCCCCCTCGGCGAAAAGCTCCTCCCCGGCCTGCTCCTCGCGGGCGCCGCGCTGCCCGTGATCCCCGCCGCCGGGGCGCGGGTCAGCGACATCGACGACCGCCAGGTCATCGGCGACAGCTACGGTCGCGAGATCATGGAAAACGCCCCGCCAGGCAGCGTCGTCATGGTGCAGGGCGACGGCTACCTCTTCACGCTGTGGTACCAGACCCACGTCATGGGCCGGGGAACCGACGCGGCCATCATCGACGTCGGGAGTCTCGGGGCCCAGTGGTACAAGCGCTATCTCACCAGCCACTACCCCGCCCCGTGTGACCCCTTGTTGCCCGAGTTTGCGCTCGATCGCGCCGCCTACGAGGCGAAGTGCAAGACCTTCCGCCAGCGCATGGACCTGGGGGCGACCGCCGCGTGGATCGCGATGGGCGAGCGGCGCAACCGGGGCGTCAACACGGGGGAACGGAACAAGGGCGCGGCCCTCCTCAAAGAGTGGCTGTCGAAGACGACAGGCCGGCTCCCGCGCTTGCCGCACAACGACGCCCGCTGTGACGACAACGACTTTCGCAAGACTCACGCCAAGGAGTGCCGCTGCTACTTCGACCCGAAGAAGGAGCCGACTTACTCCGAAGACTGCGTGTTCTCGGCGGACGAAGGTGGCATCGTCCCGCGCGAGCGGGTCGAGCTGTGGATGCAGCACATCGTCGACGAGCACATCGACGAGCGGCCGGTGCTGGAGCGGAACCTGTTCACGCACTCGAACACCAACGCCAAAGACAACCACCGTGGCTGGAGCGGGCCGGACTACCAGCGGATCTCCGGCGAATACGCCCTGGTGAACCGCGGGCGGGCCAATCAGGTGCTCTATGCCGCCGAGGTGTCGGGCGCGGACGCCTGCGCGCCAATGCGGAAACTGCTCGACGTACGGCGCGCCCCCCTCGCGGAGAAAAAGGGCGGGACGAAGGACGGGCGCCCCTACCGCCCGAACGAATGGCCGACGTTGATCACGGCCAGCTATCTGACGCGCGCCCCCCAGGAAGGCGACGACCGGGCCACGCGGGTGTTCGGCGCGGGCGACGAGATCCGCCTGCACGTCGACTGGTTCGAGAAGCACCGCTTCGACTTCTGGGCGGACGGCCACAAGGGCACGCCGATCAAGCACGGGATCCGCATCTGCATCTTCGACGGCAACGGCAAGAAGGCTGGCAGCAGGACCACGCTGTCCAACCGCAAAGACACCCTCGGGTTCAAGCTGCCGGCGGACGCTGTGCCGGGCAACTACCACGTCGCGGCGTGTACGGTGGGCGAGGTCGGGGATAGTCCCAAGCTCTCCGACGATCTGCCCTGCAAGCGGCTGATTCTGGAATACCCGTTCTCGGTCGAGGCCACGGTCAAGCCGAGCAAGTAGAGCGGCGCCACGAAAGGTGGAGTTGCCATTCACGCGCTGGACCGTGCGGGCAAGGGCGCGGGCGTTCCGCGACTCAAATTCTCGCTCTGGCCTCTCCCGGCCGGTCCGACGCAGTTGCGAGTGGACCGGCGGTGAAGCTGGCAGCGTGGCTCTGGTATGGGGAGATCGAGGGAAACCTACGCGCCGGGCGGGCACACTCGGCGTGCCCACCGCGACGGTTTGGCTCGGGCTTGGCCGCCGGCCGGCGCTGAAGAGCAGAGGCGCCGGGCGGGCACGCTCGCTGTGCCCACCGCGACGGTCTGGCTCATTGTTTGGGAGCTTCGGGCTTGGGGGCCTCGGGCGCGGCCGTGGCGGGGGCCGGGGGCGCGGCGCGCATGGTCGTGGAGCGCGAGAGGGCGCGGTATTTCGACTCGATGACGGAGACGAACGAGTTGGTGAGCACGAGCAGCGTGTCGCCGTCGGTGCCCTTCTCGGCGACCTTGCCCTCGGCCTCTTTCGTGGCCTTGACCATGGACTCGAACGAGGGGCTCATCATCTTGCCCCACGGGTCGGTCGGGTGCGCCGCCGCGTAGGTCTTGATCGCTTCCAGCGACTTCTCGAGGCGGCCCGCCGCGTCCTTGAAGCCCTGGACGTTCGGCTTCTTGGGGACGGCCGCGAGGAGCGCGTCGCGGGC
>Ga0163144_10026431_pt1 | contig 11284 bp, 10 predicted proteins | sample OliLak19BULKMAT1_FD_123175 | JGI IMG/M metagenome (GOLD analysis project Ga0163144, IMG submission 123175) | Freshwater microbial mat bacterial communities from Lake Vanda, McMurdo Dry Valleys, Antarctica - Oligotrophic Lake LV.19.BULKMAT1 | ecosystem: Environmental > Aquatic > Freshwater >... | reverse complement strand
TACGACTTGGCTCAACAAATGACGCGTAAACTTTTCGTCGCGCGTAAACGCCCCTGATGCTTGCCGACGTGCTCCATTCAAGACCCTGGATCACGGTGGAAGACGAAGCCTCCGTCACCGCGACACTTGCAACAGGCTTCCTGGCACAAGGCGCAATAGCCGCACGTTTCGAGGATGAGATGGCATCTTGGCTGAAGACATCGGGCGGTGTCGCTACCGGTAGTGGCGGGGCGGCGCTTGTGCTCGCGCTCCGGGCCTTAGGTTGCGGACCGGGCTCCGAGGTGATCCTCACCACCTACGTTTGTCGCACCGTGCTCGACGCGGTCGTCGCCACCGGAGCAAAACCCATGTTGTGTGACGCAGGCCCCGATTGGGTTGTCCGTGCGGAGGAAATCGCGCCCCATGTCACGCCGCGCACACGAGCCATCATTGTCGCTCATCTATATGGAATTTTTGCCGATCTCCCGGCAATTCGCGCGTTTGGTGTTCCTATCGTCGAAGATGCCTGCCAAGCACTCGGAACAACGGCCCAGCATACCGAGCAAGGCGATTGCCTAGTCTTATCCTTCCATCCCACAAAATGTCTAACAACCGGCGAAGGCGGCATGGTTCTCGGCCGAGATCCATCGCTGGTTGCGCGTGTCCGAAAACTGAGAGACGGAATCCCGGGGAAACCGGGGCGCGAGTTTTCACCTCTCCCCGATCTTTCCGCCGCTCTCGGCCTGAGCCAACTCCGACGCTATCCTGAATTCTTACGCCGCCGCCACGATCTGGCTGCCAAATGGAGGTCCGCACTTGCAACCATTCCCGGTCTCGGCCTCGACCGTCTAAATGGGGTTTCATCAATGCATTTCCGCTTTCCACTTCAACGCGCCGGCGGCCTTGATGCGTGCGCGGCACATTTTGCAACAAGAGGCATTCACGTGCGTCGGGGTGTCGATGCCCTGCTGCACCGTCTTCTGGGATTGTCAGACCATGATTTCCCGATCGCGGTAGGGCTTATTGCCGCGACCGTTTCTTTGCCTATTTACCCGGCGCTTGATTCCGAATCGTTCAACCGATCCTGTGCGGCGGCCGTAGAGATTTTCTCGGGTCATGAATGATGCAGCAGACCCAAGACCCGCTCGCCGCGTGGCCATCCTTCAATCGAACTATATCCCTTGGAAGGGCTATTTCGACATCATTCACGACGTCGATCTCTTCATATTCCACGACGATCTGCAATACACCAAGGACGACTGGCGGAATCGCAATCAGATCAAAACGGCTGGCGGGACCTGTTGGTTGACCATTCCCGTGGGTCGCGACGAGAAACGCCTTATTTGCGATGTCCCGCTACCGGAAAAATCTTGGGCCCGCGAGCACTGGCGCATCCTAAAAGCGGCCTACCACCAAGCGCCGCACTTTGCTCGTTACCAATCCTTCTTTGAGGAGATATATCTGGGAATCGATTGGCGCACGCTATCCGAACTCAACCAAACAATGATCACCCGCATTGCCCGCGAGTTGCTCGGCCTCCGCACCGAATTTGACGATAGCCGCAGGTATTCACTTACCACTCGAAAACAAGAGCGCGTGCTTGAGTTGCTGGCAAAAACTCAAGCCACGACTTATGTATCCGGGCCATCCGCCCAATCGTATCTGGACCCGGCGCGCTTCGCCGAGGCGAACATTCGGCTTCGTTGGAAAGATTACGCGGGTTACCCCGAATACCCCCAACTTCACCCTCCCTTTGCGCATGGGGTCACTATTCTCGATCTATTGTTTAACACAGGTCCTATGGCCCCACATTTTATCTGGGGCTGGCGCTCCAACTCGTCTGCGTGAAAATCGGATTCTACGGCAACGCGAACAATTACCCCTTCATGCTTGCCCAAGCCATGCGTCGGCAGGGCCACGAGGTAAAATTCCTCGTCGCGAGCCGCGAACCGCTCAACCGCCCCGAGTTTCGTTATAATGAGATCAAATCAAATTATCCGGATTGGATCGTAGACGTCAGCGGTCGGATGCGTTGGCACGCGCTCGTTTCCGGCTCGATCCGCACGAGAATCGCCGAGGAGTTGAACGCTTGCGATGTCGCGATCTTGAACGAAGAGGGCCCCGCCCTCGCTTTAAAGCTTAGAATTCCTTACGCCGCGCTGCTCACCGGATCCGATCTCGAGGTCTTCGCGAACTCCAAGAACGCTCACATGCTGAAACCCTTGTTGATCAAGCGCCCGCTGTGGCTCCGGACGTTCTTCGGTCGCCTTATGCCGACTGCGGTGATCACGAGCCGGCTTACTCAGCCTCAACGGGCCGGCATAAGGGCGGCTCGCGCCGTGATTTTTATGCCACGGGGCTTGGCCCCCAAAGCCGATGCCTTGCTCGCGGAGATCGGCGTGGCGGACGAAGCACGGATCCAAGCGATGTTCACCGACGTGACATCGGTTCCTTTTACCCCGCCGCGAAACAATGCCATCCTGCGCGTCTTCTCCGCAACCCGCCTGACTTGGATCGAGGGCATTGATTCCGATCTCACTTCGCTGGACCTAAAAGGATCGGATGTGATGGTGAGGGGACTGGATCTTTTCACTCGTTCGACCGGGCGAAAGCTCGACATCCACTTGGTTCGCAAGGGCCGTCACGTCGCACAACTCGAGGATCTCCTGGCCAGCCTCGGCCTGAGTTCCCAAGTGACGTGGCACAACGAAATGAGCCAACTTGAGGTGCTCGCTCAGTTTCAAAAAGCCGACATCGTCATGGAGCAACTGGCAGGAAGCGCAATCGGGATGGCCGGATTCGATGCGTTGGCCACGGGCCGGCCCATCATCGCCAACGGGAGACCGGAGATATTTCAGCCCCTCGTCGGTGAACCCTCTCCGATCTGCCAGGCCACAACCGCCGAAGAGGTCTGCGAACACCTCATCAGGCTGGAGGCGTCGCCGGGCGAGCGCGCCGAGATCGGCCGCGCCGGTCGAAGCTACGTTGAACGACATTTCTCATCCGACAGCGTTGCGCGGGTGGTCTTGGCTCGGCTTGGGTGCCCCCCATGAACCTCAAAGCTTCAGGAGGTAAATTGACGGTTCCGACTCAGATCGGATGGACGTCAGCGGCTTCTTTGATGCCGGGTTCCGCAATTGATGCGCTAAAATTGAGCGGCGTCATAGCTAAACGCCACAAATACTTATTTTTAGAGGCAGCTGGTTTGGATCCCTCCGCGATAAATAGTGTTTCCCCACCGATGCGGTCGCACACCTCCTAGCGAATGCCTCCGCCATCGTTCAAAAATCACCTGTATTCCGCTTACCGTGACTTATAATTCGCACCGCCCACTCTCAAGCTATGCACCCGTAGAACTTGTCCGCATGACGGTGTGTTCGATCGGCTATTACGGCAGCTATTTTTTCCTCTATCTCTTCTTCTTTAAACCCCGCAGCCTAATTTGGGGGCGCGAGGCTTCTCTCGAGCAGTTGAAATGGATCGAAAAATACTCTGATCATTATTTTCCCCGGCCGGATTTCGCCTATTTTAAGGCCGAGGAAGGCAGGTGCTACTTCAGGCATGTTACACAAATCGTATCTCCGAGTCTGGAGATCGGCTATGAGGACGGACGGATTTCCGCTTTTCACACCGGTGGCCACAGATTCGATGTCGGCTTGGAATACGATCCCGCCGTGCTCGGCAAGACACCCCTTTTTCCCAATTATAGCAGCATCGTAGCCGGCAGTTTTCAGCGAATTCCGTTTCCCGACGCCCATTTTGGCAGCGTTACCGCGATACACGTGCTTGACCACATCCCCGACCTCGATGCGTGCCTCGCTGAAACCGCCCGGGTCCTTCAATCTGGCGGCAATTTCCTCTTCTCACTCTTTAGTCAACGCACCCAAGAGGTTTTAAGCGAAAACACCATTCAGTCTTTTCAGCTTCATAATTTTTTGTCGCAGGGTGAATGGGCCGTGCTTTTGCGGCGGCACGGTTTTGAGGTAATCGCGTGCGAGGACTTCACCTGTTCCAAACTTTTTTTGCATTTATATTTCCTCGGAATGAAAGGATTGGTCCCGCACGACCGCTCGTTGATTTTTGGTTTACTAAACCGCAAATTTCCTTGGGGCTGGAAGTTGTCGCGCTGGATTTTACGCGATGTAGTGCGATCCGTTTATCTAGATTCGCACCTGCAACCCGCGGAGACCAGAGCCGGCCGAGGCTTCAATTTGTTCATCCTCGCTCGGAAAATCTAGTTTCATGTCAGCTCGATCTGAGTTTCGTGTTTTTTATGTGTTTCGTGGTGAATCCTCTTCCATCGTTCCGGCCCGGAAGTGGCTCCGAAATTCTTTATTCCTCCTCGTTCAACTGCGGAATCTAGGATGAAACATGGTTGAGCCTCTGCCCTACGTCCGTTTCGCTCCGCGCTTCATGTTGCCCGAAACGCTCGCGTCGCTCCTCGCTATGCATGACGCCGGCGTTGCCACCTCGCCGTTTGTCGTCGTTTGGCCCATCGCCATCGTCACTCTCCTCAGCCTTGTCCCTTTCACCGTGGCCGGATTTGGTCTCCGCGAACTCGGCGTCGCCGCACTCATGAAGCAATGGTATGGCGTCCCCGCCGAGCCCGCCGTGCTACTTTCGCTGGCACTGGGAACCGTGGGAATCATCACATCTGTCGGCTTCGGTGGCGTCGCCCTTTTGATTGAGACTGTCCGGACCCGTCGCGGGGCTGCGAGTAAATCCGATCACGCTCACGCTGCCTAGAGCGGACCTCGCTTTGGGAATTTCATCTTAACCCCATGCGATGGCTCCCAAAATCCAACGGTATATTTTTTTTAGTCCCGACCGTTCTCGGAACCTTGGTCTGGGCCCAATTCCGCAGCTTCGACCTGCTCGACGCGGCCACCCATTTTCTCACTTACCAGTTCCCTGCCGACAATCCCGATACCCACACCCGTTACCCCCTCGTCGCCCGCCCGCTCTGGCTCCTCTGCGGCAGCAACATCGTCGCCTTCCGCCTCCTCTGCCTCGCGCTCATTTCCGCGGCGGCCTACGTCTTCTGGCGCGCTTGGCGGCCGGTGTTCACGACTGAGGGACAATCCCCCTGGTCGGGGGTCGCCATCTGGCTCTCGGCCCTCGCCGGCATCGCCTGGTTGCCCGTCCTACTCGGCTACAATTCCCTTTCCACCCTCTTCGCGCTGTTCGGCCTGGCGGCGTTGGCTCACGCCTTGCGCCCCACACCTCGGTCCACTGCGCGTTCGGTGGCCCGCTCCGTCGCTGCGCTCGCCTTCCTCGTCGCCGTTGCCGCCACCGCACTGGTGAAGCCCCCCGCCGGCCTCGCTCTCGCTTTTTGGGGCGGCTTCCTCGCTTTTTTCACGCTCCCGCTTCCGCGCTGGTTGCGCCTGGCCACGCTCATCACTGCGGGTGGGCTCGTCGCCTGCGGTTTGTTTCTTTTTGTGCGTCTCCTTTCCGCGCCGAACGCCGATGCCTCTACTCTCCGATACTTTGCGGGCGTCACCTTCAGTCCTTTGTGGATTTTTGAAACCTTCGCCCGCTACGGCCGCGAGCTTTCCGCCTTTCTGCCCGCGCTCGGCGTCGATCTGCTCTTCGTCGCCCTTCCCTCACTCGGCCTCGCCGCCATGTTGCTCGTGCGTCACTGCGGGCGCGCGGTCGCCCCTTTCTGGGCCCCGCTGCTTATCGCCTCGCTCTTCCTCTCGCTGATCGCCGTCGTCATCGTTCGCCAGCTCTGGGACGGCAGCTACGCCCGCGCGGTCTCCGGCGAGATGGCCCGGCTCTACCTCGTTCTCTGGGTCGCCTTGCTCCCTGCCGCCGCCGTGCATGTATGGAAAACCCGTGCCGTCTCGCCTTGGTCGGTCGCGCTCTTTTTTCTCCCGCTTACCTCGGGCTTCGGCAGCACCAACACCCTCTATTTTTCCGCGCTCCACTGGACCGTCTTCTGGACCGCCGGCCTCCTCTTGCTTTCCCGAATCCTCGCCGACGCGCTCGGTGATCCCAGACTCCACCGCCTCTACATCGCGACCCTCGTCCTCGCCGGCGGCGCCCATCTCTTCTCGGGGCACTTCCTCCGCCCCTACATGAACCAGCCCGCGCTCTGGCGCCAAAATGTCCCCGCTTCCGTCGGGCATCCCGCCACGACGCTAAAACTCGATCCCGCCACCGCCCGTTTCATCAACGACGTCCGCGCTACGCTTTCCGCCCGGGGCTACCGCCCCGGCGATGATGTCTTCGGCTTCTTCAACCTCCCGGGCGTCATTCACGCGATCGGCGCCGTCCAACCGGGCGCCCCGTGGTATTTCGGCACGTGGTATGGCGGCGACGATACCGACGGCGGCAAAATCCGCCAGGTCCCCCTCTCGCGCCGCCAACACGCTTGGATCATCACGCAAGCCGACGTCACCGGTTTCAAGAAACAATTCCACGACTCGGGTATCGATTTCCCCGACGGCTATGAAAAGATCGGCCAGACCACCAACCCCTCTACCGGCCTTGAAATTGGCATCTGGAAACCTCTCGCGCGTCGCTGAGCGGCACCCGCTCGCGTCCGAGCTCTCCCGCTGGGCCCTGCTCATGGTCGGCGCGCTCTGGCTTGTGCATCCCTATTTTCAGCCGCGCCTCCTCGGCGCCGGCGACGCCCTTTGGTATCACCATCTTCTCGCCGACGCCGTCACCCAGTTTCGCGCCGGCGTATTCCCCGTCTTCGTGGGCCAGTCGGATTTTTCCTTTAACGGCGCCGTCTATCCCCTCCGCGCCGCCCCCTACTATCAATACCTCGCCGGTCTCCTCGATCTCATGACGGGCCGCACCCTCGGTTTCTTCGCCCTCCAACATCTGACGGTCATCTTGAGCTTCGTCGCCGGCGCGTTTTCCGCCTACGCCGCCCTCCTCTGGCTCGCGCCCGCGCACCGCTGGACGGCCGCGTTGCTCGCCCTGCTCTACGTCATGTGCCCCGGCGTCGCCGGCCTCCTCTATGCACAGGATCTCTACATGAGTTGCATGACGATCCCGTGGGTGCCGCTCGCCTTCGCCGCGATGATTCGCTGGTTCGACGATGAAACTTCCCCCGCCCCGCCGGTCGTCCTCGCCGCCAGTCTCGCCGCCCTCTGGTGGGCACACTCGCCCATCGCCCTTTGGGCTACGCTCACCGCCGCTGCCACACAGTTCATCCGCTTGCTTTTCGCGCGCCCGCTCCGCGCCTCGTTCAACCCGGTCGCCGTCGCCGCCGCGGTCTTCACCGCCCTTGCGGCGTATCCGATTATTTCTGTTTTTCTGCTCCGCACGCCCGGTGAAACCATCGTCCCCTACCTCATGGATCGCGAGTCCTTGCTCCGCGAGGTCCGCCAGGTTTTTCCCGCCTCGGTCCTCCCGCTCAACCCCGCCGCCTCCACCCTCACCCACCTCCAACTCGGCTACGGCCTCGGGCTCGCGCTCCTCGCCAGCGTCGTCGCCTTCGCCTTCTTCCCTCGCGCGCGTCCCCGTCCCCGCGCTCTCGGCCTTCTCTTGCTCGCCGCCGCCTTTTTTCTCGTCCTGGTCTTCCCCGTGCCGTTCGCGACCCGCGCCCTTTGGTTCAGCTTTCCGGAAACCCTCGTCGGCATGACGCTTTACTGGCCCATGCAGCGGCTCTACATAATCATCGCCGCGATCTCCATCGTGTGCGCCCAACGCCTCCTCCGCGACGCCACACTCCCCAACTCGGCCGTCCGCACCACCCTCCTTGCCTCCCTCGCCCTCGCCGCTCTTTGGAGTGCCGCCGAAGCGTCCAAACTCCTCAAAAAAACCCGCGCCCAAGCCGATACCGTCTCCGACTCCCGCCGCTGGGCCCTTACCGAAAATCTCGCCATCCAACGCCACACCTACGGCCTCTTCTCCGGCCGCCCCGCCTACTTCTCCCACGGCGTCGTCGATCCCCGTCTGGAGTCGCGCCTCCTTTCCCCCGATACGCTCCGCATCCTCGGCTCCAACTACGACCTTCCCCCCTCGCCCGCCTTTGCCGCCGCCCCCGCCGCCTGGCGCGATTTCAGCGGCGTCATCGACGCCAACCCCGGCATCCTCAATCTCCGCCCCGCTCTCACTCTGCGCGCCGGTGAGCGCACCTTGCTCACCTTTCACTTCGCCCGCCCCGACACCACCGGCGTCCTCCAACTGATCGGCCCGAATTTTTACCGCGAATACGTTTTGCCTCTCTCCGGCGAAGCCCTCGCCTTCGGCTCCGCGCCCCGCGCCGAAAAATCCATCGCCCTCTGGACCACTACGCCCGGCACCGAAACCATCGAACTCCGCTTCATCCCCACCGCTCCCGGCGCCACCGCTTCCGCAGCCATGCCTTTCGCCCGCTACCGCGTCACCCCAGTCGACGCCCAAAAACTTCCCGTCAACGTCAGCGCGCTCATCCCCTACCGCGCCGCCGTCACCGCCCCCGCCCCCGCCTTCCTCGAGACCCCGCGCATGTTCGTCCCCGGCTACACCGCCACCGTCAACCGCGCCGCAGTCCCCGTGCGCAAGTCCCCCGCGGCCCTCGTCATGTTCCCGGTCCCCGCCGGCGAGAGCCGCGTCGAACTCCGCTTCACCGGCCCCCTCGCTCTGCGCCTCGCCTTCTGGTTGAGCTTCGCCGCTTGGCTTACCGTGACGGGGCTTGGCGTCCGCCTTCTCATCCGCCAATTTCGCGCTGCTCCCGCCCGGTGATGATCCCTTTCCTCGACTTAATTGATCGGCCGAAGGGTGTCACGAAACACGCGAAAGAGCGCCGGTCTGACTCCGCAATGTAGGAGTGAGTTTGCTCGCGTTGGTTTGCACTCCGAATCGCGGGCATGCTCGCTCCTACGTCTAGGGTGTCGGAAGGAAACCGTTGCCCGCGAAACACGCGAAAGATTTTAAACTCCCAGCGCAGGAGCGAGCTTGCTCGCGATGGTTTGCGCTCCGAATCGCGAGCAAGCTCGCTCCTACGGCTTTGGTTTCGGAAGGAAACCGTTGCCCGCGAAACACGCGAAAGAGTGTAAACTCCCAGCGTAGGAGCGAGCTTGCTCGCGATGGTTTGCGGCTCTGAATCGCGAGCAAGCTCGCTCCTACGGGAACCAACCCGGCAAGGACACCCCGCCTACAATTTCAAATCCAATGCGCCCGGCCCAACTCATAAACAACCGTGGGTAAGATTTATATCGGCAGCCGGTGATGTTTCGCCTGTAGGCCCGACCCCGGTCGGGCTTTGCTCCGGGGTAAAAACCGACCACCGGTCGGTTCTTCAGGAAAGCCACGAATCAAATTATCCCCAGCCGTTGGCTCCCCGTTTCCGCTCCTGATATCCTGAGTTCCACATGACTCCCCGCCCTGCCCCATCCCGGCCTTTCCCTCTTCCGTTCCTGATTTCCTGAGTTCCAGATAAATACGAGGCGAACCTCACGCTACCCCGCCACAGCCTCGTCAACCTGACTTTTGGCAACGCTTCCGCCATCGACCACAGCCGGGGCGTCTTCGCCATCAAACCGAGCGGCATCGCCTACTCCGACCTGCGTCCCGCCGCCATGGTCCTCGTGGACCTGACCGGCAAGACCGTCGAAAAAAAATCCCTCAAGCCCTCCTCGGATACCGATACCCACCGGCGCTTGTTTCTGGCCTTCCCGGTGATTGGCGGGGTCGTGCACACTCACAGTTCGTGCGCCACGGCCTTCACCCAAGCGGTGCGCAGTATCCCGGTTTTGGCACCACCCACGCAGACTATTTTGCCGACGCCATTCCGCTCACCAGAAAGCTCAATAAGAAGGAAATCTCGAGCTCCGCCTACCAGTGGTCCATCGGCCAAAGCATCGTGGAGTGCCTTAAGGGCCGCGACCCTCTGAGGCTGCGCGGCGCGCTCGTGAACGGCCACGCTCCGTTTCCCCGGGGCAAAACGGCCGCCGCCGCCGCGGAAGTCGCCGTCGCCCTCGAATGGATTGCCCACCTCGCGATCATGTCCCTCCAACTTTCCCCCCGGCTAGCCTCTCTCGATCCCGCCCTCCTCTCCCGCCACTTTCTGCGCAAGCACGGACCCACAGCGCACTACGGCCAGGCGAAAACGCCTTGAGCCGCACGTAGCTCAAGCGAGGTTCTCGGAACTCCCGATCAAAGTTCTTAGGGTCGGCTACGCTCAGATTGATGCTTCGACAGGCCCTCGATCTTACGCACGATCCGTTACCGTCTTTGCCGAATGCCCATCCCTTTCCTCGACCTCAAACTCGCCACCGCCGAGCTGCGCCCCGCGCTCGATTCCGCCCACGCGCGCGTCGCCGACTCCGGATGGTTCCTTCTCGGCCGCGAACTCGAAGCCTTTGAATCCGAATACGCCGCCTCGGTCGGCGCCGCCCACTGCATCGGCGTCGCCAACGGCCTCGAAGCCCTCCAACTCGTCCTCATGGCGCGCGGCATCGGCCCCGGCGACGAGGTCATCGTCCCTTCCAACGGCTACATCGCCACCTGGCTCGCGGTCACCCACGTCGGCGCGACCCCGATCCCCTGCGAGCCCGATCCCCGCACTTACAATCTCGACCCCGCCCGCCTCGCCGCCCTCGTCACGCCCCGCACCCGCGCGATCTTGCCCATCCATCTTTACGGGCAATGCGCGGATATGACCGCGATCAACGCCCTCGCCGTCCGGCACGGGCTCTTCGTCCTCGAAGACGCTTCCCAGTCGCACGGTGCTCGCGCCCACGGAGTCGCCAGCGGCGCCCTCGGTCACGCCGCCGGCATCAGTTTTTATCCCACCAAAAATCTCGGCGCCCTCGCCGACGCCGGCGCGATCACCACCAACGACGCCGCGCTCGCCGCCCGCCTGCGCTCGCTTCGCAACTACGGTTCGCGCGAGCGCTACCACCACGACGAACCCGGCCTCAACTCCCGCCTCGACGAATTCTCCGCCGCCTTCCTCCGCGTCAAACTCCTTGTTCTCCCCGCCTGGAACGCCCGGCGCGCCGGCCTCGCCGCGCGCTACCTCGCCCAACTCGCCGGAGTCGGCGATCTCACCCTTCCCTTCGTTCCCGAGTGGGCCGATCCCGTCTGGCACCTTTTCGTGATCCGCACCGCGCATCGTGACGCCCTCCGCGCCCATCTCACCGCCCACGACATCGGCACGCAGATCCACTACCCGATTCCACCCCATCTTTCCGGTGCCTACCGCTCGCTCGGTTATCGCCCCGGAGATTTCCCCGTCGCCGAGAAACTCTCCGCCGAAGTCCTCAGCCTGCCCGTCAGCCCTCACCACACCGGCGAACAGATTGACACCGTGTGCGCCGCCGTGCGCTCGTTCTTCGTCTCACGATGAACGCCCCCGGCCACG
>Ga0163144_10026430_pt1 | contig 11284 bp, 11 predicted proteins | sample OliLak19BULKMAT1_FD_123175 | JGI IMG/M metagenome (GOLD analysis project Ga0163144, IMG submission 123175) | Freshwater microbial mat bacterial communities from Lake Vanda, McMurdo Dry Valleys, Antarctica - Oligotrophic Lake LV.19.BULKMAT1 | ecosystem: Environmental > Aquatic > Freshwater >... | reverse complement strand
GGCGATGCCGGCATTGTTCACCAGCAAATCGATGCGGCCATAATTGGCGAGCGTCGTTGTGAGCAACTCTTCGCGCGCGGCCGCGTTGGCAATATCGGCACAAACCGCCAACGCGGATCCGCCAGCGGTTTGAATCTCGCTCAGCACCTCATCCGCCGCGGCGCGATTGGTCGCGTAATTGACCACGATCTCAAAGTTGAGCTTGCTCAACTCCAACGCAATCGCCCGCCCGATGCCGCGCGACGCGCCGGTAACGAGGGCGACGGGATGGTGATGAGGAGTGGGCATTAAAGTAGGTCTGGACGTCTCGTCCGGACCATAGATAGTTCAATCGTATGACGGAATTACATTCCGTCTAAAAGGCTGAAACGGACGGATTCAAAATCCGTCCTACTAAAATTCAGTTCCCAACGGGACGTTGGGACCTACTTGGGCCACGTCGCCGGATTGCGCAAATCGACCGTGAATCCCTTGAGCGCCGATTCAAGTCCGCCCGGTGCGGTTATCCAACCGGCCAACGCCTTGCGTTTCTCGGCCAGTGTCGGCTCGTCGGATTGCGTGCGCCCCGGCGGATCGCCCCAAACAATCCGCGTCCCCGGCCGCGTCTCCAACACAAAGTGCCGTTCCCAATCATGCGTCCCCGCCGGATCGCGGACCCAGCGAAGGCAATACAAGTCACCCGCTTTCCACAACTCGCGCAACTCGTTGGCCAACACGGCACCCCCTAGTACGATCGGATCATTCCAAACGGCACCCGCCGGGGCTAGCGGCGCGCCGTCGATCCCCGCCAGCCGCGGATACTTGCGCGTGTCGAGCGGCGTAAAGTCGACCGTCGGCAAAAGGATGCCGGTCGCGTCGAGCGGCATTAAGCCGCTGGCGACTTCGACCATCACGACCGGACGGCGATAGGCGACGTCGATTTGAACCTTAGCCGGATAGCCGATCCGCACGGCTTGGACTTTTTCGATCCACGGGTGCATGGCAAACGCGCGCTCCAACCGCGCGGGAAGCTGTTCGTCGAGCAACGGCAACGGTGGATCAAGGCTGGCATTACGAAGAGCCTCGGCTTTGAGGTCGGAGCGGATCCAAGCGGGCAGCGGCGTGAGTTCAATATCCGCCAAACCGATTTGATAATCGGCCCGACTGACGACCGTTTCGCGTACATTCTGCCAAATCGTCCAAACCCCTCCGCCAAGCAGCAGCGCGACGACGGCAAAACTTCCCACTCCGTTGCCGCGTAAAAACGAACCGATCAAACCGGCGCGGGGAGCGGCCGAAGTCGCGGCGGGGGATGCGGATTTTTTAAACCCAGCCACGCGCGAAACCTCCCTGTGGTGCGTTGGGATGTGGGGTGGGACAATGCCGCCAAAATTAGTCAATTATCGCAATACGTTGTCGGCGCTGTCCCACCAAGGGGAGGGGTAAGGAAAAGGACAAAAGGAAAAGGTGGAAAAGCTTCCATGGTGGGACAGCGCCGGCGAAGTTCATCTTCAAATCATTGTCAATTGGCGGCTTGGCCCACCCTACTATCTTCTCTATTGGCGGCTTGCTCCACCCTACTTCATTCGCACTGGCGAGACGCCAGTGGCACATCATATCCACCCTACAATTGCATCACCAAATCTCAATTTCCAATTCCATTTCCACTCCGACGCGCTCCAGCACTTTATCGCGCATGAACTCGATCAAGCGGAGTACATCCTGGGCGGTGGAGGCCGGATCGGCGACGATGAAGTTCGCGTGGCGGTCGTTCACTTCCGCTCCGCCGACGCGCGCTCCCTTGAGCCCGGCTTGTTCGATCAACGAACCGGCATCGACGCCGCGGGGGTCTTTGAAGATGCAGCCGGTACTCTGATGCCCCATCGGCTGCGCGGCTTTTTTGATGATCCACTGCTTTTGCATCCGCTTGGTCAATTCGACCGGATCCTCGCGGCCTAATTCAAACTCGGCCTGCAGGATCACCAATTCATCAAGGCTGCTCTGGCGATGGGCGAAGACCAAATCGCTTTTTTGCCGCGTGATGATTTCCCCCGCGCGCGTCATGACAGTGGCCCGCGTGGTCCATTGGCCGATGTCGCCCGCCTGCCCGCCGGCGTTTCCGTGGAGCGCGCCGCCGATCGTGCCAGGGATGCCGACCAGAGCTTCGATCCCCTCCAGCCCTTCGCGAACCGCTACCGAGATCGCATGACCAAGCTTCGCGCCGCCGCCGGCGGCAAGGCCCGTCTTCGTGGCCAGAATTTCATTAAACGCGGGAGCCGAGAGCCGCAACACGACCCCTTTGACTCCTTCGTCGCGGATCAGCAAATTTGATCCGCCTCCCAGCACGCGGATCGGAAATTGTTCCTGCCGGGCGCGTTTGACGATCGCGGCGAGTTCTTCGACGGAATGCGGCTCGGCGAAATACTCGGCCGGTCCGCCTAGACCGAACCAAGTATGCGGGGCAAGCAATTCCCCGCTCCGCACGATTTTTTCAAAGCCTAGTTGGAACGGCATCGTTGATTTCTGGTCGGCAATTGATGCCTAAAATGAAAGTTATGCAGACCACGCCTTTACAGGGCGTGCCACCCAATGAAACCACTCTCTCTAAAATTGTGTCGTTTTTCAACACGTTCGTCAAAGGGACTTGGAACGAATTCCCCAACTTGCGGCGCAAGAAAAAACCGGCCGGTCCCCAAACGGGCAAACCGGCCGGTCGCGTGATCCCCTGAGACGTCGGGATGGCTTGTGACCATCCCGACGCTCAGTCGTGGATTCCGTTGCGAAGCGTGTAGCCGGGAAATTGACCCAGAAATTTCCCGACTTCACGTTTTGCTTCAACCCAGGAGGGGGGGGTTGCACCGTAGGTTCCCGCAAACCCGGCGCAAGCAACGGAATCCGAACCAATGGCTCCTTTGTATAGGTATTGGGGGTCAAATATTGGGGGGCAGGTAGCGGGCGTCAGGTTATCGTTTGTGCGCTTTGCCGCTGGTTTCGCTGACCAACTTGCGGGCCGGAGCGTGTTCGGCCAGCCAGGAATAAATCACATCGCGATCGTCGCACGCATTCGCGCCGGGCATGAAACCGGGAAACGGCGCATTCCGCGCTCCGGCGATCAAGACCGTATCGCCCGGCTTGGCTTCGCCCAAGGTCCAGGCAATCGCCTCTTCGCGGCGCGGCATTCGCACCACTTGATCCAAATTTTCGCAACCGGCCAACACTTCCACCGCGAGCTGCGCGGCGTTGGCCTCGGAAGCGATTTCCTCATCGGTCAACACAACCAGGTCCGACATCGCTTCCAGCGTTTGCCCGATCCGCGAACGCTGCTGCCGCGGCGTTGCCGCCGCCGCGCCAAAGACGCAGAGCAACCGTCCCGCGGTGACCGAACGGAGCGCTTCGAGCGTGGCACTGAGCGCTTCGGGCCGCGCGGCCGCATCGACAAACAGGCTAAACGGCTGTTTCGCCTCGATCCGCTCGCAGCGACCAGGAATTTGTTCTACCGATTCCAGCCCCTTGGCGATCTGCGTTAACGTTCGCCCGCGCAGCAAGCCGACGGCCGCCGCGATCAAACAGTTATAAACATGGGCGTCGCCGACAATCCGCGTCCGCACGGGAATTGTCTCGGGTCCGGCGGTGAGTAAAATCGTTTGCTCCGCGACGGTTCTTTCGTGTACGACGGCCGAAACATCGGCCTGATGTCCCATCGCCACTGTGATTGAAGGAACTTTGGCGTTCTGCACCAGCTCGCGGCAGAACGGATCGTCCACATTGGCGATCAACGTTCCGGTGGAGCGAAGAGCGGTGACGATCCGCGCAACATTTGTGCGGTAGAGGCTCCAATTGGCGTGTTCGTCGCAGCCGTCGCGCGAAAGACTGGTGATGCATACCGCCTCAAAATCCAGTGCTGCGTGCTCCCGCCGCGCGATCGCGTTCTCGGGAATTTCCAACACGGCCTGCTTGATTTCGGCTCGCACGCAATTAGCCAACCAAGCGGCCGTTTCCGCAGCGAAATCACCGTTCAATCCGGCAGGCGAAAAATCGCTTCCCGCTGAACGGCCGAGACTTCCAAAAAAACCGCATCCGCCCAGTTCACCTAACACACCAGAAATCAACCACGAAGTAACCGTTTTGCCGTGCGTGCCGGCAACGGCGATCGTGGCAAGCTGGGAATTCGGATTGCCATGCAGGGCTTGTTGAATCGCGGCATAGGCCGCGCCGGCATCGGCCACGATGCACTGCGGAATCGCCAGCGGCAGCAAACGTTCGGTCAGAACGGCCGCAGCCCCCAATTCCACGGCCTGTGCCGCGGCGGCGTGGGGATCGCCCGCGTCGCCGTCGAACGCAACAAAGAGATCGCCACGTCGTACTTCGCCCAACCGGCGCGTGCAGCGCGTGGGGGCAATGTCGGGGGCGTGCAAGAATTCGGCTTGCGGAAATAATGTGCGGAGCGAAATCTGGGGATTGCGACTCCGTGCGGCATGTGCCATGCCGGGCCTCCTTGCCCTGCGCGACGCGAAACTGTAAGAAACCAGCTCGCTTAAGTCCGTCTGGACCGCCACGCGCTCGTTTTCCGACTGCGGGGCCGGATTGTCAGCATTTCGCGATCTGAGTCAAGAGCGATTTTGGAGTCGTTTATCTTGCAGGAGGTCGGGAGTCTTTGGCGGCGCACAACTATCCCATCGGTATTATATATTCCCGCCAAAGACTCCCGACCCCCTGGCCGATTGCTCTGGCACAAGAAGGCCTTCCAGGGGACAATGCTAGCGTCGATATTGAAGGGATCGGGAGTCTTTGGCGGCGCACAACTATCCCATCGGTATTATATATTCCCGCCAAAGACTGCCGACCCCCTAACAGTTAAACCGAGGGACGGACGTCCCACGCTGAGCAAGTTCAGACCATCATGGCCGAACACGATTTTGATCTGGTGACCTTGGCCGACCATCTCCATGTGGCCGTCGAGAAGGTCGCGCGCTTGGCCGAGCGCGGGCAGATTCCGGGGCGGCGCGTGAACAACGAATGGCGATTTTCGGCGGCCGAGATTCACCATTGGCTCGAAGAACGCATTGGCGGCTCGAATCCCGAAGAATTGGCCGATCTGGAAGAAATCCTGCGCGGCCGTCGCAGCCAGCAAGCCGCCGCGCGGATCGCAATTGGCGATCTGCTGCCGCTGGCGGCCATCGAACCCAATCTCGCGGCACGCACGCGGACCGCCGTCTTTCCCGCGCTGGTGGACGTGGCCGCGCGGACCGGGCTGGTCTGGGATCAAGAGAAGCTGGTCGAAGCGCTCAAAGCGCGTGAAGAATTGCAAAGCACGGCGATGGATAACGGCGTGGCCTTGATGCATGCCCGCCGGCCCCAGGTCAGTATTTTGGGCGACGCGCTGATCGCCATCGGCCGCACGCCCACGGGCATCCCGTTTGGCAACGCCCGCGGAAAGCTGACCGACATTTTCATTCTGCTCTGCATGACTGACGACCGGACCCACTTACGCGTGCTGGCGCGGTGGGGACGATTGCTCGCCGAGCCGGACTTTGTCTCCGCGCTGCGCGAGGCGGCCGATCCCCGCGCGATTTGGGAACTGGTGCAAACAACCGAAGAGCGGCTGCAGATCACCGAGGATCCCCCCGCATGAGCGGCACACTGCAATCACCCCTGAGCAATTCGACGAGCGCAATGGCGCGTGATTTGGAGCGGCATGAAAGTGCGTTCGCTCCGCGGCGTTTGAGCTGTTTGTTTTTAGGCCGCGGCGGACGTGAGGAATTCGCGTCAATTGTTACGTCGCTGCAGTCGTCGAAGTCTGCGATCGAGTTGCGCTGCTGCGTTAACCTGAAGACCGCGCTGGATTGGGCAAAGTTGCCGCAGTTCGATCCGCCGGATTTGATCGTGTTAGCCGAAGAGTATCCTCAACAATGTCCGCGCGCGGAGCTCGATCTGTTGGCCCAAATTTGGCCCTTGTCCGCTTGGCTGGGCATCTACGGAAGTTGGTGCGGCGGCGAACCGCGTACGGGGCGACCGTGGCCGCGGTTGATTCGCGTCAGCGCGACCGCGTTTCCCGTCTGGTTCGCTCAGCAAATTGATCTGCTTCGGCAAAATCAAGAACCGGCTTGGCGACAGCCCGCCACATACTCGCTTGAAGAGCGGATGCTTGCAGTCGCCGGAAATGCGCTTCAACAACATGACGAACAATTGCACGCACAAGATTCGACTTCATTAGCACGCAAGCCATTGGCTAAACAGACGCGGCGCCATACGCTCATTGTCCATTCCCCCTGCGCACGGCAACTTTCCGGACTGATCGAGAGTTGCGAAGCGTTAGGATATTCAGCCTTCTTGGCAAATCAGCTCGATGAGTTGCCGCACGACGTTTCGCCCGCGATCCTCATCGTGAATTGTTGCGGCGAGCTTGCCGAAAGTCGTGAAATCGTTGCTGATTGGCGTACACGACAACCAAACCATCCCTGGGTTGCGCTGCTCGATTTCCCCCGTGAGCAGGATCACGAATTGGCCGCGCGGTGGGGTTGTGCCGCGGCGTTGGAAAAGCCGCTGGACCTTTCCTTGTTGGCCGCGCTCCTGAATAATATCTCACCTGCTCAACTTCCCGAGCGGCGCACTCGCCAGCATCCCGACCGCGTCACGATTATTCACCCTGGCCACGAACCGCGGCGCTAACCCGCTTACTGATCCGTATGTCGATGATCCTCGAAACGCTCGTCACCACGCACAATACCGACGGCACGCTCAACATCGCGCCGCAAGGCCCACTCGTCTTGGAGCCGGAAAAGAAGTTTCTCTTTCGCCCGTTTCAAGAATCGCAAACATTTGCGAACCTCGCCCGCGAAAAGTGCGGGGTGATGCACATCCACGACGATCCGTTATTGTTGGCGCAAGCCGCATTGCACGTTCCGGAGCCGTGGCCCGCGCTGCGCCCGGCCGCCAAGATCAAGGGCCAAATCCTGGCCGGTGCTTGCCGTTATTACGAATTCGTCATTAGCGAAATCGATGCCCGCCAACAGCGCAGCGAAATGACGGCCAACGTGGTCGCCAGCGGCCGCCTCCGTGATTTTGTCGGCTGGAACCGCGCCCAAGGGGCGATCATCGAGGCGACGATCATCGCCACGCGGATCGCGCGGCTCTGCGCGGCTGAGATCAACGCCGAGCTCCGCCGCTTGCGGATCATCGTCGAAAAAACCGGCGGCGACCGCGAGTTAATCGCTTGGGTCTATGTCGAACAATATGTCAGGGAACGGCTTCCCTCGGGTTCCTGACGATCATGACCTTGCCCCCTTCTTCCACTCCTTCCGCCACGATAGAAATCACAGCCCCCGCGCGGCTCCATTTTGGCCTCTTGGCGTTTGGCCGCACCGATTCCGACGCGGGGCGGCAATTTGGCGGCGCGGGGGTCATGCTCGCCGAGCCGGCCTTACGATTGCGGATTCGCGCGGCGGAGGAATATGAAGTATTCGCTTCTAATCATTTCGCAGCCGACCTCATTATCAGCGCACAGCGCTTTCTGACCCGCATGCGCGCGCGTTTGCCAACTTCTCCTCCTACGCGCGGACCGTGCGCGGTGGATATTCTCGCCGCGCCGTCAGCCCATGTCGGCCTCGGCAGCGGCACGCAGCTTGGCTTAGCGGTCGCGTTGGGAGTCGCGCAATGGCACGACGTTCCCATTGAGAGCCTGGGCCAATTGGTTCGCTTAGCGGGACGCGGCGAGCGTTCGGCCGTCGGAAGCCACGGGTTTTTGCGCGGCGGCCTTATCATCGAACCGGGCAAACTTCCCGACGAAGCACTTGCGCCGTTGGCGGCGCGGGTGACGCTGCCACCGGCATGGCGCATCGTCTTGATCACGCCGCGCATCGCGGCCGGATTGTCGGGCGAAGCCGAACGGGCGGCGTTTGCCAACTTGCCGCCGGTTCCGCTGAACGTGACGAAAACATTGGCGGCCGAGTTGTTGATGCACCTGCTTCCGGCGTCACAGACAGCCGATTTTGACCGCTTTAGCCAGAGCCTCTATCGTTACGGCTTGCTCGCCGGAGAATGCTTTTCCGCCGCGCAAGGGGGTCCGTTCGCCAACGCCCAGGTCGCCGCAATCATCCACACCCTCCGTGCGCGGGGAATTGCCGGCGTCGGACAAAGCTCTTGGGGACCGTTGGTTTTTTGCTGGTGCGAGAGCGCCTGCGCGGCCGCCGAGTTGACCGCGTCATTGGAAAGCGACCCGCTCACCACTGCCTGCGATCTGACCATCACCGCGCCTGCCGAACACGGTGTGATGGTCAACGGCGAGCCGTGGGAAGATAAATTCCCCGCCGAATGATTTGCAACCTCGCCCGCTTTCGACTAGCTTGAAGCGAATTCGTTTGCTCGCACGGGGAAAAGTCTAGGGAAAACCATGTCGCCATCAGAAGAGTCGCCGCGCCGCGACGGGGATCGAAATCCAGCCACAGGCACGCCGCGCAAGGATACCGCGGTGCCGATCAACGACGGCCACGATCCGTGGGGCGATCGATTGATGCGGATCTTCTGGCGCAAACCGGCCTCATCATTGGCCGAGCAAGTCCGCCGCCGGACCTGCGTCCATTTGATCCCCATCTTGTTCTGTCTCTATATCGTCGCGTATCTCGATCGCGCGAACATAGGCTGGGCCAAGCTCGACATGACCAAGAAGGTCGCCGACGGAGGGCTGGCCTTTTCCAATGAAATCATCGGTTTTGGAATGGGGATTTTCTTTTGGGGCTATTTGATATTGGAAATCCCCAGCACGCTCAGCGTCTTGAAACGTGGCGCGCGGTGGGTCTTCATTCGGATCTTGGTGTTGTGGGGGATCTGCGCCACACTGACCGGATTCATCGGCCATCCCTTGATGGAAACTTTTTTCGGTTTGCTCCCCAGGATCGAAACCGAACTTCCAGTACTCCGTTCGATATTTCACTATACCAATGAGTTGCCGACCAACGCCGCCTTTCAACTCTACTTTTTCCGCTTCTTACTAGGAGTCTTTGAAGGGGGCTTTTTCCCGACGGTAATTTATTATCTGTCGGTTTGGTTTCGACAGCAGGACCGCGCTAAGGCGATCGCGCTCTTTATGGCGGCGATTCCCCTCTCGTTGGCGTTCGGCTCCGTACTGAGTCAGCAATTATTCAAAATCACCTGGTTCGACCTGCAAGGTTGGCGGTGGATCTTTATCATTCAAGGACTTTTGCCGATTGTGGCGGCGATCGCGACCGCGTTTTTGCTCCCCGATCGCACCAAAGATGCCCGCTGGCTCTCCGCGGCGGAACGGACATGGCTCGATCACGAACTTGAATACGAACACGCGCATCGCAAACTCAACCATGGCTTCGGAGGTTTCAAAAGCCAACTGGGCGTGGTGCTGCTGCTAACGTTGGTCTATTTCGGACAAAATGTTTCCAGTTACGGGCTCTCGACGTTTATGCCGTCGTTCTACGCCCAATTCATGAAGACGCCCGAAGATAAAGAACTCGACGACCAACTCAGCGCGCTGCGGGCCAGCCTCGCTAAAAAACAAACCGAACTAGAAAAGACCAATGCGAAAGAGACGCCGGAATGGAACACGGCGATGAAAACATATCAAGCCGAAATCAAACCGGAAGAGGATCGCTTCGTCAGCGAGATCGATGCGGCCTCCAAACCGCATAAGCCTTATGTATTCTTGCTTACGACTTGTACTTATTTGATCGCGTTCGCAGGAATGCTCTTTAACGGATGGCATTCGGACCGTCACCATGAACGCGTCTGGCACGTCGCCTTCCCCCTCTTCTGCTTGGGGATCATGATCCTGCTGGCCGGCGTGTTCTATCAGCAATCGATGGTCGCGCTGGTGATCATGCTGGTTGGCGTGGGCTTTTTTCACTATGCCCACTTGCCCGCGTTTTGGCCGATTCCCACGATGTTTCTCGGCACGGCGGCGGCGGCCAGCGCGATCGGTTTTATCAACATGATCGGCAACATAGGTGGCTTCGTCGGCCCGATGGTCGTGGGCAAAGAGGGCAACACCAGTTTTCAAACCGCCATGTATTACATGGCCCCCGCGCCGATCCTCTCGGCGTTGATCATCTTGGGGATTTCATTCTTCCATCGCAAACCGCCGAATCAATCGTGATTCATCGGTTGCCATTTACAACAACCCATACGCCGAAAGCGTCTTCCGCAGCTTCGCTTCGCTCGCCGTGTCGAGCGCGGTCATCGGCAAGCGCAATTCCCCCGTGTCGCGGCCGAGCAGTTTCATCGCCGCTTTGAGCGGAATCGGGTTCGACGCCAGGCCCAGCATGTCTCGGCAGAGCGGAAAGAGCTTGCGGTGCCAGCACTGCGCTTCGGCCGCGTTCCCCGATTCCCAGGCGTTGAGCAGGCTCAGCACGTCCCCCGGCACGATGTTCCCCACCACACTGATCACTCCCCGCCCGCCAATGCTCAATAGCGGCAGCGTGAGGCTGTCGTCGCCGCTAAGGATCGTTAGATCGGTGAGTGCGGCGACTTGTGACGCTTGATCTAGCGATCCGGTCGCCTCTTTGACCATCGTGATATTCCGGCATTCGGCCATCCGCGCGATCGTTTCCGGTTCGATGTTTTTTCCCGTCCGGCCGGGGATGTTATAGACGCAGATGGGGATCGACACCGCTTCGGCCAGGGCCTTGAAGTGTTGATAGAACCCCTCTTGGGTCGGCTTGTTATAATACGGCGCGACGACCAGCGCGGCGTCGGCCCCTTTGTCGGCCGCCCACTTGGTGAGCCGCAACGCCTCTTTGGTGCTGTTCGAGCCGGTACCGGGCATCACCTTGATCCGTCCGGCCGCCAGTTCAATCGCGGCGGCGATCACGCGCTCGTGCTCCTCATGCGAAAGCGTCGGCGACTCGCCGGTCGTACCGACGGGACAAATCCCCCGCACGCCGGCGGCGATTTGAAATTCGATTTGCGATTTCAGCAACGCATAGTCCACCTCGCCGTTTTTAAACGGAGTGGTAATCGCCACGAACAGTCCTGCAAACGCTTCGCCACGAGTCGGCATGATGAGGGGAGGGGCTAGGGGGAGGGGGCTGGGGACGAGGGGAGCGCGATTAAAAGAATCACGGACTATTTTATGATTTTAAGCCGTCACGCCAAGGGGCCGCATCGCAGTAGATCCCCACGTCCCGTTGGGAACTGAGTTACGATTGCAAATTGAAAATTAGGTAACAGTTTAGCCGTATGCAGCAATTTGCGGGGGGAGTGGGGGCAATTTTCCTGTGTTTAAGTAGTCCTCAATGGCCTTGGCGATCGTCTTGATCGGGTCGTGGCCGCGTTGTTTGAG
>Ga0163144_10026429_pt1 | contig 11284 bp, 8 predicted proteins | sample OliLak19BULKMAT1_FD_123175 | JGI IMG/M metagenome (GOLD analysis project Ga0163144, IMG submission 123175) | Freshwater microbial mat bacterial communities from Lake Vanda, McMurdo Dry Valleys, Antarctica - Oligotrophic Lake LV.19.BULKMAT1 | ecosystem: Environmental > Aquatic > Freshwater > Lake... | reverse complement strand
GTTTGTTCCGCAGCTGGGGGATTTTGCGACCCCGTTGACGCAGGCTTTTACTGATTATGTGAATCAGATTTCCTCCGGCGCTTATCCCGCCGCCCAGCACTACTATGAAATGAACGAAGAGGAAAAAAAGAAATTTTGAACGGGTGGCACGACTGTCCCAGCTTGCGCAAGCCGCCTTCGAAGCGGATCGAATCATTGAAAGACAAAAGGAGTTTCACACATGAGTCCACTGAAAAAATGCCTGAGTTACCTTGTCGTTGGCGGTGTGTCGATTGCAGGGTTCAGCGTTACCAAGAGTCTCATCAAGGACGTTCATTTCGCTCGTGCTGAGGCGAAGGTCGAGGCGTCCCGCGAGCAACTGCAGAAGATCGAGGATTTCGCATCGGTCTACAAAACCGTCGGCCGGGCGGTCGAACCTTCGGTCGTCTCCATCGAAGTTCATAAAACGGTCAAAGCCCCCGGCGGCGCCACTGTGCGTCCGCAGATTCCAGAGGAATGGAAAAAATTCTTCGACAAGGACGGCGATGGTGAACCCGATTTCCCTGATTCAGGCGGAGATGCCGAGCAGGTCGGCACCGGCAGCGGCGTGATCATGCAGACCGAGGGAAGCTTCGGTTACATCCTGACCAACAATCACGTTGCCGGCGGAGCAGAGGAAATGACCATCACGCTGTATGACGGCCGCACGACCAAGAAGGCGAAACTGCTTGGCACCGATCCCAAGAGCGACCTTGCGGTCATTCAGATCGAAGCCGATCGACTGATTCCCGCAAAATGGGGCGACAGCGACAATCTCGAAAAAGGCGACATCATCATGGCGTTCGGTTCGCCGTTTGGTTACGTCGGCTCGATGACCCACGGCATCGTCAGCGCGCTCAACCGGCAGGCGGGGATTCTCGGACAGAATGGCTATGAGAATTTCATTCAGGTGGATGCGCCGATCAATCCCGGAAACTCCGGCGGACCGCTGGTGAATCTGCATGCCGAGGTCGTCGGCATCAACACCGCCATCGCATCCCGCACGGGCAGTTTCACCGGGATCGGTTTCGCCATCCCTTCCAATCAGGCAAAGCAGGTTTACACGCAGCTTAAGGACAAAGGCAAGGTCATCCGCGGTTACATCGGCGTAAGCATCGCGGATGTGTCGCGCGATCCCGCGCTGGCAAAGAGCTTTGGATATGAAGGTGAGAAAGGCGTGCTGGTGCAGGAAACCTATCCTGACACGCCCTCGACCGGCATCCTCAAGGAAGGTGACATCATCACCTCGATCAACAGCAAGAAGGTCGATAACGCCACACAGCTTCGCAACATTGTCGCGGGCATCGGCCCGAACGAAGCGGCGACGTTCTCTATCACACGCGAGGGGAAAGCCCAGGATGTGAAGATCACCATCGGTGAACAGCCGGAAGATCTCAATGCGATGCGAGGAAAGGCGCGTAAGCCGTCGCTCTCAAAGAACGACAGCGAGACTGGCAAGCCGGACGCGACCGGGACGCTTCAGCAAATGGGCCTCAAACTGATCAATCCCACTCAGGCGCTTCTGGAGAGGTTCGGTCTTGAGACGGATCAGCAGGGCGCGGTGGTAACCGCCGTTGAGCCACGAAGTCTCGCGCAGCGGGCGGGATTCGTCCAGGGCGATCTCATCACCCGGATTGGAAATGAGGAAATCGCCGATGCGGATGCCGCCAGAGAGGTGATGACCAGTCAGGATCTAGTCAAAGGCATCCGTTTCTATGTGATCAATCGTGAAGGATCACGGTTTATCTTCGCGAAGAATGACAAGTAACTCGGACGCGCCCCGACTGCTCAAGAGCAATCATCATGAACGGGTTCGTGATCGACAGATCACGAACCCGTTTTGCATCGAACACTTCAGCATCGCGCCGCGACGTTCAATACGGCCCGACGCCTTGAGTGGTAGCCGGCGTGTTCACAGGGGGCGGAGGTTCGAGCGGGTTGGCTTTGGGGTTGTCAGACATTCTCGGCTTGGGCGCGCCTTCAATCCCGATCAAGTGCTGCACGCCGTTGAATTTCGGCGTTGGAAGTTCAGCCTTCATCGTCTGCGCCTGCTGGCGGCGTTTGTTCTGCTGTTGAAGCAGATCGACACGCTCCGAGGCAAGTCGTTCGCTATCATTCTGTGCGTCGTAATAACTCTGCGGATAAGGAACGCGCACGATGTTGCCGTTGGCATCGCGATAGGTGCTGCGATCACGCAGATCCCGAATCAACCTGTCGTTGGATTCGATCCGCCGAGTGATTTCCATGACCCGCGCTTCGGCATCGTCAAACTCCTTCTGCAGAGCATCCATCTTTGCTCGTGCGTCCGCCTCCTGCTTCTTTAACAGATCCATCTTCGTCTGGTCAATCCACAAGCTGCCCCAGCGATACCACCCCGCCCTCGCCATCTGCTGGGACAGCCGCGCATCCTGCTCGACGAATCGCTTCTGCACCTTTTGAACCGTTGAGTTCTTCAACTGGTTCTCCGGAAGTGTCGTCAACACCTCCAGCACATTCCCCAGGATGTATTTATTGTCCGGCTGCGCGAGCATCGCGCGGTCAAAATATGGCATCGACTTCATCACTTCCTTCTGCTGCACCAGTATGGATGCGATATTGTTGAGTGATGCGCCATGCTCGGGGAGGGTTTCGATCACCTGTTCAAAGCTGCGCCTTGCCAGTGGCAATTTATCCTGACGAAGCAGCAGCGCGCCCTGAAGATAGAGCACGAGCGGATTGGACGGATCAATCGCGATGGCCTGTTTGATCAATGGCTCGGCATCCTTGTTGCGGTTCTCACTCAGCGCGACCCGCGCCTGCTCCGAGAGATCACCGACCGATGCAAGAATCTGCCCCTGCTCATCGGTGGTCATCCATTTGCCTGCGACTTTCACCAATCCCTGATCCAGACGAGTCTGCCAGATCGCAACTTCCTTTCGCGCTTCGGTGACAACCGACTCGTCCTTTGTCTGTTCGATGAAGCGGTTGTATCGTTCGATGATCAAGTTGATGTCTGAAAGCGACTCAACCGATCTTTTGAGCGAACCAAGCCGATCCATCGCGGATGCCGCCGATGCACCATCGGACTTGCCCACTGAGATCGAGGCGACCTGACTGGCCTTGACATGCTGCACCTTGCCCGATGAATCGGTGAGGTCGTATCCGTCAGCCGTCTTCTTCAACTCGCCTTCAAGGCGGGAACCATCCTTGAGGACCAGGGTGTCAGCACACACGGGCACCGCGATCAGAAGCGACAGAAGCAATCGGCGAAGTTCCATGATGCGTTCCCCGAATCAAACGGACTCATCAGATAAGACAACCGCGGTACTCGCAACCTCAGACAACTGTAGCTTTCAAAAGATGGAGAATAAATGAAAATCGCTTTGCATGAGGAAGTCGGGCGGGAGGATCGCGATTAACCTCGTTTGAATCGCGAGTAACCCAATGCGGATTGCGGATTGCACCATTGATCACAGTCGGCAATACGCAATCCGCATTTCAAAAACCGCATCTGTGAAGAGCCTCCGCACAGGTGATCGTGAAGCGCGTGATCATCTCTACCGGACACCGCATACAATCGCGGATGCCCAACCCCCATGACTATCAACGGCCTTGGCGGACGCCGTGGGCTTTGATCCTCTATCTGCTTGCCTACTTCGCCCTGCTGATTGTCCTGCTGCGTGTCTATCTGATCCCCGCCACCCGGGCGTTTGCCGGGGCGACTTCCAGAGAACGGCAGTTGCTCTCCGCGAATTCTTTGCTGCTGCTGTCGGTGATACTCTTCATTCTGATTGTCGGATTGATCCTCACCTTCCGCGTCGGCCGGTTCTTCTTTCCGCGGCCGACAGAGCGGCGCGTCCAGACACGATACGTCGATGCCTGGGCTGAAGCCGGAAAGCGCGCGGAAATTGAAACCGACGATGAGTGATTTTCGTCATCGAGCTGACCTAAGATTCCCGGCAACGTTGAGAGAAGGATGTTTGAACCGCAGATACACGCGGATAGACGCGGATAAGACAAAACATTCTTTCCACGAGTACACGCATCGTGTTCAGGACTGGCTTTTATGAAGCCTCGTTGCCGAATCTTATCCGCGTGCATCCGCGTGCATCTGCGGTCAAATTGAGCGAGCCAGTACGAACAATCGGAGCAATGCAGAAATGTCTCACCCCCGCGCCGCCACTGTTGGTCAACTTAAGGAATCGGGATACAAACCTTGTTCCGTCAAAGCCGAACTGCGGCGTAACGTCATCGCGAAACTCAAGGCGAAAGAGGAACTGTTTCCTGGCATCGTCGGATATCGCGAGACGGTGATTCCGCAGATCGTCAACGGCATTCTTTCGAAGCACGACATGCTGCTGCTGGGCTTGCGCGGGCAGGCCAAGACGCGCATCGTGCGGATGCTGCCGCTGCTGCTGGATGAATGGATTCCGATTCTTTCGGGGATCGAGATTCCTGATGATCCAATCCTTCCCGCAACAAAACTCGCGAAGCGGATCCTCGCGGAACAGGGCGATGACGCGAAAATCGAATGGCTGCACCGCGATCAGCGGTATCAGGAGAAGCTTGCTACACCGGATGTGACGATCGCAGACCTGATCGGCGAGATCGACTTGGTGAAACATGCCGAAGGACGATACCTGTCCGATGAAGCGACGATGCATTTCGGCCTGATCCCGCGGGCCAACCGGGGGTTGTTTGCGATCAACGAGCTGCCCGATCTCGCGCCGCGCATTCAGGTGGGATTGTTTAACGTCCTGGAAGAACGCGATGTACAGATTCGTGGGTATCCGATCCGGCTGAATCTGGATGTATGTCTGGTGTTTTCCGCAAATCCCGAAGACTACACCAACCGCGGCCGAATCGTCACGCCGCTGAAGGACCGCATTGGCAGCGTCATTCGCACGCACTATCCCGAGACAATCGCCGAGGGCATCAAGGTCGCGACTGACAACGCGTATCTTGAACGTGACAGCGGTATCACCGTCGAGTTGCCGAAGTTCATGTCAGAGATCGTCGAACAGATCGTACGACTCGCGCGCTCAAGCCCGCATGTATCACAGGCATCGGGCGTTTCAGTCCGTGCGAGCATCGCGAACTTTGAGACCATTTATTCCAACGCCGAACGGCGCGGAATCATCACCGGTGAAACGCGGGTCGTCCCGCGCATCTGCGATCTGCAGCAATTGGCCGCCAGTTGCCGTGGAAAGATCGAGATGACATTGGCGGATGATGAAAACGCCGAGGACAAGCTGATCCAGTCGCTTACCGGCGAAGCGGTGAAAAATGTCTTCAACAAACTGACCAAGGGCGCCGACTTTGAAAACATCATCGAGCAGTTCGCCGGCAATCTCACCTTTCCCGCCGGCGATGAACTGAGCGCCGATGAGTTTGTCAGCAATCTCAAGGCGCTCAAACCGGTTGAGAAGGCGGCGCATGCGTTCGCCAAATCACTCGAACTGAATCCAGGCGATCCGGCCATGCTCGCATGTGTGGGCGAATTCCTGCTCGAAGGTCTGTACGTCAACAACCGGCTGAGCAAGTACAACACCAAGGGGAAGACGTTCTTCCGGAAATGATGAAAATGAGAAACGAGAAATAAGAGAGCGGAATACACCTCTCCTTTTCTTCTCTCTCGTTTTTCATCAATCGGGAGACGATGTTATTCCGCAGCGGCCTTCCCGCGCATCCAAGCCGCGTTAGAATCAACAGCATGACCATCCTCGCAGGTGACATCGGCGGAACCAACAGCCGGCTGGCGATTTTCGATCAGCAGCTTAACAAGCTGGCGGAGCGGGATTTTGAGAACAAGGGGCGGTCTTCACTATCACAGTGCGTTTCGGAATTTCTGCGGGAGGCCGATTGCAAACCCGACCGCGCTTGTTTCGGTATCGCCGGCCCGGTATCGCACGGCAAAGTGGAGATGACCAATCTGGGCTGGACGATTGATGAGGCCGACATCGCCTCGCAGTTCAAGATCGAAAAAGTTCGTCTGATCAACGATATGATGGCTCACGCCGAGGGGATTGAAGTCCTGCAACCGGATCAGATCGTCACGTTGAAAGCGGGCGAGGAACTCGAAGGCAATCGCTGCATCATCGCCGCCGGGACGGGGCTTGGTGAGGGCGGGCTGGCGTGGAACCGCGATCACTGGATTCCGTTTGCGTCGGAAGGCGGACACACGGATTTTTCACCCACCGATGACGAGCAGGATCAACTTTTGCAATGGGGCCGAAAGCGATTCAACGGCCAGGTGTGCTGGGAGCATCTTGTTTCGGGTCCGGGGATGAAGACGCTGTATGAATTTCTCTTGGAATCGCGAAGCGATCTCAAAGACCGGCTTCCCGCAGGCGAAGCTGGGTCAAAGCAGATCACCAAAGCCATTGCCAAGTCGGATATCGCCCGCGCTACCGCGGAACTCTTCGCACGGCTGTGTTTGTCAGAAGCGGGAAATCTGACGCTCAAGACAATCTCACTCGGCGGCTGTTACATCAGCGGCGGAATCGCGATCAGCATCCAGGCGTTTCTGAATCGGGAGGATTTCCAAAAAGCCTTCTGGAACAAAGGCAACGGCCAGATGAGAGAGACGCTCAAACGCATCCCGATCAAACTCATCACCTCCGACAAGAATGGTTTACACGGCGCGGCGAATGCGGGGAGGAAGCTTTGAATACGGGCTCTATTTCATAGCCCGAATGATTTGATTCCAGATATCCATCAGCTGTAGCTCCAGATTCAGAGTTTCAAGAATCCGCGTCAGTTCACGTAACAGGTCAGTCGGGAGCATTTGCAATCCTCCGCGAAACCTCTTGCTCCACTTGCGCGTTAGTCCAATTGGGAAACTGCTGCTTGATGCCCGCCGCCGTAAGCTTCCGGGAGAAAACGTAAAGTTCGTCCAGAATACGAAGTCGCTCGGCCGGTGTTTTGTGCCGGTACATCGCGGCACTCGCATCGTCAACTATTTCAATTCTGAAGATTCGGGCCAGCATCGGAGGTCCTCCAGAACGCTTTGATCATGACGATTTCCGTGTTCAGTCCCGTTTGATTGCGATGATCGCAACGCAACCACAGAAAGCAACAAGTTTGCCCCGGCCATCAATGAAAACAACAGATTGCTTGCAGAGGCCGCAAACGGATCCGGGCCGGCTATTCTTTCATTTTCGTGTATTCAATTCCGTTCCGCTCGCACCACTCTCTATACGCCGCCGGCGCAATTTCACTCGGTTTGATTTCGCTTCTGCCTCCCCAAAAAACATTGGTGTAGCTTGCGGCGATGCCGACGGATGCCAGATGATCGTCGATCGCCTTCTTATGCGCCAGGACAAGCGGCTTATCCGTCCCATGCGCCACGCCCATGATGTTGACGTTGGCGAAGTCCTCGCCGCCTTCGCGCCAGTAGGCGTGGGTCATGATGTCGAACCGGCCGACCTGCTGACCGGCTTCGATCTCGCGGCCCTTTGGAACGGCCCAGTGGAATAGCGCGTTGAACTTGGTCACCCGCTCGCCGCTGGTGAGCGGTTTGTAGTGTTCGAGGAAGGTGGAGAATCGGCCAATGACTTTTCGGTCGTTGAGGCTTCGTGCGATATCGAGAAATTCATTCAGGGGCGTACCCCGAGCTTCCGCTCGGGGCTTCCAGAGGTTTCGTGTGATTTCATCGGGCGTGAACTCGCGCTTGAGTTCCATCAGCACCTCCCACTCCTGATCGGACAGATGGACATAATCAGTATCAGTGACATCCGCGAGGGTGTCGGATTTTGATCCCGGCTCCAGCGACTTTCTTCGCACATGTCCGACGCCCAGCGCGAAGAGCTTCCTCGCAGGCATGATGCGGAAGGCTTCGGCACCGATTTTCTGAGACAGGAAATCACAGTGCTTCTCCATCGAGAATCCATCCGGCACCTTGAGGGTGGACCACAGCCGATACTTCGATCCGGGCGTGGCTGTGTCGGTCGAGCGGATGACCACATGGCCGCTGAACGGGTCCTGTTGAAACAGATAGTCGAAACCTGCTGAGAGTTGATCTTCCGGAATCTTCCATGCGACCAGCGCGCCCCGCGCGAGACTGGTCGCCAGCATCGTCTGCCGCACACGGCGGATCACACCCGCCCGCATCATCGCGACGATCCGCTCAATCACCGTCGCGGCATCAATGCCGGATTGTTTGGAGATCTCACCGATCGGATCAATCTGAAACCCCTGCAGTTTGTCCTCGGATATGGATAGGATCGCGCTGTTGATCGGATCGTCAATGCGAACGGGGATGGGTGGGGCAATGTTCATTGTCGGTGTGATTGTACTCAAATCAAAACCACCCGCATCTTCGCATCGAATGACAAAACTGGAATCGAGCACGGAGAGCTTAGAGTTCACAGAGGACACAGAGAAAAGACGGGAATTGTCTCTGTGCCCTCTGTGGTCTCTGTGCCTGCGTGTCCAATCGCTCCTTTGCTTCTTCACGTTCTAGTGGATGCAGCAGCGAGTCTGTAGTGTCACAAGCGGCGTGAGGTTAAATTGTCCGTCCATGCCGCTGCGGAGCGACGCGAAGTAGCGGATCTCTTGAAGGAGCATATGCCCGATCCTGTCAAAAATTCCGCCGAGGCGATCCGTCTTGAGCAGGATGCGAAGCGTGAGATGAACTGGAAACGCTGGGGGCCTTATCTTTCGGAGCGTCAGTGGGGAACCGTTCGTGAGGATTACTCAGCCGACGGGAATGCGTGGGATTATTTTCCGCATGATCATGCACGGTCGCGCGCGTATCGCTGGGGGGAGGATGGATTACTTGGGATTTGCGATCGGGAGTGTCGGCTGTGTTTTTCCGTCGCGCTTTGGAACGGGAAGGATCCGATTCTCAAGGAACGACTTTTCGGCCTGACCGGCTCCGAGGGCAACCACGGCGAAGATGTGAAGGAGGAGTATTTCTATCTCGATTCATCTCCCACGCACTCTTACATGCGCGCATTGTACAAGTATCCGCAGGCCGAGTTTCCGTATGACGAACTGGTTGCGATCAACAAGCGGCGGGATCGGCATCAGGGGGAATATGAGCTGTCTGACACCGGCATCCTGAATGAGGATCGTTATTACGATGTGTTTGCCGAGTATGCCAAACGCTCGCCGAATGACATTCTGATCAAGCTGACAATTCACAACCGCGGACCGGAGGATCAGGAATTGCACGTTCTTCCGACGCTGTGGTTTCGCAATGCGTGGAGCTGGGGATGTGAGCATGAGGGGTGTTCACTCAAGCCGCTGCTCAAGGCGATTGGTCCGCACACCATCGAAGCCGAGCATGATGAACTCGGGCGGTTTATCTTCGAAGTCGAATCCACCCGGCAGGTCTGCCCGACGCTGATATTCACCGAAAATGAGACCAACGCGGTGCGTATCTTCAACGCGCCCGCAAATCATGGATATGTGAAGGATGCATTTCACAAATACCTGATTGACGGTGAAACAACCGCCGTCAATCCGGCGCTGCGTGGCACAAAAGTGGCGGCGCATTTCAAGCTGAAGATTCCCGCCGGTGGAAGTCAGATCATCCGTCTCAGGCTTTTCGCCGAGAGCGAGAAACCGGATACGATCTTTGATGAACAGTTCGAACAGATTTTCGCAACAAGAAAGAAAGAGTGCGATTCGTTCTATAGCAAGCGTATTCCAGAACATCTTCCGCCGGAGCATCAGCGTATCGCCCGGCAGGCATATGCGGGACTGCTCTGGAGCAAGCAATTTTATCACTACGTCGTCAAAAGCTGGGTGGATGGCGATCCCTCGCAACCCCCGCCCCCCGCGCAGCGGCATGACGGGCGCAATCAGGATTGGGAACATCTGTTTTCGAAGGATGTTCTCTCGATGCCCGACAAATGGGAATATCCCTGGTTCGCGGCGTGGGATCTGGCGTTTCACATGCTGCCGTTCGCGCGGATTGATCCGCAACTGGCGAAGGATCAGTTGCTGCTTATATTGCGAGAATGGTATATGCATCCAAACGGGCAGATCCCCGCTTACGAATGGAGCTTTGCCGATGTGAATCCGCCGGTTCATGCATGGGCGTGCTGGCGGGTTTACAAGATGACAGGCCAGCGCGGGAAGCGCGACAGATTGTTCCTAGCGCGGGCGTTTCAGAAGCTCATGCTCAATTTCACCTGGTGGGTGAACCGCAAAGATGATTTCGGCAAACACATCTTCGGCGGAGGATTTCTCGGACTGGATAACATCGGACTTTTTGACCGCTCACAACCGCTGCCCACCGGCGGACATCTCGAACAGGCCGACGGCACGGCATGGATGGCTTTTTATTGCGCGACGATGCTTGCAATGGCCCTCGAACTGGCGCGCGAGGACAAAAGTTATGAGGACATCGCCTCCAAGTTTTTCGAGCACTACGTCGCGATCATCGACGCGATGAACTCACTCGGCGGCAACGGACTGTGGGATCACGAGGATGGTTTTTACTACGATCAGATTTATCTCAACAAAGTCGCGATGCCGCTGCGCGTGCGGTCGATGGTGGGGATCATCCCGATGTTCGCGTGTGAGATTCTCGAACAGGAACTGGTGGATTCACTCCCCGGATTCCGCAAGCGGCTGCACTGGTTCTGGAAGAATCAGAAGGATCTCTCGCGTCATCTGACCATGCAGACAATTGACACCGGCTCAGGGCCGCACGTCGCACTGCTGATCTCCGTCCCGCCGCGCGAGCGGCTGGAGAGGATGCTCAAATACATCCTGAGCGAGAGCGAATTCCTCTCCCCTTACGGCGTTCGCTCGCTGTCGAAGGCGTATGAAAAGTCGCCTTACATTTTTCACGCCAACGGTCAGGAGTTCCGCTGCGAGTACGAACCCGGCGAAGGACGCACGGGAATCTTCGGCGGCAACAGCAATTGGCGCGGGCCGATCTGGTTTCCGGTCAATCATCTGCTGATTGAAGCGCTCGAACGATATCACCACTTTTACGGTGATTCGCTCAAGGTCGAATGCCCGACCGGTTCGGGTGTGCTGATGAACTTGCAGCAGGTTGCCCAGGAGCTAAGCAGACGGCTGTTGAAGTTGTTTGAGCCCGATGAAACCGGAAAGCGTCCGTCTCACGGGAATGAAGCGAGGTATGCGGATGATCCGGATTTCAAGAAGCTGATTCTGTTCTACGAACATTTTCACGGTGACACGGGCCGGGGTTTGGGCGCTTCCCATCAGACGGGATGGACATCCCTGGTTGTGCATTGCATCGAGCGAATCGCCAGGAAAGAGACATGACAGACCGTGTTCGCAATTGGCGGTGAGAATTGGCGCG
>Ga0163144_10026428_pt1 | contig 11284 bp, 10 predicted proteins | sample OliLak19BULKMAT1_FD_123175 | JGI IMG/M metagenome (GOLD analysis project Ga0163144, IMG submission 123175) | Freshwater microbial mat bacterial communities from Lake Vanda, McMurdo Dry Valleys, Antarctica - Oligotrophic Lake LV.19.BULKMAT1 | ecosystem: Environmental > Aquatic > Freshwater >... | reverse complement strand
GGATCGCGCTGTCGAGCAATATCCTGCTGATGCTGGTCTTTTGGGAAATGACCAGCCTGTCGTCGTTCCTGCTAATCGGGTTCTGGCGCGACCGTGCCGATGCGCGGCAGGGCGCGCGGATGGCGCTGGTGGTCACCGGCGGCGGGGGACTCGCGCTAATCGCGGGGATGCTGCTGCTGGGGCAGGCGACGGGGTCGTACGAGCTCGCGACGATCCTAGCGCGCGCAGATGTGCTGCAGGCATCGCCGCTCTACCCCTTGATACTAGTGCTCGTCCTGCTCGGCGCATTTACCAAATCGGCGCAGTTCCCGTTCCATTTCTGGCTACCACACGCGATGGCGGCGCCCACCCCGGTCAGCGCGTATCTTCATTCGGCGACGATGGTGAAGGCGGGCGTGTTCCTTCTCGCACGGCTGTGGCCGGTGCTGGCGGGGACAGACATCTGGTTCTACTTCGTCGCGTCAACCGGGCTGGTGACGATGCTGTCCGGCGCGGGCGTCGCGCTGTTCCGCGATGATTTAAAGGCGATCCTCGCCTATTCGACGATCAGCCAGTTGGGGTTGATGGTGATGTTACTCGGCTTCGGCACGCCCGCCGCCGCCGCTGTCGCGATCTTCCACATGCTCAACCACGCCGCGTTCAAGGCCGCCTTGTTCATGAACGCCGGGATCGTCGATCACGCGGTGGGAACGCGCGATATCCGCAAGCTCGGCGGGCTGGCGGCGCTGATGCCGATCACCGCGACATTGGGCACACTGGCGGTCGCGGCGATGGCCGGCCTACCACCGCTCGGCGGTTTCATCTCGAAGGAAATGATGCTCGAACAGAGCGCGCATACCGTCTTTGCCGGGAATGAGCTGCTCGTGCCGGTGATCGCAACGATCGCAGCGACGCTGTCGGTCGCCTATTCGCTTCGCTATGCAGTGGGGCTGTTCTTCGGGCGGCCGCGGTCCGACGCGGGGGCCCAGGCGCATGATCCGGGTGCGGCGATGCTCGGCCCTTCGATCGTGCTCGTGCTGCTCGCGATCGCGTTCGGTCTGCTCCCGATGACGGTTGCGGGCCCGCTAGTGGCCGCTGCGACCGGCGCGGTGATCGGCGGTCCCCCGCCTGCGCTGGAGCTAGCATTGTGGCACGGGATCAACCCAGCGCTCGCGATGAGCCTTGGCGCGGTCGCGCTCGGGGCGCTACTATTGTGGCGGCAAGCACCGATCGCCTTATGGCTCGCCGACCGCAATACGCCCGATGCGAAGCGGCTGTTCGATACCGCGATGGCGGCGATTGTCGGCACGACGCGGCGGGTGTTGCTGAGGATCCATGCGGCGTCGCTTCAGCGGTACCTGTTCGCGCTGTTCGCCGTCGCGGTCGCGTTCGGCATAGAGGGTGCGCTCACCACCGGCGGCCTGCCCCCCGGAACGCGCTTGACGCTCCCCGCGTCGCCCGTCGCGATCGTCGCCTGGTTCGCGCTGATCGCCGCCACCGTCACCGTCGTGGTACGCCAGCGCCAGCGCTATCTGGCGCTGGTGTTCATCAGCGTCATCGGACTCGTCATCGCGCTGGCGTTCGTCCACCTCTCGGCCCCCGACCTGGCGCTGACGCAGATCGCGGTCGAAGTCGTCACGATTCTGCTGCTGCTGCTGGCACTGCATCTCCTGCCCAAGACTCCTCCAAGCCTGTCCAGCATGATGCGCAAGGCGCGCGACGCAGCGCTCGGGATCGTCGCGGGTGTCGGGACAGGCTGGGCAGCCTGGGCGATGATGACACGCGAGGTGCGCGATTCTGTATCCGCCTATCACTGGGCGAACAGCTATTCGGGCGGCGGCGGCAAGAACGTCGTCAACGTTACCCTCGTCGATTTCCGCGCGTTCGATACGCTGGGCGAGATCATCGTTCTGGGCGTTGCCGGCCTCGCGATTTTTGCGCTGCTTGAACCCGCCGCGAGCGGTGTGGCAGGGCGGCGGCTGCGCGAATGGCGCGAGGACATCCCGCATTCGCCCGAGCGGCATCCGATGATGTTCGTGATGGCGACGCGGCTGTTGCTGCCGCTCGTGCTGCTGGTCGGCCTCTACATGTTCCTGCGCGGGCACAATCAGCCCGGCGGCGGCTTTATTGCAGCTCTGGTCTTCTCGATCGCGATCCTGCTGCAATATCTCGCCTCTGGCTTCAACTGGACGGACGAGCGCCGCCGGATCGGCGAGCATTCGCTGATCGCTTATGGCGTGCTGATAGCGATCGCGACGGGGCTGGGGTCGCTTGTCTTCGGCGCGCCCTTCCTTACCAGCAGCTTTGGCCATTTCCACGTGCCGCTCATCGGCGAGGTCGAGCTGGCGACCGCGCTGCTGTTCGACACCGGCGTCGCCTGCGTCGTGGTCGGCGCCGTCATGATGGCACTGGCGCAACTCAGCCATGTCGCGCAGCGTGCAGCCCGTCTCCGCGACGATGCGGAGACGATTTCATGAGCTTGGAGTTCCTGATAGCCAGCGCCATTGCCGTGCTGACTGCGGGCGGCATCTATCTTGCCTTACGCGGCCGGACCTTCCAGGTCGTGCTCGGCCTCACCCTTTTGTCCTACGCCGTCAATCTCTTCCTTTTCGCGATCGGCCGCCTGGTAGTCGACCGTCCGCCGCTGTTCCACACAGGGGTGACCGACCACGCCGACCCCTTGCCGCAGGCACTGGTGCTGACCGCTATTGTCATCACCTTTGGCATGACCGCGCTCGTTGTCATCCTGTCGCTGCGCAGCTTCCTCGAAAGCGGATCGGACCAGGTCGACGGAATCGCCGACCCGAGCCATGACGAGGGCGCGCCATGACGCTCCTCGACCACCTGGTGATCGCGCCGATCGTCATCCCCGCGATCGTCGGGCCGATCGCGCTGCTGGCGATGCGGCGGGTGCGGCGCGTTGGCGTGGCGCTGTCGCTCGCGGGATGCGTCGCGATGCTAGGCGCAGCGCTTGCTTTGTTCGGCATCGCGCAGGACGACGCGATCCGCGCCTATCCGCTGGGGAACTGGCCCGCGCCGTTCGGCATCGTGCTGGTGCTCGACCGGCTGTCGGCGATGATGCTGGTGCTCGCAGCGACGCTCGCGCTGATCGTTATGGTTCATGCGATCGTGACCGCGGTTGATCGCAAGGGCTGGCATTTCCATCCGCTATTCCAATTCCAGTTGCTCGGGCTCAACGGCGCATTCCTGACGGGCGATCTGTTCAACCTGTTCGTATTCTTCGAGGTGCTGTTGATCGCCTCCTATGGGCTGATGCTCCACGGCCAGGGCTCGGCGCGGCTGAAGGCGGGTGTCGCTTATGTCGTCGTCAACATCGTCGGCTCGGCGCTGTTCCTGATCGCGCTCGGGCTACTCTACGGGCTGACCGGCACGCTCAACATGGCTGATCTCGCGCGACGCGTCGCCGCGCTGGGCGCGGCCGACCAAGGGCTGATCCGCATCGCCGGTCTGCTGCTGATCACCGTCTTCTCGCTCAAGGCAGCGATTGTCCCGCTCCATCTGTGGCTACCGCGCACCTATGCCGCGACGACGCCCGTCGCCGCGGCGCTGTTCGCGATCATGACGAAGGTTGGCGTCTATGCGATGATCCGCACCGTGCCGCTGATTTTCGGCGACGGGGCCGGGGCCGCCGCCTGGGTGCCGGCACCGTGGCTGCTGCCCGCCGCCGTGCTGACCGCGATCACCGGGTTCGCAGGCGTGCTCGCGGCGCGCGCGATGCGTGAACAGGCGGCCTTTGCAATCCTCGGATCGACCGGAACGCTTTTGCTGGCTGTCTCGTGCTGGACGCAGGCAACGACAGCGGCCGCGCTCTTCTATCTCTTCCACGCGACGCTCGCCGGGGCGGCGCTGTTCCTGGTAGCCGATTCGACGCTGCGCCGCCGTGGCCAATACGGCGACGCGACCGTGCCGAGCCCCCGCTTCGCTGGACAAGAGGCGATCGGGCTGCTGTTCCTTGGATCGACCATCGCTGCGATCGGCCTGCCGCCGCTGTCGGGCTTTGTCGCCAAGCTATTCATCCTGCAGACGACATTCGCTGCTCCGGCGTGGGCCGCAATCTGGACGACGGTGCTCGGCACGACGTTGGTCGGGGTCATCGGCTTTGCGCGCAGCGGCAGCGCGATCTTCTGGAAGGCAGCGGCGGTGGATGCCAATCCGATCACTTGCCCCGACCGATCACACGCAGAACTGGCCGCGCCCACGGCGCTGATCGCGTTGCTCGCCCTCCTGACGCTCGGCGCTGGCTGGGCGACCGTGCAGGCGCAGGCGACTGCAGCACAGATCTTCGCGCCAGAGCGCTATATCGCCGCCGTGCTGGAGGGAGAGACGCGATGATGAAGCGCATCCTGCCGCATCCCGCTCTGTCGGTCATACTACTGGTCGTCTGGCTGCTGATGGCGAACACGATCACGGTTGGCGGCATCGTGCTCGGGGCGATCCTTGGCCTGATCCTGCCCAAGTTCACCGAACCGTTCTGGCCCGATCGACCGCGCGCTCGGTTCGGTCGCGTGCTGCTCGGCTATCTGTGCATCGTACTTTTCGACATTGCCGTCGCCAATTTCCAGGTTGCGCGGCTGATCCTGTTTCGGCGCAACCGCGACCTGCGCTCGCGCTGGCTGGTGATTCCGGTCGCGCTGACCACGCCTGAAGCGATCACGGTGCTGGCGGCGACGATCAGCTTGACGCCCGGAACGGTAGCGTCCGACGTTTCGGCCGATGGTCGCTATCTGCTGGTCCATGCGCTCGATGTCGCGGACGAAGCGGCGGAAATCGCTCGGATCAAGACCCGCTACGAATCGCGCCTGCAAAGGATTTTCGCATGATCGCCATCGCGCTTCAGATCGCAGCCGGGTGCGTCGCGCTCGCGCTGCTGTTTAACGGCTGGCGGCTGTTTAAGGGGCCTGCGATCGGCGACCGGATCGTTGCGCTCGACACGATGGTCATTAACGCTATCGCATTGATCGTGCTGATCGGCATGATCGCCGGCAGCGACACCTATTTCGAGGCGGCATTGCTGCTCGCGATGGTTGGTTTCGTCAGTACGATTGCTTACTGCAAGTTCATCCTGCGCGGGGATATCGTCGAATGATTGGCGTGATTGAGATCGTGGTGGCCGCTCTGATCCTGCTCGGCGCGGCATTCGTGCTGATCGGCAGTTGGGGGCTTGTCCGCCTGCCATCGACGATGGAGCGGCTGCACGGCCCGACCAAAGCGACGACGCTCGGCCTCGGCTCGCTGTTGCTGGCGTCGATGCTCTATTTTCAATCGGTGCGCGGCGTGTGGACGGCGCACGAGCTGCTGATCGCGTTCTTCCTGTTCATCACCGCGCCCATATCGGCGAACATGATCGCCAAGGTGCATCTCCACCGCCTGCGCACTGGAGCGATCACCGAACAAGCGAGCATCGCTGGTCCCCCGCCGCGACCTGGCAGCGAAGGCGACTGGGCAACGTTTGAGGCACCGAAACAGAATACGCAGGCATCCACTGCGAACACCTGAGCGTTTATCGGTTTCGCCGTTCATGGCAGCAGAGCGCCATGACAGCAGAATGCGCGATCCGGACATCGACCCCAGGCACTATCATTTGCGTCGGCAGAGCCGCACGCCCGCATGGCTCGCGCTATCGTGGCGTGCGTTTTTGGCGTTTTGGCCTGATCAGCATCGCCGTCGCTGTCCACTGGTTTGATCGCGACGACCGCTGGCAACCTCGCCATCGCCTTCGGGGACTTCGCCGCTGGCTATCTCATCTTGGTTTAGCGCTGCAAGAAAACTTTGATGACGAAATGCTCGACCTACCTTCGGGTCGTTTGCCGACCCCTTTTAAGCGTCAGCTTCTGAAATGGATTGGCCATAAGCAGCGTTTGCGCATGAAATCATCGGGTTCTTCCCCGACCACTTTGATACATATCATGCGCCTTTTATCGGTTCGGGCGCTGTGCTTGGCACGCTATTTCCTAAGCGCGCGGTGGCCTCAGATGCTTTCTTGCCGTTGATTGAGATTTGGCAGCAATTGAAGTCAGATCCACGCGGCTTGAAGCAGTGGTATGAGGTGCGATGGAGCGCGGCTCATTCAGCCGATCCAAAGGAGGGTTATGAGACGATCAAGGCCTCTTATAACCAGCGGCCCAACGGAGCGGACCTGCTTTATCTAAGCCGCGCTTGCTACGGCGGCGTAGTTTGTTTCCGGAAGCGCGACGGCTACATGTCAACGCCTTGCGGACCGCACAAGGCGATGAAGCCGGGCATTTTCAACGAGCGGGTGGACGAGTGGGCGCGCCGCACCGCCGGGACGGAGTTCGTTCACCGAGACTTCGTTGACTCGATTGCGCGGGCGAAGGAAGGGGACGTGGTTTACTGCGATCCGCCCTACAGCCATTCGCAGACAATTCTTTATGGCGCGCAACGGTTCGATCTCGATGAGCTTTTCCGTGCTGTCGAAGCCGCCAAACTGAGGGGTGCCTTCGTTGCTTTGAGTATCGACGGCTCCAAGAAGTCCGGCGATCAGCAACTCCACATCGAATAGCCGTGTCACGTTTTCTCACGCGAGGTGAGCGTGAACGTTGGACGCTCCATGCTTCGACGGCTTCAAATGAACGGACAGACCCTTGAGGCCGAATGCGTCACGGATCGCCTTCTATTGACCCATTAGAGTGTATATTCGCTGCCGGGGAAATTCCGGGATCGGCGATCCGCTCCGAAATAAATCGCAGCCGTTTCAACACTCTAGGCGATAAACGGACGGACACCCTTTCCGCCACTTCAATCGATCATTTGCGCGCCGACGCGCAAACCAGTGGTGCGTGATCGGCGCTACAATGCCAACAAATCGGCGACCTAAAGTGACAAAAGCACCGCGTCAGCGTTCCGAAAATGTCGCCTTTGTTGCCTTAGCGAGCGGTTTTTAAGCGCCAGTCGGGCCGCAAGGCGCAGGCCGCGTCGCAACCGGGGCGGCCCTTAGCTCATGCAACAGGTGAGCAAGGAGCGTCAAGATCAAGATAGAACGCATCTGGCGGTGTAAGCACAGAGTTTTCCCAGTAGGACAGCGCCACCCCATGCGGCTGCCCACTCCGTTCGACCTGGCTCAAAAGCGTCTTGATCCGGGGTCCGGCGCATCGCAGCTTCCGGAACTCAGGATTGTAAGCCTATGGGTTTGCCCCGCGCCGGCGAGACGAAGGAGATCGTCACCGCCTTCGCACCGGCCACCGATGCTCAAGGCCGTTACCCCAGCACTGCATAACACAGCGCGAGGAACGCCACGCCGCCGATGCCGGCATGCGTTGCGATCGACATGCCAGCTGCATCCGGCACAGGTCGGGCGATTAGCGGGACGGCAAGACCTGATAACAAGGCGCAGACCAGCAATCCCGCCGCCAGCAAGATTCCGCCGCGATCGGCAACAGTCGCCGCATTTGGCGCGCCGCGCAGGATGACCGCCAGCACCTCGACACTGCCGAGCCCCAGCAGCAGATGGATACCGACGAGCATTGGCCTGTTGCGCACCCCGCGCAGGAATTGCCAGCCCATGTAAAGCCCGATGCAGGTCGTCAGGCCAATTATGCCAAGCAGCGTCGTTTCGCCCATCGCTATCTCCCCGGTCGCCAACGTTGCCAGGACCATAAGGCAAACCGGGGGCAGTTCGCCAGCGCGTCGTTTATCAAAATTTTACCGGATTTTGGCATGTATGATCGTCATGATTAACAATGTCATCCACAGATTAGAGGGTCGGTCCGCCAGTGAATTAATGCGGCTGACGCTGCTCAATGCGCGCCATTCGATCAAGGCAATGCTGCCCGAGGCGCGGCGCAGGGAGCGCGCGTTTCGCGCCTTTGACGAGCGTTGGGGCACCGATACTTTTGCCATACGCGAACTGCATACGCTGGCGGTTGATCGCTCGTTGGCGACTCATGCCCGCCGCTATCAGGCCAGCAACGGGGCGGGATTTCCGGAATGGATCGGATCGCTTGGCATTGACCCGACCAAACACAGCTTCATCGATTATGGCTGTGGCAAAGGCCGCGCTGTGTTTGAGGCCGCACAATTTCCCTTTAAAAGATTGATCGGCGTTGAATTTTCCGCCGAATTGGTCGCTATTGCGACGGCGAACCGCGATTTAATTGCCGCGCAGAACGGGTTAAAGGCACCGGTTGATATCATCTGTCAGGATGCTGCCCAGCATATCCCGCCGGCGGGGCCGCTGCTCTGTTATTTCTATGACCCTTTTGACGTGCCGATCATGGCACCAGTTGCTGATCGGCTCGCGTTGCTCGATCAGCCGATCAGCATCATCTATCTCGAACCCAACTGCATCAATGAATTTCGCCGCCATAAGGGCTGGCATGAACAGGAAGTCGCAGGCGCGATCACGCTCCAAAACGCAGCAGCGCGGGCAGCTTATTAGCGCCGATCAGATTGACGTCATTTAAAAGGCGAAGCGAAGCCCGCCTGATACCGGGGTGATATTCCCAAATGATAAGCCGATGGTGCGTGAAGCGTTGATGCTGACCACTTGCCCGATGGCACATCGGATACCGCGCGCCTGCGCAAAGAACGCTCTCTGCGCAACAGGGGGGGGAGGGCTGATCCCAGCCGCTCCCCCCAAATTGCAGTGACCGTGGTTATGGCATCAGCACGGTATCGACGACGTGGATCACACCATTGCTCTGGTTGACATCGGCGATGGTCACCATCGACATGCCACCCTTGGCATCAGTAATGTGCAGGCCGCGACCCATCAGCGAAAAGGTCAGTTCCTCGCCCTGCGCGGTCTTCATCATCGCCTTGCCGTTGCCGGCCAAGATCTTGGCGCGCAACGATGCAGCCGAAAATTTGCCAGGTACTACGTGATACGTCAGGATTGAGGCGAGCGTCCCCTTGTTCTCTGGCTTAAGCAGCGTTGGAACGGTCTCTGATGGCAGCTTTGCAAAGGCCGCATTGGTCGGCGCGAACACCGTGAAGGGTCCAGCGCTCTGCAACGTGTCGACCAGACTAGCGGCCTTGATTGCAGCGACGAGGGTGGTGTGATCCTTTGAGTTGACCGCATTCTCAACGATGTTCTTGCTCGGAGACATGGTAGCGCCGCCAACCATGACGGTGCTTTTTTTGGCGGCAAGGGTTGGAACAGCGGCTACACCAGTGGCGATCAGCGCGGCGGAGATTAGGAGGGAAAGCTTCATGGTAGGTCCTTTCGGGGATGAGCCCGCTAATGGGGCTTGTCGGCCATGCGATAATGTCGACGGACAGATAACGTTTTTGACGCGCCCTCGGACGCACTGGCCGAGAAAAAAATCTGTGTGCAGGGCATCAGAAGGCTAATCCGCGGGCGGAGGACAGTCTTGCGCTTGCCAGGCGCGATTGGTAGGTTCGTGCTTCGTTCTCAAGCAGGAGCTATCCCCGTTGGACCTTGTTGCCCTTCTTCTCAGTTTGCTGGCGCTGATTGTCGGTCTTGGTCTTGGCTGGTTTTTGGGCGAGCGAGGGGCGGCGCAGGTGCGGGCTGAACGTGACGCGCGGACCGATGAGTTCCGCCGGGCGATTACTGATCTTGCCGGGGCCGAGGAACGTGCAAAGGCGGCGGCGGTCCTCGCCGAGACGCTGGAGAGTGTCCGCCGGGAGCGCGACGCGGCGCTCAACGACACTGCGACGCTGCGGGCGGAGTCATCGGCGTTTGACGCGCGACTTGCCGAATTGCGCGAGGCCAAGGAAATGATGTCAGCGCAGTTCAGTGAAGTCGCCAACAAACTGTTGGGCGAGGCGCAGACGAGTTTTCTTGAACGCGCCGATGCCCGCTTTCGCCAGTCAGAGGAAGTTTCCGGGCAGAATCTGAAATCAATGCTGCAACCTGTCAGCGACCGGCTGACCCGTTATGAAGAGGCGGTGACCAAGGTCGAGTCCGACCGCCGCGATGCCTTTGGTGAGTTGAAGGGGCAGATCGAGCAGATGCGGATTGGCCAGGAAAAGGTAAGCAGCGAGGCGGCCAAGCTCGTCAATTCGCTGCGCAACGCGCCCAAGTCGCGCGGTCGTTGGGGCGAGCAGCAGCTCAAAAATGTGCTCGAAACCTGTGGCCTGTCGGAACATACCGACTTCCAGACCGAAGTGAGCGTGGCAGGCGGCGACGAGGGCGGGCGATTGCGCCCCGATGCCATCGTCAATGTGCCGGGTGGCCGGGCATTGGTGATTGATGCCAAGGTATCGTTGAACGCCTATCAGGACGCTTTTGGTGCGGTTGATGACGTCGAACGGTTCGCCGGACTGAAGGCGCATGCCGATTCTATGCGCGCGCACATCAACGGTCTCGGCAACAAAGCGTATTGGAGCCAATTCCCCGAAGCGCCCGATTACGTTATCATGTTTGTGCCGGGAGAACATTTCCTGTCGGCGGCACTTGAGCATGATCCAACCTTATGGGATTTCGCGTTTGATAAACGCGTGTTGCTCGCCACGCCGACCAACCTCATCGCGATTGCCCGCACGGTTGCAGCAGTATGGCGGCAGGAAAAGCTCGCCAAGGAAGCGCGGCAGATTGGCGAGCTTGGCAAGGAAATGCATGATCGGCTCGCCAAGGTCGCCGATGATCTTCGCAAGGTTGGCAACGGGTTGAACAGCGCGGTGAACAATTTCAACAGCTTTTCCAACTCTTTCAACGGGCGACTGATGGTCACTGGCCGCAAGTTCAAGGCGCTGAATATTGAAACCGGCGCGCGGGAATTGGAGGATGTGGGGCCAGTGGACGTGCTGGCGCGAGGCGGTGAGATGGCGGCCTTGATTGAAGACAGCGACCTGCCGCTGGAGTGAGGGTGCTCAGTTTCACATGTTGCCGTCGCGTTTCTGCTGCCCCAGCACCTGATACGCGATCACCGCCGTTGCAACTGCTGCATTCAGGCTGTCGGCCTTGCCAAGCATTGGAATCTTGACGCGCAGGTCGCAGGCGGCGGCATAATCATCAGGCAAGCCTTGCGCTTCGTTGCCGGTGAGCAAGAAGGTAGGGGCGGTATAGGCGGCACCGCGATAATCCGTGTCGGTGTCAAGGCTGAGGCCGACAAGCTGGCCGGGGCCGGAGCGGAGCCACGCCATGAAATCGGGCCAGTCCGCCTGCACAATCGGCACGGTGAAGAGCGCCCCCATGCTCGCGCGCACCGCCTCGACGGAAAATGGATCGACGCATTCGCCAATCAGGATCAGCGCGCCAGCCCCAACCGCATCGCCGGTCCGCAAGATCGTGCCGAGATTGCCGGGATCGCGCAGCCTTTCTGCCACCAGCCAGATCGTGGCGCTACTGCGATCAAGCGCGTCG
>Ga0163144_10026427_pt1 | contig 11284 bp, 8 predicted proteins | sample OliLak19BULKMAT1_FD_123175 | JGI IMG/M metagenome (GOLD analysis project Ga0163144, IMG submission 123175) | Freshwater microbial mat bacterial communities from Lake Vanda, McMurdo Dry Valleys, Antarctica - Oligotrophic Lake LV.19.BULKMAT1 | ecosystem: Environmental > Aquatic > Freshwater > Lake... | reverse complement strand
TGTTTGGTCTTCTGCAACAGCTTGTAGTGCTTTGCCCACTTTGGTGTAGTTAATGAAGTAGGTCAGTACCCCCAAAATCACCATCGAAACGCCAAAGATAACCAATTGCACCGTCCGAATAATGAGTGGTTTTTCTCCCATTGCAATCGATATAGAAGCTGGTAATCCCAAACTTTGTGTAATCGAAGGGTAACTATACGCCTCAGCACCCATTAGATACTGGATAAAGTTCACCATTGCCACCGCAATTCCTAAGCTAGAAACCAGTGTCAAAAGTGAATCCGCACCTCTCACGCGCAAAGGACGAAACGCCACACGCTCTATCAAAACGCTTAACAAGCCCGCTAATACTGCCCCCAAAAGCGTTGCCACAGGAAACGACAACCCAAAAGGAAGTTGTTGATTTGCCAATAAACCATTAAATCCCACACGCGAGCCTAAAAGCAAGTAGGTGAAATACGCCCCTGCCGTAAAAATTGCCCCATGTGCAAAATTAATAATCCCTAGTATTGAAAAGACGAGGGTGTAGCCCAGTGCAAAAATCGCATATACACCCCCAATCGCCAAACCATTTACAATATTTTGCAACAGTGTCACATCCATAACAGTTGCCTATTTTCTCCACGTCACCGTTAAATAAAAGTAGAATAACGAAAAGGGAAGTATACCCCTACTAGGCATACTCCCCTTCAAAACTGCGCTATCAAAACGTATCGTAAGACCTAGCCACCAGAAGCAGGAGTTGCTTCCTCTTCCATATCCATTTCTTCTTCGTCGCCACCGAATTCAATGAAAACGAATTGACCCGTCTGACCGTCTTCGTTCATTTGAATTTGTGCTACGTAGAATTCGGCTTGTATCAATTCACCTTCTTCAGTAAACGAGATAACACCTAATGGGGTATCAAACGTTTTGCCAGAAAGAATAACGTCGTTTACCGCTGTACGTAGTTCAACAAGGCTGAGGTTATCAATACCTAAGGTGTCGTCTACTTCAATAAGTGATTCTACAAACACCTGAATACCAGCAAATGCCTGACCACTAAATTGTGGGGGTTCTTTGCCCTGTTCTTCTTTGTAAATTTCGCGGAAGGTGTTGTTGACTTCGGTGTCTAGGCTATAGCTATAGGCTTGGGCAATGATGATGCCATCACACAAGGCTTGGCAAACGGGATAAATATTAGCCGTATTCAAGCCGTTGCCACCCACAATTAAGCCTTCATAACCAAATTCGCGCAATTGGCGAACCAAGTTACCGCCATCCGCCGCTAACCCAGAAACAATCACCAGTTGGGGGTCACCAGAAAGCGCATTGGTTACTTGTGAGCTAAAGTCTGTGTCAGTTGTTTGGAAGGATTGCACCGGCTCGATAAGTTCTAGCCCAAATTCCACCACTGTCTCTTGGAATGTACCTGTTTCAGATACCGAGAAAGCGTCGTTTTGTGCAAAGAACACTGCAACACGCTCAATTTCGGGGTTGATAGCAAGCGCAGCTCTTACGGCATTAGGTGCAACTACTGCCACAGGTGCAGAAACTCGTGAAATGTACTGACCAATTTGAGGAATCCCTTTTGCTGTATTTGAGGGCGCAATCACAGGCACACCTTCTGTTTCGGCAATGGGGTCTGCACTAAAGGCTTGTTGTGAAAGTGTCGGTCCTAAAATACCAACAACACCATCAGCAATCAGTGTTTGAAAGGCATTAATAGCACCTGCCTCATCACCTGCCGTATCTTGGAACACCAATTCAATTGGGCGACCATTAACACCACCCAACTCATTAAAGTATTCCCCTGCAATTCGCGCACCAATTACTTGTTCTTGTCCAAGCAACGCCACGTTACTGGTTTGTGCAACGCCCACACCAATTTTAATGGGTTCTGCGTCTTGGGATGCCACCATACCAAAACTCATTAGAGCAACAGCACATGATACAACAAAACGATATTTCAAAGACACTTTTTTTAACATATTTCAATCCTCTTCTAAAAAATTTTTGTCCTTAGTGTATTGCACTTCTAATTATAGCAAGTTTGTGCAAATTGCCAAACGAAATTCAGATACTCATCAAAGTCTAACGCGCGCAAATTTGGCTTTAACGCGCTATAATCGACTGTATGATAAATACCCTTATTAAAAGTGTAAATACAGCTTTTTTGATAGAACAGGACACTAAAAATGAACTTTACTCCCCACCCTGATGCTCTAAATGCGCTTGCCCATAATGATCATGGCGCACCTCAAGAAATTTTGGGCTATCACAGCTATAACGACCAATTGGTTATTCGCGCTATCCGTCCTTCTGCAAAAACGCTTTTAGTTGTTTTTAAGGGCGAAAAACAACCCCTTGAAATGACCAAAATTCACGAAAGTGGTATCTTTGAAGTTGCAATTCCAATGCCTAAAAGCGAAATTTCTTATCACTTTCAGGCAGTTACACAGCAAGACATAACCGAAACCTTCAATGACCCCTATGCCTATCCCGCGCTCTTTGGAGAAGTAGACCTTTATCTTCATGCACAAGGTCAGCATCGTGACATCTACGAAAAACTTGGCGCACATCTCCGCGAGATAGGCGGCGTAAAAGGCGTAAATTTTGCCGTTTGGGCGCCCAACGCCCGTGTTATAAGCGTTGTGGGTAGCTTTAATGGTTGGGATGCTCGCACCCACCCCATGCGTTCTCACGGAGACAGTGGCATCTGGGAAGTGTTTGTCCCCAACATTGGCGAAGGTGAGATTTATAAATACGCGCTAAAGTCTCATATTCGTCTGTACAAAGCCGAAAAAACCGACCCCTACGGCGCATTTGCCGAGCTACGCCCCAATACTGGCTCTGTTGTCGCCAGCTTAGACGGCTACACGTGGAACGATGACGAATGGATGACTGCGCGTGCAGAAACGAACATCCTTACCGCGCCCATGTCCATGTATGAAGTCCATCTTGGCTCTTGGAAACGCAAAGAAGGCAATCAATGGATGACCTATCGGGAACTTGCCGATGACCTTGTGCCTTATGTCAAGAAGATGGGCTACACTCACATCGAGCTTATGCCCGTCGCCGAACACCCCTTTGATGGGTCGTGGGGCTATCAAGTTACGGGTTACTTCGCCCCCACCAGTCGCTACGGCACGCCCCAAGATTTTATGCACTTCGTAGACATTTGTCATCAAAATGGCATTGGCGTTATTTTGGATTGGGTGCCAGCACATTTTCCTAAAGATGGTCACGCCCTTAGCTTCTTTGATGGCACACATCTTTATTCTCACGCCGACCCACGTCAAGGCGAACACCCTGATTGGGGAACGTATATTTTTAATTATGGGCGCAACGAAGTTAGAAACTTCCTCATTGCTAATGCGCTCTTTTGGTTGAAAAAGTACCACATTGATGGTCTACGCGTGGATGCAGTATCCTCCATGATTTATCTCGATTTTTCACGCAAGGCAGGCGAGTGGATTCCCAATAAATACGGTGGCAACGAAAACCTAGAAGCCATTGCATTCTTAAAAGAGTTTAACGAAGTCGTCCATGCCGAATGTCCTGGTGCTATTACTATAGCCGAAGAATCAACCGCGTGGGCAATGGTGTCGCGCCCCACTTACTTAGGTGGGCTTGGCTTTACCCTAAAATGGAACATGGGCTGGATGCACGATACCCTAAACTACATAAAACAAGACCCTGTTTATCGGCGTTATGCCCATAACATGATGACCTTTTCTATGATTTACGCCTTCTCTGAAAACTTCGTGCTATCACTCTCTCATGACGAAGTCGTACACGGAAAAGGCTCACTTCTTAACAAAGCACCTGGTGATTGGTGGCAAAAGTTTGCCTCAATGCGCCTGCTTTTGGGCTATCAATATGCACATCCCGGTAAAAAACTTAACTTTATGGGATATGAAATTGGGCAATGGGCAGAATGGAACGAAGCACGTAGCCTAGATTGGCACTTACTAGACATGCCCATTCACAAGCAATTACAAGCTTGGGTGCGCGACTTAAACAACTTTTATTCAAGCCACCCCGCCTTCTACGAGCTAGACCTTAGTCAAGACGGACATCAATGGATAGAAGCCAATGATGCCGAACAAAGCGTCTTTAGTTTTATGCGTTTCGCCAAAGACCCCAACGATTTCTTAGTCGTGGTGTGTAACTTCACGCCCATTGTGCGCCAAAATTACCGTGTCGGTGTTCCATTGGAGGGGCATTACGATGAAATCCTAAATAGCGACAGCCAGCATTATGGCGGAAGCAACGTCGGCAACTTGGGAGGACGCGCCACAGAGCCTGTCGCTTGGCAAAAACACCCCCAAAGCCTAAGCCTTACGCTTCCTCCACTCGGTTTCCTTGTGCTTAAAATGCGCCAACCTTAACACACAAACGGGCGTGGTAAAATCAGCTACACCCACGCCCTTTTCACCACGTAACACATATCACAAGGAGTAAACATGGCACACATTCGCCTACTATCACTAAACACTTGGGGCGCACCCTATGCCAAACACATTTCTGCTCGTATGGATGCCATTACCCAGCACATCCTCACTCTTAGTCCAGATATTGTGTGCCTACAAGAAGTTTTTATGTCTGATAGTCGTGACACACTCTTAAAGACACTCTCGGTCGCTTATCCACATCATCATTATTTCGCCAGTGGTCTCATTGGCAGTGGCTTATTTACACTCTCCAAGTTTCCTATCCTAGATGCCAATTTCCTGCGCTTTCGGCTAGGGGGCAAGCCCGAAAAACCCCTTCACGGCGATTATTATGCTGCCAAAGGCATTGGGTTGACGCACATCAAAACCCCAAACGGTATACTTGATGTGTATAACATTCATCCCCACGCCCAATACGAACATCACGAAGATAACGAGTATGCCGCCTTTACCAATAGCCAGCTTTACGAAACCATTCGCTTCGTAAACAGCCAATCTTCACAAAACACGGTTGTTCTCTGTGGCGACTTTAATACCCAACCTCACATGCTGGGTTATGCTGTCCTTACCACAGGTGGGCAAATGGTTGATGCGTTTTCTATGCTCTATCCTCAAGACGATGGCATCACATTTAGCCGGCAAAATCCCTATGTCACAGCCCCCGACCAACGTCTCGACTATATTTTTCTTAAAGGGGCAATCGCACCCGATAGTGTAAGCATTTGCTTTACCGAAACATTTCAAAATGCAGAGCATCTTACCTATTCCGACCACTATGGGCTACTAACCGAACTCACATTTACAGAACAAGCCATCAGTTTTACCCCAAGCCACAATCTAAAAGAAGTTGCCAAAAAACTACTTAAAGAAGTGCAACGCGAACACGACACCACTTTAGCCCAACGTACACATCATATAGAACAAGCTGTTTTAGGGTTCGCCAGCCTTGTAGACATCGCCTTCGCAAAAAGGATTTTCTTAGGGCGTTTTCCTGCATTTTCTCGCATTTTAGGGCGCATTAGCGTCATAATAGCCTGTTTCTATGGCACATATCACGCAACCAACGCCTTTTTAAACTTGCGTGCGAGGCTTCAGGTACTCTCTAGCCTGTCCCAAGAACTACAGCATCAAGTGCAATCACGCCGCTGGTTTGATGGGCGTAGCCTATAAAACGCTTCATTAAATCTCCATAAAGAACTCTGCCTTACGTTTTAACGCAAAATTGCTATAATTCTTTAGCTCTCCGTAGAATTTGATAGGATTCCAATCTGTGATTCAAACCCGTAATGACATACGCAATGTTGCCATCATCGCTCACGTTGACCATGGCAAAACAACTCTTGTAGACGGAATGCTTAAACAGGCTCACGTCTTTCGTGAAGGCGCACAAGTAGAAGACCGCGTACTAGACTCAAATGATCTTGAGCGTGAACGTGGTATCACCATTCTGGCAAAAAATACTGCCGTTACATGGGAAGACATACGCATTAACATCGTAGATACCCCTGGACACGCTGACTTCGGTGGCGAAGTCGAACGCGTTCTAAATATGGTTGATGGGGCATTATTGCTCATTGATGCCGTTGAAGGTCCCATGCCACAAACGCGCTTTGTGCTTCGCAAAGCCTTATCGCTTGGCTTGCGCGTTATTGTCGTCATCAACAAAGTAGACCGCCCCAACGCCCGCCTAGAAGAAGTCTTAAACGAAACATTTGACCTCTTTATTGAGTTAGGTGCAACTGATGACCAAGCCGACTTCCCTCTTGTATACGCCATTGGCTTGCAAGCACGCGCCGGCTACACCGCAGAAACACTCGCTGATGACCTCGGACCCATGTTTGAAATCATCCGTGACAGAGTGCCTGCTCCCGAAGTAGACTTCGATGCCCTTCCCCAATTACTCGTCACCACTCTTGAATACGACAATTATAAGGGTCAAATCGGCATTGGTCGTTTGCTTTCTGGCAAGCTAAAGCGTGGCATGGACGTTGTTCGTCTTACCCCACAAGGACAACGGATCAAAGGTCGTCTGGAATACCTTTTCCAATTTCACAACTTGCAAAAGCAAGAAGTGGACGAAGTATCGGCGGGCGAAATTGTGGCATTCGGCGGCTTCGACCCCGTAGAAATTAGTGACACCATTGCCCACCCCGATGTTAAAGATGCCTTACCCGGCATTAGTGTAGAAGAACCCACCGTCCGCATGACATTTGGTATAAACACATCTCCCTTCGCAGGCAAAGAAGGCAAAACTGGTTTAGGCACTTCACGTCGTGTGCGTGAACGCCTCTATAGCGAAACCCGTAGCAACGTTGCGTTGCGCGTTGGTGATGGCGAAACCCCCGAAAAATTCGTGGTCAGTGGTCGCGGTGAACTTCACTTGGGCATCCTCATCGAAACCATGCGCCGTGAAGGCTATGAGTTTGAAGTCAGCAAACCCGAAGTTATTTACATTAAAGACCCCGTCACAGGCGAAAATTTAGAGCCTATTGAGCGTGTTTACATTGAAGTTGCCGAAGAAAAAGTAGGCACAATCATTGAGCTATTAGGGGAACGTCGCGGTTTAATGCAAGACATGCGCAACGAAAACGGCACAACCTATGTGGAATACTTTGTCCCCACACGTGGTTTGCTGGGCTTCCGCGCTCATTTTATGCGCTCTACCAGTGGCATGGGGCAACTTCACAGCTTGTTTCACGCCTATGAACCTATTGGTGGCGATGTGCCGGGTAGACGTTTTGGAAGCCTTGTTGCAATGGAAAGTGGCACAGCCACCCCCTACGCGCTCCAAAACTTACAACAACGTGGCACATTCTTCATTCATCCCGGCGTAGATATTTATGAAGGTATGGTTGTTGGCGAACACATCCGCCCAGAAGACCTACCCCTCAATATCGTAAAAGCCAAGCACCTTACAAACTTCCGTGACAAACCCACAGAAGTAGATGGCGGTCTAAGCACCCCTCGCAACCTTAGCCTTGATGACTTTATCGAATTCATGGACGAGGACGAATTGCTAGAGGTCACACCCAAATCGTTACGTTTGCGTAAGCGCGTTCTCAACACAGAGAATCGACTTAAAGAAGACAAGCGTCGCCGTGACTTGGTAAGCGGATAATTTATCCATGCGCCGTTGGTTACTTGTACTCATCGCATTGCTTGTGCTAGGGGAAGCCTTGCAGCACAGCAATGCTCAAAACACGCCATCCTTAGAACCCGTCTACCGCACAGAAAGTTCGTCTTTCTCTGTAGATGTGTTCTCGGCGTTTCTAAAGCAAGGGCGTGTGGGCTTAATTCGTGTCAACGAGTCCGCCTCCGCCCCCGAAGCGACATTTCTTAATCGTACTCTATCGTTTTTCCAAGTACCACCAGATACAATTTCTTTCTACGCTTTTATTACCGCCCCCCTTAATGCCAGTCAGCGCGAACACTATATAAGCGTCACAATCGCTTCAGGCGAAGTTAGCGAAACGCTTCAGGTGCCTATCACAATTACCAGTGGTGGCTTCATCCAGCAAAGTGTTATCGTCGTTGGCGAAGCAAATGACTTGCTTAACCGTGAAATTGAAGATGAAGAACTAACGCGTATTTTTGAGCTTGCTGCCCCCGTCACCCACGCCGTTTATTGGCAAGGTGTCGGCTTCTCACACCCCATCAATACCGAATTGACCTCACCATTCGGGGCTGTGCGCCTATTTAATGGCACATACGAAACGCTTCATACGGGTTGGGACTATCAAGCCCCACTGGGCAAACCGATGGTCGCATCCAGTGGGGGGCAAGTTGTTTTTGCGGGCAGGCTTCCTATACGGGGTAATTATGTCTTGGTTGACCATGGATATGGTGTGTATAGCGGTTATGCCCATCTCAGTGTAGCTCATGTTACACAAGGGCAAATCGTCACTGCGAGGCAGATAATTGGTCAAGTGGGCAGTACCGGCAGAAGTAGTAGCGCACATGCCCACATTGAGTTTATCGTCAACGAACAGTGGATAGACTCACGCGATTTCCTCTCATTTAATCTCCCGCGTTAAATCCCATTAGATTTGTATTGAGATTAGGTTGTGTATTTGTAGTAAATCATAAAAGTGGTAGAATCCCATAACTAATCACACTAAAATGGGTTTTTGTGACATGTCGTACGATACTTCTTTTCTCCATCCTCAGCTTCTTTTCATTGTGTGGAAACGCAATCCATTGCTTAGTGAAACAAAAAACTTTCTTAAAACCATTCAAGAAAGTCTAAGCAATACTACACAACCCCTTTACTTCATGTCGGACTTACGGCACGGACGCATTATGGACATTAGAGCCATCAGCGAACTTGGTAAGTTATCGGAACATGCCCTATGGGGTGGGAGTACAGCGTTTAGCCAGTCCCCCACCACACGAATTTTTGTTAGCAACTTTCAGCAACGCTCACAGAACAAAGAGCGCAACTTGTTCTTCAATACGCCCGAAGAATCAATTCATTTTCTTACAGGAATGATTCCCGACATCATTAGCCAAATAGATTGGCAAGCCATCATTCCATAAGGTTTATGGTTTGCACACGTAGCAAAAAGCGCAACGCATCAGGCAAACGATACGCCCATGCGTCCTCATTATGGCTTCCTTGCTCATCTTCTACATAAGAGAGTGTTTCACCATCAATGTAGCCTTTTTGCTTCAGTGTGTCTGCCATTCGACGCACCGCTTGCATATAAGACAGTCCTGAACGCCCTTCCTTGCCCCCAATATCCATGTACAGCTTGCCCGTTGGTTGTTGGGCTTGTGTAATCATCTCCACAATTTGACCATTCCCTACCCAATGTGCAGGACTCATCACACCCGCAAAGCCAAAAACATCTGGATGCTTCAAAAATCCATACAAGCTGATGAGTCCACCAAGTGAAGACCCCATAATACCCGTGTGAGCAACGTCTGTAAGCGTTCTGAAGTCCTGGTCAATAAGCGGTTTGATGGTGTCAATAATCCAGCGCAAATAGTCATTGCCTTTACCCTGTTTTAGCTTAATGCGCTTGTCAGCGTACGGGCTATACTCCTCCATACGGTGTTCATTATTGGGAATCCCCACCACGATGGCTTCTAAACCCTCATCTTCTAAGATGGTCAAGGTTTCGTCTACGCGCCATTCACCCGCAAAGCTACGATAAGCATCAAACAAGTTATCACCATCGTGCATGTAAAGCACAGGATAGCGTTTGTTGGTCCGTTCCGTATAGGAATTTGGCAACCAAACAAAGAGTGACCGCGAATTATTCAGTTGGGGGCTAAAAACACCCTCACAAACCAGCAATGTACCTACAACAGTATGCGGTTGTCCTTGTTGAAAATTGCGCCATTGCGCCATTCGTTTTACTCTCTTTCAGCCTATAAAGCCCTTGTGAACAAGCAATCTGTACTGATTTCAATGACGATTATTCACACATTGATTAAAATCGCTATAATCAAATGCCGTTTGTTCTGCATTCCTCACATATCACGGAGACCTAAGCCTCATGACGACCACCAAAACTGCTAACGATGCCAGTCCCTTTCGCTACACCTACACACCCCCCCAAATTCAGGGTGAATTTAAGGGTAAGCATGTTATTTCTGTAGATCAATTCACCAAAGATGACCTCGACACACTCTTTGACGCTGCCCGTTCTATTCGCCGTCGCATGCGCCAAAATGATAGAGGGCTAACGGAAATTTGTGCCGGCAAGGTTATGGCATCACTCTTTTTCGAGTCTAGCACACGTACCGATATGTCGTTTCAGGCGGCTATGCGTCGTTTGGGTGGGGATGTTATCTCTGTCAGCAATGGGGTTCAGTTCTCATCTATGTACAAGGGGGAAAGCCTCTCAGATACCATTCGCGCTGCCGGTTGTTACGCCGATGTTGTTGTACTGCGTCACCCGCAAGTAGGCTCATCTTATGAAGCGGCTTACTATTTAGACAAGCTCAATTCCCGCATTATCAATCACACCGTTATCGTAAGCGGTGGTGATGGAGTTGGCGAGCATCCTACACAAGCTTTGCTAGATATGTTTACTATTTACGACCAAAAAGGTTCATTCGACAATCTTAGCGTTACGCTCGTTGGCGACTTGCTTAACGGTCGTACCGTTCATTCGCTCGCCAAACTCATCGCATATTACAAGCCCACAGGCACGCAACTAAACTTTGTTGCGCCAGAAACGCTCAAAATGCCCTCTCACATCGTACAGATGCTCCGTGAGCTAGGCATTAGTGTTAATGAAACCGAAAACCTCACGGACGTTCTAAATAGCAGTGATGTTCTATATTGGACACGCATCCAAGAAGAACGCTTTGAACCAGAAGAGTACAATGCCATTAAAGACAAGTTCATCTTGTTACATCCCATGATAAAAGATGCAAAAAAAGACCTTATCATCATGCACCCTCTACCTCGTAAACACGAAATGGGAACATTGTCTGACCACGATATATTAGACGAAGACCCGCGCGCGATTTACTTTGAACAAATGGAAAACGGTATGTTTGTTCGGATGGCTCTTTTAGCCAAAGTCTTACGGGGTGCTTATGTCTAATCTCATTAAAATTCATGGGATGATAGATCCCCACATCCATGCCCGTGACTTGCAATGGTCACACAAAGCAAACTTTTACAGCGAAACCTGCGTTGCTGTGGCTGGGGGCTATTGGGCAGTTTTTGATATGCCCAATACACCACCTACCACCATTAGCTATCCCGCTCTTCAAGAGAAACTCGCTTCTATTGCGTCTAAAGCCGTATGCGATTGGGGCGTCTACATTGGTGCATCGCAAACCGACAATACCGCTGACTATGCGAATTTATGGGGCAAGTCATGTGGACT
>Ga0163144_10026426_pt1 | contig 11285 bp, 12 predicted proteins | sample OliLak19BULKMAT1_FD_123175 | JGI IMG/M metagenome (GOLD analysis project Ga0163144, IMG submission 123175) | Freshwater microbial mat bacterial communities from Lake Vanda, McMurdo Dry Valleys, Antarctica - Oligotrophic Lake LV.19.BULKMAT1 | ecosystem: Environmental > Aquatic > Freshwater >... | reverse complement strand
GACCTCCATAATCTCGTTGTCATCGACGTCGCGAATAACGACCGGCAGCTCGCGGACTCCAACCTGAACTGATGCCTGATACCTCCGCTCGCCAGCGACAATCTGATACCGCCCGCCACGCTGGCGGACGATGAGCGGCTCGATGATGCCCTTTTCGGCAATCGACGCCATGAGCTCAGACAGGTCTCCCATGACCTGGCGAGGTTGGTCCGGGTTGGGATCGATTTGGTCGATAGGCACCATGCGCCCAATCGGCGCACCGGCAGAGTTGGCCAAGGCGTCAACGTAGTGCTCGTCGTGACGCATTTTGAGACTGGACGGCAGGCCCCGTTTAGACACGATCCATGACCTCCTCACAAAGCCGGTAGTACTCGGTCGCGCCAGATGAGTCCGGCGCGAACTTGAAAATCGATTCCTTGTAGGCCGGGCTTTCCTCCAGCCGAACACTCTTGGTAATCACTGTCTTGAACACTTTGCTGCCAAACACCTTGTCAATCTGCGCCCGGATGTCACGCGCCAGCGCCGTCCGCTTGTCGTGCATCGTGATGACAACACCGAGAATCCGCAGGTCTGGATTGGCTCGAAGCCGGACCTTCTCAATCGTCTCGAGGAGGTCGTCGGTGCCTTCGAGCGCGAAGTACGACGACTGAATGGGAATCAGCAGATGCGTCGAGGCCACCAGCGCATTGACTGTCAACAGTCCAAGGGCTGGCGGACAGTCCACGACCACCACATCGTAATCCTTCAGAATTGGAGAGAGCTTGTCCTTGAGCTTGAAGTGGGAGTCGAGCTCCCCCACGAGCTTTCCCTCAAGCTTGGCGAGCGCGATCCGCGAGGGTGCCACCCACAGATTGGGCTGGGTGGTGGTCTTGATGACGTCCGTAATGCTGACCGATGGATCGGTAATCGCATCGTAGACGGAGCGCTCAACTGTCGCCATGTCGATATACGACATGGTGCTGTTCGCCTGGGGATCCAGGTCGATCAAGAGCGTCCGTTGGCCGCGAAGCGCGAAGGCCGCCGCGAGGTTAATCGCGGTGGTCGTCTTGCCGACGCCGCCTTTCTGATTGGCAATGGCGATGATCATCAGTTGGAAGGCCAGTGTCTGTACACGTCATACACCGGCGTGGGCATGATACACCCACTACATCTTGTACCCAAGATCATCAGGATCAAGACTCTCGAGCCAACGCTGTAGTCGCTCCTGATCGACCTGCTGAGGCGCCATGTCGATCGCCTTCACGTGTTCAAAGACCGCCGGATTCACGAAGATGGGCACCTTGGCCCTGAGCGAGAGCGCAAGTGCGTCGCTCGGGCGAGCATCCACCAGCATTCGCTCATCGTCTCTCGTGATTTCGAGGTAGGCGTAGAACGTACTGTCCTTCAGGTCATGGATGATGACCCGAGTCAGGCGTCCCCCCATGTCCTCAAGGACCTGTCGCAGGAGGTCGTGCGTCATCGGGCGCGGCGTGCTGACATTTTCGATCTGCAGCGCGATAGCGTTCGCCTCCACTGGACCAACCCAGATTGGCAACACGCGTTCGTTCGCATCATCGCGCAGGATGATGATCGGCAGATTGGTGAGCGGATCCACCATCAACCCCTTGATCGCCATTTCAATAAGCATGTGTTCCTTCCACGACGTCCCCTCTTAAGCTATTCGGCGCGGCGGCGGTAATCCTCACTCGCATCAGACGGCCAACCCATTCCTCAGGTCCAGGGAAGTTGACGAGTAACCAACCGTCGGTGCGCCCCGCCAGTTCGTGACCTCGCCGCCGTGACCGTGATTCCACCAGTACCTCGACCGTCTGGCCGACCTGCTCCTGGAAGAGGGCCAGCTGGATTTGGCCCTGCAATGCCTGCAGCGCCATGATGCGGCGTGTCTTGTCGGACTCCAGGACGTCATCGGCCAGGCGCTTGATCGCCAGCGTGTTGGGCCGGGGCGAGTACTTGAAGGAGTAGATGAACGAGTACTGTGCCTGACGGACCAGGTCCATCGTGTCCTCAAAGTCCGACTCGGTCTCGCCTGGGAACCCAATGATCACGTCCGTGGACAGGGATATGCCCGGCACCTCGGCGCGCAATCGGGCGAGGAGCCCCAGGTAATCCTCGCGAGTGTACCGCCGGCGCATCGCCGTCAACACGGCGTTCGACCCTGACTGCACCGGCAGATGGAAGTGCTTGCAGACCTTGGGCAGATCCCGGATCGCCGCGATCAACCGCTCCGTTGCGTGCCTGGGATGTGGACTGGCAAACCGAATGCGGCGGATGCCATCCACGCGACTGACCCGCTCCAGCAGCGCGGCGAAGTCGCAGCTCGGGTCATCGGGCGCCTGGTAGTGATTGACGATCTGCCCCAGCAGCTGCACCTCCACACGGCCGCTGTCCGCGGCGCGCTGCACCTCTGCCAGAATGTCGGCCGCCGGCCGCATGCGCTCGTGGCCGCGGGTGTACGGGACCACGCAGAACGAACAGAACTCGTTGCAGCCTTCGATGATCGTGACCCAGGCCCGGCTGGGGTCCGAGGACTTCGCAATCCCCATCGGAAACGACACGTCGTCATATGGGCGCACGTCAACAAGCGAGACCGAAGTTTCTTCGGCGGCGCGAACCATGCCCGTCAGCTGCTTCAACGCTTGGGTGCCGACGATGACGTCAATGGAGGGGTCGCGCTTGAGAAGCTTCTCGCCTTCCTGCTGCGCCACACAGCCAGTCACGGCCACCATCGGGCGGCGGCCCGTCTCCCTGCCCATCGCGCGGATCTCGCCGAGCCTGGAGTAGAGCTTGTCCTCGGCTCGTTCGCGCACACTGCAGGTATTGATGACAATGAGGTCGGCGCCGGCGTCGTCACCCGTGGCCTCGAAACCGTCGGCTTCGAGCAGGCCGGCGATCCGTTCACCGTCGTGGACGTTCATCTGACAGCCGAATGTCTCGATCAGGTACTTACGGGCCACGACGCCTGCCCTTCGCTTTCGCCTTGTCGCGACTTTCGCTTTCGCCTTTTGTCGTCTGTTCGCCCTCTCGCCTGGCCGCCAACATGTCTCGGGCGGACGCCAGAACCTGCGGCGTCACCTTGTCGCCAGCGATCATGCGGGCGATCTCCATCTCGCGAGCCTCGGCCTCCAGCCGGCCCACCACCGTCAAGGTCCGCCCGCCGCGGACCTCCTTGGCGATGTGAAGATGGGAGGAACCCCGGGAGGCGGTCTGCGGGAGGTGCGTAATACAGAGGACTTGAAACCGGTCGCCCAGGCCCTGGAGCCTGGCGCCGACGGCGTCGGCCGCTGCCCCGCCGATGCCGGCATCCACCTCGTCGAAGATCAGCGTCCGTCCGGGCTCGTCCGGGGTCGCCAAAGTCCTGAGGGCCAGCATGATGCGTGAGAGTTCTCCGCCGGAGGCGATCCGGGCCAACGGTCGCAGGTCTTCACCCGGGTTCGGCGACAGGAAGAACTCGACGGCGTCCAGACCCAAGGCACTCCAGGTAGCAGGCTGATCCGGTGTGGCGACCACGCGTACATCGACTCGGGAGTGCGGCATCGCGAGGTGGACGAGGGCGGCCTCCAGGGCGCGGGCCAGCCGACTGCCGGCCACCGTGCGCGCCGCTGACAACTCCAGGGCCAGCGACCGGAACTTCGTCGCGGCTGCGGCAGCCTGCTGTTCAAGAACCGCTACGCGTTCGTCGCTCGCCTGCAGGGCGGCCAGTTCGTCCTGATACGCCTGACGGGTGGCGATGACCTCATCAAGGGTGGGGCCGTGCTTCTTCTTGAGCCGTTCAATCGCCGCAAGCCGGTCCTCGACCTGCTGCAACCGCTCGGGGGACGCGTCCAGATCCCCGGCGTACGACCGCAACATGAACGAGAGGTCTTCCAGCCGCGACTTCACCTCATCGCGCTGTTCCAGGTACGGCTGAAAGCGCGGGTCGATGGCCGCAAGGTCAGCCACACGTTTCCAGACCACGGCGAGCGCTCCAAGCGCGGCGCCCTCCCCCTCATACAGAGACGCGTAGGCGTCGGTCGACAAGCGGACCAGGCGATCGGCGTTGGCCAGCACCTGGCGCTCGGCCAGCAACTGATCGTCTTCGCCGGCCTTTGGCGCCACGCGTTCCACCTCCGCCAACTGGAACGAGACCAACTCGATGCGCGCAGCCTTCTCTCGATCGGACAGGCGCGTGCGCTCGAGCGCGCCAGCCGCCGCGCGCCACTCCGCAAACAGCTGACCCACTCCGGCCGTCAGATCAGCATGTCCCGCGTACGCATCGACGAGCCCCGCGTGTTCCTGCGGATTCAACAGCGTCTGATGTTCATGCTGCCCGTGCAGATCGACGAGCGATGCGCCCAGTTCCCGCAGCGCGGCGGACGTCGCCAACGCGTCATCGATGAACGCCCGGCTGCGACCCTGCGCGGAAATCTCACGCCTCACGATCACTTCACGGCCGTCGGCGCACTCGAAAATCGCCTGGATGGTCGCGGTGTCTTCCCCGGTACGTACGAGGTCTGCGCTGGCGCGACCGCCAACCAGCAGGTCAATAGCCTCGACAAGCATCGACTTGCCCGCGCCGGTTTCTCCCGTAAGCACGGTAAGACCAGGCACGAACTCGACCTCGAGGTGGTCGATCACCGCGAGATGTCGGATCGCGAGAAAACGCAGCATGGTGAACGAACGAAGTCCAATGGTATCAAACCTTTGACAGCTCTCAGGTCGCGTGGTACTCTCAAATTTGTTCGCGCTGTCCCAGCGGCGCCTCAACGGTGTAAGCGGAGGTTTTGTTGCGCACGCTAGGCACACTGACCCTGGCCTTTCAAACCCAGGGCCTCGCTGGAGATGTGGCCGGGAACGGCTCAAGCACTGACATCATTGCGCTGCTGAAGGATGCCACGCCGCTGTCGTGGGCGGTGCTCATCATCCTGCTGCTGTTCTCGGTGGCATCGTGGGGCATCATCGTCCACAAGCGCATGCAGTTTCGTCGCGCGCAGCGACAGACCGCCACATTCCTCGACATCTTCCGCAAGAGCAGCCGCTTCTCCGAAGTGCATTCGGTATGCGGCAACCTCGTGGCCAGTCCACTCGTCGGCCTGTTCCAGGCCGGCTACGCAGAGTTGAACACGCAGTTGCGCGCCGCCGGTGAGGCCAAGCCAGGTGCTCCGGCCCCGCGTCCAACCCTCAGAAGCCTCGACAGCCTGGATCGCGCGTTGTTGCGGGCGACCACCGTGGAAGTGGGCAGGCTGGAGTCGCGCGTGGGATTCCTGGCGACGACCGCATCAATCACTCCGTACATCGGGTTATTCGGCACAGTCGTAGGCATCATGGCGTCGTTCCAGGGGATTGGCGCGACAGGATCGACGAGTCTTGCGGTCGTCGCACCCGGCATCGCGGAAGCGCTGGTGGCCACAGCCGCCGGATTGTTCGCGGCGATTCCCGCGGTGTACTTCTATAACGACCTGACGGGACAAGTGAAGGGATTCGCGGGCGCGATGGACGACTTTTCGATGGAGTTTCTGAACATCGCCGAGCGCAACTTTTCGTGAGGAGGGACCGTGCCGAAGGTTGAACAAGTTTCCAGCGGCGGCGGTCGCGGCAGACGGGCTCGCGGCCAGCGTGTCTCCACCTCCCTTGCGGAGATCAACGTCGTCCCCCTCGTGGACGTGATGCTGGTGCTGCTCATCATCTTCATGGTGAGCGCACCGATGATGCAGCAGGGCTTCAGCGTCCGGTTGCCCCAGTCGAGCCGCCCGCAACCGATCAGCGCGGAGCCGGTGTACATCACGGTGCCGGCAAGCTACGAGAAAGACCAGATGGTGACGCTCGGAGAGGACCAGATCAATATCCGGTTCCTGGCCGAGCGAGTCACGCAGGAACTGAAGGACCGGCCCAGCCAGGACGTGTACGTCGGGCCGGACGGAAACCTGCGGGTGCAGTCGCTGATCGATGTCATGGATCGCCTGAAGTCCGGCGGCGTGGACCGCGTGATGATTGCCACGTCCCCGCGTGACGGGAGACGGGTGCGGTGAAGGAAGCGGTCAGCGACATCCTGGCCGCGCGCGCTCAGGATGCTGGGGGCATCCATCGCCTTTTCGCCTACTCGCTGGGCATACATCTGTTGATTGGTGTGGCGGCGGTGCTGATGCCGGCCGACTGGCTGTCGAGCCAGGCCGCCAGACCCAACGTAATGGAGGTGAGCCTGGGCGGATCCTTGGGCGAACGCACGACCGGCGTGGCCCCGATCTCCGGCAGGCGGGTGGAACAAGCCGTGCCCGAACCGAAGAGGCCCGAACCGCTGAAGGTGGCGCCTCCCCCGAAGCCGGACACGATGCCGACGCCGGCCGCGAAGGTGGTGACGCCACCGAAGACACCGCCGAAGCCGCTTGAGAAGCCGCCGGTGGCCACGGCACCGGCTCCGGCAAAACTCCCGGTGACCGGAAAGCAGGTGCAGGCTGGCACGGCTGTGACCGATACAGGGGCTACTGGCTTGGGCCAGGGCTTGACGCAAGCCGGGGGCGGCGGCACAGGCGGCGTGGTGGACCTCAACACCTTCGATCCGGTCTGGACACGTCAGATGACCGAGGCCATCAAGAAGACCTGGGACAACGCGCAGCCGGAAACCGGCTGGACGGAGATTCTGTTCGTGTTGGATCGCAACGGCAAGGTCACCAGACGTGAGGTCGCGGCGTCAACGGGAAGTTTCGTGCTGAACACCACGGCAGAGCGGGCTGTTGCCACGGCAGTCATCCCGCCCCTGCCTCGTGATTTCAAGGAAAGCACCCTCGCGGTGCGGCTGCGATTCAATTATGGGGTTCGATAACGATGCGTAACGCACTGATGGGTTCGATGGTGTTGATGGCGGCCTCACTCGCCGCGTGGTCCGCGCCACTGGACGTGCAGCAGACCGAAATCCGCGCCACCATCGACGGCCGCAGCGCGCGCCTTCCGCGGCTGGCTGTGCCGGCGTTCAGCGTGATCGGCGGCGACGCCGAACTCCAGGGCGCGGCCAAGACGATGGGCGATGTGTTGTGGAAGGACCTGGAGTTCGAGCGGGAGTTCCAGATGATCAGCCAGACGACGGCGGCGACGATTCCGACCGCGTCGGCTGACGCGCTTCCCTATGACCTCTGGAACCAGGCGGGCGCCGATGATGTGCTCGTGGGCGTCGTTCAGCGGGTGGACGCTGGTGTGCAGGTGGAAATCCGGGTGATGAACGTGGAGAGAAAGGTCAGCACGTTCGGCAAACGCTACACGTGTTCGGTGCGCAGCATTCGCTTGTGCGCGCACACGGTGGCCGATGAGTTTCACAAGGAACGGTTCGGCCTGGACGGCGTGGCGCGCACACGTCTGGCCTTCACGTCTGACCGCGACGGCGAGCGAATGGGTGGCACCATCGAGGAGCGCTCGATCAAGGAAATCTACATCGCGGATTACGATGGCTTCGGGCAGCGGCGCGTCACCGTGCGCGGGTCACTGAATCTCGCGCCGGCGTGGGCGCCCGACAGCCGGGCCATTGCATACCAGTCGCACCAGTCCGGGTTTGTCGATGTCTACGTCCAGAAGCTGTACGAAGTGGGCCTGACGCGTCCGGCCAAAGGCACGGATCGTTCCCAGAACTTTCTTCCTAAGTATTCACCAGATGGCACCCGCATCGCGTTCAGCAACAGCAGCGACAGCAACTGGGAGGTCTACGTGATGAACGTCGACGGCACGGACCGCCGGCGCCTGACATCACATCCCGGCACGGACAGTTCCCCGACGTGGTCGCCAAACGGCCAGCAGATCGCGTTCACGTCGGACCGGTCTGGCAGCAACCAGATCTACGTCATCAGCGCTGACGGGGGGCCCGTCACGAAGATGACCAGCGAACCTCGGAAGGCGGACCGTCCCACGTGGGCCCTCGACTACATCGCGTACAGCGCCGAGGTCCCCGGTGGCGTGGACATCAAGAAGGTCAACGTCGGGACGCGGCAGGTGACCGAGTTGACGAGTGGACCTGGCTCCAACGAGAGTCCCACCATCTCGCCGAATGGTCGTCACATTGCCTTCGTGACCACGCGTTGGGGCAAGGAACAGATTGCGATCATGGACGCCGACGGCCGCAACGTTCGCCAAGTCACCTCGTCCGGAAACAACCGCTACCCCAGCTGGTCGAACCGCTAACTTCCTTCGCTCAGGGATCCATGTTTATGTCACGTGCCTCCGTCGCCTCGTTCCTGTTGATTGGCTCGCTCTCCCTTGTTGCGGCCTGCGGTGGCAAGAAGCCGCCCGTGCTCAACCCCACGCCACCGCCACCGGGGCCGGCGGCGTTTCCTTCCGCCACGACCACGCGCCCGCCAGAACCTCCCGCACCCGTGCCCGAACCGCCGCCGATCATCGCGCCGGAACCAGTGGTCGTCTCTGACCCGCTGGCGTCGATGGACATGGACGAAATTAATCGCCAGGCGCCCCTGGCGCCGGTGTTTTTCGGCTACGACAGCGACACGGTGGACGAAGCGGGCCAGACGGTCCTGGCCGCCAATGCCGAGATTCTGAAGAAATACGCCACGTGGGCCATCACCATTGAAGGCCACAGTGACGAACGGGGCACGGCGGAATACAATCTGGCTTTGGGAGAACGACGCGCCCTGTCCGCCAAGAGCTACCTGCTCTCGCTGGGCATCTCGGCCGACCGCATTCGCACGGTCAGCTACGGCAAGGAGTTCCCCTTCGATCCGGGCCACGATGAAGCCGCGTACTTCACGAATCGGCGCGGCCACTTTGTGGTCACCGCAAAATAGCTGTGACACCCAGGGGATGACTCCATGAGCACTCGCGCCCTCACCCGATTCTGTCTCTGGGCACTCGTCGTTGCTGCACCGTGGGCCGCACCCGCGGTGGCCTCGGCGCAGAATCGGGAACACCAGCAACTGTTTGCCGACCTGCGCATGTTGCAGGAGCAGACGCAGCAACTGCGCCTCTCCGTGGCGTCACTGGCTGAAGCCCTCAGCGCCCTCAGCGCCAGAGTGGACGATCAGAGCGGCACCACGCGCAGGCTGTTTGCCGATCAGGGTCTGTCCATCGGCGCGCTGACTGACAGTACGAGAATTCTGCGAGAGAAGCTCGACGCGACCAACGTCAGCCTGTCGAAGGATTCACACGAGCTCGAAACGATGCGGCAGGAATTGACGGCGCAGCGGACCCTGCTGACGCAGATCATTGTCTTGCTCACCCCCGCACCCGCCGCGATCGATCCGGCTGCCGCTGCCGCCGGCACCAGTCCCGCCACACCGCCCGCGGCCGCCACTACGCCCACCGTGCCCCCGCCGCCGCAGAATCCTCAGCGCGCGTTCGACTCAGCCTTTGGCGATTACGCCCGAGGGGATTTCGACATGGCGATTCGCGGATTTGAGTACTACGTCGAGAAGTTCCCGACGGCGCCTGACGCGTCCAAGGCGCGATTTCACATCGGCGAGTCGTACTACTCCAAGGGTTCGTACAAAGAAGCTGTTGCCGCCTATGAACAAGTGATTACAATTCACAAGGGGACGGACTGGGAACCGATGGCGTTGTACAAGCAGGGCCTGGCCTTCGAGCAACTGGGCCAGACCGAGCGTGCCAAAGCCAATTGGGAACTGGTCCGGCGATCCTTCCCCGAGAGCAGCGCGTTCATGCTGGCCACGCAGGGCCTGGCGCGCATTATCAAGTAGCAGCACCACCCACGCGCGGGGCACGCGCGAGAGAGACGGAGACTGGTTCATGGGCAGCGTCAATAAAGCAATTCTGGTGGGCAACCTCGGCCGAGACGCCGAGATGCGGTTTACCTCCGGCGGTACCGCCGTCGCCACGGTGAGCATCGCCACCACCGATGTGTATAACGACCGCGATGGTCAGAAAAAGGAAGACACCCAATGGCACCGCATTGTCATCTGGGGAAAGATGGCGGAGTCCATCCAGCCCTACCTGACCAAGGGCAAACAGATCTACGTCGAGGGCAAAATCCAGACGCGCGAGTGGACTGACAAGGAAGGCAAGCAGGTCAAGACCACCGAGATTCGCGCGGACAAGGTGGTGCTCCTGGGCAGTGGCGGCGGCGGTGGTGGGGGCGAGCGCGCCGCACGGCCGCAGCGTGACCGTTATCCGGCGGCCGGCGCCGCCAGCGGTGGCGGGGCCGACGTGCACGATGACATGGGTCCCCTCGACGCGCCGAACGACGACGATATTCCGTTCTAGTTGTCAGACCGACCATATCGATCCTCGAGCCGCACGACGTCGTGCAGCTCGGGGGTCGAGACTTCCATGATGTCCGAGTCTTCGATCGCCGTCATGCGGTGCACGGTCTTCGGCGTCACGTGCACGGACTCTCCCGGCAGCATTTCGCGTCCCACCAGCTGACCGTCCACATCGATCTCAAAGAGAATCTTGCCCGACCAGAGGAAGATCGTCTCATCCTTCTGGTTGTGATACTGCAGGCTCAGCGCGTGGCCCTTGTTCACGTGGATGACCTTTCCCACGTACCGATCCGTCTTGGCCCAGTGCAGTTCATATCCCCAGGGCTTCTCCACCCGCGTCACGTTCTCCATCGTCTCCCCTTCTACCCCGCCGCCACGGCAGCATGCATCGCATTCGCCATCGGCGCCAGCAGCCGATGCACATCTTCCGCGGCATCGGCGGTGACCGCCAGCCGCGCAATCTTCTCCGCCTGTCGCGCGTGAATCGCGCGCAGACTGCGCTTGACCACCGGCAACGCGGCAGGCGTCATGCTGAATGCTCGAAACCCCATCCCCACCAGGAGCGCCACCAGCAGCGGGTCTGCGGCCATTTCGCCGCACACCGAGAAATCACGCCCCACCCGCCGGCCCGCCGTGGCCACCATCCGCAGCAATCGCAGGACGGCCGGCTCACGCGGCTCGTAGTGACCAGACAACCGCTCGTCCGTCCGGTCAATCGCCAAAGTGTACTGGATGAGGTCGTTGGTGCCCACACTCAGGAAGTCTGCATCCTTGGCGATGCGGTCCGCGGTCAGCGCCGCTGCCGGCACTTCAATCATCGCACCGACCTGGACATCAGCGACGCCTGGGACATGACGCGCGATCTCGGCGATGAGCGCCCTGGCCTGGCGGAACTCGGCTGCCGAGGTGACAAACGGGAGCAGGATGCGCAGATGCCCATGGCCCGACGCCCTGAGCAACGCGCGAATCTGCACGCGGAACCGATCGTCGTGCTGGAGCGCCGCCCGCACTCCGCGCAGGCCAAACCGTTCGCGGTGCCCCTGGGTATGCCTCAGGCGCTCCCACCGCTCCTCGCCCGCGTCAAACGTACGGATGGTC
>Ga0163144_10026424_pt1 | contig 11285 bp, 14 predicted proteins | sample OliLak19BULKMAT1_FD_123175 | JGI IMG/M metagenome (GOLD analysis project Ga0163144, IMG submission 123175) | Freshwater microbial mat bacterial communities from Lake Vanda, McMurdo Dry Valleys, Antarctica - Oligotrophic Lake LV.19.BULKMAT1 | ecosystem: Environmental > Aquatic > Freshwater >... | reverse complement strand
GCCATCGATTTCGCGCATGACCGGATCGCCGTCTATCACGGCGCGCAGCGTCCCGCCGATCATCGCTTCACGGACGATGCCGGCATCGAACTCGGCTGGCGCTGGACTTCGCTGGATTCGGTCGGCGTCTACGTCCCCGGCGGCCGCGCGAGCTATCCCTCCTCGGTGCTGATGAACATCGTCCCGGCACGGATCGCCGGCGTCGAGCGTATCGTGATGGTCGCCCCCGCGCCGCAGGGCGAGCTCTCCAACGCGGTCGCCTATGCCGCGCTGAAGGCCGGCGTGGACGAATACTACCCCATCGGCGGGGCTCAGGCGGTCGGCGCCATGGCCTTCGGCGCGGGCGCGCTGGCGCCGGTCGACAAGATCGTCGGGCCGGGCAATGCCTGGGTCGCCGAAGCCAAGCGGCAGGTCTTCGGCCGGGTCGGCATCGATACGATTGCCGGCCCCTCGGAAATTCTGATCATCGCCGACGCCACCGCCAATCCGGACTGGATCGCCGCAGACCTGCTCAGCCAGGCCGAGCATGATCCCTCCAGCCAGTCGATCCTCATCACTGTGGATGAGGCTGTGGGCAAGGCTGTGGAAAAGGCTGTGGAAAACCAGTTGAAGACGCTGGCGACTGGCGAGCGTGCGCGCGACTCCTGGCGCAGCCACGGCGCGATCATCCTTGTACGGGATCGTCTGCAGGCGGCGGATGTCGCGAACCGCATTGCCGCCGAGCACCTCGAGCTGTGCGTCGACGATCCGGACGGCCTGCTGCCGCTGATCCGCCATGCCGGCGCGGTCTTCCTCGGCCACCACACGCCGGAAGCGCTAGGCGATTATGTCACCGGCTCCAACCACGTCCTGCCGACCAGCCGCGCCGCGCGGTTTTCGTCCGGGCTCGGACTGTATGACTTCCTCAAGCGGATGAGCGTCCAGCGCGCCGGCCCGCATGGGCTGGAGCTGCTTGCCCCGGCTGCCTTGCGCCTCGCCGAGGCCGAACGCCTGCCGGCGCATGCACGCTCTGTCTCCATCCGTACGAACCGGGGCGGGAGCGATGGGCACTGATCGCCTCATCGCCGTGCATATCGACGACGACACGCTTGGCGCGTCCGGTCCGGATGCGGAGCATGAGCGACGCGTCGCGATCTTCGATCTGATCGAGGAAAACAGTTTCGCGGTCACCGGGCAGCAGCGCGGCCCCTACGTTCTTTCGCTCAGCCAGGCGGAGCGGCGCCTGATCTTCGCCGTGCGCACCGAGGCGGCAGAAGACGTGCACACCTTCATCCTGTCGCTCGGCCCCTTCCGGGGCGTTATCCGCGACTATTTCATGATCTGCGACAGCTATTACGAAGCCATCCGTACACAGACACCGCACCAGATCGAGGCGATCGACATGGCCCGGCGCGGCATCCACAATGAAGGCTCGGAGCTGCTCAAGGAGCGCCTCGCCGGAAAGATCGAGATCGACCATCCGACAGCCCGGCGGCTGTTCACCCTGATCTGCGCGCTGCATGCCGGGCAGGGCCGGGCGCCGGGAACATGAAAGGCGCACCGCCATGAAACGAGCATTCCTTCTGGCCGCCAGTCTCCTGGCCCTCGCCGCCTGCGAAGGGCGCAATCCCACCCCCGCGCTCGAGGCGCCGGCTGCCGAAGCCGTCACCGAAGACCTGACGCCGGAAGCCGCCGAACCCGCCTTTGCGGAGACGGCGCAAGGTCTCGAACTGTTTGACAGCGAGAGCGGCATCTCGGTGCTGGATGTCGGGCCGCAGGATGCGATCACGGGCCTCGCGCCCCCAAAATTTGCCCTCCATTGCAACACCGCCGCGAAGACGCTGGAAGTGGTCGCCCCGGCGCGTCAGCTCGGCCCTTATGCCTTGGCCGGCCCGGCCCAGTACGTCGTCTCGGGCACCTCGTTTGATGGCGAGGCCACGCTGACCGATTCCGGCGGCGCCGCTGTCAGCCTGACCCTGCCGCTGACGCCCGAACTGCTGGCCGCCACCGCCACCGCGATCACCGCCCGCCTCGTCATCAGCGACGGGTTCGCCGAGTCGAACGCCGATACCAATGGCGCTTTCCCGGGCTTTGCCGGCCAGTGCAGCCTGAAGTCCGGCGTGCCCCTGCCGGTGCGCTAGGGCGGGCCCGGAAACCCCGGACTCTCCCCCGCGCTTGCCGGAATCCCTGCAAGCCTGTATGGCGCAGCCCAGCAATGCGAAGTCTTGGCCGGAATGGCCGGTCAGCTGGAGAAGGCATGTCGAAAGAAGAACTCATCGAATTCGAAGGCACAGTCGTTGAACTGCTGCCGAACGCGACGTTCCGCGTGAAACTCGAGAACAACCACGAAATCATCGCGCACACCGCCGGCAAGATGCGGAAAAACCGCATCCGTGTGCTCACGGGCGACAAGGTCATGATCGAAATGACCCCGTACGACCTGTCCAAGGGCCGCATCACCTACCGCTTCAAGTAAATCGTCATGCCGGGCAAGCCGCCGCTCATTCTCGCGAGCGCGAGCCCCCGGCGTCTCGACCTGCTCGCGCAGATCGGCCTCGTGCCGGACAAGGTCGCCCCCACCGACATCGACGAGACCCGCCGCAAGGACGAAGCGCCGCGCGCGCTCGCCGAACGGCTGGCGCGCGAGAAGGCGGCCGCTTGTCCGGAAACCGGCTACGTCCTCGCCGCCGATACGGTTGTCGCGGTCGGTCAGCGCAATCTGGAGAAAGCGGCGAACGAGGCCGAGGCTGGGGATTTCCTACGCCTCCTCTCCGGCCGGGCGCATCAATGCATCACGGGTGTGGCCGTGCGAGCGCCAGATGGCCGGGTTGCCTCGCGCACGGTGCTGGCGCGGGTGAAGATGAAGCGCCTCACCGAGGCCGAGATCGCCGCCTATGTGGCGAGCGGCGAATGGAAGGGCAAGGCGGGCGGCTATGGCATCCAGGGCATGGCCGGCGGCTTCATCACCGCGATCAACGGCAGCTACACCGCGATTGTCGGCCTGCCGCTCTACGAGACACGGATGTTGCTGGAAGGCATGGGCTACCGCCGCTGAACGTCCCCCGCCCAGAAATCGCCGCAAGCATGGAAAAGGTTTAATACGGTCTGCCGGAACGATCTTTCCGCGTTCGGATTGAGGAATTGAGCTATCCCGCTCTCCCTTTTTTTCCGGAGCCTGTCATGAGACATCTGTTTGCCAGCTGCGCCGTCATCGCCCTTATGGCCGCGCCCGCCCTCGCCCAATCCACTTATGAGCCCACCGAACCTTTGGTCGATTCCGAGCAGACGCTCGACCCGGCCATGCGCGACGAAGCCGATATGACCGAAACGTTCGAGCCAGAAGCGGATGTCGTAACCGAGTCGGAGGCCGATGACGCGGCTGAAGCCGGCACGGTTACCGAAACTGATCCGGCTGCGGATGACGCGGTTGAGTCCGAGGAGCCGGAAACCGTCGCCGCAACGGACCCTATGTCTGGCGAAACGGAGGTCGCGGACACCGACCCCATGTTTGGCACGGAATCTGTCGCCGCGGCTGAGACCTTCGACGCGCCCATCGCTGTTGCGGATCTGCCGGAAGACTACTCCACCGCTGATCTTAACGCGATGATGCTCGCCCAGCTGAACGTCGTGGCCGTCGAGATTGCGGACGCTCAGGAAGCATCGGGCAGCAACGTCTACGCATCGGCAGACTCGATGGCGGTCTCTACGGAAAACCAGGCTCAGACATATGCTGGCGCTGACGCTGTGGATCCGGCAGAGGAGAACGACACCTCCGGATCGGCAGGCGACATGGCCATGTCGGACACGGCAACCGCCGGAGAGATGATGTCGAGCGATGATGCCACGACGCAATCACCCGCTGACGGTTCAGCGGTGAACACGGATGATTATGCGTCCACGGACCGGGTCGATCCGGCGCTTTCTCCCGAAGGCACCGGTTCGTCTTACGGGACAGCCACGGCCGGTACCCAGCCGGCGGATGACGCAACCACACAAGGTTACGCAGCCGCACAATCCATCACGGAGCCGACGGACGAGACGACAGAGAACTATGCTGGCGTTGACCGCGACAGTTCGGTCCCGGAAACTACCGATCCGTCTTTCGGAACGGCAATGACCGAAACGTCACCGGTTGATGAAACCGCCACGCAGGACTACGCCGAAACCCCACCGGTGACCGATGAAACGGGTGTCACGACGAAAGACTACGCGGCTGCGGAGCCAGTTGATCCCGCTCTGGACAGTGACGCTGTCGACAGAGCCGACGAAACTGCAATGATGGCCGCCGAGACAGATGACAGTGTCCAGATGGCTGAGCAAAACGACGCCGCGATGGTCACCGCCGAGGGTGATATTGACCAGACGGCTGTCGAGATCGCTGCACGCGATGACCGCTTCACCACTCTGGTGGAACTTGTCGGGCTCTCTGGTCTCGGAGACGCTCTGAGCTCAGAAGGTCCGTACACGGTGTTTGCGCCGACCAATGACGCCTTCGCTGCCCTGCCGGAAGAGACGCTCACGCGCCTCAAGAGCGAAGACGGCAAGGCCGAACTCGTCGATATCCTGCAATCACATGTCGTCGAAGGCATGTTGATGGCCGGCGAAGTCCCCATGGCCGGTCAGGCTGTGGAAACGATTGGCGATGCGTCGCTGAACGTCACCGGGAGCATCGATGGATCACTGAACGTCGAAGGCAGCAAGACGGTCGGGGATGGCGTCTATGCCAGCAACGGCGTGGTCTATGCGATTGACGCGGTGATCCTGCCGGAAGCGGCGTCGCAGCCGGCTTTCACCCCTGAAAACTAATCCAGGTCACGGCTGAAATGAAAAGGGCCGGCTCCGAGGAGCCGGCCCTTGTTGTTTGGGGGGCTTTGCGCTCAGGCCCTTTCGAAGGCCGACACTGCGAAGATGCAGAGAGCGGCCCCGGCGGCGATGGCAAGCCACATCGGGTTGCTCATCGCGGCGGCGCTGAGCTGGTTGACGGCAGCGGCGCTGAGTTCGGTCGGCGCCGTGGTCAGGGCCTGCGTCACCGTCTTGTCGACGCCGACCCATTCGCCGAGCAGGGCCGGCAGCTGGAGGGCGGCGATGCTCGCCCCGGCCAGACCCAGGCTTCCGACCACCAAGCGGCGTATCATCCTCTGCTTGCGCACAGCCTGCATCACCTGGCGGGTGAAGGGCTCTGCAGGCAGAGCGTTGTCTTCGACCCGGAAGAGGTCCGACAGATCCTTGTAGGTATCCTGTTCACGCATGATCATCACTCCATCACGCCACATGGGCATTTTCAAGACGTGTCCGGAGCAGGGCAACCCCGCGCTGGACGTGTGACTTTACAGTTCCAAGGGGCCAGCCGGTCACGTCAGCTGCTTCCTGATGGGTCAGTCCCGTCGCGACACACAGCACCACACAGACACGCTGGGCTTCGCTGAGGGTTTCGAGGGCGCGGGTGAGGTCCATACGCATCTCGTTCTGGTCCGCCGAGCGATCGAACGGGATGATTTCCGCTGTCTCGTCGAACTCGATTTCCATTTTCTGCCGGCGTCGCCATTGCAGGAATTCCCGCCAGCAGATGGTGCAGATCCAGGAGCTGAACGTTCCGCCGGCATAGGTCGAGATTTTCTGCCAGGCCGTCAGGAACGTCGTCTGGGCGATATCGTCGCCGGTGGCCTCGGAGGCTGCAAGGCGGCGGGCCATCCCGCGCACCTTGGCCTGGTGGCGCCGCACAAGCTCGGCAAAGGCTGCCTCGCTACCTTGTGCGGCGGCGTGGGCGAGATCAGGGTCGCTGCGCATGTCTCGCCCTCCCGAGGCGACCAGCCAGAGGTCAGGCCTCTGGCTTGCCACGGCCGAATGCCCACAGACCGATATACGCGATACCGAGGAAGATGGGGAAGGTGGCCACACCCAGCATCGGCGTCAGGGCTTCGGATTGCTCAAGGCCGATGATCGTTCCGAGGACCGCAAAGGCCGCGCCGAAGGCCAGGAACAGGACACCGCGGCGCAGGTCGGCGCGGACGGGGTCGGTGACCAGCGACATCCGGTCCATCAGTTCCGGTGACAAGGCCTGGCCCTTGTCGATGGCGTGGCGCAGCGTCTCGTGGATGGTCAGGCGTTTTCGCGCATTGAAGTAGCTGACGATCAGCACAATCACAGCGGGTGTAAGGAAAAGGACAACAGGGACAAGAACTTCTTCCATGGGGGTCTCCGGTTCAAATTTCTTCCAGCAGGGTTGCTGTTGGTCTTGCCCGTAAGATGCAGCCAGGGGCCCCGCTGGATGCGGCGGGATAAGAAATTTTCGATAAAGAATGATAATCCAGCGAGAATTCCTGTTGCATGCCTGTGCTTGCTCCGAGGCGATCTGGCCGTTAGGTGCGGGCCCATGGTGAAGATGCGGTCCAAAAAGAAGCGCCGGGCGCACGTCCCGGCCGACCTCGCGACGCCCGGGGGACGCGCCCGCGCGCAGCGGGAGTTGACCTGGGGCGACCACGGATTCCTGCGCGCCGGCTTCCGCAACCTGCACCAGATTTCCCCCGAGATGTGGCGGTCCAACCAGCCCTCACCCCGCCAGATTGCGGCCCACGCAGCAGAACGGGGCATCCGGACGGTGCTGAACCTGCGCGGACCCAGCACCCAGGGCTACTACCTCCTCGAGAAGGAAGCCTGCGCCAAAGCCGGCATCGAACTCATTGATTTCCAGGTCTTTTCCCGGGATCCACCAACCCGCGAGGCGATTTTTGCCGCCAGGGACCTGTTCGAGCGCATGGAATACCCGGCCCTGATGCACTGCAAATCGGGCGCTGACCGGGCCGGAATCATGGCCGTCCTATACAAGCTGCTGCGCGAGCGCGTCCCCTTTTCGGAGGCCGTGGACCAGCTTTCGGGCAAATACCTGCACATCAGGCATGGCAAGACAGGCGTCCTGGATGCCTTCTTCGAGACCTATGCGGCCTTCAATGCGGGCCAGCCGGCCGGGCAGTGGAAACCCTTCCTGGACTGGGTGGCCGAGGATTATGACCGCGCCGCCGTCAAGGAAGCCTTTGCCCGCCAACTTGGCAGCGGGCTCCAGCTGGACGCTCTCCTGCGCCGGGAATAGCGCTTTTCAGCCGCCGTAAATCATGCAAGCACTCGGGCTGAAGCCTTCGGGAGGGATTGGCATGCGGGTTTTCGTTCTGGCAGCATCGCTGTCCGTACTGGCCGGGTGCAGCGCGCTTGGCCCTTCGGACAATCAGGCCCTGGTCGCAACCTGTATCGAGAAGGGCGAAGCGGAGGCAACCTGTACGTGCGTGGCTGACGCCCTCGAAAAAAACCTGCCGCCTGAACTCTTCAAGAAAGTGGCGCAGGCCGCCGGACGCGAAAAGCAGGACATGGTGGAATACATGAGCACCCTGCCGGTGGAGGATCTGCTTGCCTTCTCGGCAGTAACCAATGACCTTGAAATGTGCGGCAACGCTGCCGCAAAGGGAGGATAAGCGAACTGGAGGCGCGGGTCTGGCCCGAAGCCTGCAGTCACAAAAGTCTAACGTGACGCGCCTCCGCGCACGGCCTAGAACAGGACGGAACCAGGAAGGGGATCCTCATGAAGTTCATTATTATCAACAGTTTCCGGATCATGGTCTATGTGGCCTATATCGCCATCATCGTGGCCGGAATCGCTCTCGGCATTTACCAGAAGGGTGAATTCACCGGCGAACTGATCGGCCTAGCAGGCCCGCTGGCCCAGGTCGCGGACTTTGCCTTGTTCAGCTTCGGCGGCTGGGTCGCGGCCAGCATCATCTGCGGCCTGATCGTCACGCTGATGGACATCCGCGACGACATCAACGACCGCCTGCCGGACGCGCGCCGGGACATGTAGGTTTCGCCTTTCAGGCGAGTATCAAAACACGAGGCCGCCCGGGAAACCTGGCGGCCTTTTCTCGGGGGGACCACCGATGACCGTACTTTCAGCCGCCGCGCTTTATACCGGCATCAACATCCTGCTCCTGTTCCTGCTCTCCTTCCGCGTCGTCGGAAGCCGGATGCGGACCAAGGTGTCGCTCGGGGCGGGCGGCGACCCGGATCTCGAATTGCGGATCCGAGCCCATGGCAACGCCGCCGAGTATATTCCGGCCTCGCTGCTGGGTCTGATTGTCCTGGCGCTGCTCGCCGCCCCGGTGTGGGCCGTCCACATTCTTGGCGGGGTATTCACCCTCGGCCGCCTGCTCCACGCGGTGGGCCTTTCGGCAACCGTTCTCTGGGCACGCCAGTTCGGCATGATACTCAGCTGGCTGGGCATGCTCGGCATCGGCGCCTTCGTGGTCTACGCCGCGCTCGTCTGACGCTACGCTGTTGCGCACCGCCGCAGCGCGGTCCATTTAGCGCACATGACAGGTTTCAACGTTCCTCCGGCAGAGCTTCTGGCCGGGCTTCTCGAAAATTGCCTGAAGGCAGGTGCCAGCGCGGCGGATGCCCGGATCGGCGTGGCAGACGGCGTCAGCGTTTCCGTGCGGGACGGCAAGCTGGAGAGTATCGAGCGCGAGGAGAGCGCCAGCGTGGCGCTGCGCTGTTTCTTCGGCAAGCGGCAGGCCCATGTTTCGGGCGCGGACCTTTCACCGGACGGCATGAAGGCCCTGACCGAGCGCTGCGTGGCGATGGCGCGCGCGGTGCCGGAAGACAAGTATTGCGGCCTGCCGGAACGCGGTGAACTGGCCCCTGGCAATGTTGATATGGACCTCTCCGGCGAGCCTGAAGTCGCGGCCGAAAGGCTGGAGCGCGAGGCGATTGCCGCCGAGGCGGCGGCGCTGGCCGTGCCCGGCATCAAGACAGTAGCGGGCTGCGGCGCGTCGTGGAACAGGACCGAGCGCTGGGTGGCGGCGACCAATGGATTCCGTTCCTGGAAAACCGGCACGTCCACCAGCCTCGGCCTCTCGGCCGTTGCCGAGAAAGACGGCCAGATGGAGCGCGACTATGACAGCTGGTCTGTCCGGTTCGCCAAGGATCGTCCGTCTGCGGAGGAGATTGGCAAGACCGCCGGCGAGCGTACCATCGCGCGGCTCGGCGCCCGCAAGGTGGATACCCAGAAAGCCGCCGTGATCTTTGACCGGCGTGTCTCCGACAGTTTGATTGGCGCTTTCCTCGGCGCGATCTCTGGGCCTTCGGTGGCGCGCGGCGTGAGCTTCCTGAAAGACCGGATGGGCCAGCAGGTTTTCGCGAAGGGTGTCTACCTGACGGACGATCCGCATCGCCCGCTCGGCATGGGCAGCCGGGCGCATGACGGCGAGGGCCTGCCCGTCGAAGAAGCGCACCTGATCGAAGACGGCCGCCTGACGTGCTGGCTGCTGAACACGGCGACGGCCCGCCAACTGGGCCTGGCGCCGAACGGGTTTGCTGGTCTCGGCTTCGGTGATCCGCCGGGGGTTTCGTCCTCGAACGTCTATCTGCGCGCGGGCACCCAGTCTCCGGGCGCGCTGGCGAAATCGGCCGGCAAGGGCCTGCTGGTCACCGACATGTTTGGCCCCTCGATCAATCCGAATACCGGCGATTATTCCGTTGGCGTCTCCGGCTTCTGGTTCGAGAATGGCGAGATCGCCTATCCGGTGTCCGAAGTCACCGTCGCGGGCGACTTGCCCTCGATGTTCGCCCGGCTGGTCCCGGGCTCTGACCTCGAACTGCGCAGCACCCGGGATGCCCCGTCAATCCTGATCGAGGACATGAACCTTGCAGGCAGCTGAGCGCACGCTGGAAGAAGATACCGCGCTGCTCTGCCGGCTGGCGCAGGAGGCAGGCGATCTGGCAATGTCTTACCTGCACAAGGGCGGTGCGGAATCCTGGAACAAGACAGGCGGCAGCCCGGTCACCGAAGCCGATCTCGCCGTCAACCGGCTCTGCGCGACGACGCTGAAAACTGCCCGGCCCGAGTATGGCTGGCTGTCCGAGGAAACGCTCGACGATCCGGTGGCGCGCCAGAAATCCCGCTGCTGGGTGGTCGATCCGATCGACGGCACGAAAGCCTATATGCGCGATGATCCGAACTGGTGCATCGGCCTTGCGATCGTCGAAGACGGCGAAGCGGTGGCCGGGGTCGTCTATGCTCCGGCGCTCGGGCAGTTCTACGACGCCCGCCGCGGCGCCGGTGCCCGGCGAAATGGCAAGGCAATCCGGGCATCCACGCGGGCGCATGAGCCAGGAATGCGCCTTATAACCAACGAAGGCGTCGTCTCGCATCCGAGCTGGCGTGAGCCCTGGCCGGAGGTGCACCTCGCGCGGCCGAAACCGAACTCTACACTGCTGCGTCTGGCCTTCGTGGCGTCGGGGGACTGGGACGCGGTCCTCGTGCTGACAGAAAAGTCGGATTGGGACCTTGCGGCTGGGACTGTTCTCGTCACCGAGGCAGGCGGGCAGGCGACGACACATGCCGGCGAAACGCTCGTCTTCAACCGCGCCGTCCCCGCGCAGCGTAGTTTCGTTGCCTCTGGAAACGCGCTTCATCCTTTGTTAGTCCGCCGCGCAGGATATGTCAGAATTCCGGACCCGCAGGCCCGGGCCGTGACGAAGAGCGCGCCAGAGAATACGGAGCCCCGCAAGATGGCCATCAAAGAGAACTCCGGCAAACAACTCCTCCACATCGTCTTTGGCGGCGAGTTGAAGGACGTGACCGGCGTCGAGTTCGAGGACTTGTCGCAACTCGATTTTGTCGGCGCCTTCCCGAACTATCAGGAAGCCTACGATGCGTGGAAAGCGGCGGCCCACCGCACCGTGGACCATGCCGAGACGCGCTATTTCATCCTCCACGCCCACCGGCTGCTCGACCCCGCGACGGGAGATACCCATAACGTCTGAGCCCGCCCCGGCGCAACAAACGGTCGGGCCGCAGCGGTCCCTCTGGCGGCTGTTCAAGGCGCATTTCTGGCCGCAGAAGGCGTGGTTCATCGGCGGCACGGCGCTCGCCCTGCTGACGGCGCTCTGGGGCATCGGCTATGTCGCGGTGCTTGATTTCGTCGGTAATTCGCTGCAGTTCCAAATGACCGGCGAAGGCGGCGGGCCGCGCGAGGGCTGGTTATGGACCGGCATCATCACGATCATCCTGCTGACCGTTGGCAGGTCGCTGTCGATGTACGGCATGACACTGCTCAACAATACCGGCGTGCAGCGCGGCCTCGTCAGTGTGCAGACGGTCCAGTATGATGCGCTCACGGACGGCGATTACGCGCGCGTCGCGGCGGATGCCTCCGGCAGCTTCGTCTCGCGCTTCATCAGTGACATCATTTCCATCCGCGAGGCGGCGCTACGCTTTGCGAACAATTTCACCAAGAGTCTCGCCACCGTCCTCGGCGTGC
>Ga0163144_10026423_pt1 | contig 11285 bp, 11 predicted proteins | sample OliLak19BULKMAT1_FD_123175 | JGI IMG/M metagenome (GOLD analysis project Ga0163144, IMG submission 123175) | Freshwater microbial mat bacterial communities from Lake Vanda, McMurdo Dry Valleys, Antarctica - Oligotrophic Lake LV.19.BULKMAT1 | ecosystem: Environmental > Aquatic > Freshwater >... | reverse complement strand
GGAGCGCGGCGTTCACGCCGCTTCACATCAAGGTGCTCCCGGTTATTCGAATTCAGCGCAACGCGCCATGTCTGAAGCGGCGTGAACGCCGCGCTCCAATCTGCTCTTGGACTCCCAATCACCCCCGGTCGTTCCGACTGAACCGGTCCAGTCAAGCCTCTGGAAACGCACCCGCCGGAGGCAGGTGCTACCCGGCGCGTTGCGATGGTTCTCACGGCTTCACCTCATTTCCGCAGTCGAGCATTTCCGCGCCAAAAAATGGATTGCGCAGCGGACCCTCCGTTTGAATCCAGAATCCGTTTTTGGCCGCGCCCGCAACCGCCCGGTTGGTCATCGGGCATTTGTAGATTTTCGTGTTCGCCAGCTCCGTCCCGTGCGACCGAAGCATTCGGGCAAGCTTAGCGGTCGCATTGCTGAAAGGCAGAAATTGTTTTCGCGCGTGCTCCAGGTCGGGAGAGTTTTTCCAAACGGCATTGCCCGTGACCTTTTCGACCAGAGGAAGCCAGCCCGTCGCGTCTGAAAATGCGGCTGCAAGTTTTTTCGATACATCCAGGAGTTTTTCCGCCGCGGCATTGAACGCTTTCACATCATCCGCGGCCAAGGCTTTCCCGATGGCGTCCGCGACCGGGAAGAATTCCTGCGCTGCGGCCTGCTGGGCTTCCGTCAATTTTTCCATGTCGTGACCAGCATGAGCGTCGGGAGAGGCTTTCGAGCTTTCCATTCCCGGCATGCCTTCCGTGTCGCCACCAGCCGAGCCCTGGTTCAGTTGCGCCTGGGCATCAATGAGCATGTTCCCGCGCGTGACAACTTTTTCTCCTTCGCTCACACCATCGAGAACTTCCCAAAGAGCGTCGCCCATCCTGCCGAGTTTGACTTTTCGCGGCTCGTAACTGCCGCTGTCTATCTCCACGTAAACCAGCGGTTCACCCCCGGGGTTGAGCACGGCAGTCCGGGGAACGGTGAGCGTCTCGGGCAAACTCATTTTCACCTGCGCCTCGCCGTAGAGTTTATGAAACAGTTCGCGGCTGGGCTTCCCATCTCGCTCGACCAGTGGGTTCGCAATTTCCACCCGCACGCGCGCGCTCCGGGTCGGGTCGTTGATATTTGGATCGATGAAATTGATTTTCGCCTCGTAACGCTTGTTGGGCATGGCCGGCGTGGTGACTTCGATTTTCTGCCCGATCTTGAGCCAGGGCAAATCGCGCTCGTAAGCGTCGAACTGAAACCACATCGTCCCGAAATCAGCGATTTCAAAAAGCTTGTCACCTTCCTTGACGTATTGACCTTCATAAACGTGGCGAGCCACGACGGTGCCAGAAACGGGCGCGAAAATCTCGCTTTGGAAGGTGGTGTTGGTTTGGCCACGCAACGCTTCGATCTGCGCTTTCGTAAGGCCGAGCTGAAGCAAACGTTGCGTCGCGGAATCGAGCAGGCGTTGATTTTCCGTTTGCAGCGCTCCCGATCCGCCCGAGAGCCGTTGTGTCAGAAGCTGGTACTCGCGTTGCGCCGTCAACAAGTTCGGGCTGTAGAACGTGGCGAGCAGTTCACCTTTTTTCACCTCCGCGCCGACGAAATTAACGAACAGTTTGTCGATGCGCCCGTCGATATAGGCAGAGAGAATTCGATGCTCGGCGTCATTATCATCGATCGTCCCGGCGACCCGCAGCGTGCGCCGGAGCGGCTGGCGTTTTATCTCTTCCGTTTGCACATTGACCACCGTGATCGCACTGGGAGTCAGAGTGACGAGATTTTCGTTTAACTCCGTTTGCCCCTCGAAGATGGGCGATAACTGCATTCCGCATATCGTGCATTTGCCCGGCTGGTCGGATTTCACCTGCGGATGCATGGAGCATTGGTAAAAGCGAATCTTGCGGCTGCCGCTGTCGGCAGGGGCAGGTCCGTGCTCGTGCCCAAGATGGCGCGAGGCCCACCAGCCACCCGCTCCGGCCAAAACTGCGACGAACAACATCGTGACAACAAATTTTGTTTTCATAAATTCCAAATGTCTATTTCTTCTCGGTGTGAACTTCCCCGGAGTGCGTTCCGATTTGGTCGATGGGCACGCCAACGATCATTTCGAGCTCGGCCAGCGCAATCTGGTAATCGGCCCGATGCTGCGGCAACTGGTTCTCGACTTCCTGGACGGTGCGTTGCGCGGTGATCAGTTCTAGAAACCCGCCCCTGTTTCCTTCATAGGCGATCTGGTGCGATTGGACGGACTGCTGGGCCAAGGGAACCAGGCGGTCGCGAAACAATTCGTAGTGATGATGGAACGTCTCGATTTTCTTCAACTGGTCGCGGACGAGGCCGAGCGTATCGGTTTGCAATGCGGTTAATTCGTGTTCGGCGCTCTCCTGATTTTTTTTCGCCTCCTCGACCGCGCCTTTGTATTTTCCACGGTTGAACCAAGGAAAATTGAAAAAGATGCCGGTGTCGTACTCGGTCAACCTGCCGGACCGGCCCCTAAACTGTCTTGCCTCAACGCGAATCTCCGGGTCGGGGATCCAATCGCGTCTGGCGAGCGTTTCCCGACTTTTCGCGGCCTCGATCTTTTTCTGTGCATTCAAGATTTCCGGTCGGTTCTTCAGAGCGACGGTTTGCGCCTGGACCAAATCGAATTCACGGTGCGGGATAATCATGGTTTCAGGTCGGCCCAAAGGCGCCTGCGGCGGGCGATTCATCAAAACATTGAGCCTGGATTGTTCGTCGGATAACTGACGGTCGAGATCCACCCGCATTTCCTGATTTCTCACGAGATCGCTTTCCGCAATGAAAACGTCCGCCTGGTTGCGGGTGCCGACCTCGTATTTCGCCCGGCTGACTTCGGAGAATTGTTTCAAGAGAAGTTCATTGCGCCGGTTGACCTCCAGTTGCTCGTAAACGTTGGCCAGGCGAAAATAGGCAGACCTGGCGCGGGCGGTTAAATCCAATTCAAGCCGACGCAACTCTGCGAAGGTCGCGACGGCCTCCGCAGTTGCGGCACTGGCGCGCAACCGGTTTTTTCCGGTGAGCGGCACAGATTGCGAGACCATCCATTCGTTATCCCTGTAACTGGCGAAGCCGGTGCCGGACCGTTCGACATCCACCCCTACGCGCGGATCGTCCCAGGCGCGGGCCTGCGGCACGCGGGCCTCCATCGCTTCCCAACGGGCGCCGGCCGCGCGCAAAGCGCGATTGTTGCCCAACACTGCACTGACAACAGCGTCGAGTGAAAGAAGATTCGTCCTGGCGGCAGATAGCGGTCTTTCATCCGCTGCCTGCACGTTCCAAAACATTCCCAGCAATGCCAGGCAAAGTATCCCGCGTTTCATAAAAATAATTCCTGTATAAATTCACAGTCCTGATCGAAATCCGTGAGCGCGACGAAAAATGTCGCGTGAGAAATGTGCGCGGGTTGCCGCTTCAGGGCACACCGCAGGCTTGGGAAGGTCTATCAGATGAGATAACTGCAATTCCGCTCGTAAAGAGGAATTGAAGTCAGCGGGAATGCTACGGCAGAAGAAGGGAAGGAAGGTTTCAGGACAGAAGGCCCGGTGGATTGTGACAACACCGAAAACACCACCGCAACCCATTGAAGGCTATTCTGGGGAGCGGGGAGTGCCGCGGCGTGGGGAGCCGGAACTGATTCGGACTGGGCGACACAAAAACTCGTTTTGTTGCAATCGCAGCAACGGCATACTTCGGATTTGCCAGTTGCAACGGATGGAACTGCCGAAACAGCCTGCGTCCCAACCAGCAGGATGCTGGCGCAGATGGCATAAACTGTTTTCAGAAAATTCATTGGTCAGGATTTTTTGCCCTTTTTGTCGGCGGCTTCGACTTTCTTGAGGTATTTGGCCGGACTTTTCTTGAAATCTTTCAGGCAGGATTTGCAACAGAGTTTAATTTCCTGGCCTTCGTGCGTGAACACATAGGGGTCGCCCATGTCACCCAGCTTCTCATCCGAAACCACACAGGTTTTCAGCGGATACGGTTTGGATTTCTCGGCTTTCTTTTCCTCGGCGCGGGCCGAAAAAGCCAAGGCAACAACGACGGTGAGCAACGCCGCGACCAGAAGATTTTTCAGACTTCGCATACTTTTCATCACCAACTTAGAGCAAACTTCGGGCAAAATCACTCAAATTATTTTGACGATTTTTCTGACCAAACGCATCTCCAGGCCCGGGACCGCAATTCTCCAGCGCCAGAATTCCCGGCTGAACAAGTTTGTCGCAGAAACTGAAAGCGGTATAATCGCGTCCAGCAAATTATGACACGCCAGCAAATTTTGGATCTCTACTTTATGGAGGCGCGCGCCAAAGTGATCGATTTGGCTGCCTTCATAGACCGCGTTGAACGCGCGTCCGGCGATGAGGATTTTCGCATGAAAGCGTTTCGCGAAGCGTTGAAGGAACTGGAAAAAGGGAATTCAGATCGCGCGAAACGGGTCTTACTTTCGTTGAGTGATCCGACGAAAGAACCGATTGCCGCCGCGACAACGAAAGCCGCGGCAGGAGCTTGGCCAGGAAAAGTTGAGAGAAATTTGAGTTGAGAGTTGAAAGAAAAATGGGCAGCCAGGAGGTTGATTATGTTTAATTTTGAAAAACTGGAAGTTTGGAAAAAGGCGATAGAGTTTGCTGATTTTGTTTACTCAGTGGCTCGCACCTTTCCGGATGATGAACGCTTTGGTTTAACCAATCAAATGAGGCGGGCGGTCGTTTCAATTTCCTCGAACATCGCTGAAGGAACATCGCGGCACTCGAAACAGGATTACGCTCGATTCATAGAGATTGCCGCTGGCTCAGTCTTCGAAGTCGTGTCTCAATCTTTCATCGCACAACGGCAGAACTATTTGTCTGAAAAAGATCGTCAGCGCATTTACGCCGCTGCCGAGGAGCAAAGTAAAATGTTGAGCGGCTTGCGGCGTTCGCTTGGCTTTTCATGACGGACTCTCAACACCCAACTCAAACCCCTCTCAACTTCCCATGCGCTACATCGAACCCCACGGACACATGGTCAGCCGGACGACCGACGATTACATCGACATGGCGACGGCGGGTTGCGCCTGCGTCTGCGAGCCGGCGTTTTGGGCGGGCTTCGACCGCAGTTCGGCGGACGGCTTTTACGATTATTTCTGCCAGCTCACCGAGCACGAGCCGAAACGCGCCGCGAAGTTCGGTATTCCCCATTTCTGCTGGCTCTGCATCAACCCGAAGGAATCCGAGGATGTCAAACTTGCGGAGGAAGTCATCGGGCTCATTCCGAAATTCATCAATCGGCCCAACGTTTTAGGCATCGGCGAAATCGGGTTGAACAAGAATTCGCGGAACGAACTGAAGGTTCTGGAACTGCACATCGATGTGGCTGCGCAGCACGATCAACTCATCCTCGTCCATACGCCGCACCTCGAAGACAAGCTGAAGGGAACCCGGCTCATCATCGACGCGCTCAAGAGCGACAAACGAATTCGCCCGGAACGCGTCATCATTGACCACGTCGAGGAACACACGATTCAACTCGTGCTCGACGCCGGTTTTTGGGCCGGCATGACGCTTTATCCCGAATCCAAATGCACTCCGGCGCGCGCCATCGATATGCTGGAAGTTTACGGCAACGAAAACATCTGGATGAACAGCGCGTGTGATTGGGGCGTGAGCGTTCCGCTCGCCGTTCCGCACACCGCGCTGGAGATGAGAAAGCGGGGCCACACGCCCGAGCTTATCGACAAAGTGATTTATAAAAATCCAATGAAGTTTCTCAGCCAGACCGCCCGGTTCCAACTCGGACCCGGCAGCGGTGGTTTGAACGCCTAACGGAGAATGAGAAGGTCCACCGTTTCTCCGGGAAGAGCGGCGAATCCGTCCGGCAGACTGACCGAAAACGAAAGGCCCCGCTCCAAAGGATTGCCCAGCACGTTGACCATTCCTTTGCCGTTGCTCGGCTGAGCGGCCATGATCTCCACTCCAGACCCCACGGCCAGCACGTTTGCCATCGCCACATTGCGAGGAGCCCGTCGAGTGCGGACTTGAACGCGATCTCCAACTTCCGGCACGCGATACAGCGGTTGCCGGGCGAAGGCCACGATCCGGCTCGATTGAGGTGATGTGATGACGACGATGGGTGCTCCGGCCATGACCCTCTCTCCGGCCCTGTGTTCCAGGCTGCTCACAACTCCATCAATAGGCGCTTTCAGCGCAATCGGCCCCTCCGTGAGAAGCAATTGCGCTTCCTGCGCCGCCACCGCCTGCCGCAACGAATCGGCCGCAGCGGACGCGTCGGGGCCGGCCTCCGAGGATCTCAGCTCATTGAGCCGCGCATCGGTTTCCGTAACCAGCTTGGATCTTTCGACGACTTCTTCCCTGCGCGCGTCGCGCAGATTTCTCGCCAGTTCGTACTCGCTTTCGGGAACAATCTTCTCGGCGTGCAAGGTTGCCTGGCGGACCAGCTCACTTTCGGCAAATTGCAGATTCACCCGCGCGGTGGCCAACTCGACCCGTTGCCCCAGCCAAGCCAGGCGCAGTTGCTCGTAATTCAGCTTGTTGCGATCATCATCCAACGTCACCCGGCGCTGCAGGGTCTTGAGTTCGATTTCGATGCCGGCCAGGGACGCCTTGAGCAGTTCCGGGTCGGCCGGGAAAATCTTCCCAATGACCTGACCCTTCGCGACTTTATCAAACCGATTCACCGTCATCTCAACGAGATGGCCGGGCACCGTGCTGATCACGCTGGCGCGGATGGTTTCCACCTCGCCGATATACGTCGGGGCCGTCGCGTGATTCTTCCAAATAAAACCCGCTGCGACCAACGCGGCGCTAAAGATGATGACTGGAATCTGCTTGATCTTAAATTCGCGCCAACGATGGCCGCGCGGCACTGAAATGGGTGGCAATGGATCCATTATAATTCGGATTCGTCCTCCGCCTTGATGTTAATGACGCGGGATGCACCGTTGAGGGACCGCAGCTCCTCCATGAGTTCATCGGTTCGATTGGGGTCGCGCAGGAGAAGCCGGTAGGAAAGATCGACCCCATGCGCCTCGTCTCGTGAACGTTGGCTAGCGCAGTGGGCTTTCAAGCTGTAGCGGTTGAGCACCCGCACCAGCTCGCCAAGATCCGACATCGGGCGCGCCCAATGGAGGTTCAGCATGATGTCGTAACGATGGCGGCTGCCAAACGACGTGTACCATAAATAAATTAAGATCACTGACGTGAGCAACGTCCCAATGACGGCGCTGGCGTATTTCTGCGTCCCCGCCGCCATGCCAACCACGATCACGGTCAGGATATAGGCCGTATCCATCGTATCGCGCAAAACGTTTCGAAACCGGACGATGGCAAAAATGGCCATCAAACCGAAGGCGGTGACAAGATTGTTGGACAGAACCAGCATCACGAGTGCGACGATCATCGGAATAATGATCAGCGAATTTACAAACGACCGGGAATAGGACAGTCCCGAGTGGGTCCACATATAGACCCACGCCAGCAATTGCCCTCCTAAAAACGCCAGGAGCAGGCTCAACAACATCGTGTTGAGCTCCAGTGGGACGGTGCTGAATTCGCCGCTGGTAAGCCAATCGCTCACGACCGCTCCCCGGCAGGTGCTTCCGCCACTCGTCCATCGGGACACGCGTGGCACCGGAGCTGATTGAGCCTGTTCTTCATTCGATGTCTGCCAAATAGTGTAACACCCTCGGCGTATTTTGCGGCGGAATATTGCCGCAAATTGAAGACTCTTGCAAGCTGCTCGAACCATTCCGGGCACCGGTTGGTAAACTTGAGTTCCAATACGACCTCCGGATCAAACACCGGGACCGGCTCTTTCATGCCGGTTTTGAGGAGCGTCTCCGCTTGCACGTCAAACCGGACGTTGCGATCCATCGTCACGCGCAGGGAATTATCCGCACGACTGACCCAGGCTTCGCGCCGGTACCCGACGTGCGCCACTGGTTTGGCTTGGTGGGCCAAAAGCAATCTGAGAAAATTATGCAGGGCGAACGTGGCGTTGTTGCCCTTGGAGACGATCATCGAGGGCTCTGGCAATTGACCGCTCAGGACTGTCCACAACGCCTCTCGACGTATGGCGCATCGCTGCTTGGAAATGGTGTTGTTGGTGCGCCGTTTGATCTCCAGGAAAACCGGTGAATCGAGATCCTGGTCGTAAAACCGGGCTCTCATTTTTAGCCGGTTCTTGTCCCCATTCAAAGTGTGGCGATAAAAGGTCATCTCGTCTGAATCAAGGTAGAGGCTGTGAACCGGATAGCTGAAATCGGCCCGGGTGGCGCTGAATTCGTCCGCGTCCAAATAGGCCCTCACGAAATCGCGCGCCGACGAGGCGATCGAGTCGGGAACCAAGTATTTAATTTCAAAACGCTGCGTTTGCAGCCGATCCGCGTGCATAGATAGTGGATTGAGAGCCAGATTTGTACCAAAGATTACGGCCTGATGAAATTTAAATGTCAGTTTTATGGCGGGCAACGCCCCTTGCCGCATTCGGTTTTTTGTTGTTCAATCAACTTGTGAAACTGAACTACGGGCTGCACCTCGCTTATTGCACGAACATCCATCGTGGCGAGAATTGGCAGGAAACGTTTGCTTCACTCCAGGAACACACGCTGGCCGTCCGGGAACGCGTCTGCCCCTCCGGCCCCTATGCCATCGGACTGCGCCTGAGCGACCGGGCTTCCTACGAATTGAGCAATCCGACCACGCTGACGGCATTCCGCAAATGGCTCGACCAACATCATTGTTACGTTTTTACGATCAATGGATTTCCCTTTGGCCGTTTCCACGGCGGGCCGGTCAAAGAAAAAGTTTACTCGCCGGACTGGACTTCGATGGAGCGGGTCGCTTACACAAATCGTCTGTTCGATTTGCTGGCCCAACTGGTGCCGGTCGGAGTCGAAGGCAGCGTCAGCACGGTGCCCGGCTCCTTCAAGGAATTCATCACCACCCCCGACCAGGTCCGGACGATTCGCAACAATATTTTCCTGTGCGTCGAGCATATCGCCCGTCTCAGCGAACAGTCCGGGCGCAAGCTGCATCTTGGCCTCGAGCCGGAGCCCCTTTGCCTGCTCGAAACCACCCACGAGACAACCCATTTTTTTGATCGAATGCGGGCTGAACATCACCATGATCCGCGCCTTTACGAATATCTCGGGGTCAACTATGACGCCTGCCATTTGGCCGTGGAATTCGAAGACCCCCACGTGGCCATCGGCCAGTTGCGACAGCACCAGATCAAAATCAGCAAACTCCATCTGAGTTCCGCATTGAAGGTGACGCCGACGCCGGAAGTTCGCGAAGCACTCGAATCGTTTGCCGACGACGTTTATTTGCATCAGGTCGTTTCGCGCGACGAAAATAATCATCTAAGCCGCTACAAAGATTTGCCCGCGGCGTTAGCGCAGGAATCGGGCGAGGAATGGAGAATCCATTTCCATATCCCGTTGCACAGCCCGCCTTCTGAAATATTCTCCAACACAACCGATCATCTGCTGGGCCTTCTTACCCTCCTCGGCAAAAACCCCGGAATTTGCTCCCATCTGGAGATGGAAACCTACACCTGGGAGGTCATGCCGCCGGAGATGAAAAATCGAAGCGTCGTGGATCAACTCGTCGGCGAATATGACTGGTGCCTCAAACGCCTGGCGGAAAACGGCCTAGTGAACTCGGCCGCGACCGAGGCATGAACCAACGCAAGCCAAGTCGCCTCCCGGTTTACGCTGCCTGAGCCGATGCTCTCCTGACCCCAATGACCGCACGCCCGACGCAAGCCCTTTACCGCACGCTCCTGATTCTGGGACGCACATCGAATCTGCCCACCGTCTGGTCCAATTGCCTCGCTGGCTGGCTCCTCGGCGGCGGTGGCAGTGTCGGACGGTTTTTCTGGGTCTGCATCGGCGCGACGCTCCTTTACACGGGCGGCATGTTTTTGAATGACGCCTTTGACGTCGATTTTGATCGCCAGCACCGAAGGCAACGCCCAATTCCTTCGGGCGCGATTTCCGAACGGGAAGTCTGGTTCTACGGGTTTCTTCAACTCGGGCTCGGCGCGATCATCCTGGTTCAGATGGGATCCACCACAGCCACTCTGACGATCCTGCTCGTGGGCTGCATTCTGCTCTACGATGCGATCCACAAACTCGTGGCCGTTTCGCCGCTGCTGATGGCGGTGTGCCGGATCCTCCTTTATCTCGTCGCCGCGTCGGTTTCCACCCGGGGTGTCGCGGGCCTGGCTGTCTGGAGCGCCCTGGCCATGGGCGCCTATATCGTTGGGCTCAGCTACCTGGCCCGCAAAGAAACCAGCCGGGGACCGTTAAGCAACTGGCCCACTTATTTTCTGGCGGCTCCCCTTCTGCTCGCGTTCCTGGTCAATTACGGCTCCCCGCAACGAATGCCCCTGGTGATCCTTTCCCTGGTGGCCGGCTGGATCCTTTGGTGTTTGCGGCACGTGTTTTGGAAACCGCAACGCAACATCGGTTTCACCGTCTCCCTGTTGCTGGCCGGAATTCCGCTCGTCGATTGGCTCGCCGTGGGAGGAGGAACCTTCTGGACCGGGAGCCTGTTCGTCCTGTTATTTTTTGCGGCTCTGCTGTTTCAGCGTTTCATTCCCGCCACCTGAACCGGCCGCGCTGAATCCGTTTCCCGGCATTTCCGGGAAATAAATTTCGCCACACGATCCGGAAAAAATTGCGCCAACAGACGCGTCTCGCCAATCGCTTCCTTGCTCAACGCGGATGGTTCATCTACTTTTTTCACATGATTTTTCAGGCAACACGTTGCCTAATTTTAATTCTGTTGCTCGCGCTTTTCGGATGCGATCCGGGTCCGGAAACCAGTTTGGACGAACAAAAGGAGTCGCACTTTTTGAACGGGCGCAGCCGGGCGGCCAACCACGATTACCGGGGTGCCATCGAGGAATTTGAAAAAGCCCTCCAAGCGAACCCCCGCTCGGCCTCCGCCCATTTTGAACTCGGGTTGCTCAACGAGTCGGCAATGAAAAATTATGCCGCCGCGATTTATCATTACGAACAGCACCTCCGCCTGAGCCCAACCTCCGGATACGCCGATCACGCCAAGGACCGCATCCGCTCCTGTAAAATGGACCTGGTTAAAAACGAAATCCTCGCCCCGGTCAACCAGGGGATGCAACGGGATCTGGAAAAGCTCAGCGCCGAGAATCTCTTGCTCAAACGCCAGCTCGAAGCCCTGCAATTGCAACTCACCTCCCGCAATATCATCCCCGGCAACGGATCTCCCAATTCAACCCAACGGGAACCTGATGCGACAGTCTCCGCGCGCCCG
>Ga0163144_10026422_pt1 | contig 11286 bp, 9 predicted proteins | sample OliLak19BULKMAT1_FD_123175 | JGI IMG/M metagenome (GOLD analysis project Ga0163144, IMG submission 123175) | Freshwater microbial mat bacterial communities from Lake Vanda, McMurdo Dry Valleys, Antarctica - Oligotrophic Lake LV.19.BULKMAT1 | ecosystem: Environmental > Aquatic > Freshwater > Lake... | reverse complement strand
TTCCGCGGCGGCGCTGCTCCTCCTCGCGGCGACGTCACTCGCCGCGTCGTGTGGTCGCGCCTTGAGGCCTGAAAGGCCGCGCTGCGGAAGCCCTGGGCTGTCGCAGCGCGGCCCTTCGGGACTGGAATCTACAGGCGCGATCAAGTATCTCATCGAGGCGAGGAAGGCGTATCTCAGCGGGACGCGGCCCGATGTGGAGGGGGATCCGAAGGTTCATGCGAAGGTGGCGTTGTGATGATTGAGCGTCGCCATCGCCCACGGCGCTTGCTTCGTCCGCGCGTATTGAGGCCTGTAAGGCCGCGCCGTGATAGCCCAGGGCGAAGCCCTGGGTTGACGGACGACAAAACAACATAGCCCTGAAAGGGCGCGCTAGAGTGGAAGTTGAGTCAAGCGCGCCCTTTCAGGGCTTCATTTCCGTGCGGCGATCTTCTACCCAGGGCTTCGCCCTGGGCTATCACAGCACGTCCCTTCGGGACTGGAGACGCCAAGCGTGATGAGCACCTCATCGAGGCGGGGGAAGGCGTACCTCAGCGGGACGCGGCCTGACGTGGCGGGGGATCCGAAGATTCATGCGAAGGTGACGATGTGACGTATATGTAGCATGTTCATTTTTGATTCCCATTCTCCAACGCGACTCTTAGTTCCATCCAGTACTGATTCCAATTCGGCTCACGAAGGCGTATCGAACTCAAGCAAGTATTAAGCGTTAAGAAAAACAATGGCAGTGCATCATCTCCGAAGTTGATTTTCGCATACGCTTTCCACGGTTTCCCCGGCCCCGTAGCACGCCCCGCATCATCCACGCGAACGAGCATATAGCCCGGCTCCCGACACACCACGAAGTCCGGCAGGCTTTGCATGTCCAGCGGTTGAGCTGCAAGCGTTTGCATCGCTGTTTCAGCAGACACGCCCTTGTATCCAAAAACGACTCCTAGATATGGGTTTCTGACGCCTGCTCCGACTTTCAGCCCGGCTCCCAACTCAATCTTTACATGAGGCAATATCTGCGTTGAATCTGCAGAGTCGCGCTGCAACTTCTTAACTGACGCAATGTTGTCTATTGCTTTCTGAAGTTCGTCCGAGGTGAGATTCGATTTCACCTCTACACACGCATAAATTGATTCGCTTGGAAACACACCGAGATTGGTGCTCTGATCTAACAAAAGAGGCGCGCTGAACAACGCGTCATAGACGATTACATCAACTTGTTTGCTGTTATTCCCAGCTTTGTCAAAAACTTCTCCGGAAGCGATTCCGAAGCAAGGTGCTAAGAAGGGCCTAAGAAAATCGCTCAATATCCGCTCCCGATAACTTCCACGTTCCCCCATGTGTTCGAATAGGTTGCTGTCTTCCACATGAGATTGAACTCTGGACGCGGCATTCCGAAGAGCTTCAAGCAATTTCATCGGAGGATCTCGCTTCTAATCGCTGCATTTGCAGGACTAACAGAATACCCGTTGCGTTAAAAATACTGCTGTCATCGTGGAATGCTTGAAGTTCAATCTATCCTACGTATGTACGCATGAAAAACCCCCGGCCTGAATGGCCGGGGGCTAAATGGGCGTTTGGATTGGGAAACGTGGCGCGGCGCGTTGAGCGCTACAGCGCCTCGACCACGAGGTCGCCGACTTCGCTGGTGGTGTACCCCATCTTCCCCGCGTTCTGGCTCTTCATCTTCGTGGCCGTCACCTTCATGATCGCGTCCATCACGCGCTTCGCGGCCTTCGGGTGGCCTTGTTGGTCGAGCAGCATGCTCACGGCGTTGATGGCGGCGATCGGGTTGATCTTGCCGGTGCCGGTGTACTTCGGCGCGCTGCCGCCCATCGGCTCGAACATGCTGACGCCCCCCTTGTCGGGGTTGATGTTGCCGCCGGCGGCGACGCCCATGCCCCCTTGGATAATGCCGCTTAGATCGGTGATGATGTCGCCGAACATGTTCGTGGTGACGATCACGTCGTAGTACTCAGGATTCTTGACGATCCACATGCAGCAGGCGTCGACGTGGTTGTAGTCCTTTTCGATTTCAGGATACTCGGCGCCGACTTCCTGGAACGTGCGCCACCAGAGGTCGTGGCTGAGAATCACGTTGGTCTTGGCGACGAGCGTGAGCTTCTTCCCCTTGGGATTGTTACGCTTCTTGCAAAGCTCGAAGGCGTAGCGGATCGCGCGCTCGCAGCCCTTGCGGGTGTAAAGAGCGGTTTGGGTCGCGACTTCGCTGGGCGTTCCCTTGTGCATGAAGCCCTGGACGCCGCAGTATAGGTCCTCGGTGTTCTCGCGAACGACGACGAAGTCGATGTCTTCGGGGTTCTTCCCCTTGATCGGGCACTCGACGCCCGGAAACAACTTCACCGGGCGGAGGTTGATGTACTGGTCGAGGCCGAAGCGGAGATCGAGCAGCAGCTTGCGCTCCAGGATGCCGGGCTGCACGTCGGGGTGGCCGACGGCGCCGAGGAGGATGCAGTCGAACTTGCGAAGCTGGTCGAGCCCGTCGGCGGGGAGGGCCTCGCCGGTCTTCAGGTAGCGGTCGCCGCCCCAGTCGAGTTCGGTCAGCTTGAGATCCTTGTCGAAGCCTTCGAGCTTGGCGACTGCCTTGAGGACTTTGACGCCCTCGGCCGCTACTTCAGGTCCGGTGCCGTCGCCGCCGATGACTGCGATGTTCATTTCAGTTTCCGTTGTCTGTGAATTGTGCTTGCGAATTATTTATTTCTCGCAAAGGCGCTAAGGCGCAAAGGAGGAACGCAAAGAAAACAAAGAAGCATCGAGTAGAGACTCGATCATGTTCGAGCGAATTCTCGACTCTCTTCTTTGCGATGCTTTGCGCCTTCGCGTCTTTGCGAGAGACTTCATGGTCAGCCCCCAAAGCCCGGCGAATCTTTGATTTTAGCGGGTTCGCGGAGGGTGCGAAACGGGCTCAAACGGCGGGAAAAGTTGACGTAAGGCGTTGCCGCTTCTTAGAATGAGTGGCGTCGTCCGGGGAGATGCCGCGTGTGACGGGGCTCGCTAGCCTGGACGCTTCTTTTCGCTTGAGGGTTACCCTCGAAGGTGGTCGCGATGGGCGTTGGTCCTACTCTACTCGGCGGCATTGTCGGGGCGGCGGTCGGCGTGGGGCTGCACACGGTGCTGGAGACCGGCATGCTCGGCAAGCCGATCGAGGCGTCGTGGTTCGCGATCGTCATCGGGTTGCTCACCGGGCTCGGCGTGCGGCAGGCGAATCGGACTCACATGGAGCGGAGTTACCTGCGCGGGGCCCTTTCGGGACTGATCGCACTGGCGGCAATTTACGGCAGCACGGTGGTGATTGCTGAAGTGGCGAAGAGACGTGACAAGGCGATGGTGGCGAAGCCCGCGGCCGCGGCTGGCGAGACCGAGGAGGCGAGCGACGACGCGGCCGACGGAGACGATGCGGCCGTTGCCGAAGCGGAGACGCCGGCGGCCGATGCCGATCGCACGATGAATCCGGCGCTGGCCGGCGGCGTGGTGGGGAATCCGCGCGCGGGCGATTTGAACCCGTGGCAGTTCGTGTTCATGGCGCTCGGAGCGCTGGTGGCGTACGAGTTCGGCCGCGGCGTGGGAGCGCCGAAGCCGGTCGAGCCCGTTGATGCGACGCCGCCGGAGGGGATGGGTCGGGCGACTGATCCTAGCGAGTGAGGTAGCCGCGGCTCAACAAGCCGCCGGAGCAGGAGCGAAGAAATGCTGAATTCTGAAGGATGAATGCGGAAGGAAATGCTCCTCTCAGCATTCCGCATTCATCCTTCAGCATTGTTTTTGCTCGCCGCTCCGGCCGGTCGTTGACCGGCGGCTACTGGTTCTAGCTGTGCATCCGCGGGAGTACTTCCCCCTCGGCGATGATCGCGGCTTCGAGGGCGGCGAGCTCGTCGAGGCGTTGCATCACTTCTTTCTCCGGCGCGAAGTGCATCGCGAGCCGCGTGTAGGTGGCGTGGTGGCGGGCTTCGGCCTCGAACAGGCTGCGATAGAATGTCGCTAGTTCGACGTCTGCGACATGATTGGCCAAGGCCTGGAACCGTTCGCAACTGCGGGCTTCGATGATCCCCGCGACCAACAGGCGGTCGACGGCCCGTTGCGGTTCTTGCTTGCGGCAAAGGTCGTTGAGCTTGCGGCCATATTGACTCGGCTTCAGGCGGCGGAAGCGGACGCCGCGACGTTCGAGGAGGTCGATCACCAAATGAAAATGTTCGAGCTCTTCGTTGACGATCTCAGTCATTTCCCGACAGAGCTCGCGATCTTCGACGTAGTGGAAGATGAGGTTGAGCGCCGTCCCCGCCGCTTTCTTCTCGCAATGGGCGTGGTCGATGAGGACCTCGTTGAGGTTGGCATCGACTTGGCGGAGCCAGCGCGCGTCGGTGGCGGATTGGAGGTGAAGCATTTTCGAAAGCGGAAATTTGAGAGCGGAAAGCGGAAGAAAAAAAACGGTACTGCTCATTGCTAGCCGGGGCGTCTCGCCCCCGGCGTGCTGACTTCCAACCATCATCCCCGCTTACGCACCGCGCATCAATCGCCTGAGGAATCTTCCTCACCGCGAATAATGATCCGTTGGTAGCGCCGGGCGATGATGCGGAAGAGAATCCGCGGGGCCAGTCTTTTGATTCGCCAGAGCCAGCGAGCGCGACGGCCCGTGATGACGTACAGTCGGCCGCGAGCGGACGCGGCGAGCGACTCGCGGGCGACGCTGGCGGCGTCGATCCTGGCGGTGCGGGTGAGGTACTCGGCCTGCGCGCGATGGCGCCGCAGCGTGAAGGTGCCGCGCTCCAGCAGTTGCGTGCGAAAGAACCCCGGGGCGACGACGGTGACATGGACGCCGTGCGGTCGCAGTTCAGCATACATCGCTTCGCTGAGGGCGATGACGGCGGCTTTGGATGAGGCGTAGGCGCCCATCGCCGGGGCCGGGAGGAAGGCGGTCACGGAGGCGATGTTGATGATGGCGGGGGAGTTGCGAGTTGCGGGTTGCGAGTTGCGAGACGAATCATTCGCGGCAGTCGTCGCGGAGGCTTTGAGCCATGGCGTCATCACATGGCAACCAGTGAGGAGGCCGAGGTAGTTCACTTCGATCACGCGACGCCACGCGACGAGGTCGCCGTCGCCGACTTCGGCCGACATGCAGACGCCGGCGTTGTTGACCAGCAAGTCGAGTCGCGGCCAGTCTCGCTGCAGGCGCTCGCGGAGGGCGAGCCACGCGTCGGCGTCGATGACGTCGAGATGCACCGCCTCACCGGCAGCGCCGAGTCGTCGGGTTTCAGCGACCGTTTCCTCGGCTCCAGCCAGAGCAACGTCGGCGGCGATGAGATGCCAGCCGCCGGCTCGCGCGAGTTGCCGGCAGAACTCACGGCCGAGGCCGCTGCCGGCGCCGGTGACGATCGCGAGTCGAGGAGGGGAGGGGGGCATGCGGACGACAGCGAAGGGGGGAAAGCTCCACATGATAGCACGATTGGCGTCGCGGCGTCGGGGCGACGTCGGTACACTCCGCGGCCGATTCCGTAGGAGCCTGCTCCCGACATGTGGCGAGTCGTCCGAACGCTGATCGTCTGCGCGTGGGTAGCGCCGTGCCTGGCGGCCGATGCTGCGCCGAAGTCGAAAGCAGCCGCCGAGGCCGACAAACCCCTGGCGCGCGTGGCGAACCATTGGGAGATTGGACCCATCGCGGGGGCCGAGCAATTTCCGGTGGCGCTCGGCGGCTACTGCGCCGTGCAACTGCACGACCAACGACAGTGGGTCCCCGGACGCGGCGGCGAGGGGGCGCGCTTCGACGGGCTCGAATACCGCTTCGACAGCTCGCGTGATCGCCACATTTTCCTCTCGGCTCGCGAGACCTACGTCCCGATGTTGGGGGGCGACTGCCCCGTCACCTATGCGGAGACCGGCAAGCGAGTCGCCGGAAAACTGGAGCACGGCATCCTCCACCGCCGCCGGTTGATCTTCTTCGCCGGTCCCGACGAACAGCAACGATTTGCCGAGGCGCCCGACAAATACGAAAACGTCGATCTGGTGCTCGACGGCCGGTCGGTCGTCAGCATGATTGACAACCACAAGTGGGTCGCCGGAGTTCCGGGGACGGTCGTGATCCACCGCGGGCTGCGGTACTTTTTCGCCAATGACTATGAGCGTCGAATCTTTCTGAAGTCTCCCGGACGCTACGATGGCAGCGGCCAGAAAGTCGAGCGGCCGAATCTGCTGATGGAAAGCCAAACCGTCTCCGGGCGACTGACCGCCGAAGCGTTCCAGCAGAGCTCCGCGAAGCAGGGGAACGGCTTGGCCACTCCCCAGACGACCGCGAAGGACGCGCTGCTCGGAGCCTTGCCGGCGCTGGCGGGATACTGTCCCGTTTCGCTGCGGCAAGACGGAACGTGGGTCCGCGGACGACAGGAGTTTAGCGTCGCTTTTAAAGACATTCTCTTTCTGACAGCCGGCGAGCGCGAACGCAACTTGTTGAAGAACGACCCGGCTGACTACCTCCCGGCGTGCAGCGGCGAGTGCGCCGTCTCGCTGGTCGAGCGCGACGAGCATGTCCGCGGCAGCGTCTTCCACGCGGCGGAATTCGACGGGCGGCTGTTCTTGTTCGCCGACGCCGCGGCCAAGGCGCAGTTCAAAGCCAAACCGGAAAAGTACGCACTGATCGACGTCGCGGCCCGCGGATTCTGCGCGGTGACGCTCACGGACGAACAAAAGCAGACGCCGGGAGTGCAGCAATTCGCTACCTGGTACGACGGGAAGATCTATCGCTTTGCCGGGGCGGCGGAGAAGGCGAAGTTCTTAGCGAAGCCAGAGCGGTATGCAGAAAAGTAGGCTGGGGCAACGCCCCACCGGCGCGACGAAGAGTTAACCACCAAGACACAAAGGCACGAAGGAAGCACGAAGAGCCTTTCTGCATTGGAAGCCGTCTCCAGCAGGCGCGCCCATTTATTCAATTCTTGCTTTTCCTTCTTGGTGCTTTTCTTCGTGCCTTCGCGTCTTGGTGGTTAGTCTTCAAACGCCAGCCCAGTAACCCCCGCGGGCGTGGTCGAATTGGGCGGCGGCGCCGCGAACCGCGTCGTCGGTGCGGCCGTCGCGGTAGACTTCCTGGCCGCGGACCCAGGTGCGAACCGGCAGGCCGACGAGTTCGACGCCGTCCCAGGCGCTCCAGCCGCATTTGGTGAGTTGCTCGGCATTGCGGATCGTGTGGCGGCGATGAAGATCGACCAGCACGAGATCCGCGTCATAGCCCTCGACGATGCGGCCTTTGTCGACGATGTCCCAGACGCGGGCCGGGGCATCGCACATCCACTGGACGACTTGCTCCAGGCTGCAGCGGCCGCGGTACACTTCGTTCAGCATCAGCGCGAGGCTGTTCTCGACGATCGGCATGCCGGAGGGCGACTGCGGATACGGCTGCTGCTTTTCTTCCAGCGTGTGGGGGGCGTGGTCGGTGGCGATCACCTGGATGCGGCCGTCGCGGAGGGCGTCCCAAATGCGGCGATTGTCGTCGGCCGACTTGAGCGACGGGTTCATCTGCGCAAGCGTGCCGAGCCGCGCGTAATCGTCGACGTTCAGCAGCAAATGATGCGGGCACGCCTCCGCGGTGATCACCCTGCGAGCCGGGTCGTCCCCGACCCCGGCGTATTCCCCGACGCCAGCGAAGTAGTCGCCAAAAATGTCCGTCTCATCCCCCGTCGAGACATGCAACACATGAAACCGATGCCGATGCCGCACTGCGAGGTCAATCGCCCGCTTGGTGGCAATCGTCGCCGCCATCACGTCGCGGATTTTCGAATGGATGGCCACATCGGCGACGCCGCCCTGAACACCGGAGAGCAGCCGTTCGGCGTTCGCGCGAACAGTCGCTTCGTCTTCGCAGTGAGCGGTAATGGGCAGCGTCGTTTCGGCGAATATCCGTTCGAGCGCCGCTTGATCGTCCACCAGCAAGTCGCCAGTGCTGGAGCCCATGAAGATCTTGATGCCGGGGGTGTTCGTCGCCCGCTTTAGGTCGTCGAGATTGTGCGGCGTAGCTCCGATGTAGAAGCCGTAGTTGACGAGCGACTTTTCGGCGGCGAGGGCTAGCTTCGCGTTCAGCAGTTCCTGCGTCGTGGCGTTCGGAACCGTGTTCGGCATTTCGAGGAAGGTGGTGACGCCTCCCTTCGCACAGGCCCGCGACGCGGTGAAGAGTTCTTCCTTGTGCGTGAGGCCCGGCTCGCGGAAGTGAACCTGGTCGTCAATCACGCCGGGAAGCAGGTGAAGGCCGGTGGCGTCGACTGTTTCGTCGGCCGGCGTGTGGACCGCGGGATCGATCGCGGCAATGCGATGGCCCTCGATCAGCACATTGACGGCGGCGACCCCGCTGGGGAAGACAACCTGAGCGTTTTTGATCAGCGTCCGCACGGCGACTATTCCTTCCGATCCTTCCGATCGTCCTTGTCAGTTCGCTTGCCGCGGCCGATCCAACCGCGGCGGTAGAAGAACAAAAGTTGGACGACGGCAACAATCCCCATCAGGGCAAGTGCGAAAGGGTAGCCGTACTTCCAGCGCAGTTCGGGCATGTCCCAGCCCGACTCGGCGGCTTCAAAATTCATCCCGTAAACGCCGGCGATGAAGCTCAGGGGCATGAAGAGCGTCGAGATGATCGTCAACACCTTGATCGTCTCGTTCATCCGATTGCTGATCGACGTGGCGTAGTAGTCGCGCAAGTCGCTGCCGGCGTCACGGTAGTTTTCGAGCGTGTCCATGATCTGCACCGCGTGATCGTGGCAGTCGCGGAAGTGGATCAGCGTTTCCTGCGTGATCTGCTCGGGCGGGCTGCGGACCAAATCGTCAATCGCGTCGCGCAGCGGCCAGACGATGCGGCGGAGTTGCCGCACGTCGTGGCGGATGTCGCGCATCTGGGCGATGCATTCGGGACTGGAGTCGGCCTCGACGCGATCATCGAGATCGTCGAAGACTTCGCCGAGTTGCTCCAGCACGGGGAAGTACGAGTCGATCACCGCGTCGATCAAGACATAGAGCAAATAGTCGACGCCGGCGGAACGGGTGGTGCCGCCCGTGACTTGCAACCGCTTGCGGACAATGTCGAAGCAAGTCCCGGAGCGTTCGCGCCAACTGAGGATAAACCCCTTGCCGGCGAAGAGGCTCACTTGCTCCAGGCAAAGGTCGCCGTTGTAAGTGGGTATCTGCGTGACGGCAAAGAGATGGTGGGGAAAATCCTCAACCTTCGACCGCTGCGGCACGGTGGACATGTCTTCGAGAGACAAGTGGTGCAGCCCAAGGACCTGGCCGAGTTCCTCGATCAACGCGGCGTCGCCAAGGCCGACGGCGTCGATCCACAACACCGGGTACTTGCCGCGCAGCTCGCGGATCTGCGCCACGGTCGCGTTGCGTTTCTCGACAATCTGGTCGGGGCCATACGCCGTCACTTGAATCAGCGGCGGCAGCGCCTCGGGAGGAACGATGATCGTTCCCGGACGCGTATGGGGATGGATGGTGTGATCGAAGCGGTGGCGCTGCTGAGCGCGACGGCGGGCGCCATTCTTGCCTTTTCTCGACATATTCGGCGGGCGATGCCGCCCCCCCGTTAAGTGGAAGCCTTGGCGGCTTGGCGCTCGAGACGCCGTTGGAGTCGTCGCTGCCGATTCTCGATCCGCTGTTGCTGCCGCGTCCGATTCTCTCCCTCGTCGAGTTCCGGCGGAGCGTTGCTCGTCACGTCGAGTTCGCTGCGCAGTCGTTTTAATTCGTCCGTCAGCCGTTGCCTGTGGCCGGCGTAGTCAGGCTGACCGTAGACGCTCTGCATTTCGTCGGGGTCCGTCGCCAGATCGAATAACTCCCACTGATTGAGCTGGTGGTAGTGAATCAGCTTGTAGCGGCCGTCGGTGACGCCGTAATGCTCGGCGACGGAATGTTCGGCCGGCGGGCCTTCGTAGTATTGGTAGTAGAAGGTCTTCCGCCAATCGTCGGGTTGCTCGCCCTTGAGGAGCGTCACTAGGCTGCGACCTTGCATGTCGTCCGGCGCGGTGACGCCCGCCATTTCTAGAAACGTCTGAGCGAAGTCGACGTTCGAGACGATCCGCTCGTCGACGCTCCCCGCTTTCGCGACATGGGGCCAGCGAACGAGGAATGGTGTGCGGAGCGACTGCTCGTACATGAAGCGCTTGTCGAACCAGCCATGCTCGCCGAGGTAGAAGCCTTGGTCGCTGGCGTAGATGACGACCGTGTTCTCGGCGAGGCCCGACTTGTCGAGATAATCGAGCAGTTCGCCGACGCTATCGTCGACCGACTGAACCGTGTTGAGGTAATCCTTCATGTAGCGCTGATACTTCCAGCGGACGAGCGCTTCGCCTTCTAACTTGGCGGCGGCGAACTCCTTATTCTCCTTTTCGTACGCGGCGTTCCAAGCGGCTTGCTCTTCTTCGCTCATCCGCTTGTTCATCAACCGGCCGTAGTCGCTCTCGGGATCGTAGACCTTGAGGTCTTCCTGGAGCCGCATGTCGTCGGCGATGCGCATCGTCGCTTGTTTGGCGGCGTCGGCGCGGTTGCTGTAATCGTCGAAGAGTGTTTTGGGCTCGGGAATCTTCTCGCCGGCGCGATCGCCAACATGTTTGGAGCTGGGCGACCATTCGCGATGGGGCGACTTGTGCTGCACCATCAGCAGGAAGGGACGCTCTTGGTCTCGCTCTTGCAGCCAGTGGAGCGCCTTGCCGGTGATGACGTCGGCGACGTACCCCGGCTCCGTGACGCGGCCCTCGGCCGTATCGAACTGCGGTGAGTAGTACCGTCCTTGGCCCGGCAAGACTTCCCAGTGGTCGAACCCCTGCGGTTCGCTCATCAGGTGCCACTTGCCAATGATCGCCGTCTGGTAGCCAGCCTTCTGCAACAGCTTCGGAAAGGTCGTCTGCCGATTGTCGAAGACGTCGCGGTTCGTGCAGAAGCCGTTCTTGTGGCTGTACTTGCCGGTGAGGATGCAGGCCCGGCTCGGTCCGCAGATGGAATTGGTGACGTAGCAGCGATCGAAGCGGACCCCTTCGGTCGCGAGACGATCGATGTTCGGGGTCTTGTTCAAGCCCGAGCCATAAGCGCTCACCGCCTGGTAGGCATGGTCGTCGGAGAAGATGAAGAGAATGTTCGGCTGCTCGGCAGCGGCGGCGACCGGGCCGACGGCTAGCAGCGCGAGCAACGCCAGCCCGCGAAACGAGGAAAGAGGCATATGCATTAGACTTCGGGGAGGATTAGGCAGGCGCGTGAACCTTCATTCTAACGGAATGCCAGTTCCTCGGTAGCCGGCGGCGCAGAGCCTGATGACACTTGGACTTA
>Ga0163144_10026420_pt1 | contig 11287 bp, 14 predicted proteins | sample OliLak19BULKMAT1_FD_123175 | JGI IMG/M metagenome (GOLD analysis project Ga0163144, IMG submission 123175) | Freshwater microbial mat bacterial communities from Lake Vanda, McMurdo Dry Valleys, Antarctica - Oligotrophic Lake LV.19.BULKMAT1 | ecosystem: Environmental > Aquatic > Freshwater >... | reverse complement strand
TGCAGGCGATCAGCCAAAAAAAGTTCTTCTCTGGGTTTACCTTCAGCATTGAGCATGGGTGGGACAATATCCACGTAGGTTAAATAGGATTTCCTTTTGATAAATTTTTTAATGCGTTTGTTGGCGTCCACCACTTTATCGAAAAGATGCGCCCTGGATGGGCTGAGCTTGAGGGATATAAATACAATATTGCTCCTGGGAAGTATACCGTGGATGATTTTTTGAAGTGTCTTAAATCGTTCAAAAACCGTTTTTCCTGTTACCGTGGAATCCGCTGCCAGATCATTTTCTCCACAATAGATGACTACCTGCATGGGATGATAGCGGATGACTACTAGGTCAATATATTCTATCAAATCGGGCAGCGTGGATCCGCCAAATCCCCGGTTAAGAATAGTAAACCCCGGAAAGTCTTTATCCAGGGCCTTCCATAGTCGAATGGTTGAACTCCCTGTAAATACTATTTGTCCCTGCCATGGCTGGTCTATGCTGTCTTGTTTTTTAAATGCCTGGATCTCCGACCAAAACGGCAGATGCTGAGTAAATACTAATCCTTGAAAGGAGAAGAACAGGAAAAAGAAAAAAGACCATTTAATTTTCATGATCCAATAATTTATACAATTTATTTTAAAGTCAATACAATCAGGCCGGCAATGACCAAAACTCCTCCGAGGATTAATTTTGGACTGACCGGTTCATTTAAAAACAAGATAGCCAGTATCAAGGTAATTACGATACTCCCTTTATCGATAAGGGCAACCTGGGAGACATTTCCAATTTTAATGGCGTGGTAATAAAACAACCAGGATAATGCGGTGGTCAAACCTGAAACTCCCAATAAAAAGACATCTTTTTTTGTCAGTTTGTGGATATCATCCAAACGATTAATCAAGAGTACAACCGCACCTATAAATATTGTTACGAAGATCGTTCTCACAGCAAGGCCGGTCGTGCCACTGACATTCTTGAGACCTGCTTTAGCGATCACAGCAGTCAATCCTGCGAAGATCATAGATAAATAAGCAGCTACCTGCCAACTCAGTAGATTCATACTATTATTTTAATAGTGAATAAAGCTACTGCATTCCCGACTTGATGAAAATTATTTTTTACGAGACCATGCTTTTTTAGCTCCCTTTACGATATCAGCGACACCAAGACCATATTTGATCAATAATTCGTCCGGTTTTCCACTTTCACCGAAACTATCGCAAACAGCCACAAATTCCTGCACCGTTGGATGATGACGGGATAATAGTCCTGCAATCATATCACCCAATCCTCCATTGATTTGGTGTTCTTCAGCGGTAACTACGCAGTTGGTTTTACTTACACTTTTTATTACAGCTTCTTCATCCAACGGTTTAATGGTATGGATATTGAGTAAATCACAAGTAATACCTTCCTGGGCCAGGATCTTAATAGCTTCTACACAATTCCAAACCATATGTCCGGTAGCAATTAAACTGATATCACTGCCTTCATTCAATAGCTGTGCTTTACCAATTTCAAAAGGTAAAGACTCTGTAAAAACAGGCCATGCCGGCCGGCCGAATCTCAAATAAACCGGACCATGGTGATGCGCTATCGCCATAGTAGCCAGTTTGGTCTGATGTGCATCACAAGGGACGACCACCATCATGCCGGGTAACATACGCATCATACCAATATCTTCGAGAATTTGATGGGTAGCGCCGTCTTCCCCGAGTGTAAGTCCTGCGTGTGAAGCGCATATTTTTACATTTTTATGAGAATAAGCTATGGATTGACGGATTTGATCATATACCCGCCCGGTTGAAAAATTTGCAAAGGTTCCGGTATAGGGTATTAAACCGGAAATAGACATCCCTGCAGCAACACCCATCATATTAGCTTCCGCTATTCCCATTTGGAAAAATCGTTCGGGAAATTCTTTTTTGAATTCATCCATTTTAAGTGAACCCAGTAGATCGGCAGTCAATGCAACGATCTTTGGATTCATCTTAGCGGCTTCTGTCAACCCCACACCGAATCCATCCCGGGTGGCTTTTTTACCTTGTACGACCAGGTCATTTATACTTATCATCTGCTTATTCTAAATTTCTTAAAGGTCTATTAAAAATCACCTAGTGTTTCTTTCAATTGATTCAGTGCGGTATTACATTGTTCTTCATTAGGTGCTACTCCATGCCATTTATGACTATGCATCATAAAATCAACTCCATAACCCATAATCGTTTTCATCAGGATAACAATAGGTTTTCCCTGGTGTAATCTGGATTTTGCCAGTTCTAAAGTATCAATAACCAGTTCCAAATCATTTCCATTCTCAAGGATCAGCACCTCCCAGCCAAACGAATTCCATTTAGCCGGTAAATCACCGAGGTCCATTATTTTTTCAGTGGGTCCATCAATTTGCTGGCCATTCCAATCCACCGTTACGATCAGGTTATCTACTTTATGATGAGCCGCGCTCATGATCGCTTCCCAGTTTTGTCCTTCATCCAATTCACCATCCCCGGTCAATGCATACACCAAGGCTGAGTCATGTTCTAATTTTTTTGCCAAGGCTGCACCAACGGCAACCGATAAACCCTGGCCCAAAGATCCTGAAGCAACACGGATCCCCGGCAATCCTTCATGGGTGGCGGGATGGCCCTGGAGGCGACTATTCAGTTTTCTAAAAGTCTTGAGTTCTTCTGTTGGAAAAAAACCGGATCTGGATAACACACTATACCACACCGGAGAGATATGACCATTGGATAAGAAAAAAAGATCTTCTTCTTTTCCCTCCATGGAAAACGGCAATTTGTAATTTAGTTGTGATCCATACAAGGCTACAAAAAAATCAGTGCAACCTAAGGAACCACCGGGGTGCCCACTTTGGCATTGGTAAACCATACGTACTATATCTCTTCTCACCTGGTTTGCCATGGCCCGAAGAGCTTCGATATCTTTTTTCATAAAGCGCTGCAAAGAAAGAAAGATTTTACTGAACCTCAAAAGGATTAAGGATAAACACAAAAGGCAGGTATACAACCTGCCTTTTTGTTACATTTCTTGGTTTCTGAAGAACCGATTGCAATATTTATTTAACTGCAGCTGAAAGGTCTTTGCCTGCTTTGAATTTAGCAACTTTTCTTGCAGCAATTTTAAGCGCTTTACCGGTTTGTGGGTTGCGACCAATCCTGGCTGCACGCTTAGTTACTGAAAAAGTACCAAATCCAACTAATTGAACTCTATCCCCTTTTTTTAAGGCTTTACGGATAGCTTCCAGAGTAGAACTAAGAGCGGCTTCTGATTGTACTTTAGTAATAGAAGCGCCTTTTGCGATTGCATCGATTAAATCTGACTTGTTCATTTTATTTGATTTTGATTAAATAATTCCTGCAAATATATGATCGAAAATTATATATATCGCATTTTTTACTGAACTTTTTTAAAAAAAGTGCCCTATTTTCAAGACTTGGGAGGGATTGATGCCCTGAAATCATTGGGAGACAACGGTTTCCGGACTACCACCCTTCCCGAGGCCCGTCAGATTGGTCTTTTTCTGCCAGGATCCAATGCAGGGATATTAATAATAAAAAAATAGCCAGGCCAGGGAAAATAGATAACCACCAACCGGGAAGGTATTGCCGGCCTTCATTGAGTATACTTCCCCAGGTTACTCTTTCCAGTTTCAATCCCAAACCGATGAAGGATAAGGAGGCTTCAAGCAGGATAGCCGTACTCAGAGAAAACAGGCCGGTAATGAATAGTGCCGATTTTATATTGGGCCAGATATGGTGCGTCAATATTTTATACCATGGAATCCCAATGTTTTCAGAAGATAAAACATAGTTGAGCATGCTTTCCCGCAGGGTTTCTGACCGGGATACCTGGGCAAATAAAGGCCAGCGTATAATGGCTATCAATAGGATCATCAATCCCATAGACGGACGGGCTAAAAAAACTAAAAGGGCCATGAGCAAAAATAACCTCGGGAAAGATTCAAAATAATCAATGAAACGCATGACGATACCATCTACCGGAATTGAATATTTTTTCGATACGCTATTGGTTTTTCTGGAGATTAATCGGCCAAGGATATAGGTCAATAGGACTAATCCCAAAATCAGGGCCCATTTTACCGGTCCGATTACGATCACGGAAAGGACAAAAGATACATAGACGACGGCAAAAGACAATATCATCCATAAAATGATTTGAGGTATACTCAACTTTAACTTGTTGTTTTTCCAATATCCAATGGCCATTCCTATGAATATGCCCGGGAGGGCAGCCAGCAGGGTAGACAACAGTCCAATGACCCAGGCGTATCGGGTTCCATGGATCAGACCTGCCAGGATGTCTCTGCCCAGGGCATCTGTGCCCAACCAGTGTTTATTGGCGGAATTGGTCCATGCCATTTGCGGGCTGAGATATCCTGACGCCGAAGGATCAATCGAAGAGGCTGCATAAGGTATCAGGGGCATAAATCGGTGGGTACAGGAAACATATTCAAAAGCATGCGTGGGATCGAGCAAATTCAGGTTTTCGCCATACTGCCGGAAAGCAGGCCATCGCCAGGTCCCGCTGCAATGACACAGCAGGGGTTTGTCATTTGCCAGTACATCGGCCAATACTGCTATGATTATACTGGAAAGAACTATAAGAAAAGAAACCTGAAATGTTTTGGATTTCAATTTAAACCAATGCCAGTATTTTGGTATGCCTTTCATTGTTTTGGCCAGCTTACCCTTGGATCAATTAAGGAGTACAAAATATCAGAAATCAATTTCCCCAGGATGGTAAAAATACCAGTCAACAACAGGATATTAAATACAATGACCCAGTCCTGCATCACAATAGATTGTAACATTAACCTTCCCATGCCCGGCAGATTGAATAGTACCTCAATGACAACGGAACCTCCTATCAAAGCCGGTATTTCCAGGCCCAGCAAGGCGATCAGGGGCATCAAAGCATTGCGGCGTAAATGTTTCCGGGTTATGAAACCAGGCTTGTCCCCCTTGCTCCAGGCAAGGAAAGCATAGGGTTTTGTTTTTTCATCCAATAACTTATTGGCGTAGATCCTGGTCAGATAAGCCATAGATGGAAGCACTATGCTGATCACCGGTAAGATCAGTTGTGTACCATAACGAAACCATTGTGTAACCATGGAAGCTGATGGGTCTGAATCAAAAAAACCAGGTGAAGGAAATAAATGCAGGTTGGGGTGTATGGTATCACTGGCAAAAAACTGAATCAATAACATGGCCAGGAAAAACCTGGGAATGGAATAAATAAAAAATAAAATAGTTTCGACCCACTTACCTCCTGACCGGAGATGATGGAGAAATAACCATTCACCCAATACGATGGCCAATCCAAATACCAGTATTAACGAGATCAAATTAATGGACAAAGTCCAGGTAATAGCTTCTTTAATTTTAATCCAGGAAGGACGGTAATCCACCCTGGAATTACCCCAATCTCCCCGGATAATTCTTTTTAACCATTGGTGATACCGGTTTGAAGCGCCATGCCAATGAAAGGATGGAATAAACATGGAAACATAGTTAACCGACCTTTCCATGGATTGAATATTTTTTTCCAGGATCCTGAAATCCGAAGATCCCCGGAGTGAATCCGGCAAATTTTCCAAATCACTTCGAAGCGCATCGGGTGTATCACTCCGTGAGATATGGTCTATTGAGGTGATACCTTTTAATTTCAGCTGATCCAAAAAGCTTTTTTCACTGTTCAAATAGACCGCCAACTCCGCCCAGCCAATTCCCCGATGGATAAAATTTTTAATTCTTTGTTTTTGTATTTTATTAAATGGGGTGGATAAGGTGTCCGGATAAGCCAAAGGACGGATGGAAAAATAAAACAACGGCAATTTATAATCTTCGAAATTTGAAATGTGCCGGACCTCATTATCCCTTCCGCCTGCCCCCCTGCTTTGATTTTCCTGACTGATGTTGGCCTCCTCCGATTGCAGGATATCTTTTAATACGAAAGCCGTAAAAGAAACCGCCAGCAATAGCGGAATGGCAATCGCCAATCTGGAAAATATCAATCGTTTCATGGATCCATGCAGGTGCACTCCCTGGCTCAAACAAAGCTAATCTTTGTCCAGGTATTCCGGGGAAGTTGAATATTTCTGGTTTGTTATTAAAATACCGGGCAGGTTGTGTATACCACAGAATTTATTCCTGCGCATTGACGCTTCCGTAGAATATCCAACTGCAAATAAGTATGCCCAGGATAAGTACCGCCAGGTGGATTTTTTCATTTTAGTTTTGGATTATTGTGGTGTCTTGGACCGTCTCTTAGCCCTTTTGCCTCCATATTACTGACAATGGCTTGCTCCAGGTCGACTCCGCATTGATTGGCCAGACAAGTCAGGACAAAAAGCACATCGGCCATTTCTGATGCCAACGATTCCCTGGCATGCTGGCTTTCAGCTTCTGATTTAAAGGACTGCTCTCCATATATCCTGGCCATTAGTCGGGCTACTTCGCCACATTCTTCGGTCAGCAGGGCCATATTGGTCAATTCACTAAAATAGCGCACCCCATGGAGTTTAATCCATTGTTCGACGTCCAATTGAAGTTTGGATAAGGTCATTTCTTTTTGTTCCATATAGTCAGTTTATACGTCCATAAAATTATAAAATCCTGACCAGCGGGCTTAAAATTCAATATTTTCACAGGATCAAAACATTCATCAAATGAATTGGATTTTAATCCTCAGTGTCGCTTTAGGGGCGGCCCTCGGTGGGGTATTGCGGTATTTGTTTTCTATCTGGCTAAAGCCGGAAGTATCTAAATTTCCCTGGGCTACGCTCATTGTAAATCTACTTGGCAGTTTTATGTTGGGGCTTATCATTTCTTATTTTTCAAAAAATGAAGGCTCCACCACAGTTAAATTGATGCTGACCACCGGGTTTTGCGGGGGTTTTACTACGTTTTCCGCATTTTCCATGGAGTTGGTGTTAATGGTCCAAAAAAGTGAGTACCTGACAGCGGGGGTATACATTGTGGCCAGTATAATCGGTGGGCTGGGACTTGCGTGGCTGGGGTACCGGATGTTGATTTGATGAAAAATAGCTAAGAAACATAAGGCGTCTTCCTGATCCGTTGGCTACTAAAATGGTTGAAGAGAATTGGAGGATTTGCTTTAGGTAGTAGCTCATGTTGTTCATGGCATTTCAGTTGGTAGGGCTGATATATCCTCTCCTGCCCAGGTTAAGGACATTACCCGCCTTCGTTTCACTTCGGACCGGCAAGCCAGCCTTCGTTTCACTATATTTTTATTGCCTATTTTTTCCTTTTGACTACTTTTGTATGGCTTGATGGTATGCTGACTAAAAATAAATTTCAGACTCTTTGGAACAGAATATCCAAACTGTTAAATAATTAAAGTAATGCTTACAATACATCCACAATATATAAAAGACGCCAACGGTAACAATTCAATGTTATTCTTCCGGTTCAAGAGTTTGATAATCTTATGGAAGAACTGGAAGAGTTGGAAGATATTCGCCTATATGACGAAGCCAAAAAAAATGATACTGGTGAACGTATCCCCATGACAGAAGCCTTTAGAATGCTTGAAGAAACGCGTAAAAGCAAATCTTAATGCTCTTCTTATACCGTAATAGGTAAATATGAACGGGATGAAATGATCCCATCCATTGATGTGTCACGAACCTAGCTAAACCTTAGGGAGCTCCATTGGATATCTCCTGGGAGAAACCGATGATATGAATCTATTGAAGGATCGAGATATGCTTAAGAGATTAAAAGATATCTCAGTGCTTCCTGACACCGATAAATCGAATATCCTTTATACCATTGACAATCTTCTCGCAGCTGCTAAAACGAGGCTGGCTTATAAATGAAAACACAAGAGGAGCATGTTTCAAAAATGATTGCTGAGTTTTCTAATGCCTTTATAATAAAGGAAAAAAGAGAAAGATTTAACAGTACATTTTTTAATCAAAAAAAAAGAAAAAAGTTCTTAGCCGTCTTTAATATTCATAATATAATTTTACCAGAAACCTTAATAAAAATCCTTCCATCTAATCAAACATATGAATATATCTTAAATCGGTTAAAAAGTCTTTCAAACTCTAAAAACTGCTATGTCATTTCAGATGATTCAATATTGGACGATAAAATTGCCGAAATAGAAGAAACCTTCGAAAAAATATACTATGGGAATGCAAATAGTTTGATAATCTTAGATCCTTCTAAATCTGCTTATATTCAATTGGAAGAAAAAAATTATAAATATTTTCTAATCAGTAAGCATTAAAATTCCCAAAAATAATAGGCTTTGTTGAAGTTAATTTAGACGCCCTGACATGTAATTTATTTTTAAGCTTAAACTGCCTTTTTCTGAGATCAAAAATTTCGATTCGTTCAATAACTTTTACTTTTAAATTTAAGCATTCCATCTGTTCCTTAACAAGCTCTCTTACATCTTTAATTGACCTTGCAAGGCAAATTGCCGTAACCCAGGCTGCTTTATTAAACCCTAAAGGCGAATTGCAATCTACAGAAACTACCTGTATTAACGCATTCCATTTTCTAATTTTAGTATTCATGATGTGTGCTATATATAGTAGGCTTTTTATTGCCAGATTTATCGGTTGCGTGATAATGTCGATTTCCTTGAGTAGGGTTCGTATGTTTAACAGGCGCACCATTACCTTCATTTCTTGCTGCATCTTTTGCCCTTTTTTGAGAAGAATACTGAACCACATTTACCTGTGGTTTTCCACTGGGGCCAAGCTTGTTTCCAAATTTGTCCGTAGCGTGACCAGCGGCTGTTCTTCCTTCAATTTTTATGCTATTGGACACAATATTCTCTGCTGCATTCTCGGCTACCTCCATTCCTTCCTTTTTTATTACAGCACCAATTACAAAAACGCTTGGCTTCAATCCCCCCTTTTCTACCGCAGTAATAGGATCATCTACAGATTGAAGGGAACCACTTGCAGGCCTATCAGCAAATACACCAGGAGCTAATCTCGAACCTCCAGAATTATTATCGAGTACTTCTGTATACCCACTTGCCCCATTTTGTGGAATTGACACTCCATTGGAATGATGTATGATATCTTGTTGATCTCCTCCTTTAGTACTTATTTGAGTAGTCGTCCTAGTTCCATTTGCATTATGAACCATTTGATATTCATTGTCTGGGGCCATTCCATCAGGATCAGTAAACATTATCGGATTATTAAATCCATAATTGTAAGGACTCCAACTTGACATCTTTTCTGCAAGAGGATCTACCCTCAGGAACCTCGCGATGCCCGGATTATATATCCTAAATCCATAATCATAATTCGTAATACTTCCAAACTCACCGTTCTGATCTTTCTCCTTGCCATTAAACCCATAACGGTAGCCATCGAAGGCAGTCAGGCTTCTTCCAGTTCCGGGCATCTCCCAACCAAAAGGGTAGTAGTCTTGTGCGGAATGGACGATGGCTGTATAAAACTCTGCGGCCATCAACCATACCAGATATTTCCTGACCTGCTTTCAGGTCACTGATATTTACCAGTACATTGCCGAGGTGGTTGCTTAGTTCGTAGAGTTTTGCACCCTTGATGCCGAGGTGGGTACTATACAAAGCGGACTGCGCTACAGGCTCGGGAAAAACTATTCTGTCAGAGAACTTTTGCTGTCCCAGTCGAGAGCTTCTGTGTGGTGGACCTTCGAGTACTCGGAGCCTCTGGCGCGGTGGTGGTCAACGGCCGTAGTCGCGACGAACACCTATATAGGTAAGTACGAACGGGACGAGGTCAAGCCTTCTATTGATGTAGTAAAGAACTTGGCGGACACCTTAGATACTACGGTCGCCTTCCTGCTCGGTGAGACCGAAGACATGGAACTGCTCAAAGACCCTGATATGCTTAAACGCCTTAACGACATTAATAATCTCCCCTCAAAAGATAAGGAAGGGATTTTGTTTGCTCTCGATGGATTGCTTCGTGATGCTAAAACGAGATTGGCTTATCTATAAAAAAGCCCCTGCACTTGGCAGAGGCTTTGGCTTTATATCAAACTATCTTTTAAATCTTTTATCCTGCAATAGAGGTCATAAATTTTATTATCCTCTCTTTTTTCAAGGACATCGTATGTTGAAATACGAAAATGTTCCCAAATAGATTTTAATCCTTTAACTTGGAATAAATTCCCATTCGCTATAATCTCTAATTGTGAACTAAGTTTGGATTCACGATATTTTACATCTACCTGAGACGCATTAAAAGTGTCATTGCCAATAGTTATTGTCAATTGATGATTATCCACTAAGACTGAATTAACTGATACTTTTCCCATTTTACTTAAATTTATCAAACTCAGCACTGGTTTTCCATAGATTGTCATATGCACCCTTCCAATCTACTTTCCCATCTTTTGTAAAGTTTTTAATAACATCATCTGTAGAAGGTCCAAGTTTATCGCCGTATTTGAAAAAGTTTCTAATTTCAGCAATGCCTTTATTTAAGCCATCATCTGCCAATCGTACCAATCCTTTTAAATTATTCCTTGCTGGTACCATCTGTCTAACAACCTCTTCATAAGAATACCCATTTGACAACATTTCGTCTGATGTTTGTCGTAAAGCATTTAAACCTTCGTGATAGTTTGCTCTTGTTGCACCTCCCAATTTCAACATTCGATCAGCCTTTGAATATGCACCAGCTCCTCCCGCTATAAGACTAATTGACACATCAGCAATCATTGCTTGGTTTTCAGACAGACCAATTGACATTAATCCTTGTTGAGTTAATGACATCTCAGATTTCCCAGACCACATTTGACGTAATCCAGTCGACATAACGTCAGAGCTATGAACAACTAAGCCCCATCCAGCAACTTTTGTAGCCATGGTTGGCTCTGGTGAACCTAATAGTGCGACTCCACCAGCTCCTTCAACCACTCCTCCTAAAAATTGAACACCACCCCAAAATCTTCTCCAACATGATGGGCAATCTGTTGGCATTTTACCATCTGGATCAATATATCGTATCGGATTATTAAACGTGTAGGAGTAAGGACTCCAACCTAACATCTTCTCTGCCAATGGATCTATCTGCCCCCATCGTCCTATCCCCGGATCATACCACCTTGCTCCATAATCATACATATTCAATCCATGATCTGTATTCAACTCCTTTCCCCGCCTGCGTTTCACTTCGGACGGGCAGGCATTATACTGATACAAATTATCATTATTCGCATGATTCATCAATACCCCATCGATTCCATACCCAAATGGATCATACAAGTTTTCT
>Ga0163144_10026419_pt1 | contig 11287 bp, 11 predicted proteins | sample OliLak19BULKMAT1_FD_123175 | JGI IMG/M metagenome (GOLD analysis project Ga0163144, IMG submission 123175) | Freshwater microbial mat bacterial communities from Lake Vanda, McMurdo Dry Valleys, Antarctica - Oligotrophic Lake LV.19.BULKMAT1 | ecosystem: Environmental > Aquatic > Freshwater >... | reverse complement strand
TGGCCTCGACGAGGTGCCTGGACGCGCGGTCCATGCGCCCCCGCTTCAGCGCCGCGAGCTTGATGCGCGCGGTACCTACCTTCTTGCGAGGGGACGCCCTCTTGGGCTGCGTCTCGTGTTGCCCTGCCTTCACGGTCCTACCGTCGCGGCGGCTCCGGGGACGATGGGAGCGCCGATGTCCTCGACGATGAGGGCGATGTGCTCGTGGGAGAATCCGGCCATGCGTAGCGCATCCACCACGAACGAGTTGTTCCGCGGGCGCGGCAGCACCGTCGTTGACTCGGTCAGTTTGTGTACGCACACGGCTTTGACTTTTGCCAGCAAGTCGACGTACTCGGCGTCGTTGCGGAGAGCGATCCCGTAGGGGCTGTCGTCAATCATTCGCAGCAGCGCTTCCGCCACCAGGTTGGGCTTCGGCGTCGAGCTCTCGGCTGCTGCCTTGATGATCACCGCTCCCATTGCGAGGAGCGAGAGCGCCAGAGCCGCGGCCTGTAGCTGCGGCACCGGGGTCCCCAGCAACCACTGCGAGCACGCATAGACCATGGCCACATTGGCTCCGAAGCTAACGGTCGCGATGGCCAGCCCCGGATAGTCACGGTTATACCCGGCGTCGGTGGCCTGGATCACCGAAACGATGACGCCGATGAAGGCGCACACGCGGCCGACTCTCATTCCGACCAGCCCGAGCTTCGCGATCTGGCCGTCGATGTCCTGGACCGCACCCGCGAGCTTGAGCCACGGCATCTTCACGGCCGCCCAGCGGAGCGCCGTCTTTCCTACGTCTGTTGTCAAGGCGACGTCCATGATGCCCACTCCCATCGAGCTGGCTTGCCCCTCCAGCCCGAGTAAGTCAGCGAAGATGATGATGGCGCCCTTCTTGTCCTTGACGTCTTGATGCATGTTCCTGATCCCGATGAATATCGAGACCACCTGAAAGAACAGCATCCCGCCCTTCCAGGACGGGGTCGCCTGCCGCCGTCCCGTGAGCTCGTCCAGGAAGTCCCTCTTGATCTTGAGCAGCTTTTCCTGGCTACGCGCCATGACGGCTTCACGCAGGCCGATACGAACGGCGCTGGTCGGCGGAAGCCCCTTCTCCATCTCGGTGACAATCTCTGTCAGGAGCGCGCTCGCCTCCGCGTCTGCCAGCATCGCGCCCTTGCTCAGGGCCGTTTGCAGCTTGAACCACGTATTGAGCTGAACCGCCGCAATGTAGAGGCTGGGCGGCCCGGCGAGATTGCCCACCGCCGTCGTGACGGTGGACGCCACGAAGCCGCCCAGCGCCCACTTCTGCGCGCCCACGAACCCGAACGTCGCGTCCAGAAAGCTCCTGTCGCGAACGTCGGACGCCTTCAAGATCGGCTTCTCGGGGGCAAATTGGATGGCTTCGGCGATCTTCTTGGCAAACTCCGCGCTGGTCCGGGCCTCGTGGAGGATGGCCAGAGCGTCGGCGACGGAGGCCGCGATCTTCGCTCTCACGGCCTCGAACGCCGGAGACCCGTGCAGCTTCCTCTCAATCACCTTGCGGGCGAGCTCGCCGCACCTCGCGGCGGCCGCGCCTTCGCCGACCAGCAATTCACACAGCCTGTCCGTGAGCTTCTGAATCTCCGCCGCCATGTCGTCGACGTAGCCGAGCTCGCTGCGGATGACCTCCGACAGGCGCGTCTCCGCCTGGAGATAGCTCAACGACGAGGCCTTCCGGCTGGCCAGCGCGAGCTGCTCGCGAAGCTTGAACTTCGGTATCTCTCGGTGGACCCTCGCTTCGAGCTTGCGGGCGGTCGCCGCCACCCGGGTGACGTGCAGCGCCTCCTGACTGCTACCCGCGCACTGCTCCAGCAGGACACGAAGAGCGGTGTAGCCGTGCGCAAATCGCGTTCGGTCCTCGAGGTCCTTCTTCGACTTCTCGAACAGATCGGCGATGCGGTTGGTGAGGCTCCGGATCTCGGCGACATCCATGTCGAGCAGCGCCAGCACCGGATCCGGGGCCACCACCTTGATCGACTCCGACCCCGGCTTGGCCGAGATGACGCTGGTCTCCGGGAGCCGCACCGGGACGAACCGCACTCGCCGCACCAGACCGGCCGGCTCGCCCTTCTCCTTGGACATGGCTTTGGCCCTGAGCGACCACATGATGTCGGGCGTCTTGTCCGGATTCACCAGGTTCCAGTCGAACCCACCGCCGGTGATCACGGCGTATCGGTATTCGGTGTTCTCCCAGTAGTCGAAGATGAGCATGGCTGTCTTGTTGCGGTCGGCCGCGCTCATCCTGGCCCGATTGTAGTAGCCCTCCACGTACTTTGGGTTCCTGGTCGCCCACAGCTTGTCGCACAGCTCTGCCAGTGTCTCCGCGTCCTCCACGCCCGGCGGCACCGCCTCCCAGCCAAAGCCGTGGCCAAGCTCGAACCGCTTCACCGCCGGATACTTCTCGGCCAGCTTGATGGGGAGTGCCGGAATCACCGTGCCGCCCGTCAGGGTGGCCGAGCCTGGAACGAGGGACCAGTGGAGCACATAGGGGGTCACGGCCCCGCCGTTCTGGGCGTGGATTCCGTCCATGCCTGTCCACTTGTACTTCACCGTCGAGGGAATGGCCGTCATCGTCGACTCGCGTTTGAGTGGGTCCGGGAAGCTCAAATACCGTGTTCGGCGGCGAGAGCGTTGCGCGTCTCATCGTCGAGGGCGCCTGTCTCGGGCAGTCCGCTCGCGACCTGGAAGGAGCGCACCGCTTCGCCCAGGTCCTGGCCGTCCCCGGTACGGGTGTCCTGCGAGAGGAAGCCGAGGTGCGTCAGCCGCTGGCGTGCTCCGCTCTCTTCGCTGGCGGGGTCGAGATCGCCCACGCGGACGACACGGCGCAGGTTCCGCTCGGTGAATTCAATGGTGACCTCGCGCGTCGTCAGCGGGAGACGGAGCGTGAGCTTGCCGTCGCCGCCGGTCTTCGGCTCGCTCGCGGCGGCGAAGCCGCCCGTCACCGCGAACGGCTCGCCGGCCAGGGGCGTTCCGTCCGCGTTGGTGAACACCAGATGGATCTCGGTCATCGGCACCGTTGCACGGTATCGGTTCGTCGTGCCCGGCGCGAACGGAAGCCCCTCCCCGCGGGTGACGGGCAGGTGGACCACGTCCCCGGGCGCCAGCATATCCATGCTCTTGCGACTGACCTTGATCTCCGCGTTCTTTTCGTGGCCCCAGACCTCCGCGGCGTCGAAGCCATGGCGGAACGCCAGCTTGGTCAGATAATCGCCCTGCTTCACCACATGGGGCCGGTAGTCATTGGACATCGGAGTCTCCAGCCTTTCCTCGGGCCTCGGTCACGTTGCGCCGGGGCCCTTCCACGGACAGATCCAGAGCTTCGCGTAGGCCGCCTGATAGGCCTTGTTCCATGCCACCTCGGCGGCAGGGTCCGCGGCGCGCAGCTCATTGAAGCGGCGGTCGAGGGCGGTCTTCGAGGCGGCGTCGAGCCCACATCGGGCCAGCGTCTCGGCCAACCTGGCTGCGCGGAGGCCGATCTCCGCGCAGAGCGTGGCGTGGTCCACGAGCGACCAGCTTGGCGGCGGGGCCGCGCGCGCGGGCCCGGCGGCGCTCGCAGCTCTCGTCGGAGCGGCACCGTCGGGAGGAGCCTGTTCTTGAAACGGAGTCGCCGCCGCAGCCGCCGCGCTGACGGGCCCGTCCGATAACACGGTCTCCCCGCTCTGCGCCGCCGGGCGAGCAGCCATGGGCACCGCCGGCCCGCCGCCCGGTGCCGCAGGACGCGGCGGCGCCGCCGGTGCCGCCAGTGCCGCCGGGCTCGGCCCGAATGGCAGTGCCGGTCCCTTTGGTAGCTCGAACACCGCCAGGGTGCCCATTGCTTGGGGCGCCGCCTCTTTTTCACTGCTTGCCCCCCCTCCCGCAATGCCGGCCCCCCCTCCCGCAATGCCGGCCCCGCCTTGCGCAATGCCCGCCGATCCTTGCGCGCGCGCTTTCGCCCCGCTCTCGAACGGTAATGACCGCCCCTTCGGGATTTCCACGGCGAGCACCGTCTCGCCGCTCGGTGCCGCCGGCACCTTGCCCACCCCGGCCTCCGCAATGACGGGTTTCAATGCCTCCGGAGCATTCCCCTGGCCCCCACCGTCACCCCCGGCCGCGAACGGCAATCCGTCACCGCCGCGCAGATAGAAGACCGGCGCCGTTGCATCGGGCGCGACCGCCCGCGCATAGGACGGCAGCACCGCGGCCGGGCCCGGCGTCGCCCGCCCCGCTGCCGCACCCGCGGGCCCCGGGCGCAGATACGATGGCGTGACCGGCACCACCGCGACATCCGCGACGTCAATCACCACAGCCGCCGCGATCGCCGAGCTCAACGCGTCTCGCGCCCCCGCGCCTTCCACAGCTTTCGGCTGCGGCTTTGGCGACCACGGAAACGGCCTCAGCTCTACTGGCTCCACCGTGACCCGCGCCGGCATCCGTGCATCGCCCGCCAGCTTCGCGGCGCGTTTTGCGAGCTTACCGTCTCGCGCCAGCGCCGCCTCCCACGCGCGCCCGAGCCGCCCCACGTCCGCGAGCGTCAGCCCCGCGCTCGCGAGCAGACCATACGGCGCCGCCGCCGCCGCCCACGCCTTCAAGAACCCGAGCCACGCCCCGAGGTCGTCCCCCAGCGGCGACACCTTTCGCCACAGCCAATCTTCCGCCTCGGCGCGCTTCGCCTGATAGCGCGCGAACAACGTGCCCTCACCCCGCGCGTCCTCCACCAGGCGCTGCTTCCATTCGACATCCGCCGCGCGAAACGTGTCCTCGTCCACCTGCTCTTGCGCCAGCACCTGCGCGCGCGCAAACCCTTCGGCCAGCGCCACCGCAATGCCCGCGTGCTGCTCCATCGTGAGGCTCGCCGCCGCCTCGTTTGCGCTCGTCGTCGCAGCGTCCACCACGCTCACCCCACGATCACAGTACCGCCGGCGATCACCGATCCGAGCGGAGCGTCCTGCGGATCGTTGCAGGTCATCGCCGGGTCGCCCATACGCGCAGCCGCCCTGTTGTCGAAGAACACCGTGGCGCTGCCCTCGTGGACCGTGGCCTTGTCCGAAGGCGGCGTCTGAAAAGGTCCGGCGGGCGCCGTGTGCGCAGGCTCGTTCTGGGCGGTGCTGCCCTTCACCGCGGCGGCCTTGTTGTCGACGAACACCTTCTCCGCGAGCTCACCCGAGAGCTTGCCCCCGAACGGCAGCGGCATCGGTGTGGGCACCGCACCGTTCGCCGACGGCACCATCACCACGTGCGTGTCGATGGCGACGATCTGATCCCCTTCCTTGGCTGCGGGCGCGCCCATTCTTTCGCAAACATACCCGTCTCGCCGCGCAAAAGGAAGTCCTGCGGCGAAGGGTCACGGCGGCGCAGTCCAACGCGTCCAGAGCACGCCAAGAGCGTCCGCGCCAACGGCAGCCGCAGCGAGCGGTGCGGTGACCGTCGAGCCCGCTCCCAGAGCCACGGGCTTGTAGATCGCCAGTTGATCCACGGAGTCTCCGAACGAATATCCGCTCGAAGCACCGCTGGTGAACAGACCTACGCCTCTAAGATTGACGACGACAGGAGGGCCGGCAAACAGGCCGGCGTCTGCGGGACGCCGGCTTCGTTCATCAACGGCGTGTTCCTCGGCACACCGCAGTTCTTCATCAACGGCCGGCTCCTCGTGGGCGCGCAGCCGGTGGAGAAGCTCAGGAGCATCATCGACGAAGAGGTGGCCAGGGCCGAGAAGCTCCGCGCCGCCGGGACCCCCCCTGCAAAGCTCTACGAGGCCCTCCAGAAGGACGCCCGCGACCCCCCGCCGCACGATCGCATCCCGGCCCCGGCGCCGACCGCCGCGGGCAGATCAGCGAGGTTATCGAGACCCCGTTCGGCTATCACGTGATCTTGCGGACTCAATGAGAGCCTCGCGCCTCCGGCGACACCGGGCGGCCTGCCATGGCCAACCATGCGTCCCATCGCGTACACTCCTCCCATGACCTCGCGCGCTCCCTCCGGCTACGTCGTCGATCCGCTCGACCCGCGTGCGCCGTCGGGGGACGAGTGGGCGCGCATGACGCCCGACGAGCGCGAGCGCGTCGTCGCCGCGCTGCCCACCGCCTTGCCCGAAGAGCTGGCCCCGCCCGAGGGCGATTTTCACCGCAAGGCAAAGGAGACGGCCGTCGACGCGCTCGACTCGTTCTTCCGCCGGATGGGGCGCAAGGTGTACGTGACCGCGGAGATCGGCGTGTATTACCCGGGCGAGCCGCGGTTTGCGCCGGACGTGCTCGCCGTGCTCGACGTCGAGCCGCACGAGCGCAATTCGTGGATGGTCTCGAAAGAAGGCAAGGGTCTGGACTTCGTGCTCGAAGTCCACGTGGCCGGGGACTTTTCGAAGGACCACGTGCACAACGTCGAGCGCTACGCGACGCTCGGAATCGCCGAATACTTCCTCTTCGACCGCACGCACCGCAGCCTCTATGGATACCGCTTGGCGGCCCCGGGGCGGCGCGTCTACGAGCGCATCGTGCCGCAGCTCGGTCGCTACGCGTCGCACGTGCTTGGGCTCGACCTGGGGCTAGAAGGCGAGCGCCTGCGGTTTTTTATTGGTGGGGCAGGCTTGCCCGACAGCGCCGAGCTCGTCGCCCAGCTCGGCAAGATGGTGACCGAAGTCATCCAGCACAAGGAAGATCTCGAGCGCGCTCTCGAAGAGGAGCGCCGCGCTCTCGAAGCGGAGCGCCGCGCTCTCGAAGCGGAGCGCCGCGCTCTCGAAGCGGAGCGCCGCGCTCTCGAAGAGGAGCGCCGCGCTCGCGAGGCAGCCGAGCGGGCTCGGGACGACGAGGCGCGGGCCCGCCAGACGACCGAGCTCGCCCTCGCCGAAGCCCTCGCCGAGATTGCCCGATTACGAGACAAGCAGGGATAGCCCTGCTTGCGACCACCGGCGGTCGTGGTTGTGGTGCGGCCGACTGTCACCTTGACGACGCCGTGCTTCGTTCATCGCCATCACGCGGCCGGCGCCGCCACATCTTCGAGCGGGACGCCGGCGGCGCAGAGCGGGCAGGCGGCGGGCAGCCACAGCTCGTCATGGTCGCGGGCAACGGCTTCCTGGTCGTCGCCGACCGCATCGTCGTTCTCCGTCGTGAAGAGCTCGACCACGCCTTCGTCGTTGGCGCCGAGCGCCTGGTACAGGCCAGTCGAGGGATTGAAGAGGAGGGTGAGGACCGAGGTGGCGCCCGCCCGAGCCGCGGCGAAGGTGAGCGGCGACGACGCGTCGCCTGCGGCACCATCGCCCTTGACAGGCACGGCGTGGGCAGGTTGTCTCGACGGCATTCCAGCACGGGAGTGGACGCATGCCGACGCCGTCTTCGCTGACCAGACTCATCGCCGCAGCAGCCGTCACCGCTGTCGATCTCCAGCGCCGGCTCGACGCGGCTCATGCCGCGGACACCGCCGCCTTCGAGGCGCTCCTGGCCGCCGTCCCGGAGCAGGCGCGCGGCCTGGTGCTCCCGCTCGCGCCGGTCGCGCTGCGGGTCGCGACGCACGCGCACACGTTCGACCTGCAGGTGCAGGCGGAACGAACATCGGGCTTCGCTCTGCGGGCCGTGCCCGTGGGGCTGGGTTACGAGCGCATTCACGGCGGGGCGCGTCGCAGCGCGCTGCGGCTCTCCGTCCAGATCGTGCGCACCCCCCTCTCGACGAACCCCGAACAGCCCACCTCGCGCGGAGGCCGACCATGAGCAAAATCATCGACGATCTGACCAACGTCCCGGACATCATCGCGGCCCTCGGCCTCTCCATCGCCGAGGCGCAGCGCAAGATGAACCTCGATTACCTCCAGGGCATCGAGCGCATCCTCAAGCTCGCCAAGGAGCTGCTCGGCCATCCCGACAATGCCCGATCGGAGGAGTGGCGGGTCGTGCTCGCCGGGCTCCTCACGGCGCTGGCGCCGCCCCGCTATCAGTTCACCGAGACCACGCTCTCCGTCCGGCTCGATCTGGCGCAGTCGCTCGACACGAGCGTGTCGGGCAGCGCCGAGCTGGGGTTCGGTGCCGTGGCCCTCAACGCCGGGTTCGCGGTTGGCTTTGGCTACGATTACCGCGCCGCCGCCGAGTGCAAGACCACCCTCCACGCCATCGCGTCGGACCCCAACGTGCTCCACGCGCTGCTCGACCGCGCCCGCCAGATCTCGGACACCGCCCTCACGCTGCCAGACGAAAGGAAGGTCGATCGCGACATCGTCGCGACGGCGAAGAGCATCTTCGACAAGCTGGGGGAGAGGCCGGCCGACAAGCCTCCTGCGCAGGCTCCATCGCTGCCGGCGGCGCCGGCCGCGACGCCCGTGCAGGCCAGCGCGTCGGGCTCGTCGGCCTCGCCCGACACGCCGCTCGCCGCGCCGGCGAAGAAGCCATAGCTGACCATCGAGCGAGCCTGTCCATGGACTACAAGAAGCTACGACCCGCCGCGCGTGCCTTGAAGAAGGCCCTTGTCGCTCTCGAGAATGCGCTGGCCGAGGAGATCGACGACGACGTGATCGCCGCGGTCCGCGCGCTCGACGACACGCGGGCGGACATCGCCGCCGAGGTCCCGACGGAGGGCTCGGTGGAGGACTTCCTGACGGGGATCGGTCATTCGGTGATCGAGGCGCAGAAGCAGCTCGACAAGGCCTCGTCGGTGTACCTCGACAGGCTTCCGGCCCACGCGCTGCCTGCCTCGTTCCAGATCCCCAAGGTCACCGCCGACCTGAAGTTCGCCGTCAGGAGCGTCAATCAGTCCAAGGTGGGGTTTATCATCGCCTCCAGGAGCAGCGAGGCCACGAAGCAACTGGAGCAGTCGGTTCACCTGGAGATCGTCGCCGTGCCGGTCCCCGCGGACCACCCCGCGTGGAAGCGAGCACCCCCGCCGCAGGCGCCGGCCATCCCCCCGCCCGCCGCCGCGACAGCCCCCGCGAAGGTGAGATCCATCGATATCGACGAAACGTCGATTCACGTCGAGCTCGTGGATGCCGATGACGCGCCAGCCGGGCTGGAGGTATACCGTGCTCCCGGCGCACCGAGGACGAGAGCGCTCAGCGCGACCGCAGGCGGCTTCGAGAGCCTGGACGCACCTGCCATGCGCGCCGCCGCCGTGCAGAAGAGCGCCCCGGCGAAGGTCCGGGCGGCCGCCAAGAAGAGCGCGAAAGCCGCCGGAAAGGCCGCACCGGCGAGGGCGCGGCCGACCGCCAAGAAGGGCGCGAAAGCCGCCGGCAAGGGCGCACCGGCAAGGGCGCGGGCGGCCGCCAAGAAGAGCGCCGTACGCACGGTCGCCACCCGAGCCTCGAAGCGTTGACGCATGGCGGAGGAGCCCTCGCCCGACGTCTTTCGCATGTTGCCGGTGTCGGCGGCGGCGACCGCCACGGCCCTCGCGTCCACGGGACACGCCATCTCCGCCGAGTCGGCGCGGGCATTCGCCCTTGCGGACAGGTCCATTCCATTCTTCCACGCCGTCCGGAGCGCACGCGTGGAGTGGAATCTGTCGCTGAGCGCCACGAACGAGGGATGGCGCTGGCTCTGGCAACGAAGAAGGTCCCCGAAGACCGTGCTGGAGGCGCGCGTGACGCTGTCGTTTCAGCCGGCTGCGCCGGAATGGCACGACGAACGGCCCGGTGTCGAGGCCTGGAGTCGGGCGCTCTGGGCCGATCTCGGCGCACAGGGCGAGATGGTCGTGGTGCAGGGCCTCCTGCGGAGTCTGGTCGACGTCTACACCGAGGCGGAGCGAGCGGCGCGCAGGGCGTGGGCGCCGTTCGCGGGGCACGAGTCACCGCTCCGCTCCGTGCTGGCAGGGTACGAGGTGAGCGCGCTGAGCGGACGAATACGAGCCCGCCTCGACGACGGCGGCGAGCTCTCGACGAGCGGCGCGCCGCGTATGCTGGAGATCGAGATCGCCCGCGCGGTCGATCGACCGAGAGCGACCCTCGCCGTGGGCTGAGCTGGTCCTTGGAAAGTGCCGAACGCCGTCGCGGCTGCGCCGCCGGGCGTGGGAGCGATCGCGGCTTGCTGGCCGGTCGCCCTCCTCCTGATCTACGGGTTCGCCGGTTGACCCTTGATCTCGACGCGCTTGAGCCGGGGCGTCTCGGGCTTGTTCTGCGACGAGAACGTGGCCTCGTATTGAAAGAACGGGTTGATCGGAAACTCGGTGATGGGATGCACGACCGACGCGTCGGACGGGGGCAGTAGGCCGGTGAAGAAGCTGTCCTTGGACTGGCCGCTTCCGGCGAACGGCGGCGAGTCGGCGCAGGTGGGCAAGCTGCACGAGCGGGCTTGAAAGGACAGGCGAAGGATGCCGCGCACGTGGAGGCTCTCGATCTCGGCGTTCGTGAGGGCCCGCCGCCAGATGGCGACCTCGTCGAGCTTGCCCTGGGACTGGTAGGTGCCGTCGCTGAACGCGCCGACCGTCAGCGGCGCCTTGGTGATGTACTGAATGGGAAGGGCGAAGTTGACGATGGCGGTAGACTCGATGTTTCCGTCCACGAAGAGGGAGAGTGTCGCCGGCGTGTGGTTCTTCTTGACGATGGCGAGGTGGTGCCACTCACCGTCGTTGATGAAGGTGGTGCCGCAGAGATAGGCGGCTTCCCCGCTCTGGTGACGGTCGGTGAACGTTCCGCCTGCCCACCCGCCGAAGAATTGCTGGGGGCACCCCTTGCTGCCGGGCGACATGCAACCGAGCCAGAGGTGAGGGGTGTCGCCGGGGCCGTCGTCGAGGCCGAGGTGAACGCGGTTGTTCTCGCAGCTCTGGCCAGTCTTGACCCAGATGGACCAGGTGAAATCGGCGGTGCCGAAGGTGAGGTCGGCATCGCCTCCCGCATTGACGTAGGCGTAGGTGCTCCCCGAGTCGTCCATGGCCGTGTCGAACTGGCCGCTGCCGAACTGGAGGGCTCCCTGGCCGGCCACGACGATGGCCGGATGATTGTGGCCCGAGGCGTCCGGGAGGGTGCCGCCGCTCGGAATGGCGACCGGGCTATCCAGGTGCCAGAGGAGCACGTTGTCGGTCATGTCGACGGTCGTCCCGGGCTCGAAGCCGACCTCGGCGGCGCCGTTGTCGGGGAGGGCCTCGCCGTAGGGGGCCGCGGCGTTCCATTCGAGCGTGAGCCATTGCAGCGGCGCGCCGGCGTCCAAGACACGCGACGTGAACACGCCATTGCCGTCGCCGTCTTGCAAGACCACGCCGCCCATCTGGGACCATTGAGTCTGCTGGAACGTGCCCAGGCCAAACTGTCCTTCGAGCTGTTCGTCGACAAGGACGACCTCGTTCGAAGTCGAGGTGCCGCCGCCGCCGGTCAGGGTGGTGCCGG
>Ga0163144_10026416_pt1 | contig 11288 bp, 5 predicted proteins | sample OliLak19BULKMAT1_FD_123175 | JGI IMG/M metagenome (GOLD analysis project Ga0163144, IMG submission 123175) | Freshwater microbial mat bacterial communities from Lake Vanda, McMurdo Dry Valleys, Antarctica - Oligotrophic Lake LV.19.BULKMAT1 | ecosystem: Environmental > Aquatic > Freshwater > Lake... | reverse complement strand
CCGGTGCCGTGCCTTACTGGCTCGCGCGGATGCTCGGCACCACCGGCTGCCGCCTCACGAGCTTCAGCAAATACGGCCACGCCCTCGCCGCCGGCGACCCCGCCGTGCGTCCGCCGCTGCCGGTTCAGCGTTCCCTGAACCACCATCCCCAGCCGCCGCCCGCCCCCGTCTTTTCCTGAATTCATGACCGACCCCACCGAACTCCTCCGCCGCACCATCGGCTTCGATCAGCCCGTGCCGCCGCTGCCGGAAATCATCTTCGCCCTCACGCTGAGCTTCGCGCTCATGTGCCTCATTTCCGCCATCTACAAGCGCACCTACCGTGGCGCGGACTACTCGCAGGATTACGTCCACACGCTCATCATTCTCGGCACCGTGGTCTCCGTGGTCATCATGGTCGTGCGCGGCGATTCGGCCACGGCCTTCGGGATGTTCGCCGCGTTTTCGATCATCCGCTTCCGCCGCACGGTGCGGCAGTCGCGCGACATCGGCTTCATCTTTCTCGCCATGGCCGCCGGGCTCGGCGTCGGCGCGCGCCAGTATGGACTCGCCACCGTGACCACGCTGCTGGTCTGCCTGGTCATCTACATTTTTTCCAAAGCCGATGTCTTTGCCCCGATGCGGCTCTCGCATTTTCTGCGCGTCCGCGTGACCAACGACGTGGACTACGACGCCGCCTTCAACGCCTGCTTCGCGCACCATCTCACCCACCGCGAACTCATCTCCGTGGAGTCCATCCAGGCCGGCATGATGACCGAGCTGCGCTACAACGTCTCGCTCAAGGACGAGAGCCATCCCGGCGCCTTCGTCGCCGCGCTCCAGCAGCTCAATGGCAACAACCGCATCCTCCTCACCGCCGCCGCGAGCAGCCTGGTGATGAGCGAGTAGGCACCGCGCCGGGCTTGGTCAGGCCGGGAGCCTTGATCAGCTAAGGCACGCAGAGCGAGAGCTCATGCGTGAACCGCTGGTCGAACCAGTGGTGGTCGCCGAGGAAAAAGTCGTTGTCGCTCGCGTAAAGGATGACCGTGTTTTCCATGAGTTGATTTTTTTCGAGATAGTCGAGAATGCGCCCCACGTTGTCGTCCATCGCCGCCACGCAGCGCAGATAGTCCATCCTGTAGCGCTGGTATTTCCACTTCTTCAGAGCCAGCCCCGCGAGGCCCGCCGGATGCCTCTCAAACTGTCTCGGCTTCATTTGCCGACAGTTGCGCAGGTCCATTTAGCACTTGGAAATTTCCTCCTGACAGATCGTGAGCGCCCCTCTTCCGATGACCGGCAGAGCCCCTGCGCGGAACTATTGGCTTGCTCGAAAGCGGAAACAAGCTGGCTTGGCATCCATGAAACAACATGGCCGTGTGATTTGCGGATCTTTCCTGCTCGGCCTCGCGTCGCTGGCTATCCTGAGCGGCTGCGCGCTTTTACCCCATCCCACGCACGCAACCGCGAAACGCGCCTTTATCGCCTACTGGCCGCCGCCGGAAAACAGCGTCGGGCTGAGGCTCGCGGTAAAAGACAACATCGACATGAAGGGTGTGGTGACGACGGCGGGCTCGGAGCTTTTTGCGAAGACCCACCGGCCCGCCGAGAAGGATGCGCCATGCCTGGCGATCGCGCGGCAGCGGAATGTGCTGATCGTCGGCAAGGCGAACTTGAGCGAATTCGCGGTCGCCCCATCCGGCTTCAACGAATACTTCGGGACACCGGCGAGCCCGCTCAGTGGGTGGCGGCGGCTGATCCCGGGAGGATCGTCATGCGGTTCGGCAGTGGCGGTGGCGCGAGGCCTGGCCGATGTGGCCTTCGGGACGGACACGGCGGGCTCGGTCCGCGTGCCCGCGGCGTGTTGCGGCGTCGTCGGCTTGAAGACCACGCATGGCCTGATTTCGATCAAGGGGGTGCATCCCATCGAACCAGCGCACCTCGATACCGTCGGCCCGCTGGGCAAGGACATCGCCCGCACCGTGCAGGGGATGGATCTATTGCAGAGCGGTTTCGCCGGGCGGTATGAAGCGGCAAAGGCGGCGAAACCTTCTGCTGCGGGCCTGCGGATCGGGCGACTGACCCTCAAAGGCACTGACCCGGACATCGACCAGGCGGTCGATCTCGCTCTCGCCCAGGCCGGTTTTCAAGTCGTCCCGCTGGATGAAAAATTCCGGGAGAAGTGGGATCAGGCCAAGGAGGATGGTAACGCGATTGCCGCCGCAGGCGTCTGGCTAAGCGATCAGAAATACCGTTACGCCCTCGGCGTGAGCGCCCGCAGCAAGTCGGCGATTCTTGCTGGCCGAATCTCCTACCTATTCAACTACCGGCAGGCGGTGGCGCGACAAGGCGCGTGGCAGAATACGCTGCGCGAGGTCTTCAAGAATGTGGACTTCATCGCTTTGCCCACGATGCAATCGCCGCCGCCGCCGCTTCCGATAAATCTGCAAGTCGGCCTTCTGGAAGCGCTCGTGCTCGACCGGCAAAATACCGTGGCGGTCAATTTCGCGGGCAACCCTGCGCTGGCGGTGCCGATTCCGCTGCTCCACGGGAAAGTTCCGGTCACGAGCCTGCAATTGATCGGGCCGCGGCTGAGCGAGGCGGCACTGCTCAACGCGGGCCGGCTGGTGGAGAGCGCGGTGAAGAAGAAGTGAGTGGCAAATCATTCTTTTGCAGATGAGGCCGCCGAATGGCTGACTCACGATTGGAAAGGGCAGCCCTTCCTCAACCCGCCAAAAAAATGCGCCCTGCCCTTCTCCTTTCCGCATTGCTCGGGGTCGCGGCGCTGAGTTTCCCGAGCGCGGGAATTGGCGTCGAGTCGGCGGACGAGTTGATCCGTCAGGGCGACATCTTTTACGGTAAATTGCAGCCCGCGGAGGCGCTGACGTTTTATCTTCCAGCAGAAAAACTGGAGCCGAACAACGCGCGCCTGCTGGTGCGGATCGCGCGGCAGTACCGGCATCTCATGAGCGACGCCACGAAGCGTGAGGAAAAGGTGCAGCTCGGCAGCACGGCGGTGGACTATGCGAAGCGCGCGGTGGCGCTCGCGCCGAACGATCCGGAAGCGCACCTGGCGCTGGCCATCAGCCTCGGGAAATTGCTGCCGCTCCAAGGCGCGAAGCAGCAGATCGCCAACTCGCCGCGCATCAAGGCCGCAGCCGACAGGGTGATCGTGCTCGATCCGGGGAACGATCTCGCGTGGCAGGTTTTGGGGCGCTGGTATTTGAATCTGGCCGAAGTGGGTTCGGTGAAGCGTGCGCTGGCGCAGGTCGCCTATGGCAAGCTGCCGGCGGCGAAATACGAGGACGCGGAGCGGTGCTTTTTGAAAGCCATCGAACTCAATCCGAACATGCTCATGCACTACATCGAGCTGGGCCGCACCTACGCCCAGATGGATCGGGATGCGGAGGCGCGGAAGTTTCTCACTAAGGGGCTGGCGATGCCTGACACCGAAAAGGACGATCCGGAGACGAAGCAGCGCGGGCGGGAGATCCTCAAGAAACTGCGCTGACGGCGCTCGCGCCGGGCAGCTCGGCGAGGCTCCCGTCGATGTAGAGGTGGTGCCAGAGCTGCGTCGCCACCACGGCGGCGAGTCCGCCTTCGACGGAAAGGCGGGGCAGGGAGCCGGAGCGCATTTGGCGGTAGGCGCGGCGCCAGTGGTGCACGGCGGAGTGATCAAAGTAGCCGGTGCGCCGGATGGATTCTTCGCTCAGGAGTTGCGCGACGTAGGGCGGCTCGGGGTCCATGTGAAAACTGTCGAGCGGCGCGCGGAAGATCACTTTCTGCCGCCGATAAATGGAGGGCGGAAGCCAGCGTTCGGCGAGGAGACGCAGGAGATATTTGTCGCGCATCCCGCGCAGTTTCCACTTCGGGTCGAGCTTTGCGGTGAAAGCAAAGACCTCCTCGTCGAGAAACGGATACCGCACTTCCACCGACGAATGCATCGAGACGCGATCGCCTTTTCCCTGGAGCAAATGGCCCGCGAGCGTGACGCGGCCGGCGACCCAGATGCCGCGGTTGAGCGGGTGCCAGCGCTTCGCACGTTCGAGCGGCATTTGCAGGTCTTCCCAAGGCCGCGCCTGCTCGCGCACGGCATGCATCGACTCGGAGTAAAAGCGGAGCTTCGACAGGCCGAGCAGCCCGTAGGAATCGATCCACGCATTCGGGCCACCCACCGCGGCCTCCGCGCCGCGCCGGAATTCGCGCGGGTATTGCGGCACGTTGTTCAGGCGCAGGTAGGCGCGCCGCGCGAGGTTGCTGAGCCGCACGCCGGGGAGGATGTCGAGAGAGTCGATGATCTTCGCGGCTTTGTACCACGGATAGCCCACGAGCCATTCGTCCGCGCCTTCGCCAGTGAGCACGACCTTTTGTCCGCACTCGTGAACACGCCGCGCGAGCTGGAGCAGCGCCGCACAGGAGGTGTCGATGATCGGCGCTTCAGTGGCCCGGATGAGATCGGGGTACGTATCCACCGCGTCCTGCGCGCGGAATTCCTGCACGAGCGGCGGCTTTGTCTTGATGTGTCGTGCGACGAGCTTCGCCGCGTCGAGTTCATCCAGCTCCGGCGAGTCCACGCGGATTGTGTAGGTATTGATCGCCGCTCCTTTGAGATGACACGCGAGCGCCGCGATCATGCTGGAATCCACGCCGCCCGATAAATACGAACCGACCGGCACGTCCGCCTTCAGCCGCGTGTCCACGGCGCGCAGCATGAGCTGCTCGAATTCATCGACAAGCTTCCGCGGATCGTCGCCACGCTCTTCGTCGCCGCGATCGGGAAAATCCATTTCCCAATAAGCGCGCTCGACGATTTCCTTGCCCGCCGTGATGTCGAGGTAATGCCCCGCGCGGAGTAACTGCACCCCTTCAAAACAAGTGATCGGCCCCGGCAGCGCGGAGAAGCTGAAGATGTGGTCGATGCCGCGCCGGTCGGGCCGCGCGGGCACCATGCCCGAGGCGAGCAGTGCCTTGATCTCCGAGGCGAAGAGCAGCCAGTCGCCCTGCCGCGACCAGTAGAGCGGACAGATGCCGAAGCGGTCGCGCCCAAGGATCAGCCGCCGCTCCCGCTCGTCCCACAGCGCGATCGCAAACTGTCCGCGCAGCCGCTCCCACATTCCCGCTCCATGCTCCTCCCAAAGGTGCGGAATGATCTCCGTGTCGCAGTGTTTCACCAGCCGATGCCCGCGCGCCTCCAGCTCCGCGCGTTTCTCCAGATGGTCGAAAAGCTCGCCGTTGAAAACCACGGTGACGTTGCCGTCCTCGTTGGTCACCGGCTGCTGTCCATCCGCGAGTCCCACGATGCTCAACCGGCGCGAGGCCAGCGCGAGACCCGGACGAAAATGGAAGCCCTCCTCGTCCGGTCCGCGATGCACGATCGCCCGCGCCATCCGGCGCACGATTTCGGCGGGCACCGTTCGTTGCTGCGTCAGGTCAAAAATTCCGGCGATGCCGCACATGCTTTCATCTACTTCGCAGCGCGCTCGGCTGACAACCTCATTTTTCCCCCGCCGCTATTTAGACGACCGGCAGCTTGACCCGGCCCGATTGAACGCTGTCTAGTTCGACCGACGCGTTTCCCGCGTCGCACACACTCATGCCCAAAGACCCAATCGCAATCATCGGAATCGGCTGCCGGTTCCCTGGTGGAATCAACAACCCTGACGCGCTGTGGAAGCTCATGGCCGAGGGCCGCGAGGCGGTCGGCGAAGTGCCGCCGGATCGGTGGAATGTGGAACGCTTTTACGATGCCGAGCCGGGGCTGGCGGGAAAGTCCATCGCGCGGCGCGGGGGATTCGTGGATGGCATCGACCAATTCGATCCGCAGTTCTTCGGCATCTCGCCGCGTGAGGCGCCCTACGTCGATCCGCAGCACCGACTGCTGCTTGAGACCGCGTGGGAGGCGATCGAGGATGCGGGCCTCGTGCTCGATTTTGAAAAAGGCACCGACATCGGGGTGTTCGTCGGCATCTCGCACAATGACTACCAGGTGATCCAGGGCACGCCGTGGGATTCCGCGGGGATCTCCGCGCACTCGCCCACCGGCAGCGCGCACAGCATCGCGGCGAATCGCATCTCGTATTGCCTCAATCTGCGCGGGCCGAGCATCGCCATGGACACCGCATGCTCTTCCGCACTCACGGCGGTCCATTCCGCGTGCGAACACATCCGCTCAGGCCGTGGCGACACCGCGCTGGCCGGAGGTGTCACGGTGATGATTACGCCCGGCGGCTTCATCGGCTTTTCGCAGGCGTCGATGCTTTCGCCGGAGGGCAAGTGCAAGGCGTTCGACGCGGCGGCGAACGGCTTCGTGCGCGGTGAAGGCGCGGGCATGGTGCTGCTCAAGCGCCTCTCGCAAGCGCTCGCGGACGGCGACCCGATCCACGGCGTGATCGTCGGCACGGCCACGAACCAGGACGGGCACACCAACGGCATTTCGCTCCCGAGCACCGAGGCGCAGGCGCGGCTCGTGCGCGATGCGTGCGCGAATGCGGGCATCGCGCCGTCGCAGATCGGCTTCGTGGAAGCACACGGCACCGGCACCGCGGTCGGCGACCCCATCGAGGCGCACGCGCTCGCGGAAGCCTTGTGCGGCGAACGCACGGCGCCGCTGACCATCGGCTCGGTGAAGACGAACCTTGGCCACTTGGAAACCGCCGCCGGAGTCGCTGGTCTCGTGAAGGCCCTGCTCGTGCTCAAGCACCGGCAGATCCCCGCCAATCTCCATTTTGAAACGCCGAATCCGCACATTGATTTCGACGCGTTGAAGCTGCGCGTGAACACCACGCTGGAGCCCTTCCCCGAGACCGATGGCAAGCGCATGGTAGGCGTGAATTCCTTCGGCTTCGGCGGGGCCAATGCCCACATCATCATCGAGGAAGCGCCGGCGCACGCGCACCTCGAGCATTCCGAAAATCCCACCGAACGCGGCTGGCCGATCGTTCTCTCCGCCCGCTCGGAGGAAGCGCTCCGCGGCACCGCGCTCCAGCTCGCGAAGTGGCTCGACGAACGCGCCCACGCCAACGGCGATTCGCCGCTCCTGCCCGACCTCGTCTATTCCCTCGGCGCGCGGCGCAATCATCACCCGTATCGCCTCACCGTCGTCGCCAGCTCGATGCCTGAACTGGTGCAGGAACTCGACGGCTTCGGCATCAAGGAAGAGAGCCCACGCGTCCGCACCGCCTTCTCGCCGCGCCGCGAGCACGCGCCGCGCGTCGCCTTCGTGATGAGCGGCCAGGGCCCGCAATGGTGGGGTATGGGCCGCGAACTGATGAAGCACGAGCCGATCTTCCGCGAGACCATGGAACGCTGCGCCGCCGCGATGAAACCGTGGGCAAAATTTTCGCTCCTCGATGAACTCGCGCGCACCGAGGAAACCTCGCAAATGCACCGAACGGAAGTCGCGCAGCCGTCGATCTTCGCCATGCAAGTCTCGCTCGCCGCGCTTTGGAAATCGTGGGGCATCGAGCCCGCCGCGGTCGTCGGGCACAGCGTCGGCGAGATCGCGGCGGCGTGTGTCGCGGGGGTATTCAGCATCGAGGAAGGCGCGCGCGTCATCGTGTTGCGTGCGCGCTTCATGGATGGCTGCGCGCGCGGCGAAGGCACCATGCTCGCCGTCGGTCTCGGTGAAGAAGAAGCGCGCGCGCTCATCGCGCGCCACGACCGCACCGCTACCATCTCCGCCTTCAACGGCCCGCGTTCGCTGACCCTGGCCGGCGCGAAGATTTCGCTCGAAGCGATGCTTGCCGAGCTGGAGCCGCAGGGCGTCTTCGCTCGCCTCGTGCGCGTGGATCATCCGTTCCATCATCCGCTCATGGAGCCCGCTTCCGAGGAACTCGAGGCCGCGCTGGCCGATCTCGAGCCGCAAGCCGGCACGATCCCATTTTTCAGCACCGTCACCGGCGACCGTTGCGCTGGCGAAACGTGCGGCCCGGTCCACTGGGGACGCGGCGTGCGGCAGGCCGTGCAGTTTTCATCGGCGGTCAATGCGCTCGCGGATTTCGGCGTGGATGTGTGGCTGGAAATCGGCGCGCATCCCGCGCTCGTGCATTCGATCCAGGAATGTCTCGCCGGCCGCAGCGCCAAGGCGCCCGTCCTTTCCTCCGCCCGGCGCGAGCGCGAGCACGCATCCCTGCTCGAAACCGCGATGGACCTGCACAGCGCGGGCGTCTCGCTGGACTTCGCCGCGATGACTCCCTCGCGCCGACTGCTCGCGCTGCCCGCCTACGCGTGGGACAAAAGCCGGTGGTGGCACGAAGCCAGCGACTGGCGCGAAGGCCGCCTCGCGTCCGGTGGCCGCGGCCTGCTCGACATCCGCATGCCGCGCGCGACGCCGACCTGGACCGCGCGCCTCGATGGCCGTCACATGGCTTTTCTCAAAGATCACAAAGTGGATAGCCACGTCATCTTCCCCGCCGCCGCGTTTGTGGACATGGTTCTGGAAGCCGGCGTGCAGCTCTTCGAGGGCCGCGCGTTCGTCGTCGAGGACTTTGAAATTCGCAAACCGCTCATCCTGCCCGACCCGGCCTCGGGCGTGCATCTCGAGCTTTCCTACGACACCAACGAGCGCACCTTCGCGATCCAAAGCCGCTTCGATCAAGGCGCGGCCTGGTCGCTGCACGTCGTCGGCTCGATGCGCGGCGAGCGCACGGAATCCACGTTCGCGGCCACGACTTGGGAAAACTCCGCGACCCCCGGCACCGAGCCCGTGGAAGTCGAGGGCTTCTACCGCTACATGAGCGATCTCGGGCTGCGCTACGGCGACGAGTTCCGCCCGATCCGCGAACTCGCCGCGGGTGCGGGTCACTCCGCCGGTCGCGTGACTTTGTCCGACGCGATCTCCTCCCGCGCCGCCGATTACCCGCTGCATCCCGTGCTCTTCGACGGCGCGCTGCAAACCTTCTCCGCCGGCGCGGCGACCATCGAGAATCGCCGCTCGCGCATGAAGCTCCCGGTGCGGTTCGCGCGCATCCTTTTCCTCCGCTCGCCGGGCGCATCGGTGCGCGTGCGTGCCGGAGTGTTGCAGTGCAATGACGAGTTCGTCGAAGGCCGTATCGGGCTTTACGACGACGCCGGCCAGCCGTGCGTCCTCGTTGATGGCTTCCGCGCGATCAGCGTCGCCGGCGTCCGCCGCGCGGGCGCTTCGGGCGGCACGCGCGACGTGCTCTATCACGTCGATTGGGAACGCACGCCGTCGTCCTCCGCACCCGCACCCGCGCCGCGCCCGCCGCTGCCGCTCGCCCAGCTTCACGCCGCAGCCACGCACGCGCTCGATCAAGTCATCAACACACGCGGACGCGCGGAGCTTCAGGCATCCATGGCCGGCGGCGAAACCCTCACCGCCGCGCAACTCGCTCGCAGTTTGCGCGAGATGGGCGTGAGCGCCGCGGCGAAGTTCACCGCCGATTCCCTGCGCGTCGCCGCGCCGATGCAGCCAGTTTTCGAGAGCTTGATGTCCCGCCTCGCGGGTCTCGGCTTGCTCAAGAAAAGCGCGGCGGGTTACCGCCCGACGGCGAAGTTTGCCAAAGCGGCGGACTCCGCGCAGGAGAAGTTGCGCTCGCTCATCTCCACGCACCCCGGCCATTTGCCGGAGGCGTTGCTCTGCGCGGGCAATTGCGCCGAACTCGGCCCGATCCTGCGCGGCGAAAAGGATGCCGTGCAAGTGCTGTTCATGGGCGGCGGCGCGGAGTTGCTCGAACAATTCTACGGCGACGGACTTTCCACGAGCCACTGGCTCGCCGCGATCGCCGCGACGGTGCAGGAAGCCGCACGCCATCTCCCCGAGGGCCGCGGACTCCGCATTCTCGAAATCGGCGGCGGCACCGCCGGCCTCTCCTCGCAAGTCCTGCCGCTGCTCGAACGCGGCCTGCACACCTACACCTTCACCGACGTCTCGGCGGGCTTCTTTCCCAGCGCGATGCAAAAGCTCGCCGCCTTTCCGGAGGTCGAGTGCAAGATCTTCGATCTCGAGAAATCTGGCACCGGGCAGGATCTCGCCGCCGGTTCGTTCGACTTCATCATCGGCACCAATGTGGTGCATGCGGTGAGCGATGTCCGCGCGACGCTCGGCCATCTGCACGAGTTGCTCGCGCCGGGCGGCAGCCTCGTTTTCATGGACACCGCGACGCCGCAGTTGTGGACCGAAACGGTATTCGGTCTGACAAAGGGCTGGTGGCGTTTCACCGACCGCGACCTGCGTCCGCATCAGCCGCTGATGGAGCGCGCGACGTGGGAGCGGGTGTTGAAAGAAGCGGGCTTCGGCGAAGTGGCTTCGATGCCGGGGCTGATCGGACCGGGCGGCGGCGAAGGCCAGATCGGCCTCCTCGCGCGCAAGCGATTCGTCCCATCGCTCCCATCCGTCCCATCCGAAGCACCGGTGGAAAAATCGTGGCTCATCTTCACTGACGCCTCCGGCCTCGGCGAGAAAGTGGCCGCGCAACTCCGCGCCGCCGGAGCACACGTCCGCATCGCGCGACCGGGCAAGAAATTCGCTACGACGGGCGCCGATACTTTCACCCTGCGCGCGGAGACGCCGGAGGATTGGCGGCCGCTGCTCGAAGCCTGCGCGCCGCTCGAGCGCATCATCTACCTGTGGAATCTAGACGCTTCTGAAGTCGCCGACTCGGTGATGGGCACCGACGCGCTGCTGCACCTCAGCCAGGCGCTCGAAGCGACTACTCCCGGCGGCAAGCTGCGCCTCGACTCCGTCACGCGAGGCGCTCAGCCCGCGGGCCGCGAGACCACCGCGACGGCCGTCGTGCAAGCGCCCGCCGTCGGGCTGCTGCGCGTCATTCTCAACGAATACTCGAACCTTGAATGCCGCGGAATCGATCTGCCGCCGGTGGCTTCCGAGGCCGATGCCGCCTTGCTCTGGAGCGAACTCCCGCGCCACGACGCCGAACGTGAAGTCGCCTTCCGCGGCGAAGCGCGCTACGCGCAACGCCTCTCGCGCGGGCGTCCGTCCGTGCAGCAGACACTCGATCCGGCGGTGCCGCTGCGCCTCGAATCCCGCGAACGCGGCCACCTCGACACGCTTCGCTTCGCGCCCTTCGCCCTGCCGCCATGCGGACCCGGCGAAGTGCTCATCGACGTCAAAGCAGCGGGCATGAATTTCCGCGATGTCCTCAAGGCGCTCGCGCTTTATCCCGGCGAAGCGCCGGACGCGCGCATCTTCGGCGACGAAGTCGGCGGCATCGTGCGCGCGGTCGGCGCAGGCGTGACGCACATCGCGCCGGGCGACCGCGTGTTTGGCCTCGCGGTGTTCGGACTTTCGACGCAGACGCTGGCGCGCGGCGGCGATGTCCGCCGCATTCCGG
>Ga0163144_10026414_pt1 | contig 11288 bp, 11 predicted proteins | sample OliLak19BULKMAT1_FD_123175 | JGI IMG/M metagenome (GOLD analysis project Ga0163144, IMG submission 123175) | Freshwater microbial mat bacterial communities from Lake Vanda, McMurdo Dry Valleys, Antarctica - Oligotrophic Lake LV.19.BULKMAT1 | ecosystem: Environmental > Aquatic > Freshwater >... | reverse complement strand
CCTTCGACTGACAATCCCCTAAGCCTGTTCGGGTTCAATCGCGCAACCCCGCGTCAGTCCGGGCCGTGTTGGTTGGCGATCCAAGAGGATCGCTGTACCTGCCCGCTCCACCCCGGCCCTTTGGGGGTTTCCGTCGTCCATGCTGTCCGCCGTGCACGCCTCACCCGGCAGGCTTCATTCGGGTCTTGTCGAAGGGACGGTCCCAGAGACAGGAAACAGGAGCTTACCATGCAGAACATCGTCATCCTCGCCGGCAACATCGGTCAAAAGCCTGAGGTCCGCAGCACCCAAAGCGGCACCAAGATCACCAACTTCACCCTCGCCACCTCGCGCCCCCGCCTGTCGGAAGGTCGCGTGTTGCGCGACGATAACGGCTACCGGGTCATGGACACGGAGTGGCACCGCATCACCTGCTTCAACGGTCTCGGCAAGACGGTCGCAGAGCACTGCGAAAAGGGCATGAAGGTCCTCGTCCACGGCCGCATCCACTACACCAAGTGGACCGACGCCACCGGCACCGACCGCTACGGCTGCGAGATCATCGCCGAGAAGGTCGACTTCCTGAGCCGCCCGAAATCGGCCGAGGCTGAAAACCCCCAACTGGTCGACCGCGACGACGAGATCCCGTTCTGAGGAACGGGGCCTCCCCCAAGGCCCGGCGGGGAAACCCGCCGGGTTTTGGGCCCCTAGCGGCACGCGGTACGGTTGCCAAGATAGAAGGGAGGGTCGACGTACTCGGCCCTTACCCGCCGTTCAGCCTTTCACCCATAACCTTGAAGGACCGGTCGCCGTTCACCACTTCGAAATCGGTAAGTTTTGAAGTTCCAGATCGCGCTAGACTTTGCGCAGCCAATCGGCATGGGCGGGAAGGTTGTTTCAGGTCACCGAAACGCAAACAATGAGATGGGTCATGGCAACGCTCCTTGTGGGGTTTTCCGATGATCTCCCTCTTGGACCGGCGGAGCAGACGGGACTGCCACGGCGGCCGGAAGGATGCCGGGCAGTATGCTGTCGGTGGCCACGAAATGGTTGGGCGCCACTTCGACCATCCGGGAAGGCTGCCGGGGCGTGCCGCGCGGGAATATATTGCTGGGGCGGGGAAGCTCTGCGGCAAGGCGCGCGCGCGGTCGCGTGGGATCTGGCACAGGCACGGCGACCAACAGGTGGCGGGTATAGGGATGCACCGGGCGGCCCAGCACATCGCTGGCAGGCCCCGTCTCGACAATTCTGCCCGCCCGCATCACCGCAATGCGGTGGGCGACACGTTCCACAACGGCGATATCATGGCTGATGAACAGAAAGCTGAGGCCCTCGTCCACCTGCAACTGCGTCATCAGATCGGTAATCTGCCGGCCGACCGAGACATCCAGCGCCGACACCGCCTCATCCGCCACGATCAGCGCCGGGCGCAGCGACAACGCGCGGGCGATGCACAGCCGTTGGCGCTGGCCGCCGGAAAACTCGTGCGGATACCGTGTCATCGCGTCGGCGGACAGACCGACCTTGGCCAGCAGGTCGGCGGCGAGTTCGGCCCGGCCCTTGCGCGTCACGGTGCCGTGGATCAGCGCGGGCTCGGTGATCAGGTCCAGCACGGGCAGGCGGGGGTTCAGGCTGGCCATCGGATCCTGAAACACGATCTGCGCCGCCCGGCGCATCTGGCGCAGATCGTGCGGGCCAAGCTGCGTGATGTCGGTGCCCGCCAGTATGATGCGGCCGGCGTCAGGCTCGATCAGCCGCAGGCAGGCCCGCGCCAGCGTGGACTTGCCGCAGCCCGACTCGCCCACCAGACCCAGCGTTTCCCCCCGGCCCACCGTCAGGCTCACGTCGCTGACCGCATGATGCTCTTGCACGGCGGCAAACGGCGCGGCTGGCAGGGCGAACCGCACCGACAGGTGCTGCACCTGCAACACCGGCGCCGCTGCGCGCACAGGCCGAGGCCCGCCCGCACCCAACCGCGGGGTCGCGGCCATCAGCTCTCTGGTGTAGTCTGCCTGCGGTGCTGCAAAGAGCTGGCGCACGGCAGCCTCTTCCACCTTTTGCCCGTCCTTCAGAACCATTACACGGTCGGCCATTTCGGCCACCACGCCCATGTCATGGGTGATGAACAACAGCCCCATGCCGATTTCCGCCTGCAACTCATTCATCAGGCCGAGGATTTCTGCCTGCGTGGTGACATCAAGTGCTGTGGTGGGTTCGTCCGCGATCAGAAGGTCCGGGCGGCAGGCCAGCGCCATGGCGATCATCACCCGCTGGCGCATCCCGCCCGAAAGCTGGTGCGCGAACTGCGACAGTCTGCGGTCCGGGTCGGGGATGCGGACACGCGCCATGGCCGCGGCGGCGGCGGTTCGGGCTGCGGCGCGGGTCAGTCCGCGATGCAGGCGCAGCACTTCGGCCAGTTGCTCACCCAAGGGCAGCACCGGATTCAGGGCCGTCATCGGTTCCTGAAACACCATGGCAATGCGGTTGCCGCGAATGGGCTGCATCGCCGCGTCTGGCAAGGCGGCCAGATCGATGCCGTCCAGAAGGATCCGCCCGCCCGCGATCCGCCCGCCATCGCGTTCGATCAGCCGCAGGATGGCCAGCGCCGTGGCCGATTTGCCCGACCCGCTTTCGCCCACCAGCGCTAGGGTTTCGCCCCGCGCCACGTCGAACGACAGGCCCCGGACGGCCATCAGGCTGCCAAAGGCAAGGCTCAGGTTTTCGACGCGCAGAAGGGTCATGCCTCAGCCCCGCCGACCGAACTCGGGGTGGGTGCGGACATCCGGCATCGGCGGCGTCCAGCGCGCCACGCGCGGACGGGTGGCAAAGCTGAAGGGATCGGCGCCCGCCACCTCCCAACGCAGCGTTTCGCCCAGATCGAGGATACCCATTGCCCCGGCGGGGGCGCCTTCGGTGGTAAAGCTTTCGGTCAGCGATTGCTGGGTCAGATGCGGGATGCCGTCCACCGTGGTGACGGTGTTCCAGTGGACATGCCCTGCAAGGCAAACCACCGGCACCCGCGCCTGCGCCAGGGCCGCGCGGACCCGCTCGGCCATCGGATAGACCGACGAGGCCGGATTGTTCTGGAAGTAGTAGTTGCCGATCTGGCTGTGGCCGGATACCGGCACATGACTGACCACCAGCAGCGGCCGGTCGGCGGCCTGCACGGTGCGCGACAGCCAAAGAAGGTCAGCCTCGCGCAGCATGAAACAGTGATGGCCGTCACTGCGGCAGATCTTGCTGTCGGCGCGCCACAAGGCAATGCGCCAGTCGCCCAGATCGTGCACCGCGTGGCCCAGCGACTGGCCAAGGATTTCCTCGTTGTCGGCCACGCTCAGGTGATCGCGGTCGTGGTTGCCGTTCAGATGCCAGACCGGAGCCTGCACGGCGCGGAACGCCTCGGCCACTTCGGCCTCAAGCCTGCGGTCGGTTTCGGCATCGACGTCGGAGATGCGGTCACCCAGATCAAGCACATGGGTTGCCCCTTCGGACGTGACGAAGCGGGCAAAGTCATCCATCAGGGCCAGCGCGGCATCGCCCCGCTTGGTGGCAGAGGGCGCGCCGTGATGGATGTCGGCAACGATGGCAAGACGAACGGACATGGGGGTTTCCTACGCTGGGGGTGGCCCGCCGCGCGCAATGGCGGCGGGCCTTTGCCTGATCATTCGACGGTGACGGAACCGGCGCGGAAATCGAGCACGTAAGGGATGTGCCCGGCCTTCGGCTTCCACATCACGCCCTTGCGCATCGCCCAGGATTCATAGGGGCGATACAGCGGCAGCACCGCCGGTTCGGCCTGATGAAAGCCCATCAACTCGGCGTAGGCCACCTTGCGCTCGTCCACCGTCTTGCCGAAACGGAACTTCTCCCATGCGGCCTTGTAGGCGTCGTCGGTGTTGAACCGGCCTTCGGATTCCGACGGGCCGCCCGGTGCCCACATCACACCAAAGCTGCCGAAGGGGTCGGCGAAGTACATCGGGTTCGACCAGTTGCGCGTCATCATTTCCGGATCGTTGCCCGACCACTTCGGCAGATCGCGGATCGAGGCCTTGATGCCCACTGCGCCCCACATCTCGGTGATCGCCTGCGCAGCCAAAAGGCCGTTGGTATAGTAGCTGCCCTGGGTGTCGAACGTCACCTCGAACCCGTCATAGCCCGCCTCGGCCAAAAGGGCCTTGGCCTTTACCGGATCATAGGAAAACGTCTTCAGTTCCGGCATGTAAAGCGCGCCGAACTCTTCATAGGTGTGGCTGTCGGGAACCAGGGACTTGCCCAGCCACAGCGCTTCGTTCAGAGCGTCGCGGTCGATGGCCAGCGACAGCGCCTGCCGGATGCGGGCATCCTTCAGCTTGGGGTGGTTCTGGTTCATGATCATGACGTGGAACAGCGGCGTCAGCATGCCCTCGGCCTTCAGGTCCGCATCCGCTTCGATCTGCGCAAGCTGGTCGGGCGCGATGTTGGTGGCGATATCCGCCTCGCCGGTCTTCAGCGCGGTCAGTCGCGAGGCCACTTCGGGCACATGGATGACAGTCACCTTGTCAAGCGGTGCCTTGTCGCCCCAGAAGCCGTCGAACCGTTCCCAGACCAGTTTCTCGCTGGGCACGAACTCGGTCACCTTGTAGGGGCCGGTCCCGACCGGAGCGAGGCTGAACGCCTCGAAATCGGTGTCTTCGGCCACCTTCGGATCGCCGGTCAGGCCCATGGTGTAGTCCATCGGCAGGATGAACAACTGCTGCAGGTTCAGCAAGGTTTCCCACAGCGGCTCTTCTTGTCGGGCAATCACGCGCACCGTCAGGTCATCGATCTTTTCGGCACGGTCAAAGTTTGCCAGACGGTCGCGCTGGCGCACCTGATAGGGCGGAAAGGTCGCCTGAAACATCCGGTTCAGCGAGAAAACCACGTCGTCGGCCGTCATCGCCTCGCCGTTGTGGAAAGTCACGCCCTCGCGCAGCTTCAGTTCCATCACGGTCGGTTCGATCAGTTTCCACTCGGTCGCAAGGCCGGGCTGCCATTCCTGCTCGACCTTGGAATAATCCTTGTGGATCAAGGGATCGAAGCTGTTGAAGTAGAACTGAGAGCCGACGTTGGAATGGTCGCGGCCCGGATCGACGTAGGGCGCAAGGTTTGCGGCCACGACGGTGATCTCGGTCGCCAGTGCAGGCGAGGCCAGGATCAGCGCCATGGCGGTTGCGGTCATTAGGCGTGTCATTTCGAAACTCCTGTTGCGGGGGAACGGGGGGCCCGGGGCCGGGGCGGCCACGGGCGGGCTTGCGTCATCACCTGCGCCTCAGGCGCACATCGGCACGGTCCCGGGCAAGATCGCCCAGCACCTGCACGACAAAGGTGACGGAAAGGATCAACAGCGACGGCGCCAGCACGATCCAGGGCGCGTTGGGCATGTAGTCGCGGCCGACACCCACCATCGCACCCAGCGTGGCGGTGGGCGGTTGCACGCCGAGCCCCAGAAAGGAAAGGCTGCTTTCCAGCAGGATGATGTTGGAGAACGACAGCGTCATCTGAACCACGATGGGCGAGACAAGGTTGGGCAAAAGATGCACCCCGGCAATGCGGGCGGGCGTGGCACCGGCGGCGCGTGCCGCTTCGACAAAGGGCATGGCCATCAGGCGCCGGGTTTCTGCACCGATGATCCGGGCGTATTGCTCCCACCCCGCGATGCCAAGGACCAGCACCATCACCAGGGTGGATGTCCCCAGCATCGACAGCAGGAACAGCGCAACCAGCGTGAAGGGAATGGCGATCTGCATGTCCACCGCCGCCATGATGGCGGCTTCGGTCCAACCACCGGTCACGCCTGCCAGAAGGCCCAGCGTGGCCCCGATCAGCAGCCCGACCGCCGTGCCCAGAAAGGCCAGCGACAGCGTCAGTCGCAGACCCCAGATGCAGCGCGAAAGCAGATCCCGGCCCAACTCGTCCGTGCCCAAGAAAAAACCGTCCTTCGCGCCGTCAAACCCGTAAGGTGGCTTGAAGCGCGACATCAGACTTTGATCAGTAGGGGCAAAGGGGGCGGCCCATGGCGCCAGAACGGCCAGCGCCACAAGGGCCAGAGACAGCGCCACCACGATGCGGTGAAATGGGCCAAGGCTCTGCCAGAATGCCATTGGAGCGGGACGGGTTGCAGCCATCATCTGGACATCCCGCCCGCCCGACGACGCAGGCGCGGGTCCGCCCACGCATAGGCGAGATCGGTGAGGGCAGAGATGGCCAGCACCGCCACCGACACCACCACGACGCCGAACTGCAGCACCGGATAGTCGCGCCTGATCGCGGCACCCACCAGCAAGTCACCTATTCCGGGCCAGCTGAAGATCGCCTCGACCACCACCGACCCGCTGGCCGCCAGCCCGGCAATCTGCAGGCCCACCACCGACAGGATGGTAATGCCGGCATTGCGCAACCCGTGTTTCAGGATCACCACGCGCTCCGGCAGGCCCTTGGCGCGGGCGGTGCGTATGTAGTCCTGCCCCAGCACGTCCAGCATGGCATTGCGGGTGAACCGCGACAGCGCCGCGATCAGACCAGCGGCCAGCACGGCGGTAGGCATGATGAAATGCGCGGGCGTGCCGTTGCCCACCACCGGCAGCCAGTTCAGCCAATAGGCAAAGACCAGCATCAGCAGCGTCGCCAGCACAAAGTTGGGCACGGCATAGCCCAGAAAGGCCAGCCCCATCACCAGATGCCCCGGCCAGCGGTCGCGCCACAGCGCCGCCACGATCCCCATCGGAATGGCCAGCAGCAAGGTGACCGCGATGCTGGTCAGCAATAGTTGCGCCGATGGCCACAGCCGTTCGGCCACCATCTGCGCCACCGGACGCCGCTCGATGAAGGACAGGCCGAACTGGCCATCGGTAAAGGCGGCAAGGAAGGCCAGATATTGGTCCAAGAACCCCTTGTCGAGACCATAGTACCGGGTCAGCAGAACGCGGTCTTCCTGCGTCAGACCCTGCGCGCCGATGCTGTCCAGGGGGTTGCCCGAAAGCCGCGTGGCCAGAAACACCAGCGTGACGATCAGAAAGAACGACACTGCCATCCGCAACGCGGTGCTGAAGATCAGGCGGATCATTCGGTCCCCCCGTCTTTGGTGCCCGGGGGGGCGATGTGGACAAAGCGCATCCCCGCGCGCTCGGCAGCGACGCCGTCCGTGGCCGGGGTATCGCCGACAAACACGGCGCGCGACGGATCAATCGCTGCACGCGACAACGCCACATGCACCAGATCGGGTGCCGGTTTGCCGATGGACACCGCTCGGCACCCCGGCACCATGGCGCGCACCGCCGCCAGCAGCGCCCCGGTCTCCGGGCGGGGTGTTCCGTCCGGGCCGGGATGGCTGACATCCGCATTCGTCACCCAAAGGGGCAGGCCACAATGCACCAGCCCCGCCAGTTCCAGCAAGGCAGCGAAGGTAAAGCCCTCATCGCGCGCCAGCACGACCAGTTCGGGCAGCGTGTGGTCGATGACCAGACCCAGCGCGCGGGCACGCTCGTGCATCCGCGCGCCAGCATACAGCGCCAGACGCAGGCCGGGTTTGCCGCGTGACAACCGCTCCAGCGTCTGCTCTCCGGCCAGCACTATCCGGTCGGGCGGCAGGTGCAGGTCCAGCCCGGCCAACCGCGCCGACAGGCCTTCGGCGGTGTCGGTCGAGTTGTTGGACACGATCCACAGCCGCTCCTTCGTCCGTGCGATCAACTCGGCCGCGCCCTCCAGAACCACGTCGCCCGAGATCAGGCATCCGTCCAGATCGGCCAGCACAGCCTGCGCGTCGCAAAGCCCCGCCGCGAGGGCAGACCGCAATGTCATGGGGACCGGGAAAACGGCAGTCATAAGGCCTCGCAGCGCAGGTGATCAGACGAAAATGGAAGATCATTTGTCTGCGGTCAGCACTGGCGGGCCGATGTAACCCGGGTGTTACAGTCTGAAGCTATGCCTTCACCGCATGAAACCTTTGGTTGCAGATACGGCAAAATCGCTGACGATTTCCCGCCTGCGGGCGCTGACGGCCGTGGCCGAGGACGGATCGTTCTCGGGGGCGGCCCGGCGACTTGGCATCTCGCACTCCGCCGTAAGCCAACAGATTCGCGAAATCGAATCGGCACTTGGTATCCGCGTTCTTGAGCGCGATCAGGGCCGCCTGCGGCCCAGTCCGATTGGCGCAGAACTGTGCCAGATCGGCGAGCGCATCCTTGAGGCAGAACGCGAGGCCGCGCGGATCATTGCCCGGCGCGATGCGTCCGGGCGCATGCATCTGCGGGTGGGATTGGGCAATTCCATGCCCGGCATGTCGATCATTGCGCGGGTCTGCGCGTCGCACCCGGATCTGGCGATCACCCTGCACAGCGGATCGCACAGCGACATCATGGCCGCCGTTCAGCGCCGCGCAGTCGATGTAGGTGTGCTGCCCGATGTGCCGGCCGACCCGCGCTTTCGCCGCCAGATGGTGTTGCGTCAGGATGTAGTGGCCATCGCCTCGATGGCGTGGGATCTGCCCGAGGGGCACCCGACATCCCTCGCCGAACTGGCACGGGCACCGCTGATCTTCCGGTCGCGCGGCTCGTCAACCCAGCGGATCGTGGACCGCGCCTTTCGCGGCCTCGGTCTTGCCCCGATCCCGCGCCTTGTGGCCGACACCCGCGATGCGGTGTTCGAGGCGGTGGTGGCCGAGGTGGGCATCGGCTTCATGTGGCGGTTTGGCACCGTGCGGACCGGCCTGGTCAAACGGCTGACAGTGCCCGAACTATTCCTGCATTCCGAAGAAATGGTCTTTGCCCTTGGTGACGAACGGAACCCGGCGCTGGACCGGTTCTTTCTGGCCGCGCGACAGGTCGGCGACGATCTGGGCCAGTCAGAACCACGATGATCAACCGTATTCACTCCGCGACCGTCGAAGTTAGTTGTGTTTGGGCGAGCGGCGTTTTGGCCGACGTGCACCGAGGACGAGCAGGCAAAAGTGCCGAAGCCGTGCAAGGCTGCACTGCAGGCGACTTCTGAAAAGGCAACGAGATCGTGATTTCACATGCTGACGTCGAAGGCGGTGTGCATGAGTATTTGGCGACGGTGGACCGTTCGGCGGACAAGTGTCTCTTGAACGACATCCCGGCAGCATTGGGTCGGAGGCTGGTAAATTTGGATTTATTGATGATGATCAGGTCAGGACTGTTCGACAATGCGCCCTATAATGCCAGCGACATCTTGATGCAAAGGTTTCCGAGCCTTCTAGCTGACGCGCGTCCGATCCGTTCACAAAGGTCTAGACTTTGTCCGAACGTGCGATCCCGTCGCATCATTCTGGGTGTCCAGAAAACTCGAACGGCCGCTTTCCGCCCAAACCGTCGGAGAGCCAGAGAGGGGTTGGTTTGTTTCGCGACAGGTTGAGGGTTGGGAGAGTGGCTTCCAGCGCCTGTCACGGAGGGATGCCGATGGGCGTTTTGGAAGTTCTGGATCCGGTGCAGCCGATGAAGACGGGTGGCTGGAAAGTGGATATCAGCCGGGGAGAGCGGAACGGGCGAGTGTCGTCCGAATGGTTCAACCGTCCCGATGATGAGCGATATCTGTCGCTCGACAATCTGTGGGGCAGCGTGAAGGGCCGGTCCGAGCGCAGCCTCAGCCGTGTGGTGCAGACGGCCGACATTCGCGTCGAGGCGTCGCGGGACAACGGCGAACGCCTGCACCTGATGCTGCCAAAGGCGCAAGAGCCGGTGGCGCCAACGCATTGGGCTTTGGCCAGCTTGCCAGCATCGTCGGCGCGCCTGCGTCCTATCTGCGGCAGCTGCCCGCGCCGCTGGCGGGGATCAACCTGCAATACGGTCTGACCAATCACCGCGCCGAGCAGGTGAAAACCTTCGAGACCGAGGATGGCCGCACCGAACTGCGTGCGGTGACTGGCCATTTTTACTGCCGAATTTACGACCACGAATTAGTCGAGGCAGTGCAGCGCATCGCGGGCATTAGCACGGGCGATACGCGCTGGAAGGTGCCGGGCGTCTTGGACTGGTCGACCGGGGTCTATAACCCGGATGTCGCGATCAGCCGTGACACCACCACGCTTTATGCCTCGGAACGCGACGTCTTCCTGTTTCTGGTGGACGATCAAAATCCGATCGAGGCGGGGCGGCTGCCCGACGGCTCCCCTGACCTCTACTTTCGGGGTTTTTACGGCTGGAATTCCGAGGTGGGCGCCAAGACGCTGGGCATCGCCAGCTTCTAACTGCGCGCCGTTTGCCAGAACCGTAACCTCTGGGGCGTCGAGGATTTTCAGGAGATCAAGATCCGCCACTCGAAATATGCAGCTTCCCGTTTTGCACATGGAGCGGCCCCGGCGTTGACGCGCTTCGCCAATTCATCCCCACAGGGCTTCGTGAATGGCATCAAGGCGGCGCGGCAGCAGATCGTGGCGCGGACCGATGAAGACCGGGATGATTTCCTGCGCAAGCGCGGGTTCTCGAAGGCCGAGACGGGCAAGATCATCGAGAAGGTGCTGATGGAGGAAGGTCACCCGCCTGCGTCGATTTTTGACTTCGTGCAGGGGATCACGCGACTGGTGCGCGACAAGACCCAGCAGGATGCGCGGCTCGACATGGAAGGGCGGGCCAAGAAGCTCCTCGACCGGGTCGGTTGAACTGGGCTGGGGCGCCTTCTTGGTGCCCCAGCCATACCGTTGCGACAATTCAAGAGTGCAGGATACTGCGGAACGAAGTCAGCACTAGCGATTGCGATCGCCCTCACCAAGCAGACCTCCGAGGCGTCCTAGATTGGATTCCCAGTGACCCCTGTGGTCTTCGATCCACCTCTGAAGGACATTCAGGCCGCGTTGGTCGATCTTGCAAATGCGGACTCGGCCCGTTTTCTGGCTGGTGACCAGCTGGCAGGCTTCCAAGACTGCGATGTGCTGCCCAACGGCTGTCTTGGTGACGCCAGTCGCCTCGGCCAGAACGGAGACGGACGCGGGCGATTGGGCGAGAAGACCGAACATGGCACGTCTTGTCCCGTCGCCGAGCGCATTAAGTACCTGATCGGCCTCCGGAGCCCTTTCACCGTTTGTCATTGCGTCGACAGCTCTTTGCCAAGATTGGCCAAGAGCGCCTCCCAGCCCATCTTGCGCATTTCAGGCCCGTCCGATCCTTCGAAAAAGGCCGCTTGATGCGTCAGCCGCACAAGGCAACCAGCGCCGGCCGCCAAGAATTCAACTGTCACAAGCGAACATGAAATGCGCCGGTCGTTCATGTCGACGGCCTGAGAGAGAACGATCCGGTCATCCGCTGCGATCTCTCCATAGTCTGACGTCCACTTGAGGACGG
>Ga0163144_10026413_pt1 | contig 11288 bp, 7 predicted proteins | sample OliLak19BULKMAT1_FD_123175 | JGI IMG/M metagenome (GOLD analysis project Ga0163144, IMG submission 123175) | Freshwater microbial mat bacterial communities from Lake Vanda, McMurdo Dry Valleys, Antarctica - Oligotrophic Lake LV.19.BULKMAT1 | ecosystem: Environmental > Aquatic > Freshwater > Lake... | reverse complement strand
TGCTGCCGATCACCAGATCGCCACCCATGTTGCTACGGCCCACGTCGTCCAGGAACACCTTGCTGGTCACCAATTCCGTGGTGGTGGATTCATCATTATCGAACCTGTTGAAAATGTTTGCGTCTGCAGGAACCGGGGTCTGAAGCGTGTTGAACCAGCCGGAAAGGGCATTGGTACCGATAGAGGCGGCACCACTGGCTGTCAAAACAATGGTTTCGCCTATTACCAGATCGTTCGTCAGTGGGTCAGTGATAGTGAACGGAGCACCAAACGATGCGGTCACACCGGTGCCTGTAAGGGCAGCCTGGAACAGGGCCAATAGCTCCGGATAGGTATCCGCTGCAGCTGCCGCGGTCGTGTTACCTGGCGGGTTCAGTGAAAGTGTAATCAGCTGACCGTTCGCGAGAAACTTGAATGTGTCGTAAGGATTGTTCAACAACGGCTTGGTTTTATCTGCCCCGTTGTGACCAGCGGCTGCACCGGTATCCATCAATTGAATGGTTAGGGTGGTTGTGGCACTACCTGTGTTACGCAGGGACTGCTGGTCGAAATAAACCGCAAAATCAACGTTGCCCGGATCGGTTTCGACCATGGCAATGGTGACATCGCTGGTCTTTTGCAAGTTGCCGATGCGCACGTCTTCGATGACGACGTCTGAGCGGCTGTTGTTGGATTCCCAACGTGTTACGCCGAGGTCAGCAGTGACTTTGTTGGCGAGATCGACGGCCAGCGAACGCTGGGCGTCGATCTGGACGAGGTTGGTAAAGCCGGGAACGGGAACGAGGATGCCACCGTCGACGGCGACACCACCGCCACTGGAGGTGTTGTTGCCGTTGGTGCCATCCAAGGTCGTGGTTTGCGCACGAATGACCACGGCCTCGATGTTGGTCAGGATCGGCGTGATCGCGTTGCCGAGGCTCGTGAAATCGACATACAGGGTGTCGAAGCCAGCGCCACCATTTATCTGGTCGCCGTCTTGCAGGGTGTTGGCGTTGTTGAGCGTGCGGGCGACAAAATTATCGTTGAATGCAGACCCGACCAGCTTATCGATCGCAACGGTCAGGTTATAGGTTTGGCCAGCAACGACATCTGGATCGAAGGCCTTGCCATTGACGTTGGCGATGTCGTTGGAGAAGACGTAAGAACCTTCGACCTTTGCGCGGTAAGCCGAAACGGCCGCGATTGCGATCGGGTCTGTGGGGTTGAGGTTGTACAGCGCCCTGGCAAGATCGATCATGGCGCCAGCACGGTTGCTGGCATTGGCCGTGAGGAATGCTTCTGCGTCGGCTTGCGTAAAGAAGGAGCCCAGGCCCAGGTTGGCAAGCATGGTGGTTGCCAGGGAGGCCGTGGAAATACCTGCGACCATGCTGTTCAATGCGGCCTTGTAGCCGGCTTCGCCAACACCAGCGGTGTTGATGAAGGCCTGGTGCTCTTTAAATGCTGCGTTGCCGGGGGTGGAACCGACCAACACGCCATAAGCGTTCAGAACGAGAGACTGCGATGGGAGGAGAAGTATCATGAGATTGCCCTTATTAAGTAAAAAAGTAGAACCTAACTCGGCAAGGCAGTGGTTAGGTCTGGCGGAAGTTTAGCAGCAGGCCCCCTGCCATCTTGTGATGGCAGTCACACGAAGCAGGCTTTTAGTACGTGGGTTGTGGTTTTTTTACCATACCGCGCGCACGCCCAGGCTGGTTACCCAGTTCCTGAATTCGAATAAACGCAGGTTGGAGCGCTGCTCCACCCACTCCACCCCTACATAAGGGCTGAGCGTGCCGAGCTGCCAGCTGTATTCGATCCGGTAGCTCAGCCGCGTGATCTGGCGCCTCGCATTGCTGGCAAGCAACGCACTGAAGCCGGTTTGGTCTTGCTGGCGGGCGGCCTCCCACTCCAGCGCCAGGCTGCCCCCGTTGACCGTGGTGCGCTTGCTCAAGCGCAGGCTGCTTTGCCGCTGGGCGCCGCCGGGGCGGCCGCTTCGCAGCGGCTGATCCTCTCCAGTGCGCACCAATACCTGCAGCCCCAGCGCCGGGCAAGCAGTGATGCCGACCAGCCCGGTGTTGCGACCGCTCAGCTCGGGGTTGGTGGGGTAGCTCAGGTGCTGCAGGTCGAGTCCCAGGCGTTGCTGGCAACTGCCTGCGGCGCCCAGGGCAAAGTCGTAACCACCACCGAGCTGGGTTTGGCGCAGCGCGATGGCCTCTGCCCTGAGCAGTGTCTGGTGCTGGCCCAGCAGATACGGGCCCTGGCCACCGGCTGACACACCCTCGACAAAGGCGCCCAGCTGCAGCCGGTTGGCAGACGGCAGGCTGGGGTTGGCCCGGTAACTGCCAAACAGGCTGTAGCGCCACTGGGCCGCGTCGCTGCTGGCCAGCAGGCCGTCGTAACTCAGCTCGGCGCGCGCAAAGCCGCCCGCCCGGGGGCGTTGGTCTTCCAACTGTGCCACGAGCAAGGGGCCCGCAGGGGTGGTGAGGGTGAACCCGGCGTGGTAGGTGCTGCTGAGCAGGTTGCTGTCGTAACCCGTGGCCAGGCCGACCAAGCCCCGGCCGGCCAGCCGCAGCGGCCGGGCGGGCCGGCGCTGCAGGGCAAGCAATTGTTCACGGGTGACGGGGTCGATACCGGACAGTTGCAGCAGGCTCTGGATCTGGCTAAGTGCGGAGTCGTGGTCGCCGCTGCCCTCCAGGGCGATCGCGTATTCAAGCTGGCTGGGCCAGTAGTCGGGCGCATACAGAATGGCGCCCTCGAGTGGGTCAATGGCGGCCTCGTAGAGGCCGGCCTGGTTGAGCAGCCGGCCCAGGCTATATAGAAAGGGGGCGTGTTTGTGGCACTGGCGCTCGAGCGTGCGCATGGTGGCCAGGGCTGCGTCAATGGTCTGGCCGGCAAGTGGTATGTCGCACGATGTGGAGGGCAAGGCTGCTGTCTGGGCGTGTGCCGTCAGCAGCTGAAAACCCAGCAACACACCTAGCCACCAGGCTTTGAGCGCCTGGAGCAAGGAGCGTACGAGGGTTTCATGCTGTTTATTCAACACTGTCGCGCAGGGGATAGGCGTAAATGTGGCTGGGGGTTTTGAGGCCCTCCAGCAAGAATACGCCCTGGGACACCAGACTCTGGTTGCCCAGGCTGCCAGCGATGCCTTCGCCCAGCAAGATGGGGTGGGCCAGGTCGATGGTCATTTCTTGCAGGAGCACAGCCATGTTCACCGGGTGGCCAATGGCCAGGTGCGTGCGCCGGCGCGCCAGCCCGAAGGAGCCGACCGTGGCCAGACCGGTCTCCAGGCCGATACCCAGCACCAGGGGGAACATGTCGTCGGGCGCGGGCTGGGGCAGCGTTTGCCGGCTCTCGCGCAATATTTCCACCGCGGCCGTCAAGGCCTGCTGGGGGTTGCTGCGATCGGATTCGTTGCTCCAGACGGCCAGCATGGCGTTGCCCTGGAAGGATTCGACCATGCCCCCATGGAGCTCGACCACCCGTGTGACCATGGAAAAGTAGGCGTGCAGCACCGCCGCAACCTCTTCGGGGGGGCGGGTTTCGCAATAGACCGGAAAGTTGCGGATATCGGCAAACAGCACAGTGACCGTGCGCCGCTGCACGTCAATGGCGTCGGATGGGTCTTGCAACATGAGTGCCGCCGCCACCGGGCGCGGCAGGTAACTGGCCAGGTGTTTGTAAATGCGGTCGCGCTCGAGGCGGTCGCGCGCGTACTCGAAAAGCCCCAGGCTCAGCGCAAACAGTACCAGGTAGAGGGCGGGCCAAACCCATTCAAACCAAAGGCCGTGGCTGGTGAGCAGCCAGCTCTTGACGAGCCACAAGACCGTGGCCAAAGCCAGGCCCGCCAGGCCCAGGACAAAGACCGGTTTGCGCCGCACGCGCAGCAATGCTGCCAGCAGCAGCGTGCCAAGTGCGGCAACCAGCGCGCCCCAAACCGAGGCGTAACGCGGTTGCACCGGGATGGCGCCGTCGAGCGCCCCGCGCAACATCTGGGCATGGAACATGAAACCAGCACTGTTGCCCCCGAAGGGTGTGGCCGTACGGTCGTTGAGCCCCAGCGACGTGCTGCCCACCACCACCCAGGCGTTTTGCAGCAGGTGCTGCGGAATACGCCCCGCCAGCACATCGGCAGCAGAGATACTGATGAAAGCGTCGGGCTTCAAGGACCAGGGCACACGCACCAGGCCTCGCGCATCGAGCGGGATGCCGGCGCCCTGAAGACCAGGAACCGGCAGTTGCCACTGGGGGCCAAACCACGGGCTGCCCGCCTGCATGGGGGCCACACTGCCCCCCAGCGCCTGTGCCAGGGCGGCCACGAACAGCGCCGGGTAAACCTTGCCCTGATGGCACACCAGCGCCGGCTGACGGCGCAGGTTGCCGTCTTCCTCGATGTGCGGTGAGATATGGCCCACGGGCAGGCCGCCAAAAGCGGTGTCGTTGGCGATGTAACCCTGCGCCACCGGCAGGTTGGCCGGGCAGGCCGCCCAGCCCAGGGGGGCTGCAGGCTGGCCGCTGGAGGCCGGGTTTTTGGCATCAAACGCAAAGGCTTGCGCCAGCACGGCATTGTTTTTTTTCAGACTGACAATGAGCTCGCGGTCGCCGCTGGCTGCGGCGGGGAAGATGATGTCGATCACTTGCAGGCTGGCGCCTTCGGCGGCCAGCTTGTCGCTGAGATCGGCCATGCGCTGGCGCGGCCAGGGCCAGGGGCCGAGCTGCTGCAGGCTGGCCTCGTCGATGTCGACCAGGATGATGCGGGCCTCGCGCACGCTGCTGGCGGTGGCGCGCCAGGCCCAGTCGCCCGAGCGCTCCTCGAGTGCGTTAAGAGTAGGCGCCAGCAGGTAGCTGGTCAGCCACCACAACACGCCGGCAACAAACGCCGCACCCACGGCTGCGGCAGACGCCTGTGCGCCCCAGCCGACGACACTGCGCAATCAACGCCCCCAAAGAGTCAGCCCGCTGACCGTGCCGCCACTGAGGCGCTTTTCAAACTGGTAACCCGCCTGGGCTGCGTCATTGCTAAAGGCCCCGCCGATCTGCTGACTGGCCGTGGTGGTGCTGAACGTGCCCGCCGGGGTGATGGTGGCCGTGGCGGCAAAACGGTCCTTGCCCAGGGACGGGCTGGACAGATCCATCTGGGTGGCGAGGGTGCCGCGTGCAAAATCTACCGAGAGCTTGGCGCCCGAAATGCTGACCTGCTCGGACGCAAGGCCCGTGAAGACCGGTTGCACATAGTTGGCAGAGGCGTTCAGCAGGGCGAAATCGGCAGTGCTTGCGGGCGGGCTGAAGCTCTTGCGGGTGGTTTCGTCGCGGTAGAGCGTCATGAAAAAGTTGCCGACCACGGCCTTGCGACCGGCGGCAGTAGCCGCGTCGAAACGGGTGCTGATGCTGTTGGCCGGCACGCCCAGGTCGAGCACATTATGCAGCCATACCATGGGCTGATCGGCTGGCAGCGCAGGGGTGACGACCGCCGGCACGGCCACTGCGGCGGCTTGTTCACCGATGGTGGCGACATGTTTGACCTGGCTGTCGAGCTCCTTCATGACCACCACATCGGAGGCCTGGACATCGGCCGGGCGTTGCGGCGCGTTTGTTGACGGGCGGGTGCCGACTGCCATCAGGTCGACCTGGGGCACCAGGCGCGGGCCGCTTTTGTCGTTTTGCTTGAGGTACTCGAGCATCTGACCCTGCATATCGGCGCTGAGCAGCACCGAGCGCTCGCCCGAGCAGACACCCAGCGATTGTGCGCAGACACCCTCGAGGGGAGCCATCTCGATGGCGCCGGTCTTGACGCTGACCAGGGTGCTGGCATTCTCGGCCTTGACGACGAAATCGGTGCCCTTGATGCCGATGGCAGCCACCGGCGTGTTGAGGCGAAAACGGTCACGATGGGCCTCACCCCACTCGCCGGTGACGGAGCGCATGACGCCGACGTCGAGCTTGAAGCGAATGGCGGCCAGGTTTTGCGCGCCCTGGTTGCGGTAGTCTTCGATGTGCAGGCGGCTGAGCGGCCGCACGCTGACCAGACCACCATCGACAAAACGCACGTGCACATGGCCACCGGCCGCAGTTTCGATCTTGTCGCCGGCACGAATGAGCTGCCCGCGCGCTACAGCCTGCTCGCCTTGCGGGTTGACGACCTTGCCAAGGCCGATCACGGAGGTGACCTCGCCCACCACGCCGGCGGGCCCCTCGGATTGCTGGGCCAGCGCTGGCGCAAGTAACAGGAGATTGAGGGCAAGGCCAACGAATGGGATAATCGTTAAGCGAGTGTGCGAGTGAGCCATGACACCTCCGGCAGTTGAGCTTACAAAAAGAAGACTATATAAAGAAGAGGGCAAAAAAGTTGTGAGCGCCATCACATCGCCCACCGCTATTCGCGCATGCCCGCAGAGCAACAATGCCAAAATAACTGGCCCTTATTGTCGCTTGCTGGCGATCAAGCGGCTTTTGGCCCAACCGGTCTGCTCTCTCAATGCCCATCGCCTTTCAGTATCTGCTCAAGTTCCCCTTGTTGCAAGACCTGCCACAAGCCACGCTGATGCAGTTGTCGGCGCAAATGGATGACCGCCAGTTTGCCAAGCGCGAGGTACTAAGCACCAAGGAGCAGACCCGGTTCGCCCTCGGGTTCCTGGTGGCCGGTCGCCTGCAGGGCATCGACGCCACGGTGGATGGCCGCAGCGTGGGGCTCTTTTTCGTCGAACCCGGCGACTATTTTGGCGAGTTGTCGGTGGTAGACGGCAAACCGGCGGCCGAACACGTGATAGCGGTGAGCAAGTCACGGGCCCTGTTCCTTGAGGCATCCGTGGCCCGGCAGCTGATTTTCGAGCGCCCCAGCATCGCGCAGGCGGTGATGACCCGCCTGTCCCAGCGGGTGCGCGAGGCCGCGGCGCAGCGCACCCTTCTGGCCCTGCCAAACCCGTTTCAGCGCTTGTGTGTGCAATTGTTGTTGCTGGCGCGGCCGTCGCAGCTAAAGCAAGCGGTGCTGGAGTCTGCCCCGACCCACCAGGAGCTTGCCATAATGATCAACAGCAGCCGCGAGACCGTGACACGTGCGTTCCAGACCCTGATTTTGCGGCAGGTGATCGAGCGCCAGGGCGACCACCTTTATTTGCTCGATACCCAATATTTGTCCGATATCGGCAACGGCAAGGCCGAGCCCCCCAAGTAGCCGTTTGGCAGCGCAAGGCCGTGCCGAACATCGCTCCAATGCACACCAACCGCGCGATCGCGCGAATCCACCAAGCAAGCATGAATGTGCCCCGATCTCTGGCCTCACAAGGCACACAGGCAGCCAGCGCCCACATGCCGGCGCGACGACTGCGGCTGGACGGGTGGTTATGGAACCTTGCCGCGGCGAGCCTGGCAGGGTGCGTGCTCCGGGTCTACCGCCTGGATACACAATTCCCCATCGGGGACGAGTGGCACGCAATCATTGCGGCGGTCAACCACGGGTTTTTCGCACTCCTTACCTCGTTTTTGGGCGGGGGCCACGCCATTCCGGATGCGCTCTATTTTCGCGCCCTGGCCGGCGTGGGCGGCCTCACCGAGGTCGGCATCTACGCCCCCCTGGTGGTGGCTGGAACCGCTGCAATAGGTGTTGTTCCCTGGCTGCTGCGCGACATTTTGGGCGGGCGCAACTCGGCGTTTCTGGCCTGGCTCATCGCGCTGTCGCCGGTCTTGATTCTTTACAGCCGGTTCGCGCGGCCCTACGGCATTGTTGCCACGCTAACGCTGGTGGCGCTCTGGGGCATTGCGCGATGGATCGACACGCGGGCCTGGCGCTACCTGGTGACTTATGGGCTGTGCGGCAGCGTTGCGGCATATTTTCATGCCATTGCGCTGCCTTTCGTGTTGACGCCCATCGCGGTCACCGTGCTGCACGATCTGCTGCTGCGCCGTATGACGGTGGCGGCATGCGCCAAGAACGTCCTATTTGCCGGTCTGGCGGTCGGGATCCCGACGTTTGTTCTGCTGGGCGCGCCGGTGTGGAACAGTTTTGGCGTGTTTACCGACAAGGTGGCGCAGGGAGTGCTGACGCCGGCCTCTTTGCTTGGAGCCTACCTGGTGCTGGCGGGCAGCCGGGAGCTGCTCATCGCACTGGTGATCGCCGGCCTGGCGCTGTTTGGCACATGGGCACTGGTTCGCGCCGACAAGTCGCGCTGGTTCACCCTGCTCGTGTTGGCTGGCTCGGCCGCGCAGTTTGCCACGGTCATGGGTTCGAAGCCACTGGCTGTCGAGGGTCCGCATATTTTTGCGCGCTACGTGATTCCGGTCATGTTTCCCTTGCTCGTTTTGGCCGCCGCCGGTTTCGGCCATGCCACCCGAAGGCTCCCGGGAGTCGCGGTTGCGAGTATCGCGGCCGCCCTGCTGGGCTATTATTTCGTCAACACCAGCGCATGGATACTGACGCGGTACAACTCGCAGACCAGCTTGTATCTGCACGCCTATCTGATCGCCGGCAAATCGTTTGAGCAGTTTCCAGTAACCAGCGCCCGCCGCAAGATTCCGGCCTTTTACGACATGTTGTCGCACAAGCTACCGGGCGAGTTAGTGATCGTCGAGGCACCGTTTCAGGTGCTTGACTTCTCGCTCGTTGCCTACCAGCTGGTGCACCGCCAGCGGGTGCTGATGGGAATGGCCGAGCCCCTCTGCGGCCGTGGCGCGGATCTGCAAAACCAGGCGTTCAATGCCTGGAGCCGCACCAGGCTCCGAAATATCGTGGACATCTCTGACCCGGCAGCACTCGCCGCACGCGGGGTCAGCTATGTGATGTTTCACCGCAATATTCGGGCCGAGACCAGCGCCATTGAAGTGGGTTTTGTCGACATGGACATGACGCCTTGCATCGCCCACTACCGCGACGCCTATGGCCCGGCGGTTTTTGACGATAGTGAAGTGGTCGCCTTTTCTGTCGGGCCGCCAGGCCGGTAGAGCACCGATGGGTGCAGTTGCGAGATGAGGACATTCAAGAATTCAGTCAATTGGGAGCCTATGCTTTACGGAAAACGGATTGTCGTGGTCATGCCGGCGTACAACGCCGCGAAGACGCTGGAACAGACCTGGTCGGAGATACCGAAGGAGTATGTCGACCAGGTCATCCTGGTGGACGATGGCTCGACGGACGACACGGTCGGGTTGTCCAAGCAATTGGGTTTGCATACGCTGGTCCACGACCGCAATCGCGGTTACGGGGGGAACCAGAAGTCCTGTTACCAGGAAGCCCTGCGCCTGCAGGCCGACATCATTGTGATGGTGCACCCGGATTACCAGTACTCGCCCAAACTGATTGTGTCTTTGGCGTCGATGGTCGCATCGGGCCACTATGACGCCGCGCTTGGCTCGCGCATCATCGGCGGCGGGACGATCGACGGCGGAATGCCACGCTACAAGTACATTGCGAATCGTGTGCTGACAGCGGTCCAGAATCTCTGCCTTGGTGCAAAGCTGTCGGAATACCATACCGGATTCCGGGCGTTTTCTGCCGACCTGTTGCGCACCTTGCCCCTGAATGAGAACTCGGACGATTTCGTGTTCGACAACGAGATGCTGGCTCAGGCGCTGCATTTTGGTTATCGCATCGGCGAGGTAAGTTGCCCCACGCGGTACATGAAAGACGCCTCCAGCATCAACTTCCGCCGGTCCGTCATCTACGGGCTGGGGGTGCTCGGCGTGACCCTGAAGTTTGTCGCCCAACGCTGGCGCCTTGCCCGCCCCGGCATATTTGCTGCGACCGGCCGCCGGCTTGCCGCATGAGGCAGCTGCGCGCCATGGCTCGCACCGGGAGGCAGCGGTGCGACGCCTGACCGGGATTGCGCAGTTCTTTTTTCGGGATAGGCGTCTGTTTCTGCGCTATGTCAGTGCCGGTAGCATCGCCGCCGTCATCGAATTTTTGCTTTTTTCGGCCTTGTACCAGCATGCCGGCTGGCCTTTGCTGACCGCCAACGGCACCGCGTTTGCCGTGGCGCTGGTGGCCTGCTTTGCCATGCAGAAGAACTGGACCTTCCGCATTCAGGGCGAGGCTGGCCGTCGGCTGCGGCTCTACGTGTTCATGCAGGCTGTATCCGGGGTGCTCAATACCCTGTTGATGCTGGGCCTGATACAAGGGCTCGACCTGTACCCGCAACTAGCCAAGATCCTGCAGATCGCGCTGGTGTTCATCTGGAACTTTTCGTTTTGTCGACTCGTCGTGTTTGCACAACGGCCTTGAGTTCAGCCCGCAGCGGCCACCGCGTCAGTGCCTGCGCGCTCGAAACCGACCCAGCGCGCGGCGGGGCCGCCCTGGCCGCCGGCGCAGAGCAGCATATAGGGGCCGGGCTCAAGGCGCGCCCAGTCTTGTGCGGTCAAAACGACCGGGCTTGCGCCAGACGGGCGGAATATCGCCGGCATCATCATGGGCGACGGGCTGAATGCCATCACACCTGCACCACCAAGCCGTGCGTGGAGCTCTGCGGGGTCGCTGACCGGGCCGCGCAGCATAACGCCCCACGCGTCCCAGACAACGGGTCGGCCCCATCGGGGCATGCGGGAAAGCTGCCCTGTAAGGCGGTAGAAAAGCGGGAAGTTCTTGGCAAAGTAAATCTGGCAAGTGTCGGCCATCATGCCGGCCTTGTAGGACTTGTGGCGGTACTCATGCACCGCCTCAGCGCGCGGGACGATACCCAGCTTGTAACCGGCCCGTCTCAAACGCAGCGACAAATCGGAGTCCTCGTAAAACATGAAGTAAGCGGGGTCGAACAGCCCCCCCGCAGCCAGAACCGCCGAACGACGCAGCATCATCACGGCGCCAACCAGAAAATCAATCGGATACGGCCCAGATACAGCCATGCCTGCTTGCATCTTGCGCAAATACCGGCCCGCCGCCCATTTGGTCAGGCCCAGTGTCCGTTGTGCCAGAGTCATGGCAAGCATCATCAGGGGTGTCTGCGGGAAGGCCGAAGGCAGTAAAAATCGCTGGGTGGTGTCCCAAAATGTCTTGGGCGAGACGCCGGCCAGACCGGGGTCGCTTCTTAGTGCGTCAACCAGGAGCGCGATATTGCGCTGGTCAATACGCGCATCCGGATTCAACAGTAGCACGATCTCTGCCGAGGACTGCCCGAATGCCAGGTTGCAGCCTCCTCCAAAGCCCAGGTTACGTTCCGGCACGATCAATCGAACCCCCGGGATATATGCAACCGCGTCGGATAGGCGCGCGAGTTCTGCCTCGTCTTCGCTGTTGTCCACCAGCAAGATCTGGCCCCGAAGCCAGGGCGAGACGCACGCAATCGCGGCCAGCGTGTCGTCGATGCTGCGGTAGTTGACGATGACGATGT
>Ga0163144_10026412_pt1 | contig 11288 bp, 10 predicted proteins | sample OliLak19BULKMAT1_FD_123175 | JGI IMG/M metagenome (GOLD analysis project Ga0163144, IMG submission 123175) | Freshwater microbial mat bacterial communities from Lake Vanda, McMurdo Dry Valleys, Antarctica - Oligotrophic Lake LV.19.BULKMAT1 | ecosystem: Environmental > Aquatic > Freshwater >... | reverse complement strand
CTCAAAAATCACCTCACAAAGCTTGCTGTCTTGTGCTTTTTCTAAGGCTTTTCTGATGCCATCGAGTTCCAAAGGCAAGTTCCGCAGGTAGCGTGCATTGTCCTCTCTGTCGTTAGCAAAGGCGAGGAATATTACGGGTTTTAGCATAGTTTCTTGGTTTTTTGGGCTAATGCCATATCAAGATTAAACTCCTGCAATAAACTATTGGGTAAAGTTTGAGTACCCCAATAATCCTTAAAACCAAGCGCAGGACGTACTTGGTTTGTTATTTCTTGCCATTTTTTATTTTTATAAACATAAAATTCAGTTCTCCACATTATCAAGCCCAAAGCTCGCTGAGAAGCTGAGTATTGAAAGCCAAAAATCTTGGTTTTGTCTTCTTTGGTAAAGCATTTAAAACTAATAGCGTCATCTGCTATTTTGGGATTTTGGATTTTAATGAAAGCATCTTTTTCACCAATCGTTACTTGATTGGTGCTTGTATTTTGGGCAGACTTGCGTTGGGCATACTTAAACAAATCATAAAATTCTTGGATACTTTGACTATTTGACACCTTATGCAAGATTAGTAAAAAAATTGAAATGAGATTTTTCATATCATTGATATTCAATTTGATAGGTAATTAAAACTAAATATACACATTTTCTGGTAGAGAAGAATAAAGTTGAGGAAAAATACAGCCATCATTGCTTTTACTTTTTGAATCTAAGTTTCCGCAAATTAAGTATAAGCAAGATAGAGGCGTTTTACATAAAAAAAAGCAAGCAAATTAAGCTAATTGAAGTGAAAATAATATATTTACCAATCTATTTCACTATAAATTAATTTAACGTGGGCTTTTATAGGTTTATGCTGGCAATGGCTGTGGCATTGGGGCATTTAGATTTTTTTTTCATGGGCATTGACGGAACGATGGCTGTGCAGGCATTTTATATGATTTCAGGTTTTTACATGGCATTGGTATTGAACGAAAAATATATTGGGAAGGCAGCATCTTATCGCCTATTTATCAGTAATCGCTTTATTAGACTTTATCCCAACTACTTGATAATATTGGTGTTAAATATTTTTGTAGCACTATTTATATTTCTGTGGACAGGTGGCACTGCGGCTGCAAAAATGCAAAATTACTTAATAGCGTATCAAAAAGGAGAACTGAACATTATTGAGGCTATCTCTATTTTTTTCTTTAACTTTTCTATAGTAGGCTGGGATTGGTTTACCATTGTTGGTTACGATTCGAGCAGGCATTTTTATTTTACTGCCGATACTTTTGCTGCTGAAAACCCTGCTTTGTATAAGTATTTGCTTATTCCCCAATCATGGACACTCAATTCGGAATTTGCTTTTTATTTATTAGCTCCTTTTTTGCTTCGAGGGAAGAAAAGTGTCTTAATTTATATTATCTTTTTTTGCTTAACTATCAAGCTATTAGGTCATTATTTCTTCCATTTGCCTTATTCTTCTTCTCTACTGCATTTTACTTACATTGAAATATTGTTTTTTTGCGCTGGTGGAGTTTCCTATCACTATTTTTATAAAAATGTAAAGTTTCAAGTGTCCACTTTGTATAGCTATCTGCTCTGCGGAGGCTTGTTGGTATTTACCGCATTTTGGAGCTTGCTACCTATCCAAATTTACGTGAAACATTATCTATATCATGTTTATGCCTTTATTTGTATCCCCATTTTATTTAGGATAAGTACCTCAAAAATAGACAAGTATTTTGGAGAATTGTCTTATCCTTTGTATATCAGTCATATATTTGTGGGAATGGTGCTTGGCATACTGCATTTGGGAAATAATTTATTGGCTACATTAGCTTGCTTACTACTTTTATCTGTTTTGCTGTACGAACTGATAGATAAACCTGTAAGTGCCTACAAGCAAAGGAAATTTAAACAATAGAGGGAATTTAGTTGAAAATATGTCTAAAATTAGTTGGTGGAGTTAGTGTCTATATTTTGAATTAAAAATGCTTGTTTACCTGTATGCCCTCGACCAATTTGTTGTTCTTCTACGTATTCGAAGCTGGTTTTTATTTGTGCTTTCCCGAAAAAATCTTCCCTAAGTTCTTCCTCATCTTGGGGGGAGAAGTTCTTATCTGGCACAATTTTAATCTGCACTTCACCTATTTTATCTTGCACTATTTGCCATTTGATGATGTTTTTAAGGGCTTTATGCCTTAGAATGAAATGTCGCAAAGGAATTTTTTCATTTGCGGCATCCATCAAATACTCTTGCTGACGACCAAGTAAATTTTGTAGTATCACCGTTCCATTTTCCGTGCCTTTATAAATAGCCACATCGCCAGTCTGATAGCGAATAAAAGGCTGGGCGTGATTGAAAAAGCCCGTAGTAACTATCTCACCTATCTGCCCTTCTTTTACATGAATCCCCTGTTTATCAAGCACTTCTACAAGTCCGTAATGTGGAGAGCAATAATACTCGAAACTATCATCTTTGGTGAAGGCATACACACACACTTCCGAATGCCCATACTGCAAGTGTATGGGGCAGTCAAATGCCAAACGCATATTTTCTATTTGCCAATGATAGCAGTTTTCTCCTGTAAGGCGGATTCCTTTGATTTTAAAAGCGAAATGATAGTTATTTTTTAGCAAATAAATAGCTAATTCGTTCAGGGCAGAAGGGTAGCCGTTGAGAATAGTAGGCTTTTCTTGCTCCAAGTGCTGCAAGTAAAAAGGAATAGTCTGTTCCCTCAAATAATCAGAAGAGTAAAAGTAATGCCCATGAAAAGGTGTTTTATACGGACTTAGCTCCCAGAAAATTTTTCTCTCTCTCAGTTCACTTGGAATAGACCAGCCCGCAATGACGGCAATATAGTCGCCTTTTTCATAGCCCATCCTATGGTATTGGAATGATAAGTGGGCAATATCAATGTCTGCCGCCAAATTTGATGCATTGAAAAATAGAGGGTTGCCTGTGCTTCCACTTGTGCTTTTTTCATGATAGTTTATATATAGTAATTTGTCAGCAATAATATCTTTATGATGTATTCTAATCTTATTTTTATCCAATAGAGGCAGGCGATTGAAGTTTTCTAAAGTATTGATGACTAAATTATTACTTTTGAAAAGTTGGCGATAATAAGCACAATGCTCATTGGCATAGTACAAAATGTCTTTTAGATATTGGTTGGCAAAAACTTCGTGATGATAGTCTTTATCGAGCAGGTGAGGTAAAATTGTTTCTACCGCCTTCAATTTTTTTTGAGAGCGATGCTTCTCTATTTTGAGTCGTATGATTTTATACCACCAAAAAGGATTGAAAAATTTATAAAAAATAGTGTGCAAAGAACAATGGTGTTTTTTTGAAAAAATGTAGATGATTGATTAAAAAAAACACTTATTTGCCATTTGCCAACAAATAAGTGTGTTTTTTGATGTAAAAAGCAATAGATTTATTACTTTTTGAAAGTCAAATTCAATGAAAGTTCTACGTCATCATAAATCATTTTGTCGCCAATGCTTTCAAAGATTTTGCCAGAATTATATTCTATTTTCCACAATAATCTATTAAAAACAAGTTTGCCTACGGCAGTCATTTTTTTGCCGTTTTCTGTGGTAGTTGCCTCAAAAGTTACAGGATTAGTGATGCCTTTGATGGTCAAATCACCTGTGATTTTGTAAGTTTCATCATTGCCTTTTTTACCTGTGCTTTCTGCTTTTTTAATCACGAATTTAGCGGTTGAATTTTTTGCAGTAGCAAAGAAATCGTCAGCTTTTAAATGCCCAACTAATTTGGCATTCATACCTGCATCTTTTATATCTTCGCAAGTAATTGATTCCATGTTAATTACAAATTCGCCACCTGTAATTTTGCCTTTTTTTACTTCTAACTTACCTTCTTTGAGAGCTACATAGCCATTATGCTGCCCTGTTACTTTTTTGGCTAACCAGCCTACTTTGCTTGCTGCCACATCTGCTTTATAAGAATCTGTTGGTTTAGTAGTAAAAGCAAATACTACTAAAAGTGCTAATGAACCAATAATTGAAAATACGATTTTTTTCATAAAACTTAAAAAATTAGAATTAAAAATTAAATTAAAAATACTTGTTAAAACTCTACAATACCTCTTGTAATCAATGTATTATCTTTTGATTTTAGTCTGAAAACAGTGTTTCCACTTGCCGCTATATGTGCTTCATAGACTTCTATTTTATTGTTACTTTTCACTTCGAGCATAACGAAATAGGGGGCTTTAGCTGCGGTGCTGGTTTTCAAAATAAAGTTTTCATTGGGTGTTTCTTTGTCATAATTAGCTTTTATGCCATTTGCTTTTGCCTGCCAAGTAGGTAAGACATTCTGCTGAAAATCTTGCAGTTGCGGTTTTTTTCCTTCTTCTTTCTCCTCTTCGCTGAGGGAGGCAATTTTGGAAGGAGCAAACAGGTTTTCAACAAACTGATGTGTGGAATCTTCTACCCAAATAGCCATTACGGGCAGTTGTAATTCCTTGTTTTTTTGTATGAGAATGTTCAGGGCTGTGCCTTGCCCATTTTTGTTGGTTTCAATTTCTGAAAAAGAAATTTTTTCGGCTTTCGGCTCTCGTGGCTTTTGGGCAGCAAAAATTCTTCCTGCTTCTGCTATTGGCTCCAAAAGTTCTGTAAAAGTGCCAATTAGCACCAAGCCAAACGCCAATGAAGCCACAATTAATTCTTTTTGATATTTTCCGCTTTGTCTTTCTTTGGAATAGCCCATAATAGAAGACCAGTTATTGATAATATGAAAGATAGCAAAACCAACAAAAATTAGCCCAAAAATAGTGTGTGTAATTTCTACTACATGGGCTTTCTGCTTGATATATAGCAAGATACCTGTAATTGACAAAGCCAAAAACGCAAAGGCTACGGAAAGACTGATAATATTTTTCTTTTTCATTACGGGAAAATTTAATTTGATTGGTTAAAAAAACATTTTTGCACGCAATTTAGATAAATAGCGTATATCAAATGTTTAATTTCCTGTTTTTGGTTTCTCGCCATCTTTTTTCTTTTCTGTTGGCTTGCCTTGTACGGGAGCTTTGCCGCCAGCACCTTGCGGTCTTCCGCCGCCCTGCTGAATATCACCGCCACCTTCGCCGCCGCCTTCGCCTTTCATGTCATCATTGTTGATAGATTTTTTGCGTCTTGGTGCATCAAAGCTCATTTTGCCTATGCGGTAGTTGAGGTTAATACGGAATCCCAAATTTTGGTTTACATTCACACTTTGTTGGCTGATTACAGGCGAATTTAGCTCACTGCGAACGGTAATACCGTTAAAACTGAAGAAGTTTTCAAGCCCAAAGCCAATGCTCCCTTTTTTGTTTTTGAAGTCTTTGTTAAGAGCGAGGCTATACACCCCAAAACCACCTTGAATGCCTTGTAACTGCACTTGGCGACCTCTGTAGAAAGCAAATGATTGCAAGCCCCAGCCGTTACCTATAGTGTAGTTACCAAATAGGCGAACATTGTATATCCAACCCTGGTTGCTGGCATTGTAAAGCGGATTAGGCACGTTATTTTTTAGCACTGCATAGTAAATATCACCTCCTGTACCTATATTGAGTTTGCCCAAATTGACATTTAGGTTTAGGTTTAAGCCATAAGCGTCCTCGCGACCTATGTTTTGGAAAGTAGTGCGTATGGTATCTCTACCAACTATATCTCTTACACTTTGAATAGCATTATTGGTATTGCGGGCAAAAGTGGCTACATTTATAGCAACGCCTTTTACGTAAGTGCTATAGCCCAACTCTATATTATTGGTATATTCTGGACTCAAAGAAGGATTACCAACCGTAATATTCAATGGATTAGCCGCCTGAATATTTGGGTTTAGGAATTGCAAAGAAGGTCTTTGGATACGGCGATTGTACGAAAGTTTGATAATATCTCCCTTTTTGAATTTTTTGGAAAGATTAATACTTGGCACAATTAAGCCATAAGAAGGAATATCTATTTTCTGCTCATTTTGCAAATTTGCTTGGATGTTGGTGTATTCATAGCGAGTTCCAGCTTTGATGCTATAATTGTTCTTTGTAGTGTAGGTATAAGACAAATAGGCTGCGGTTACATTTTGATTGTAATTTAGAGAGTTAGAGAGCTGGGCGTTGTTATTTACCACAAAGTCGCCGTTTGCACCTTGGGCAGTGAAGTATTTGAAATCACTGGTTACTTGTCGCATGATTTGCTTCCCGCCAAACTCTATCATCTGTGTTTTGCCGATAGGCGACTGATAATCAATCTGTATGGTACTTTCTTGGTTGCGGCTATCATTCAAGTTTTTCAAACGGCTTATTGTTTCGCCAGTGCTTGCAGCGTTCATCACCGAGTTGATGAAGTCATTATTGCGGTTATTTCTGCTAAACAAAGCCAAAACACTCAATTCTTTTTGTGGCTTTTCGAAAGTGCGTGTGTAAGTAACACTCACATCTACATTGTTGGAGAGGTCTTTTACATCTACATTTCGCAAGCCTGTATTGAGCAAATTGTTATTTTGAAAAGTTTTTGCCAACAGACCATCTTGAAAATTTCTATTATTTCTTACGCCAAACTGCACCGAAGCCGTCAATGAATTGTACTTGTTGATGTCGTAATCAAAACCCAAAGTATAGCGACCCCAAAGCCCACTTCTGCGTGTATCTGCACTTTGAATGGTCTGTAATTCGTTACCGAGCGTATTAATTGTTTTTTGTGTATTTTCAAAATTACCCACTATATTATACTCTGACCTGCCAAAACCACCCAAACTAAAACCAACTTTGCCTCTGCGGAAAGCACCATTCAATCCAAGCATAGTACCACGATAGCCTACACTGCTGTTGATACCCAATGTTAAGCCTTCTATTGTCGTTTTTTTGGTAATGATATTAATGATACCCGCCGAGCCTTCTGCATCATATTTGGCTGATGGCGAAGTAATTACTTCTACTGATTTGATTTGGTCTGCGGGAATTTGTTTCAATGCATCCGCAATACTTGTTGCCATGATAGTTGAGGGCTTATTGTTAATCAAAACCCTGATGTTCTGATTGCCACGCAAGGAAACATTGCCATCTAAATCTACGGTAAGCATTGGCACTCTGCGAAGTACGTCTGTAGCATCGCCACCTTTGGAGGTCGCATCTTGGTCGGCGTTATAAATTGTGCGGTCGACTTTTTCTTCTATTAAGTCTTTTTTGCCTTCTACAGTTACTTCTTTGAGTTCGGTAACGACAGGAAAGACAAAGATTTTCCCTAAGTTAATATTGTCATTTTTTTCGTCAATACTAATAGACTTGCTTAGTGTTTTATAGCCGATGAAACTGATGGCGATATTATAATTGCCTACAGGAACTTTGGTAATAGAAAACTGCCCTTTTTCATCTGCAACTGCGCCATTTACAGGCTTTTGTGAGCCAGCAAGTGTGAGCGTAAGTGTTGCGAAAGAAACAGGTTTCATATCGGTAGAATCAACTACCAATCCCGAAATTTTTCCTTTTCCCGTTGGGGCTTGTGCTGTAGCTAAGTGGAAGCAAGCAACAAAAAGAAATAATAAACTCAATTTTGTAAAAACGTGCATTGTTCTAAAATTTTTCATGTTAAAAAAAACGTTGAAAGTAAACCTTGAAATAAAAATAAGTATGTGATTGTGAAAAAGGTTTGGTATTTAATTGTTACTTTCTTGGAAATTCTAACACAAATAAAATAGAAAGGTTTTGATTTTTGACAGCAAATAGACAGATAGGCACTTTTAATCGGCAAGTCGGTCAGATTTAGACAATCTCCTCTTCGCTTTGCGTCTGCTTTTCATACATATCTTTGTAAGTACCGCCTACTATCATCAGTTCTTCGTGCGTGCCAGCCTCGATAACTTGTCCATCATTCAATACAATAATTTTATCGGCTAATTTGGCAGAAGAAACTCGGTGAGAGATAATAATAGAAGTTTTGCCTTGCATGATTCGCTGCAAATTATTGAGGATAGCATTTTCTGTTTTGGTATCTACGGCGGAAAGTGCGTCATCTAAAATAATAATGCTTGGATTGCGAGAAATAGCCCTTGCAATGGACACACGCTGCTTTTGCCCGCCAGAAAGTGTAATGCCTCTTTCGCCCAACTCTGTGTCGAATCCTTTGGGGAAATCCATGATATTGGCATAAACATCTGCATCTTTGGCTGCCTCAAATATCTGACTATCACTTATCTTTGCCGCACCAAAAGAAATATTATTTTTGATAGAATCCGAAAACAAAAACACATCTTGGGGAACATAGCCTATCTGCCCACGTAAGCTACTCGTTTTGTATGCTTTGATGTTAGTGCCGTCAATCTCAATCTCGCCTTCGCTCGCATCATAAAGCCTACAAATTAGGTTAGCAATCGTACTTTTGCCCGAACCTGTAGAGCCAAGAATCGCCAAACTTTCGCCATGTTTTACCGAAAAATTTACGTTGCGCAATGCCAAAATACCTGAATCGGGATAAGTCAGACTTACATTTTTGAAAACGACATCGCCAGCTATCTTTTTTTCCAAATTTTGTGTAGAAACAAGGTCTGTTTTTATGAAAATAAATTCATTGATACGTTTCTGTGAGGCAGCAGCACGCTCGGTCATGCTCGTAATCCAGCCCAAAGACGTAACAGGCCAAATGAGCATATTGATATAAAGCGTAAACTCCGCAACGTTGCCAAGCGTAATAGTACCATCAATCACTTCCAAGCCCCCAATATAGATAGTAAGTACGGTGCTAAGTGCGATAAGTCCAAAAACAACAGGCGCAAAAAGTGCATTGACCATTGCCAAGTTCAACGCCTTGATTTTGTACTCATTGCTCGTGTCGGCAAAGTTATCTGCAAATTCTTTTTCACGCACAAAAGCCTTTAGTACCCGAATCCCTGAAAAAGACTCTTGAACATAGGTGGACATCTGCGAAAGTTTCTGCTGAATCTCTGTAGAACGCTGGTGAATCAGGTTATTAACATAGTAAATACTCACAGAAAGCACAGGCAAAGGAAGCATTGCGTAGAAAGTAAGTGTAGGATTGACTATGAGCATATAGGCTACTACTAATACAAATGAGCCTATAGCGTTCAGTCCGTACATGATAGCGGGACCTAAGTACATACGCACATGACCGACATCTTCGGAAATACGTGCCATCAAATCTCCTGTGTTATTTCTTCGGTAAAAACTAAGCGGAAGTGTCTGATAATGAGCGTAAATCTCATTCTTCAGGTCGTACTCTATAAGGCGGGACATGACGATAATGGTCTGCCGCATCCAAAATAAAAAGATGCCTCGCACCAATGCCATAATGACGATAACCGTACCGTAGATTAGCACTACATCTGTGAAAATATCATACAAACTTGCTTGCGACTTTGCCCCCTTGAAAAGTGGATAAATACCCATCGTATTACCCACCAAATCAAACGAATGACGCACTATTTGGGCGGGTAAAATCTGAAAAATATTGGCAATGATTACAAAAATGGTACCCCAGATTAGGTAAGATTTGTAATGATAGAGATATTTATTGATGTATTTTAAATCTTTCATTGGGCTTCAAAGAGGCAAAATTGTGTGTTTCGGTCTTAATCAAAATTTTTAGCCCACAAATTTATACGAATATTGGCAAAAACTTCGCAAATTTCTAAATTCATTTTGATAGCACTGCCAAAAACTAATTAATTTGGGCGATTTACCAATGCTTTCATGCGCTCCAAAAATACTCGATGAGAGAATTGTTCCCTGATGCTTTCCTTTGCATTTTTGGATAGCCAATTCATAAATGTACTACCTTAGCGTAAAAACCAAAAAAATAATTACCTTTTTATTACTTCTTAGATTCAAGAAGCAAATGCAACCTAATATAGGGCAAATTGAACGCATTTTTTAAAAAAGAAAAGAGTTTTAAGCTCTTTTCTCAAAGAAAAATATACTTTTACTCTCGACTAAAAGATGTATGATTACACATTTATTTTCGGAACAAAGGTATGCAATTGCTGAGATGACTACAAAAAAATTTTCAAGAAAAGAAATTTGCGAGGTAATTGGCAAAAATAAATCAGTTTTGGGAAGTAAAAGCAATGATGGCTACACTTTTTCTTAACTCTATCCTGCTCTACAAAAAAAAGCGACTAAAAAACTTTGATTATGCGCGTTTTTATGCTGATGTGAAAAGCCTTTTTGAGAAAAATGGCTTGGTGAGGGAGGCAAAGGAGCAAACTTTATAAAACTTTGTTTCTTTTGCAACAGATTATTATCTTTGCTACCTGAAAAGAACACGCATGAAACTTAGTCAATATCAGCCTAAGCCTTTTGAGAAACTTAAAAAGGAAAGAGAAAATCAAGGAATAAATCTTCCAGATTTTTCGCCCACTCCAAAGAAAAAACCTAACTTGAGTTTTCTTTGGGTGATAGGAATTTTCTTTGCTTTATTCCTTCTTAGTATGGTATATGTCGTCTATGACGAAAGCGGCAAGCCCGACATTACACCAGAAAGAAAAGCAGCTTTGGAAAGGGATTTGGAGAAGTTAGAAAATGCAGAACAGTATGTAGCTATTGCTTCAAAAGATGGATTGTATCCTTGCCTAAGTTGTAAAAATGGGCAGGATTCCATATTTTTGATGAGGTATGAAGTGTGGAAATATGGAGTAACAATGAATAAGGAAGCAGGGCGATATAGAAATACATTGAAAAAAATGGGCTTGGAATACGATCCACAGTTCAGAGGAGCATTACAGCAATGTCTGAAACAGGAAAAAATTAAAATTTATTATTACCCAACTTTACCTGAAAATTTGGCAAGAGTAGAACAACTTTTAAGACCACCAGGGAATCCACAAGATAGATAAAAATATGCAAAGAACAGGACAATTTAGGTTTACAGGAATCGTTTGGCACGAAATGCCCAAAGGACAAACCATAGACAACTATAACTATTTAGAAGAATTGCTTAACACGCATCTCAACCTCAAAAACTACGGAGATGAGTTTGATTACATATTTTTTGTGTTTTTGATAGATCTTCCTAATACCATTCATACGGAACATCACCGCTTTTATAGGCAAAAACGACACTTGGATTTCCAACTCAAGCTCGACTACTTCGAGGTCATAGCAGCTACGCCCGAAGAAGTAAAAGCAATGATGGCTACACTTTTTCTTAACTCTATCCTGCTCTACAAAAAAATGCGACTAAAAAACTTTGATTATGCGCGTTTTTATGCTGATGTGAAAAGCCTTTTTGAGAAAAATGGCTTGGTGAGGGAGGCAAAAGAGCAAACTTTATAAAACTTT
>Ga0163144_10026410_pt1 | contig 11289 bp, 9 predicted proteins | sample OliLak19BULKMAT1_FD_123175 | JGI IMG/M metagenome (GOLD analysis project Ga0163144, IMG submission 123175) | Freshwater microbial mat bacterial communities from Lake Vanda, McMurdo Dry Valleys, Antarctica - Oligotrophic Lake LV.19.BULKMAT1 | ecosystem: Environmental > Aquatic > Freshwater > Lake... | reverse complement strand
TGGCGGCCTCGCTGGCGCAGACGCCCACTGCCAAAAGCTAGCCACCGCCGCCGGCTCCACCAACAAAACCTGGAAAGCCTATCTCTCCACCCAAGCCGCTGACGGCAAGCCCGCCGTAAACGCCCGAGACCGCATCGGCACCGGCCCCTGGGCCAACGCCAAAGGCGCAGTCATAGCCCGCGACATCGCCCATCTCCAGGGCGACACAATCGAACTCGCCCTTCTCGGCAACCTCGTCACCAAGAACAACGCTATCAACGAAAAAGGCGAGCCTGTCAACGGCGTAGGCGCCACTCCCAACACCCACGACATCCTCACCGGCACCCAGCCCGACGGTCGTTCCTACACCGATTCCGCCGATCACACCTGCAAGAACTGGACCTCAAACAGCGACGGCGTCGGCACAGCCCAGGTCGGCCACCACGACCGCAACGGCGGCGGCATCTCCTGCATCTCCACCCACCCCTCCCGCGGCTGCAGCCAAGCCAACCTCGTCGCCACCGGCGGCGCCGGCCTCTTCTACTGCTTCGCCTCCGGCAAGTAATTCCGCAAAGCGGGTGGACGCAACCTCAAGCGTCCACCCGCTTCACTTCGGCAGATAACGGTAAAGCGGCAACCTCGAATTCAACCTCGTGTCCGGCTCGCTCCTGCTCAACGAGAAAGCGCACATCGTGATCTCTTTTCTTCCTCTCTCGTCCCAGTCCCAATTCACCGCCCGCAAGATTTGGGCCAACTCAGCACTTAGCCTGGCCCCTTCCGGCAGCCCCTCCGCATAGCGCTCAAACCGTTTCAACTCTCCTTTCAGCACCTCCGCTGCCTCACGATAATCGCCTAACCGGTTCAGCTCCACCGCACGCAACATCAAATTCGCATGCCACACCTCAGCCACTCTCATCGCCACCACATCATCTCTCTCTTGCGCTGTATTCTTGTTTCCAGGTGCAAACGTGATCTCCACCGCCAGAACTGCCGAGCCAACCGCCTCTTCCCCAGCCAGTCTCCATTTCGCACGAAACTCCAATCCAACAACTTCGCCCGCCTTACCCTCGGGCAACTTCACCAGAAACACTGCATCCTTTTCTTTGCCATGCCCCAGCATCCCCAGCGCAACCGTCAGTCGCCCGCGCGCAAACTTGGAACCATATGCACTCAGGCACTCCACCTCCAGGCCCTCTGGCACCTTCACACTTATCTCTACCTGCTCCATCGCCGTCTCTATCAATCCGCTTAAATCTGCCGCCACAACCTCAACAATCTCTTGCAAATATTGTGCATCGTGCAATCGCCCTCCTCCCTCCTCGGCAATCGGCCGCAACTGCGTCTGTGAGTACCGCTCTCCGATCCCGATAGCTGAACTCGTAAGCTTCCGGTTCCGCAATTCCGCCGCATGATGCCCAAGCGCTGATGCGCTCCGCTCCCCCTCATTCGCCTGCCCATCGCTTAGCACTAGAACATGGCTCTGCATCCCGCTGGTCTGCTCCATCACTGCGGCCACGCAGCGCGCTCCCTCCAACCATCCCGCACTCAGATTGGTGGCCGCTCCAGCCTCCACTTCTTCCAGCAGTGCCTTAACTTCTTCCCGCAATCTTCGATCCACCACACGCCCCTCACACAAAGTCTTCACCTCGTTATCAAACACAACCAGGGAGAATCGATCGCCCTCCCCAAGCAGCGTTAAGGCCTTGTTCACGGCCTTCTTTGCCATCTCAAGCGGCAACCCTTCCATCGATCCAGAACGGTCCAACACAATCCCCAGGTTCTTGGCCGCCCTTGCCTTGGCATTGCCACCTCTCAATTCCGCTGCACACACCCGTGCCCTGACATAACGAACCGATCCACCGCGGCTCCACGCGAATTCCTTGTCTACCCGCGCCTCAAATTCTGTGTTCTGTTTCTGAGTCGTCATTGCTATCCCCTTTTTCTATTACTTCATCTCTGTGCGGATATACACCGCAATGCGCTCTAGACGAGCGAGATTCTCCGGGCTCGACGGCCCCTTCCATACAATTTCAAGATCCGGCGTCACCTCAAGATGAAGCCTCATGTCCGTCCTGGCCACCCCTCGACGAAACAACGCTCGCGGTTCAGGTGCCGGTGCCGAGTTCAGCAACTCTTGCACATAGGCAAACGCAGACCCGCCCCTCCGCCGCTCGTTGCCTTGCTCTTCCAGCGCCATCGCCATCGCTGCTCGCTCACTCCCTCTTAAACTCGCCATGCGATGGCGAATTTCCCTTAAACTCAGCCGTTCCCGCTCTCTCAAATCACGTATCAATATCAGCCGCTCGCGGTCTTCTTCTCCATACCGCGCCCCTCGCCCCATCGAACTAGGTCCTTCCAACAGCCCATTTTCAATATAGTTCCGGATCGTCCTCGCTTCCACGCCAGTCGCTTCCGCCAACTCCATCAAACTGTAGCTCTTGCTCTCCACACAACCACTCTACGCCGATTAAGTAGCCATGGCAACTTCTTTATTTGATCCGCACTTTTGCTACCGCTAGCGTTTGCCATTTGCCGTAAACTAATGGCATGACGCTTAAGATTGACAAAGCTGGAAGGGTTGTCCTTCCCAAACCGCTTCGTGATCGACTCGGCATCGACCAAAATAGTGACCTCGAAGCGATCGAAACCTCCGACGGGGTCCTTCTCAAGAACCTGTCCCTAAAATCATCTCTCATTCGTGAAAACGGATTCTTGGTTCACACCGGTGCACTACCCGCATCGTATGACTGGAATCGGCTCATCGAAGAAGAGCGAAGCGAACAAGACAAGCGCAATCTAGGCCTGTGAACATCTACTTCGATACTTCAATTTTCATTGCAGCGGCGGTGGTCCTTCATCCGCACCACACATACGCCAAAGACCTCATTTAGTCCCTCATCAAGTCAAAACACAAAGGCTTCACCCCTACCCATACCCTTTCAGAATTTTATTCAGTGCTCACAAGGGCACCATTCCGTCCCGCAATCTATCCAGCCGAAGCATCACAGCTCATCGACGGGCTCTTCAACGATTCAATTGGCCTTGTTTCGTTGACAGCAAGGGAGGCGAGATCGGAGATTAAGGACAGCGCAGCCAAAGGGCTCACCGGGGGGAAGATTCACGACGCGCTTCATCTCTCCTGCGCAGCCAAGGCCTCTTGTGATCCAATTTACACCCTCAACCTCCGCGATTTCCGGCTCATAGCCGATGAAACCATTCGCCACCGCATCATCTCCCCCCTATCCTAAAAGAGTGCTCCGCATCCTCCACACCGCAGACTGGCATCTCGGCAAGTCCCTCCGCGGTTTCTCACGCCACGCCGAACACCGCACCGCTCTCGGTCAAATAGTCCAGTTGGCCGAGCAGCACCAGCCCAACGCACTCCTTGTCGCCGGTGACATCTTCGATTCCCCCAATCCCCTCCCTGAATCCCTCACTCTTTACTACCAGATCCTCCGCCGCCTCCATAAGGCCTGCCCCTCGATGTCCATCGTCATCACCGCCGGCAATCACGATGCCGCAACCCGCCTCGAAGCCCCGCGTGACATTCTCGAGGCCATCCAGGTCCACGTTGTCGGCAACATCCGTCGCAGAGACAAACACACGCTCTCTGATCGCCACCTGATCCCCATACACTCTCCTGATCGCCACCTCCTTGGTCACATCCTTGCCGTTTCTTACCCCACAGCCTCCTGTCTTCCCGCTGTCTCTCCCGACGGCTCGCACACTCGTATCATCCGCCAGACCACTACCCTCTACCAAACCCTCCTCAATCAAACACGCGACACCTGGGCTGGCCTCCCCCTCATCCTCACCGGTCACCTTCACGTCCACGGTGCCACAGAAACCGCCTCTTCAGAACGCCGTATTCTCATCGGCGGAGAGAACGCCTTCCCCGCCGCCCTGTTTCCTGAAGAAGCCAACTATGTGGCCCTTGGCCACCTCCATAAACCCCAGCAGGCCGGCGCACCTCACATCCGCTACAGCGGCTCGCTGTTCCCCTTGAGTGCCGCTGAGGCCGACTACCCACACAGCGTCACTCTCGTCGAAATCGACAAACAGCAGCTCACAACCCAACAACTCCCGATCTTCCGCCCCGTCCCTTTCCATCGCCTTCCTCATAAGGGCTTTGCCCCCTTCGACACCATCGAATCACTGCTCGACAGGATCCAGCCGGACCAAGCTATCCCGCCAGACCAGTACCCCTTCGTTCAGCTCCGCCTCTCCCGCCCAAACCTGCCCACCCTCTTCCGCGAGAAGCTCGATCAATACGCGGATCGCTACCGTCTTCGCCTCGTCGAAACACGCCTCGAGGACGCACCCGGATCCCCCCTCACGCTGGCCCCCACTCCAACCACAACCGTCTCCGATCTGGATCCGTCTTACTTCTTCGATCTCGCCTTCCAGCGTACATTCAACGCCCCCCCAGATCCACCCCACAAGGAAATCTTCAGCCAAATTTATCAGCAGGCGGTGTCCCGATGAAGATCCTCGCCATTCGCGGTGAAAACCTTGCCAGTCTAGCCAAGCCTTTCGATCTCAACTTCGCCGCCGAACCGCTCGCCGGCGCCGGCCTCTTCGCCATCACCGGCCCCACCGGCTCCGGTAAGTCTACACTGCTCGATGCCCTCTGCCTTGCTCTCTATGCCGAGTACCCGCGTCTCGATGCCTCGGGCTCGGACAAGATCTTCGACGCCAGCGGCGACCAACTCGCCGCCAGCGCCCCCACCAACATCCTCACCCGCGGCGCATCCGACGGCTTTGCCGAGGTCGACTTCGAAGACCACAACGGCATCCAGCATCGTGCCCGTTGGGAAGTCCGCCGCTCCTATGCGAAGGCCGACGGCAAGCTCCAAAAAGAACAGCGCTCCCTCACCCGTCTCCAAGACAATGTTGTTCTAGCCGACAAATCCAAAGACGTCGCACATCACATCGCCGATCTAACAGGCCTTTCCTTCGAACAGTTCCGCCGCACTTGCCTATTGGCTCAAGGACAATTCGATGCTTTCCTCCTCGCCGGTGTCAACGAGCGCTCCGCCCTCCTCGAAAAAATCACCGGTACAGACCTTTACTCCCGCATCTCAGAACTCATTTTTACAGGTGCCAGACAGCACCGCGACAAAGTCGACCTCCTCGCGCAGCAGCAGAGTACCATCCCTGTCCTCTCCACCGAAAAGCTAGCCTCCCTGGAATTCGCCATCACCCTTGCACAGCAGTCCGCCGCCCGCCACACCGCCACTATCAACCTCTGCGACACCCAGCGTAACCATCTCCTCAATCGCGACGCGGCAACCACTAGACACACCCAGGCCATCAGGTTGCACAACAACGCGCTCCTCGCTCTCTCCAACGCTGCTCCCCAAAAAGAACTCCTGCAACAGCTTCATCGCGTCGAGCCCCTACGCGCCCTTGCCACTTCCGTTGATCAGGCCAGGGCTCTCGAAGATCAGGCCACCCGAGCAGCAACATCTGCCGAACATGATCTGCCCATCAAACGCAGCGATCTCGAACAAGCCACAACCATTCACAACGCTAAAACTCTCTCCAAAGCCCGCATCGACCAGCAAGTGGAGCAATCGAAACCCCTCTGGTCTAGGGCCGAAGCCCTCGATTCCCAGATCGAACTCGCCACAACTCAACTCACCTCAACCGCCAATTCGCTAGCCCTAAATCACTCCGCTGTCGTCGAAGCCAAAACACACGCCCAGCAGCTCGACCAGCAATTCGCCACCGCTACCCTCAAACACGCTAGCCTGGATCAACAGCTTCGCGAGCAATCCGCACGCGCCCTGCCTGCCTCACAAATTACTGTCGTCGAGACTCTCCTGCGCGAGCGGATTGAATTTAGCCTCCCGGCTTCTTCAAGCTTGCCAACTTCACTGGAGGTCCTCGAAGCCAAAATTGCCGACTGCAACCAAAGTTTACTGTCCATTCCCGTCACACAACTCCAGAGCGAGCAGCGGTCACTTCAAAGTACGGCTCAAATCCTCAACCAAGCTGTGCTGCTCGCCACCAGCTACGCCCAGGATTCCCCCACTGCCGCCACGCTCCCCACCGTCGAAGCATCGCTCCATTCCCTCCAGGAAAGCATCTCCTCTACTCAAAACACTCTGGCTCAAATCAACCGCTCCGCTCAAACTCTCGACGAAGCTGCCGACCACCTGCGTAGCCAACTTTCACCTGGCGAATCCTGCCCAGTTTGCGGCAGCACCAGCCATCCGTTCCTCTCCCCAGGCTTTGATTTGTCTGCATTCGCTACCAACCTCAAGAGCCAGCACTCCGAACTCGAATCGCACCTCCATCACCTTAACAGTCAACAGATCTCCGCTCTCAGCCAACAAGCCCAGGCCACCCAGGCGACCGCTCACTGCGCCACAATTGCAGCAGAATACAGCAAGCTTCTCATCCATCTCCCACCAACGGCTCCCTCCACCGCCGACCCCGCTCCCCTCCAATCCCTCCGCGACACGCTCAATGGTTCTCTCACCCACATTGATCAACAACTCACTCGCGCCGCAAGCCTCGATATCGAGCGCCAAGACCTCCAACAACACCTCCATCTGATCCAACAGCGCACCAACAACGCCAACCAGCTCGCCCCTCTGCTTGCCCCCTTTGAAATCACCATTGAAGCCCTCGACGCTGCTCCCAAACCAAGCGCCCGCCAGTTTCTGAGACTTGCCAACCAGTTTCTTCAAGATCAGAATCAGGCTAGCCTCGCCAACGAGCAAATCCAGCAGATCAGCTTAACCCTCTCCACCGCCAATGCAGAACTCAATGCGGCTCACTCTAATCTCGCCTCCGCTACAACTACCAACGCTACGGCGCACCAACTGCTTGAAGACCTCAATGCCCAACGCCGACCTCTGCTCGAGGGCCAGCCCTTGGCCCAACACCGCAACTCGCTCCTCGCCCATCAACATGAGTCCAACCAGCAGCACCTCGCCGCCTCGACATCTCTCGCCTTCGCCACTTCTGCACTCGAGGCCGCTACCAAACTCCAGCAATCCACCGCCCAAGACCTCGCCGAAAATACAGAGACTCGCCGCGAGGCCGAAGCCGCTTACACTATCGCCGCCCAATCCATCAACATCGATCCCAAACAAGCTCTCGACTTGCTCAACACTTCTGCGGCCACCCGTTCCGAAATCGAGCGTACAATCAATCTTCTTGAGCAAGCCCTCCACACGACTCTGTATAGCCTCAACGAAGCCACCAACCAGCTCACTACTGCTACTGAAGTCTGCGCAAACATGCCAACCCTCCAGCAGGTGGAGGCCTCCCGCCTTCAGGCGACGGACGGCCAAACAGAGTCCAACCAAGCCATCGGCAATCTTAACGCAGAACTATCTCAAGACAAATCTCACCGGCAGCAATTCGACGAACTGCAAGATCAACTCAACGAAGCCACTCAAACCTGGGAGCACTGGTCCAAAGTCAACTCCGCAATCGGTTCAGCCGACGGTAAGAAGTTTCGCAACTTCGTTCAAGGCATCACCCTTGACCATCTAATTCATCTCGCCAACCATCACCTTGCAAGCTTCGACACCCGCTACCAACTCCAACGGTCCGAGGCAAGCGACCTCGCCCTTCAGGTTATCGACTCCGAAATGACCAACGCCTCCCGCGCCGTCTCCACCCTCTCCGGTGGCGAACGCTTCCTCATCAGCCTTGGTCTCGCTCTTGCCCTCTCCTCCCTCGAAGGCAAAGAGTCCTTCGTTGACTCCCTCTTCATCGATGAAGGCTTCGGCTCCCTCGACACCGAATCGCTCGACCTCGTCATGGCCGCCCTCGAGGCCCTTCCCTCCTCCGGTCGCCGCGTCGGCGTCATAACCCACGTCGACGCCATGAAGGATCGCATCGCCACTCAGGTCCGGATCACCAAAAACGGCCAGGGCCATTCCGCTGTCTCCATCGTCGATTCCCAAACCGACAACTTCGTCCTTTACGCCTCCTCCGGCAACAATGAATCATGAACCCATCCAGCGACCTCACCTAGCTTTGCATCTCTGGCATTAGCACCACAGGCAGCCGCAAAGGCACTGTTGCCTGTACTTCACGAACGCGTAAACGGCTTCTTGGGGGGCAATGGGATGTCGATTTCGGCATAGCTTCCGGGTTTGGCGTCATCAACCGCCGCAGTAATCACTGCAACGTAGTTCACGGCGACCCGCCATTGTGAGTTCCCAAGAACAACAATCGAGATGACACGACCAGACAAGTTCTGCTGATAGCGCATGTTCTTGTCCGTTGTCACCAAAACTTCAAATCCGGCGGCTTCAGCTGCGTTAAGAAGTTCGCCATTGGTCAGCCGGTCCCAACTAGCATCCCGCGCCTTGGTGACATTGTGCCTCACGAGAAACGGAATCAGGGGCGCGGGGGTGCCGTGGTCAAACAGGATTTGCATCGACAGTCAATTGGGATTCGGAACCAACGGGAGGCGGAGGTGCATCGAGGCTTCGGGCGGCAAACTCGAGGACGGCGGTCAACTCTTCCCTTGTCACGTCAAACCACTCCATGATCTCGTCAATTGTTGCTCCGGATTCGAGGTTTTCAAAGACGGTAGCAACCGGCATTCGAGTATCTTTGAACACCCACGCACCGCTTCGCTTGCCGGGGATACTTTCCACAGCAGGGCATTGAGACCAGTCCAACTGAGCCATAGTAGAACTCCTTTTTTTATGGTACCGGGTTCCTGTCAGGAGAAACGGCTTGGCCGAAAGCAGACCCACAAACCACAATGCTGCTTACGACCCAAGCTTACACAGCATTTGGGACAATCAAATTTGACCAACGCAAGCGACCTCATCTGGCTCCGCCGCTCCGGCATCGCCGAAGGCCTATCCTTCCTGATACTCCTCGGCATCGCCATGCCACTAAAGTATCTAGCCGGCCAACCCCAAGCCGTAAGAATAGTAGGCTCCCTCCATGGAGCCCTCTTCATCATCTACGCGCTAATGGTCCTCATAGCCGCCCGCAACCACAAATGGCCAGCAAAAGAAATCGGCCTCGGCCTCCTCGCCGCCTTCCTCCCCTTTGGCCCCTTCTGGTTCGACCGAAGACTCCGCACTCAGTACTGAAATACAACTTTCCCGGTCGTATCGATATAAAAGAATTTCTTCCCGTTACTTACATGAGCCAACCCCTTGAAGAAAGGACTCGCTGCCTCATAATCTCCGCCCAACGCATACCGCCCGCTCCTATCGATATATCGAAAGCGAAACTCTCCTACTTGCACGACAGCAAACCCCTCGTGAAAATCCTCCGCAGAGTCATACTGAGCTTCAATCAAAACTTTCCCATGCCTGTCAACGTACCCAATCAGCAGGCCTTGACGGATGCGGGCCAATCCCTCTGAAAACGGCCATGCTTCCTCAAACTGCGCTTCAATCTCAAGTGCCCCACTCTTGTTGATAAAACCCCACAATTCACCAACTCGAACAGGTGCCAAACCGGCAGAAAACGAGCCTGCCATTTCGAATTGTCCATTTGTAACAACTACGCCAGACTTGTCAATATACTCAAACCGGCAATGCGGCAGGCCTTTTCGCAGGCTATTCCCTACAACGGTAGGCAGGTGACAAGCTTCCTCATTCGAAAACATTAGGCAATCCCCTTCGATCAACACCTTCGCCATTCCATCCCTAAATTCAGACCCATACGAAAACCTGGGCTCAATCACAAACTTCCCATCCCTGCCAACATAGCCAACCTTTTCACCCACACGCCGTACGGCCAATCCTTCAGAAAATTTCTGCTCGCTTCCCAGATTCTCGCCCGCCACAACTTTGCCGGATCGATCGAGAAATTGTCCTTTTCCCGAAAGATCTCTCAACAATCCATTGTGAAACTCCCCACCCGAATTCCCCTCGAACTCCAGACGCGGCTCAATCACCACCGTCCCCTGCCGGTTAATATAACCAGCCTTTTCACCCACAACAAACCGGTAAAGCGCATCTGCCGAAGCACTCCGCGGAATCCAGATCTGGTAGTCCCACGAACAGGCAAAACAAATCGCCCCAGCCAAAAGAAGAACAACAAACTTCAGCATGCCCCCATGATACGTTAGAATCTCATGACTAAAGGAGCCTATCTCTTCGCCCTAGTGTTACTGGCAACACCATTGGTTCAGGCCTGCAGTTGCCGCCCCTTAACTCCACAAACTCTCGAAGGCTTGCTAAGGAATGACAGCCTATTCCTGGGCACAGTAACAGACGCTGGCCCTAACCTCGCTGACTTCGTCAAGCTCTTCCAGCGCAAATTCACACGCAAAGAAATCGAAGGCTTCGAAAAATCATTGGACATAACCACAGCTAAGAAAGTCTACAAACGCCTCCTCCCAAAATCGGCTCACTTTCGTCTCAAAAACATCAGCACAGAAGAGCAGCTCGAAATGCTCGTCAAGGAATTCTTCCCTGCACTCCAATTGGATAAAGAACGCCCCGTAACCTTTACAGTCCACGAGACCTTCAGAGGAACGGCCAGCAACTCTCACACAGTCTGGACCAGCCAAGGCAACGGCGACTGCGGCTACCCCTTCGAGCGAGGTAAATCCTACCTGGTCCCCACAAGTATTGACGACAAAACCGGCCACAAAACCACTAGCCTCTGCCTCGGCATCCTCCCAGCCGAAAAAGCCACCGCAGAGCTCAACTTCCTCCGCTCCAAAACAAGACCAATCCCCTAAGCCCAAAACCGCGCATAAGGCGGCGCCCCAGGCTGCCCCGCCGCCACCCGATCCGCCTCCAGCGTATCCGCGCAATCCACTCCATCCGGATACCGATACCGAGCCACAAAACCATCCTCCATCTCAAGCCCCCAACCAGCCGCCCCCGGCAACTGGTAATGCCCATTTTTCACCACCAGCGGATTCCTAAAAACGCCAACCTGCAAGAACTCCAGATACTCCAGCCACCGCCCCTCACTCCCAAACCACGCCTGATCAAAGATCGACATTGCCCCCACCAACTGCCCCAAACCAATCCCCCCACTATGCGGACATACCGGCACCCCAAACTTCGCCGCCATTGCCACAATCGCAAACAACTCATTCACCCCACCAACACGAGCCCCGTCAATCTGGCAATGCGTCAACCCGCCCCCAGCCAGCAACTGCTTAAACGTAATCGCATCCGGAGCCTGCTCCCCGCCAGCCACTCCAATACCCACCGGCTCCAGAGCCTTCCGCAACTCGATATACCCCACCACATCGTTGTAAGCAATCGCCTCTTCAATAAACAACAACTTATACTCAGCCAGTTCTTTCATGTAACTCGCCGCATTCCGCCAATCCCCAAGATTCTGATTCGC
>Ga0163144_10026409_pt1 | contig 11289 bp, 13 predicted proteins | sample OliLak19BULKMAT1_FD_123175 | JGI IMG/M metagenome (GOLD analysis project Ga0163144, IMG submission 123175) | Freshwater microbial mat bacterial communities from Lake Vanda, McMurdo Dry Valleys, Antarctica - Oligotrophic Lake LV.19.BULKMAT1 | ecosystem: Environmental > Aquatic > Freshwater >... | reverse complement strand
TGAGATACCCGCACCGGATGTGGAAGGTTTTCGGGCTGGGGAAACGGATCGCCTGGCTGCCTGTCATCGCGGCGCTCGCACTCATGAGCGCGGCGCACTGGATTTTCTTCCTCATCGCCCCAAGCACCGATGCCGATCCCACCGACTTCCTCGAAACCGCTTCCGACGACCTTGCCTTGTTCGTATCGATCCTTTTCAGCAGTGTCGTCGTCGCGCCCATCTTCGAGGAACTCGTCTTCCGGGGATTTCTCTTCCAGGGGCTGAAATCCAAAACCGGCATCGTCTGGGCAGCAGCGATCTCGTCCGTCCTCTTCGCCGTGGTGCACACCCAGTATGACATCTGGGGATGGATCTCCGTCGGCATGATGGGACTCACCGCCTGCTATCTCACCCACCGCACAGGCTCGCTGAAAACGGCGATCGTATTCCACGCGATAGGCAATCTCCTGATTTCGCTCGACGTGTATATTTTCTACCAGTTGCCGCTCTGAAAATTTCCCCATACCCTCAGGCACATGACCTCCCACACCGCTCCCCTAACACCCGTCCAGGCGGCGAAACTCCGCTCCGTGCTGGCGGAGCAGGGCTTCGAATTCATCGCGAAGCAATACACCATCTTCGCCGCGAAGAAGGGCAAGCTCAACGTCAGCGTATATGAAAAGGGCCCGAAGGTGCTGATCCAGGGCAAGGATACGGAGGACTTCATCCGCTTCACCCTTGAGCCGCAGATCACCGGCGTGGCGAAGCTAGGCTACGAGGAGGAAACCGACGACACCGGCCAGTATCTCCCCCACTTCGGCATCGACGAGAGCGGCAAAGGCGATTTCTTCGGGCCGCTGGTCATCGCCGGGGTTTACACCGATGCGGAGATCACCCGTCATCTCATCAAGGCGGGCATCATGGATTCCAAGCGCATCACCACGCCCGCCGCGATCCGCAAACTCGCCGCCATCATCAAGGCCACACCTGGCATCGCCTTCGACGTAATCGCCCTGCGCCCTGAGAAATACAACGAACTCTACGCCTCTTTCAAAAACCTCAACCGCATGCTCGCATGGGGCCATGCGACCGTTATCGAGGAACTCGCAAAGAAGAAACCGGATTGCCCCCGCGCCCTATCCGATCAGTTCGCCAGGGCGGACGTTCTCCAAAGCGCACTGAAGAAAAAAGACATCACCCTGAAGCTCGACCAACGCACCAAGGGCGAATCCGACACGGCCGTCGCCGCCGCATCCATCCTCGCCCGCGAGCGCTTCATCGACTGGATGGACGCCGCCACGAAAAAGGCCGGGATGAAGATCCCGCTCGGAGCCTCCTCCCTCGTGGTTGATGCGGGAAAAGCGCTTATCAAAGCCCACGGGCCGGAGATACTGGGGAAATTCGCCAAGCTCCATTTCAAGACCACGCAGCAGGTATGCGGCGAGCTATTCTGAGAAATGGGACGCCGGGAGGGCGCGTTATTTCAGGCGCGGCCATCTATGTGGGTTCCTCCCGCCTGCCGAGGGTGATCGCAAGACCCAGAGAGCCGACGAAGATGAGATAACACGCCAGCAGCTCCAGGTAGCCCTTGCAGATCCTCGGGATCTCCGGGGAAAAGCCCTCGCCAAGTGAAGCCTGCCAGAACTGCGTCGTCGCGATGACCCGGTTGAAAACATAGATGATGAGCAGTGCCGCACCGATGAAACCGACACCCGCGTGATGTCCCGCGGTTTCGAAAAATCGCAGCATCACCCGCCTGTGCCGGAGTGCCGTCACTAGCGCTGCGCCCAGCAACACCCCGATCACCCAGGCATCCGGAAACCGCCACTCCATGATGCCCGAGATGAAATCCTCCAGCTCGCCGACGAGTGCCGCCGCGAGCCCCAAAGACAGCACCCGGCAGACCGGCCTCCTATGCCCGGCATGGGCGAGCGCGCCGATCATCACCACAGTCGAGGCCGCGAGAAGCCCGGCCTGCAAAAGCTCCACCGTCCCGCGTTCCAGCGGTGCACCCGGCCTATTGGGCAGCCACGCCGGCAGCAGGATCGTCACCGATCCGGCGCAGATCAGCAGACCCCGGAAGAGGGTTTTCTTCCAGGAAACATTCCCGGCGCTTCGGCTTGCGGATATTGGCACTCCGCATCCCTAAATCGGTTCCCCTCCCCAATGCAAGGCGGATGAGACTTCACCGCCTCGTGGTCGGCCTTGCGGATCGGGTGTTCCGCTGCCATCTTCGCCCCGCCGTGAAGACACTTTTCGAGAAAATCTACGACGGGGAGATCCCTGCGGAAATCATCCACAAGGACGATTTCTGCTGCGCCTTCCGGGACATTTCCCCGCAGGCACCCACCCATGTCCTGATCGTCCCGCGGAAGCCCGTCCCGCGCATCTGCGAGGCGGACGCGGAAGACCAGACCCTCCTCGGCCACCTGCTTCTCACCGCCACAGCCATCGCACGCGATCTCGGCCTCGCGGAATCCGGCTTCCGCATCGCCATCAACAACGGCCCGCACGGCGGGGAAACCGTGCCCCACCTCCACATCCACCTCCTCGGCGGCAGACAACTCGAATGGCCCCCCGGCTGAAAACTCTAAACCTTAAACTTTAAACCCCAAATTCCCATTCCACCTCTTCCTTGAAGTTTATCGTTTAAAATTTAAAGTTTCAAAAGTGATCACCGCACGCTTTTTCCTCCTATTCAACGGCATCTTCGCGACCGCCGTTTCCTGTCATCCGCAGCCCGCAAAGCCGCGATACGACCGCGTCGTCCTCGTCCACGGCATCCTTGAGGATGGCAAGGCTTTCGATTCCCTGAAAACCCGCCTCGAAACCCACGGCATCAAATGCCTCGTCCCGCAGCTCAAGCCGAACGACGGACGGAACGGACTTGAGACCCTCGCCGCCGATCTCAAAACGGACATCGAAAAGGAATTCGGCACAGAAGAGAAATTCGCCGTCGTCGCATTCAGCATGGGTGGCCTGGTCGCCCGTCACTACCTCCAGGTGCTTGGCGGCGCGGATCGCTGCGACACGTTCATCACCGTCTCCTCACCCCACCACGGCACAAAAGTCGCCTACGTTTTCCCCGGAAAAGGTGCCCGCCAGATGCAGCCGGGCAGCGATTTTCTCCGCGGGCTTGAGGAAACCGAAAGCTCCCTCGGCGACATGCCGGTCGTCTCCTACCGCACCCCCATGGATCTCATCATCCTTCCAACCGCCTCCTCCGTCTGGGATCGCGCGGAGAACCGCTCCTACAATGTCCCGCTCCATCCCCTGATGCTGCACACGAAATCCGTCCTCGATGACATCGAGCGGCGGATGGTCATCGGGAATGAGGGATCTTGACACGCTCCCATAAACCCATATCGTCTCCCATATGAAGACGACCCTTGAACTCCCCGACCAACTCTTCGCCGAGGCCAAGGCCACCGCCGCCTTGCGCCGCGTAACCCTCAAGGAACTTTTCACCCGCGCCCTGGAAAAGGAAATCCGCCCGCCCGCAAAACCTTCCGGCGACTCGCATTTCACCATCGATGAGTATGGCTGGCCTGTCCTGAACCGGGAAACCGATTGCGGAGTCGTCGTCACCCAACAACTCATCGACCGCATCCGCGAGGAGGAAGGGATCTGATGCTCTGCCTTCTGGACACCAATGTCATCATCGCCCGTATGGATCCCGGCCACCAGTTCCACAGGCGCGTGGTTAGCTGGATGAATTCGGTAAAACAACTCCGTATCGCCACGACCTCCATCACCGAGCTCGGATTTCTAAGGATCTACGGACACCCACAATACATCGGCGGACCGGGTTCTCCCGCAGGTGCCGCCATGGATCTCGGATTGTTGCGATGTTTTCCCGGTCACACATACCTTGCCGATTCACCCTCCATCATGGAAGGCGGACTCATCCCGGATCTCACTCCCATTTCCCCGAAACAACTCACCGATCTCTACTTGCTCGCCCTCGCCGTCCGCCACAAGACCCGCTTCGTCACCCTCGATGAAAAAATCCCCGCCCACCTCGTCAAGGGCGGCCCGGCCAATTGTGTGATCGTCCCGTAAAATCCCCCTCTTCATTGGAGGTTGAATTTTGAAATTTGAAGCTTTAAATGCGGCATGAAGATCCGCCTCAGCCTCGCCCTCGCCGCACTCATCACCGCCTGCGCCCCCGCAAACCCCGGCGGGGATATTGCTCCCGCAGCGACCAACCTCACCGCCGCCCAGAAAGCCGCCATCGGGAAAAAGATCTGGCAGAACGAATCCGGCGGCACCGTCGCCGGCCTCACCGCATGGAATGTCGGAGAGGAATTCCCCTCGCTCGGGATCGGCCATTTCATCTGGTATCCCGCAGGCTTCAACGGGCGCTTCAAGGAAAGCTGGCCCGAGTTCATCGCCTTCGCGCAACGCAACGGCGCGAACCCTCCCGCCATCGCGAAGCTCCCCGACGCCCCGTGGAATTCGCGCGCCGAGTTCCTTTCCAAATCCGGATCCCCGGAAATGACAGGACTGCGCAACTGGCTGGCTTCCACCGTCGGCCTCCAGACGGATTTCATCATCATGCGCTCCCGCGCCGCCCTGCCGAAAATACTCGCCGCCGCACCCGCTTCCGAGCGCGCGAAAATCCAGTCGAATTACCAGAAGGTTTCCACCACACCCCAGGGCACTTACGCCCTCATCGACTACGTGAATTTCAAGGGCGACGGCACCAGCCCCACGGAAAAATACAAGAACCAGGGCTGGGGCCTCATGCAGGTGCTCGGCGGCATGGGCAACGTGCCATCCGGCTCCGCCGCAGCAGCGGAGTTCGCCGCCTCCGCGAAACGCGCCCTCTCGCGCCGCATCGCGAACTCACCCCCGGAGCGAGGCGAAGCCCGCTGGCGCGAGGGCTGGCACAACCGCTGCGATACCTACGCCCGGCCGCTTTAGAAAGGAAAAGGCTCCCCGGAGCTTTCACCCCGGGGAGCCTCACCAGACACAATCGGTCCATCAAAATTACCTGTGTCCGAAGCTGAAGGTCACGCTGGATCCTGACCTACGGCGGTTATCGTAGTAACCCCTGTCGTATCCATGGTTGTTGCCGTAATCCGAATAACGGGTGTCGCAATGTTGCGGATAGTGGCGAGCCGGCGCGGATACGGTGCGGTATGCGAACCTCGGGTGTCCGTGGTGGTCGTAGCCGACGAAATATTTCTCCGTGTAAACCGGACGTCCGTAGCGGTAGCCGCTCACATAGACGGTGGTTTGGGGAGCATGATAGCCGCGGCCTCCGTACGGACGGGCGTCGGCTTGAGTGGCGGTTCCCGCGAAAGTGAACGCACCGATGGCAATTGCAGTGATCAGTTTTTTCATGGTTTCGTAATTTTTGTTACGCAAGCTTCGACCCCACCACCCCGGGGATTATTCACCGTTCGGGAGAAAAAATTCTCGGCTGCTGGAATGAGCTTCACGGAGTTCAAATCCAAGCTCGCCACGAGCAGAAGCTTGCAAAGGAAACGATGGCGGAAGCCTTGAAAAACATCCACCCATGTTCCGCCGCATGAATCCAAGAATCACACCCGGTGAAATCCTCCTCGAAGAGTATCTGCAACCGCTTGGCATTTCCCAGAATGCCATGGCACGCGCAATCGGCGTGCCGCCCCGCGCCGTCAACGAGATCGTGCTTGGGAAACGTGCCATCACCCCGGCCATGTCCATCCGCTTCGGCGTGTTCTTCGGCCAGTCCGATCACTTCTGGCGGGGGATCCAAACCGAATGCGACTTCCTCGCCCTTGCGAAAGAACGCAAGGCACTCGTGAAAGGAATCCAACCCGCCGCCGCGCTGGCGGAACAATGACACTGCTCCCTAAAACTTCGCCTTGATCGGCTCCCAGTTCTTTTCCGTCGCCATCACGAAGACGCACTTTCCGCCGCTCATCGCCTCCCACAGGTCACCGATCAGCCTGTCATCCTCCGCATTGTCCCAACGGTCGCCGCCCTTGTATTCCACCGCCAGCATGCGCCCGTCCGCCAGCTTGCAAATGAAGTCCGGATAGAATCTCCCATCCGCCTTCTGGAGGAAAAACGACATCCCGTTCCGTCTCACAAGGTTCCGCACCCAGAACGCCACCTCTTTCCGCCCATCCAGCCAGCAGGCGCAGGCGAACTCCTCCTTGGAGTCGAAGTCCCCCATCTTCGGGTAGTAGTGCTTTTCAAAATCGTGGTCGCCGTATCTGCCGTCGTAGAGCTTCACCGGTGCGTAGGCATCGGGATGGAACTCGAACAGATACTCCGTCCCCACCCGCACGCGCTTCTCATTCCCGTCCTCGAAAAGGAAAGCCTGGCACTCCTTCGCCACCGCGTCCTTGCGCAGCCCGGACACCTGCCCGTCGATGAGGTTGCGGATGAAAAACTTCCTGCGGTTCACCGTCGCGAGGTCGAAGCCCTTCTGCTTCAGCAAGCCACCCACCCAGCCCGCCACGAAGGCGCGCTTGCTTGCGTGGGTGATCGAGTCATCGCGGATCTGCTTGCAGAACCACGCGGCCAGCTTCGCCTCCGTCCAGTGCTCCGGCACGTAGGAGAGCGCAAGGTCGCGCTCCAGCTCCCTGCCGAATTTCGTCTTCACCCGCCCCGCTTCCTCGTCGATGTCGATGCGCCCGCCTTCGCCGAAATTCTCACCTGACTTGCCCAGCGCCGACATCACGTCATCGCTCGGCGTGGCATGGTAGAGCGGCAGCTCCCACGGGTAGTCCAGCGCCTCCGGCTCATCGAATAGCCGCAGCTCCCCGGCGATGAGAACCTCCATCTGCGGCACGCGGAAATCCTTCCCCAGTTCCGATGGCGTCTGGAAAACCTTCACCAGCTCCCGGCTCTTCTCCGCCGCCTGCCGAATGACTTCCTTCGTCGCCTCCATCACCGCCTTGCCTTGCAGCTCCTCGCCCTCCTCCGGGCTGAGCGGCGCGTTGATCTCCAGCGTCCCGCTCGATTTGGAAAATTTCACCTTTGCCTTCAGCCCCTTGGAAAGCCCTTTGGTATCCAGGTTCTCCGGCAGCTTCACATCCAGCGGCGTGAACGTGATCCGCCGCCCCCGCTTGAGATCCAGCTTGCCCTGCTCCGTCCTCTGCGCCGCCACGAAGTCCGCCGCGTCCGCCCGGTTGAATCCCGCCGAGGCCACCAGCGTGTCCCGCAGCATGTTCGCCGTCTCGCCGAAGTCCCGGGAAGCCACATACGCGTAGCTGCGGTTCAGCTCCACCGTTTCCCGCGCCTTCGCCTGCGGCTGACGCAGGATGCGCCCGAGGAGTTGCTCCACGCTCTTTTCGTTGCGCAGTTCCGCCACGCTCACCAGAACATAGGCGAAGGCGCAGTCCCAGCCCTCCGCCAGCGCCTGCACCGTGATGATGAATTTCACCGGGCATTTGGGATCGAAGATCCCCAGCGGAAACTCCCTGTCCACCGCCTCCAAGCCCTTCTCGCTGCCCGTCGCCACGATGATCTCCGCCTCCGGGATCGCGTGGTTTTCAAGCAGTTGGTTTTTCACCCACGCCACATTCCTCGTCTCCCTCACCTGCGAGTTCGCCTCCGCCTGGATCAGCACCAATGGGCGGAGATAGGGCGCGCCCTTATCCTCCTCAGCCCGCGCCAGCGCCGCAAGGCTCTCCCGCCTGTCGATCGCCAGCGCGAGGCACTTCTGCTCCTCCGGCTCGGTCTCCAGCAGGATGGGCAGCTTGATCATCTCCTCCCGTTTCAGCTCCACGGCGGAAACGGAATGCAGCACATTGCTCGGCGTCTTGTCCACGTCCGGCGTCGCCGTCAGCTCCATGATTCCGCTCGGCTTGAACTTCGCCAGCGTGTTGAACGAAAGCTCCGTCCGCGAGTTGTGCGCCTCATCGATGATCACGAAAGGCCGCCGCAGCCGCAGCGCATTGACCAAGGAGTAGGCGGGCCGCCCGAGGGTCTCATCCGGCAACAGCCCGGCCATCCGCTCGGAGCTCAGCCCCGTGAAATGCTCCATCAGCGTCCCATTGTCCTCATAGACCTTGCGGTTCTCCTCGTTCTCCACCTGGAAAGCCTGCCGGGTCGCCACGATCACCACCGTGCTCGTATCCAGCACGTTGGGCTTGAGCGATTTCGCCTCGTCCAGATCCATCACCGTCACTGGCCCCGCCTCGCGGAGGGCGGCGTGGTAGGGATGTTCACGGTTCTTGAGCGCATTCATCGTCTGCGTGCGGATCGCCGTGGATGGCACCAGCCAGAGGATCACCGAGTGCTCCGTGTGGAGGAGCGTGCCGTTCACCATCGCCACACTTTTCGCCGCCAGCCAGGTCTTGCCCCCGCCCGTCGGCACCCGCAGGCAGAAGTAGGGCATCTCCTCCGGGAAATCCCCCTTGAGCGGCGTGAAATGGCTCTTCTCACCCCACAGCTCCTGCGTCGTCTTCTGGAAGGCGTAGTCCGCATCGCCCAGCTCCTGGCACTTCGCGAAATACATCGCAATGCTTTGCAGGCAGCTCGTCTGGTAGTCTTTCGCCTGGAAGGTTTTCATAGTCTTGTCTTTCTCATACGGAGCCGCGCTCTCCAGAGCGCGAGTCCCCTCTTTCCTCCCTGCTCGCGTTCTGGAGAACGCGGCTCCTTACACCTCGATCGCATACGGGGTTTGTTTGAAAACGATGTTCCGGCGCGTCCTCTCCGCCTCGCCTATCCTGGTTGCCGCCGCGTAGATCACCTGCGGCCCGTCGTGTTCCGGCAGTGCGTCATAGACCGCCTTGGTCAGGATGTTCCCGCCCGCCGGGTGCCTGTCGCCGAGGATCCCGTTGAAAAGCAGATACACCGCCGCCCCGTCCTTCACACCGAGCAGTGGGGATTCCGCCTTCCCGGCATACCCCTCCCCGGTCTCCGCGAACCACACGAAATCCGCCAACTGCGCGAATGTCACATCCTCCCGGATATCGCCGAACTCGTTGAACAGCGGCTCCGCGCTCAGCCGGCAGAACTGGAAGCCGCCGCCTAGCCCCTCCACCGCCTCCCCCTTCGCATTGGTGTAACCCCCGGCCACCCGCCGCACCCGCTCCGCTGTGATCCCTTGGGCGATCTTCTCCTCCATCTCCACCAGGATGAAGCGTCGGTTCCCCCCGTCCTCCGCATTCTGCTTCAACACCGCATGCCCCGTCGTCCCCGAACCCGCGAAGGAATCCAGGATGATAGCGTCAGGGTCATTGACCAAGCCGATCACCCAACCCACTAGATCAACGGGCTTCGGCGTATCGAACTCTTTGTTTCCAAAAATGCTCTTAATCTCCGACGTTGCCTTGGCATTTGTAGCGACCTTATCGAGCCACGATCCCTGCACAGAATACTTGGTGTCCGTCTCTCGGAGCTTTTCGTAAGGAACCCAGCGGCTACCCAAAGTCACGTCGTCAAACGGCCTCATTTCCCAGTGCGCTTCGTCTTCGTCAGCAAATACTTTCATCATGTAGGCGTTAGTGTCGCCTAATCTCCATCGTCCTTCGAGGCCGTCGTTTCTGATCGGCTCCACCACACTACCATCGGGGCCCTTGATCGGGAAAAACATGGTCTTCCGGTCTTTACGCATCGAGCCAGCCCCCCACTTCAAGAGTTCACGACCCTTCTTATACGGCCCAAGCTTATCGGTGAGATCATATTCTGTTACCTCTGCCTCGATCTTGGAAATAAGCTTCTTGTCTTGCCGGTGATAGACCAGCAAGTATTCATGCCCGATGCGAAGGCCGCTCTTCTGTTTTCCTCCGCTGGGTTCCGCTTTCCACGGGCAGAATGCGACCCGATTCTTCGGGTAGAAGAGTTCGTCCAAGATAGACAAACAGTTGGAAAGCTCAACATCGTCGATGGATACAGCGATGAATCCGTCGTCTGCGAGCAAGTCCCGCAATACGACGAGCCTTGGATACATCATGCAGAGCCACTTGTCATGGCGGGAGAGATCCTCCGCCTCCTTGCCGACGACCTCGCCGAGCCACTTTTTCATCTCCGGGGCGTTGACCCTGTCGTTGTAGATCCAGCCCTCTTCTCCCGTGTTGTAGGGCGGGTCGATGTAGATGCATTTCACCTTCCCGGCGAACTTCGGCAGCAGCGCTTTGAGCGCATGCAGGTTGTCCCCCTGCACGATGAGGTTCCCGGTTTCCTCCCCGTGGGAGAGTTTCGCATCCGCCTCGAGCAGCCGGAATGGCACGTCCTTGTGATGGCGGACCACGGCGTCCTTGCCGATCCAGTTGAGAGTGGGCATCCGTGATGGGAGAAGGGTTGCGGGAAGGGCGCAGCCACCGTGGCGGAACCCCTCCCCGCTTTCTATCCACCCAAAGGGAATGCGGCAAGGAATATGGAGGAGGGGATTGCATCCCCTTTGCAGAGGATCGGGAAGACATTGTCCAGCGAAAGGGGTTTCAAACCCCTTCTCCATATTGGACTTTCGGCCACTGAAAAATGATTCCAATAGGAATCGCGCCAAGAAGCAAGGCATCCATTTACAAAAAATGGATTCACCACCTCCTTGACAATCCCCCAAATGTTGCCAAATTGACAACAGATAGCATTGCATGCGAATCATCACCCGCCGCCGCCTGAATGAATACGCCAAGCTCCATCCGGACGCTGCCGTTTCCCTTTCCGTGTGGCATGATGTCACCAAGAAAAGCGCGTGGGGAAGCCTCCAGGAAATCCGCCAAACCTTTCCTCATGCCGATCCCGCGAAGGTAGCCAGCGGGAAGACAGCGACCATTTTCAACATCGCCGGAAACCATCACCGCCTCATCACCGCCATTCACTACGACACCGGGAAAATCTTCATCCTGAAAATCCTCACCCACGCCGAATACAGCAAGAACCGTTGGAAAAAATCACTATGAAACGCACCGCAAAAAACACCACCCCCGCCAAGTTTTCCCAACTCCCGAAAAGCTACGCCGCATTGTGCGCAATCCTCATGCCCCGCACGATTCACGACGGGATCGAGCTGGGGAACGTCACGGAACTCATCGACCTGATGGCCGGGCATAAGCTGACAAAAGACCAAGCCGACTACCTGGACACCCTCGCTACCCTTGCGGCGGATTTCGAGGATCAGAACGTGGAGTCATTGCCAAAGCTCGCACCTCACCAATTCCTCGCCGCCCATCTCGGAAACATCGGCATGAGCGCGAGCGCATGGGGAGAGCTTATCGGAATCGACCGATCCACCGCCTCACGACTCCTCCGTGGGGAGCGCGGCCTGAACGCCAGCCATATCCGCAACACCGCTACGGCTCTCGCCATCGCCCCGGAACTGCTGATTTGAAAAATGATCCCGACAGGAATCGAACCTGTATC
>Ga0163144_10026408_pt1 | contig 11289 bp, 8 predicted proteins | sample OliLak19BULKMAT1_FD_123175 | JGI IMG/M metagenome (GOLD analysis project Ga0163144, IMG submission 123175) | Freshwater microbial mat bacterial communities from Lake Vanda, McMurdo Dry Valleys, Antarctica - Oligotrophic Lake LV.19.BULKMAT1 | ecosystem: Environmental > Aquatic > Freshwater > Lake... | reverse complement strand
CCTATCTTGACTGACAAGAAGTCTTCTCTTTCTCCTTATCTTATATTTGCTGCTTAATTACTTTTTCAGCAAGCCCTACTTAGATCAAGAATGTTGCGTATTTGCTGATCACTCGGTATCTTCTTTAATCCAAATAGACTTTGAGCATTGTCCTTACCCTTCCGACTCTGCATTTGGCTTCGATGTTCTAAAAATGATTCACATTGCATGAAGAACATCGAAAACGCGGTAAGTATCCCATCACTAACTTTATATTTTATGGCACTACTTGCCCCGCGAGGATCTTTGACTTCCTTGCCCGCTTCATGTAGAAAAACTAGAAGAATACTGAAAATTAGAACCTTTTCTTGCGTTATTCAAATGAAATTGTAATCTTTGCTTCTTTAATAGCTGTACCCTTATTTTAATACTTACATCTGTATTATCTGCTACTTTTTGAATTTAGAATTGCTAGTTGTAATATGGCTTCGATCTATGTAATAACTGCCTAGAACTAACACATCCATACCGGTACGCAGAAAACATTGGATTGCCTCTGTAGGAGTTCTGACGATCGGTTCGTTCTCATTCAAGGAGGTATTCAGTAGCATCGGCACTCCAGTGCGATCGCTAAAAGCTTTAATTAAGTTCCAATATAGAGGATTCGTTTTACTGCTCACGCTTTGCAATCTACCTGTACCGTCTATATGGGTCACGGCTGGAATTAATTCTCTTTTTTCGGATTTAACCAAAAACACCTTTTCCATAAACGGAACCGATTGATTCACCTCAAAAAATTCACCTACGGCTTCTTCTAAAATGCTAGGAGCAAAGGGACGGAACTTTTCCCTAAGCTTAATTTTCAAATTAATAATATCCCGCATATCAGTTCGACGCGGATCAGCCAGTAGAGAGCGATTTCCCAATGCCCTAGCGCCAAATTCCATTCTACCTTGGAACCAGCCTACCACTTTGCCTTCACAAATATCATTGACGGTCGTTTCTATTAATGCTGCTTGATCTAGAAACTTAGGGGAGAGATTCAATTCTGTCAATGCCGCCAAACATTCGCTGTCGCTAAACTCTGAACCCCAATAGGCATGGGTAAGTTGAAATTGGCGAGGATGTTTGAGGATCTGATGCCAGAGGAAAAATGCAGCGCCAAAACAAGTGCCATTATCCGCAGCTCCTACTGGTACAAATACCTGCTTGAAAAGAGTATGCTGACTGATTTTGCCATTAGCAACCGAGTTCATTGCTACACCTCCAGACAGGCACAGATTCTCACTAGGGAATTTATCATGCAAGCGATTAAGTAGATGAAAGATAATCTCTTCAGTTACTACTTGGAGCGAAGTAGCAATATTTTGATGCTTCTCAGTCAGGGGCGATCGCGGATCTCTGGATTCACCAAACAGTTTCACCAAAGCAGGACTGTGAAATGGTTGTACTACAGGTGCGCCGTTATCCCAACTCATCGCAATTCCCTGTTGCTGGTGAGTAAAGTAATCGAGGTTAAGTTCAAAACTATTACCCTTGGGATAGATAATTCGACGGAACTCTTCTACATATTCAGGTTTTCCATAAGGAGCTAAGCCCATCACCTTATATTCATCTCCATAATTGGGAAAGCCCAAATAGAGCGTGATCGCATTGTAAAGAAAGCCCAGCGAATGGGGATACTGGGTGCGATCGCCATACTGCATTTGATTATCTTTCCCTTGACCCATCAAGACACTTACAAAGTCTCCCATGCCATCAATTGAAATTACAGCCGCTTCGGAAAAAGGAGAAGTAAAGAAAGTGCTGGCTAGATGGGTAGTGTGATGTTCAAAGTTATGAACTGTGGCACGAATATCTGCGACATCACAGTTGGAGGCGATCGCTAATTGGTCTTTGAGAGTTGACGATTTGCCCTGTTTTTTTAGCCGATCTAGAATGTAGCTAAAGGAAGGACGTTGTTGTAGTGTGAATAGAAGTTTGCGATTTAGATTAGCTTTAGGATTAAATGAGATTGCGACATGATCCAAATCCTTAGATTTAATCCCACCTACTTCTAGACAATACTGAATAGATTGAGTGGGAAATCCTGCCCAATGCTTAATTCTTGTAAATCTTTCTTCTTCAATCGCAGCCACTAACTGTCCATTTTGCAGCAGGCTAGCTGAAGCATCGCCATGATAAGCATTAATTCCTAGAATATTCATTTAGGGCGTTAGGCTTTTACTTTATTTTACTTTGACAAATCCAGTCTTTAATTTTACCCTTTGTTAACCAAATAATTTGAATCAGTTGTATGAAAAATAAATCAAATTGATCGCGACCAAGTAACCAGGTTTTAGAATTGTCAAGCTACTATTTACAGATAACTTGAAGTATTGGTAAAGACTGAGCGTGATTGGAGACTACAAATTTCGTCCTTTAAGTTGGGCATCTTGGCAGCGAGAATGGCGCGATCTAGATCCACTGTTGCTGGTTTTTGCCGCTAGTTTAACCGCTTTAGGTGGATTAGCCATTCGCAGCACCGTACTTGAAACTGACTTGAAAGAGTATTGGATTCAGCACTTAGTGACTGGTGGCATCGGCTTACTGTTGGTAATGCTATTAGCAAAGTTCCCCTATGAAAGATTGCTGGGCTACCACTGGATCACCTATGTAATCACTAATATTTCGCTGATTGCGGTACTAATTTTTGGTAAATCTGCCCTCGGTGCCCAACGCTGGATTGCGATCGGGAGTTTCAATCTCCAACCTTCGGAATTCGCCAAAGTGGGATTGATTATTACCCTGGCAGCGATGATCCATCACCATCCAATTCGTCAGCCATTGGATATTCCGCGCGTTATTTGGGTAACTATTTTGCCTTGGTTCTTGATTTTTCGACAACCAAATTTAGGTACGGCGCTGGTATTTGCCACAATTACGATCGCCATGCTCTACTGGGGCGGGGTAAAGCTACGTTGGTTAATTTTACTTAGTTCTCCGATAGTTTCGGCAATCATCTTTTCGGTATCAAAACCGCTTTGGTTGGGCTGGCTGGCCGCGATCGCCGTAGTTGGTTGGTTTGCTTTGCCGAGAGGAAAGATCCCTTGTATGTTGACCGCTGTAGTAACGAACTTAATTTCTTCCCAACTGGGACAATTACTCTGGAATTCCTTGCATGATTATCAAAAGCTGAGAATTACCTCTTTCCTTGATCCCAACTCTGATCCATTAGGTACGGGCTACCATTTGATTCAGTCTCGGATTGCGATCGGTGCGGGCAAACTTTGGGGAAGAGGCTTACTCAAGGGCACCCAAACTCAGTTAAATTTTATTCCTGAACAACATACGGATTTTATCTTTTCGGTGGTCGGCGAAGAGCTAGGCTTTGTCGGCTGTATGCTGGTTTTGCTGCTGTTATTTGGCATCTGTTGGCGGCTGTTAGCGATCGCTAACCGTGCTAGAGATGACTTTGGCTCGCTGCTGGCAATTGGCGTTTTTGCAATGGTGCTATTTCAGGCAAGTGTAAATATTTCGATGACCATTGGTCTTGCGCCGATCACAGGTATTCCGTTGCCTTGGTTGAGTAATGGCAGATCGGCTTTATTAGCAAATTTTTTAGCCCTTGGGCTAGTGGAATCAGTGGCACTCCATCGCCGCACAATTAAGTTTTAAATTAGTCTAAAGATTGTTTATTTGTTTATACGCTACTCAATGCCTTTGCCCTAGAAATAGCCTTTTCAACATCAGGTAAATCCTGATTAAACTTCTGAGCAGTCTCCACCCACAGGCTCTGCACAGTTGCCAACTCCTCTAGGGCTTCTTCTATAGTTTCCCCTTGAGCTAAACAGCCTGGTAATGCAGGGATCTCGGCGACAAAACCTCCTTCATCACATTGGTAAATAATGATCGGGTAATTCATGCTTTTTCTCCTTCGATAAGTTCTATCACTCGTTTAACATAAACTGACTTCACCCGATTGTGATGAACTGGAATCACGAAAATCACTTCATTTTTCTTGAAAATATGATGACTACCTGAGATCCGATCAAGCATAAAATCCTCAATCTCTAAAAGTTTCCGAATATCCCCAAAAGTTATATTGTTAGGACTATTCTTTAGCAATTCAATCAATCGATCCCTTTTGGTCATCTACTCAACTTGGCGAACCTCAATAATTACCTCAGAAATTAATTGTACCAATGATTGAAAAGCTACAAAGAACGCCTCTATACGATCTGCATCTAGAGCTTGGCGCAAAAATGGTAGGCTTCGGCGGCTGGGAAATGCCTTTGAACTATCAGGGGATTTTGGCAGAACATCGAGCAGTGCGATCGCGTGCAGGTATTTTTGACGTATCCCACATGAGCAAGTTCTGGTTCACAGGCACAGGTATTTTAGAAAAGTTACAGCAGCTAGTGCCATCAAATTTAGCAAGACTCAAACCTGGGCAGGCGCAATATACGGTTTTGCTCAATCCTCAGGGCGGCGTAATCGATGATTTGATCTTCTATTATTTAGCTGAAGATTCTTGGTTAGCGATCGCTAATGCCTCTACTAAAGCTCAGGTACAGCCTTGGCTAGAGCAAAATTTAGCAGAAATGGTATATGACTCTAACGAGAATTTACTCTTGGCAGTGCAGGGTTGCAAAGCCATTCCGATTTTGCAAGAATTTGTCAGCAATGATTTGAGCAAGTTGAAAAGATTTGAGCATCAGCAACTCCAGATTTTAGGTGAAACAGGCTGGATTGCGCGCACTGGCTACACAGGTGAAGACGGCGTAGAAATTATGATTGCCCCAGAAGTAGGCAAACAACTTTGGCAGAATCTGCTAGATCGGGGTGTAGCTGCTTGCGGTTTAGGCTGTCGCGATACCTTGCGCCTAGAAGCAGGAATGCACCTCTATGGACAGGAACTAGATCAGTCAATTTCCCCCCTAGAAGCGGACTTGGCTTGGTTAGTACATTTAGCTGAAAAGGGAGATTTTATTGGACGGGCAGCCCTAGAGTCACAGTTAAAAGCGGGGATCAGTTGTAAGTTAGTGGCTTTGACCATGGAAGGGAAAAATATTGCTCGCCATGATTATGAAGTGGTTCACAATCAAGAAAAAATAGGCAAAATTACCAGTGGTACGATGTCTCCTAGTTTGGGCGTAGCGATCGCTCTCGCCTATTTACCAATTGAATTAACTGATCTGGGGCAAGAAATCTCGGTGCAGGTACGCGATCGCCTAAGTGTCGCAACTGTGGTCAAGCGCCCCCACTATAAAAGCCCAAAACCCTAAGCGTAGCAACCGTAGTGAGACAACCTCATTACCGAAAAAACTAAAAAGCAAAACCTAGCAAGCCTGGCGAAACTCCTTTATCAATGGGAAAAAATCTAGAATAATTCTATAATTGGTCTTAAGATCACAATCTTTTAAACCTATGCAGCCAGCCCTGTCTTCTGGGATCAATGTCCGCTCGATTCAGCAACGCGACTTTTATGCAGTGCAGAAGCTAAACGCGCTTGAAGTTGAAGATTCTCAGTTTAGTATCACCAGCGCCCTAAATCACCAAGCCCGCTCCCATGAATTCTCTTTAGGACAAGTCTTCCTATTTGGTTGGTTGCCTCATTCTTCTAGCGATCGCTTATATGTAGCAGAATTTCAAGGCGAAATCGTGGGGCTAATTTGGGTGACTGCCTTCAATCGAAGCCGCAGCACCTGGCAAATAGAGAGAATTGCGATCGCCGCTCAAGTAGATTATTTCAGCGTTGGTACTAGCCTGATTCGTTATGCCTTAGAAGCTTGTTGGGAAGCTCGTACCTGGCTACTCCAAGTAGATGTGCAGTCTAATCAAGAGATTGCCTTATATCGACAAAATGGCTTCCAACCGCTTGCCCACTTGACCAATTGGCAAATTTCCCAAGAATTAGCGATCGAACTAGCTAGTCAATCCGCCGACTTACCTAACCTTCTGCCCGTCAACAATGCCGATGCCAATTTAATCTATCAGCTAGATACGGCGGCGATGCCACCTCAAATTCGACAGGTATACGATTTAGGGATAAATGACTTCCGTTCAAACCTTTGGGCAAATATGCTGGCACATGGTCAGCACCTGTTGCATTCGACCCAGGAAGTCTCTGCCTATGTGTATGAAACCCAACGTAAAGCCGCAATTGGCTATTTTTCTTTGCTCCTGCAATCAAAACCAGGACTATCAAAGCCAAGTCAATCAAAGCCAAGTCAATCAAAGCCAAGTCAATCAAAGCAAGGCGATCGCTGTCACATGACAATTCATCCCGCCTACACTTGGCTCTATCCAGAAGTAATTGCCCAGGTATCGAAGGTGATTGTGCATCATCAACAAGTAAGCTTGGCTAAGGCGCAAGGCACAAAAAATAGCCCTGAAAATCTGGATGAGAAAAATCAAGCTAATCAAGTAACCACCAATCTTGATAATTCATTACCTAATAATTCATTACCTAAGTGCTTGGGCAAAGGCTTCATCGTCTCTTCCGCCGATTATCAACCAGAGCGCGAGGCATATCTAGAACAAATCCAGGCAGAGCGCGTAAATCATGGATTGTTGATGGGACGTTCGGTATGGCATAAGGTGCGAGAATCTCGTCTGAGCCTTGAGGCTTTGCAACTATCTAAAGTATTGGCTGGACTTCAGCCTGCCCAAAGACCAGTTCCAGGTAGAATTGACACTTTCCCACCCCAATCACGGTCTAATCAATTGACTAATCAATCAGAACTTGACCAGTCTTTAGATTAAAAAGCAGATTGAAAAGCTTAAAAGATTAGCTAAAAAATTAATTTTGTTCATTAGTTACAAAACTTGGGATCAGCGATCGCTAAGATTCTAAATTAGCTAACTCAGCATTTCTAATACCTTGCATTTCTCTCTATTTCTGGTAAGGCATCGGGCAACCACAGGAACAATTTATGAAAATTCTTAAAATTCTGACTCTACGCGGTTCAAACCAATGGCACATCCAACAGCAACAATTAATCGTAGTGCGCTTGGAGCTAGAAGCGGCAGAGAGTTCTGAGTTTGAGCGTTTAGTCACCGAAGTCAAAGCTGTCATGCCTAGCTTGAACAATCTCTTTAGGGAAGCACCAAGTAGGGAAGCGCCCAGCAGGGAAGCATCCAATAAAGAAACATCTAGCAAAGAAACGCCGATCAAGGATCTGCCTAGCTTAGTTAGACAAGTTGCCTTAGAGTTACAAACCTTAGCAGGAATGCAAGTCGGCTTCGCCACAGGGAAGCCCACTGCTGAGCCAAACGTGCATCAGGTAGTATTTGAGTACCAGTTTGAACAGGCGGGGCGCTATGCCGCTAGAGCCGCAGTGCGTTTATGCCAAAGTGTTTTTGAGCAAAATACCTATCCTCAAGTAGAGCTAGAGCAAGATATTGCCGATCTTAAGGAATTACGACTAGAGGCTCAACTGGGTCCAAGTACAGAGTCAATTGTGGCAGAAGCAAATGCAAAGCGCATTCCTTGGTTAGAAGTAGGTAGTCGCGCCATGATTCAAATGGGCTATGGCATCTATCAGCGCCGTATTCAAGCCACCCTTTCCAGCATGACCAATGTTTTGAGCGTAGAGCTTGCCTGTGATAAAGAAGGCACCAAGAAGACTTTGCGTAGCTCTGGCGTACCAGTGCCGAAGGGCACCGTAATTAAGTCACCTAAATATCTCCAAGAAGCGATCGCTGAAGTTGGTGGCTTTCCAATCGTAATCAAACCCTTAAATGGCAATCATGGCCGAGGAATCACGATTGATATTCAGTCGATGTTGGCAGCAGCAGATGCCTTTGAAATGGCTGCCGAAGTTTCTGAAGATGTAATCATTGAGCGCTTCCATAAGGGTAGAGATCATCGAGTGCTAGTAATTAATGGCAAAGTGGTAGCAGTGGCAGAGCGGATTCCCGCCCATGTAATTGGAGACAGTAGATCCTCAATTACCGAGTTAATTGAAATTACTAACCGTGATCCCCGCCGTGGCGATGGACATGATAATGTTTTGACCAAAATCGTAATTGATCGCACTAGCTTAGATGTATTACAGCGGCAGGGCTATACCCTAGACTCCATCCCAAAACTAGGCGCTGTCTGCTACCTGCGGGCTACTGCCAACCTCAGTACAGGTGGAGTTGCGGTTGATCGCACCGATGATATTCATCTCGAAAATATCTGGCTGGCTCAGCGCGTTGCTAAAATTATTGGTCTAGACATTGCAGGTATTGACATTGTTACTCTAGATATCAGCAAACCCCTGCGAGAAGTGGATGGCGTGATTGTAGAAGTAAATGCAGCACCTGGCTTTAGAATGCACACTGCCCCAAGTGTAGGAATTGCGCGCAATGTCGCCGAACCTGTAATTGAGATGTTGTTCCCGCATGGTTCTCCCTGTCGAATTCCAATTATTTCGATCACTGGCACCAATGGCAAAACTACCACCACTCGTCTGATCGCCCATATTTTCCGCCAAACTAGTATGGTTGTCGGCTACACCACCACCGATGGTATTTACATTGGCGATTGCCTGGTAGAAAAGGGAGATACCACAGGCCCCTACAGCGCTCAGGTTGTATTGCGCGATCCTACGGTAGAAATTGCGGTGTTAGAAACCGCTCGCGGCGGCATTTTGCGTGCAGGTTTGGGCTTTGATGGCTGTGATGTGGGCATAGTTCTAAATGTACAGGCTGACCACTTGGGGATTGGCGATATCGATACTGTAGAAGATCTGGCAAATCTAAAAAGCGTAGTGGTTGCGGCAGCCTTTCCTAGCGGCTATGCAGTTCTAAATGCAGACGATCCCCTTGTCAGTGCGATGGCAAGTAAGGTGGTGGCGCAGATCGCCTATTTCAGCATGATCCCAGATAATCCGATTGTCTTAGCACATACCCAACAAGGCGGCTTGGCGGCAGTATATGAAAACGGCTACCTGTCAATTATTAAAGGCGATTGGACTTTACGCGTTGAGCAGGCGGTTAATATTCCGCTGACCATGGGTGGTAGAGCGCCCTTTATGATTCAAAATGCTTTAGCTGCTAGCTTAGCCGCCTTTGCCCAGGGCGTAAAAATTGAAGATATTCGCGCTGCCCTTGCTAGTTTTGTTTCCTCTGCCCAACAAACGCCTGGGCGCATGAATTTATTTAATCTAGGAAAATATCATGTGCTAATTGACTATGCCCATAATCCCGCAGGTTACAAAGCGATCTCTGCCTTCATTAATTCCTGGACGGGAGGCGAACATATTGGCGTAATTGGCGCACCTGGCGATCGCCGTGATCAGGACTTGCTTGAATTAGGCGAGTTAGCAGCCGAAATGTTTGATTGGGTAATCATTAAAGAAGACCTAGATCGGCGTGGGCGAGAACCTGGAGTAGTGGCACATTTACTTAACCAAGGCTTGACTCAAATCAATCCGCAAATGCGATCGCAGATCATCCTAGATGAAATTGAAGCAATTGAATTTGCCCTAGATCAAGCTAAGGAAGGTGCTTTGATCGTGATTCTGCCCGAGAAGGTTGAGCCAGTAATTCAAAAAATTGAAGCAAGGCAACTACTACATCTGCGGGATGCAGAGCAGAATAATGCTGAATCTTCTAACTTAGATAACTTGGAGCAACGAACACAGCCCATAATCTAATCAGCGACAGTGATTTCTCGGTCTATATGACTGGGGTATAAGGGTACAATCCCGCACCCACTTGTATTTAATAATTTTTCAATAGGCTGTAGAGTATCCAAAATAATTTCTCGGCGGTATGAGGATAGCTACTTCTGCTATGGTGTTCGTCGGTAATTCTTTGGGATTCCCTTCAAGAACTATATGTTCGCAACGAACCTCGGATCTAGCCGCACCAAATAAAGATCTCCAGCGCTATATTAGTACGCGGAGAGTATTTGGTTGATCATATTACTTTGCTTGCAGTGAAACGAAAAATTTAACCTCTCTAGTCTAGCTTTAGAAACTTCTCTAATGCCAAAGTCAAATTAGGAGGCCAACGCCTTATTTCCTTTACCCAGGTAATATCAGCATAGCGGCGATCGCGCTTTTCTACAGATAACCAATTACTCTCAGCTTCACCTGTTTTTTTCTCTGCCCAAAGTGCTACCGCGTAGGCTGCCCGCACGTCAGGGAAATCAGGATATTTGCGTAGGATATTTCGCATTTGTTTCAAAGCTTTTTCAGTTTCACCCGCTTGGTAAAGAGCTAAGGCATAATTAGCCCGCGCAAAAGCAAAATTTGGTGCCAAATCTGCCGCTGTTTGATAGTCAGTAATTGCGAATTGCCATCTATTTAGTCCTGCTTGAGCATTTCCGTGATTGTTCCATGCCATTGCATCCTTAGGTTCTATTGCTAAAATGTGATCATAGTCGGTGAGAGCCTCTGCAAATCTGCCCAAGCCTTCATAAGCAGTACCACGATTCAAATAAGGATCAAGCGCTTGAGGAGCGATTTGGATTGATTGATTGAAGTCAGCGATCGCTAGATCTAAGAAATTTTGGCTTACCCTGGCATTGCCACGATTACTCCATGCAGCAGCATTCAATGGAAAAGCTTGAATGATTTTTGTCCAATATCCTTCTGCCGTAGCAAAATTACCTACACCAGTAGCATCAAAGGCAAGTTTAGCCCATTGCTCTAACATTTTTGTTTCTTCAGAAGTTAGCTGCCGTACATTCTTAATTTCAGAAGATTGAGCATTAGCAGGTAGACTAAAAAACGGGCAGAATAGACAAATCACTAAAACTAAAGATAGAATCTTACCTATCCAAACTATTAATGTGCATCGTAACTCAAATAACATGATCATCTCACCTTAAGATTGCTAATCTAGTTTAACTAAATGCTATCATCCTGCTAAATTAAACTCCAACATTAAGCTAAATATGAACTAGTTAAAGGCAATGGAAAAAGGACTAATGTGGTTACCACTACTCGCCAGTTTTATTTGGTTAACATGGGCAGGGTGGAACGAATTCCAAAAAGTTCAGGCATACCAGATTTGGGCAAAAGATTTTGATCATCACAAATTCGACATTTATGCAGTCTTAGGGCATAAAGAAAATAATCTCACCTGGGGAATTCCTACACACTCATATCCAAGGAATTTACAAACCATTTCCCTCTCAGAAATAGATCAAATTCAGCTAGAAATTAATTCTCAGTTCTTTAATTCTTCTCAGATTCCTCAAGATTTAGGTCAATTCAAGTCACTAAAGAAAATAGAAATTAATTTAAGCTCTTTCATTACAGCGAAAATCTATAAGATTCCTTTTACTGATCTAGCGATCGCTAGCAGTTGGTTGCATTTCTTAGAGGG
>Ga0163144_10026404_pt1 | contig 11290 bp, 8 predicted proteins | sample OliLak19BULKMAT1_FD_123175 | JGI IMG/M metagenome (GOLD analysis project Ga0163144, IMG submission 123175) | Freshwater microbial mat bacterial communities from Lake Vanda, McMurdo Dry Valleys, Antarctica - Oligotrophic Lake LV.19.BULKMAT1 | ecosystem: Environmental > Aquatic > Freshwater > Lake... | reverse complement strand
GTCGCTTTTTTCGCCACAGGTTTTGGCGCGGGTTTTTTCGCAGTCATCGCTTTTTTCGCGACGGGCTTTTTTACTGCCGCTACTTTTTTTGCCGCAGGTTTTGCTGCTATTTTTTTCTTCGCCACTAATTTGGGCGCAGGTTTTTTCGCAGCAGGTTTTTTCTTCACTGCCGATTTTTTTGTCGTCGCTTTCGATTTCACCGCGGTCGATTTTTTTACCGCTTTTTTCGTTGCCATAATGCGTCACCCCACACAGTCAATGGATCAAAGAGCCCCCGTTTTGGCACAGAAGCCAAGGAAACTCAAGCATGTAGGCGATTTTTAGGGGGAATGGTTGGGATTTCGAAAATATTCCGATTAAATTCTATGTATTACAGCACCTTCGTCATTGCGAGGAGCGAAGCGACGCGGCAATCCATCTTGCTCTCTTGTGGCCAAGGTGGATTGCCGCGCTATCGCCCGCAATGACGTGGATGGGATATGACTTTATTAACGAGGATTGCCAGGCTGCTTCGCACCCTTCGAGTGCTCCACCACCGCCACTTGTTCAGGGTTTGGCACCTCAGGCTTAGGCACTAAATCGGCAACAATCGCATCCAACTCCGCAAACTGCCTCTGAAATGCCTGAATGGGTTTTTTCTCATTTGCAAACCGCATCTCAAACCCGAAATCCGCATCCCCCGCAAACTCAACGCTCTGCACCCGCAGCACGCCCTTCTCATTGCGAATTTCATAACTGCGCGCGGGCGAGCCATTCAGACCATGCGTCAGCCGCAGCACATTATTGGCATCCACCGTCTGCTTAAACTCAGGCCCAAACGCCTGCACCAACCACTCGGGAAGCGCATCCAGTGCCCCCCCCGCTTTGCGCGCGGCGTTCAACACCTTAACGCGCATGCAGGCTTTGGCGGCGTCTTTTACTTGGGCTGGATCTACATCGCCCTTATTATATGAAACAGTTACAACTGGAACTGTTTTTCCAAATTCGCGATGATGAAATTTTCTGTGGCTCGATGTATGTCCTCCAGAATTTTGGTGTTCAAATCCATAATGCTCAAGCATATGAATCAAATCTTGGGGCTTAATCCCAACCTGGCCTCGCTCCAACAACTCATATGGCTTCAAACGCGACATAAACTTTCCTCTATCCTCACACCCTACCCAACAATAGTTACAGTTTTATGAAGACCGCGCATTTATTTCACCCCCCGCGCCCATGGCGCAGCCTAACACAGCACACAATAACCAGTAAGCTGCTGATTAAAATAAAAAATGTTTCACGTGAAACAATTACCTACACCGCCCCACTCAGCGGGTCTTGCCGATAAAATCGCGAGCGCTCGCGGTCGATGGCCTCTAGCTGGCTCTTCAAATTCGTCAGGCGCTCTAAATTTTCTTCGTTCATCTCCAACCCCAGCGCCTTTTCGGCTTGCGCACATTCGGCACGCAGCCGCGCGCGCTCCACATCATTAATCACCTCGCCCCATAAACGCTGCGCCCGACCCTCGCGCTGTATGTCATCCTTACTCAGTTCAATCCCCAACGTCTCCATCGCCTTCACCACCTGCGCGCAGGATTCCTTCGGCGACTCCTCAACAATGGTTTGCCACAGCGGTACACTGGTGAGTGTGGGTGATTCAATATGCAGTTCGGTAATCAAATGGTGCATCTGCTGCTGCCAGCTTGCGGGCATGGGCGCGTGCAGCCAAAATTCTTCCGCCGCCGAATGCGCGAGCAGCGATGGGCACGCCACCACCAACGCTAACAAATTGCTCGCCGGTGCAAGCAGGCTCGTATCCGCCGTGCGGGCGATGGGGGGCAGTGGCATAAACCCACCCTGACTTGTCATCCCGGGCTTGTCCCGGGATCCAGCCCAGCCGCGCGCACCAAATGCGTTAAACGGCTGGACCCCGGGACGCGCCCGGGGTGACAACCGTTGCTGATACGCCGCCTGCTGTATGGCCTGCAATTGCTCGCGCACATGATGCTTATAATAATGCTGCACAGATGGATGCTTAATCTGGTTCACCTTCAGCATGAGCTGTTGTTCCTGCGCCGCACGTGCTTCGGGTGTGCTCACGGGGTTGCCCATGGCTTGCTGCCACAATATCGTCACCAGCGGTGCGGCGCGCGCAATCACTTCATCGAACGCTTGGCGGCCCACATTCCTAATCAGCGAATCGGGGTCATCGCCTTTGGGCATCACTGCCACGCGCAAGGTTTTGCCCGGCACCAATAGCGGCAATGCCAATTCCGTCGCGCGGCCCATTGCGCGTTGGCCCGCATTATCACCATCCAAACACAAGGTCGGCTCATCCACCAGCTGCCAGCACAGCTGCAACTGCTCCGCCGTAATCGCGGTGCCCAATGGCGCGACGGCATGAGCGATGCCACCCTGCGCCAGCGCAATCACATCCATATAGCCTTCGCAAATAATCAATTGCCGCGCATCAAACGCCGCGCGGCGCGCGAGGTCGAGGTTGAAAAGCTGACGGCCTTTGCTGAACAGTGGCGTCTCGGGTGAGTTCAAATATTTCGGCGCATCCGCGTTGGGTTCACCCGGCAACACACGCCCACCAAACGCAATCACGCGGCTTTTGCGATCCCGAATCGGGAACATCAACCGCCGACGAAAGCGGCTATACGGAGTTCGCTCCTCCACCGAAATCAGCATGCCCGTTTCAACCAGTTGTGCGGAAGTGATGCCGCGCGCGGCCATCACCTTCATCAACGCGTCGCGATTTTCGGGCGCATAACCAATGCGGAATTTCGCGATGGTGTCCGCACTTAATCCGCGCTCCAGCAAATAACGCCGCGCCAGTTCGCCTTCGGAAGTTTGCTCCAATTGCTCCTCGAACCAACTGGTCACCACCTCCATCACCTCGTTCAGCGATTGGGCGCGCTTTTCTTTTTCAACCTCAGCGTGTGTTAATTGTGGTACACTCAACCCTGCCATGCCCGCCAATTTCTCGATGGCCTCGCGGTAGCCTAGATGCTCATAATCCATCGTGAAACCAATCACATCACCATGCGCGCCGCAGCCAAAGCAGTGGAAGAAGCCCTTCTCGTCATTCACCGTGAACGAGGGCGATTTCTCCTTATGAAACGGGCACAAAGCATGGTATTCGCGCCCCGCACGTTTGAGGGGGATAGCCTTACCCACCACCTCCGACACGCGGATGCGGTTGCGTATTTCATCCATAAACGACTGAGGAAGCTTCATAAATGATTTGAATGGGTTGCGTGTTTGCCTGTGGATAAAAATATATTTTGCGATTCGACCATCAGCCCTATTGACCGAGCGGTGTGCGTGTTCTTATGCTGACCCTACCGCGAAGCGTTGCATTAACGCAACCATAACGCAGAAGCCACCAACAATAAACTACAACAAAAGAAAAAACAGGCACCTCGATGAGCAATGGACTTCGTAACGCATGGAGCAACAACGAGTTGCCGGATTTTCTGCAAGTAGGAGAAGAAATGCTGCCGCTGGTGATTCGTCGACACCAACGCGCCAAGCGCATTTGTTTGCGTTACAACCCAACCAGTCACGCTATCTCGCTCACCTTGCCGCGCCACACGCGCGTGGGCGATGGGCTGATTTTCCTCATGCAAAAATCCGAGTGGCTGGTCGAAACATTGCGCGACATGCCGTGCAAAAAACAAATCAAACCCGGCGTCGTTATTCCGCTACTTGGCAAACGTGTGCGCATTAAACACGATGCAGATTTAAAACGTAGCTGGATAATCCGTGACGATATTCTCTACGTTTCCGGCCCGCGCGAAGAATTCCCCGAGCGCGTAACCGCAGCCTTGAAAAAAATCGCGAGCCAAACGCTCAGCGCATTATCCGTGCGCTACGCCGTGCAACTTGGCCGCCGCCTCAACCGCGTGACGGTTCGCGATACGCGCAGCCGTTGGGGCAGTTGCTCCTCCACTGCACGCCTCTCCTTTTCCTACCGCCTCATCTTCGCACCCAAAGAGGTGATGGAATATGTGGTCGCCCACGAAGTAGCGCATCTGCGCCACATGAACCACTCCGCCGCCTTCTGGAATTGCGTCGAAAGCATCTGCCCCGATTACGACGCAGCGAAAGATTGGCTAAAGCTGCACGGGAAAGATTTGTATCGTTTTAATGCATAACCATATACCAATTAAATATTAGGGTATAGTGACGCTAAAATACTCGTCCAACTGAGATTATTAAATGTCAGGCTTACTAATAATACACCACAAAAAAAACTGCCTTCAGCTTAATGGAGCTGGCGGCTAGCCTGCTAATTTCTAGCCTAATTTTAGCGTTTATATTAAGTTTGACAAATGCACATAATCATACGGAATGCTATACTAAAACCAAATCGCAGATGGAAAGCATCAAGCAATCAATCGATCGTTACGCGATCAAGAACGAGCATTTTTCATAACCTGCTCGGCGCACCGTAGGTATTAACGACCCGACCTATGGACGCGAGGTGTCCTTAATAGATATCGCGCAGCTTGATAGTAATAGCGGTGCAGTGTTTGGTGCTTTGCCGTTTCAAACACTCGGTATGAATGTATCCGACGCTGCAGACTGTTGGGGTAACAAGTTCACCTATGCCGTAACCAAAGACCTAAACGATTCGGTAAAGTTTCTCGACCCTAACACCGAAGGCGCACTGATGATCAAGACCTCTCCAACGAACTTGTTTTTAAAGGGAGCTGGCTATGTCGTCATCAGTCATGGGGTGGACGGCCTTGGGGCCGTAAAGAACAATTACTCCGACACCTCGCCAACTCCGGATAAGAAATGGTGCGCTACCAGCGCCGATTTACGCACTGAAAACTGTGATATTGATGATCCGGATATCATCTCCGCCGAATACAACAACGGTAAGGACACTGCAGGAAAATATTTTGATGATATCATTATTTATCGTGGCAAACCTTGGAGTTTTATTGCCCCGAGCCTTAATGCGTGTAACAACATAGCAGGAACACAAACGGCGATACCGCCAGGAACAGCAGCGTATTGTCTGGCGCCACTGATGGAATGCTCGGTACCCGCCGCACCCTGCCCTGTGTTACCTTTTACCGGCCATTCACTTTTTTTGGCATATTTAACGGAACATACGACACTTCCCCATACAACGTATCACCCAAGACCATGTCGATTCCTCAGAATAGTAGCGTAGTGACCGTGTGGGGGGCGACCGAAAGCTATAATAATCCAAGTCCTCCGTTTAATCTTGAAATTGCTGGATCGCGTATGGCCAAAGCTACAACGATGATAATTGGCTCATGTGCACCGCACACAATTATGGCATGGAAATCTGAGCCCGCGATGGTGTCAAACCTTAGTGTTAGCGGCTCACCACCTCCTGGTGTTTCCTTCAACCTGCACCCGTTTCCAGCTTCCTGACCATACGAGGCCTCCCTTGTTTATGCACAGGGAACATTTAACACGGCCGGCACTTATAATTTTACCATTCACGTTGATTACACTGATGCCGACCACCTGACTGGGACGCCCGTAGTTTGTAATGCAAGCGCCGACTGGAGCATCCTCGTCACTCCTTAAAAGTACGCTTTTCCTAATCCTTATAGCGGTACTTCTCAACCTTGTTCATAACGGAATAATTAAATGCTTTAACGTGTCTGACCGCGGCGCACGCACTTCATGTCGCCATACGAGCTAGCACATAGCCGGGTGCAATAACTCTTGTATTAAGCAAAAAATATATCCGGAAACTATTTTTAGTTAGTGCAGATATGATGAGCGTAGACCGCTTACTGCCCTACTCGGGATAGTTAAACTCCACCTTACCCTTCTCGGGGGTGGCAGGAATTTTATCCGAAAGCTTATCCCAAAACTCGGGCGAGAGTACATCGTCGGAATTACCTTTGCGCGGCACCACCTGCTCACGCGCGGGGGGTGAATCTTCCGCATGCATATGTGGCACGGTTTCTTCATCCGCGGGGGCTTCATTATCCCAGGATTGACGTTCAGAATTGGATGCATCATTCTGACGTGCAAACGGTGCATCGGATGGAATTTCTGACGCACCATAGGGCTGCTGAGTAATACCATCCTCGCCCTCGATGGGGGTATCGCTACCAAACAACCACGGCAAAAACTCCTGCGCGGCACCCGCGCTGCTAGGGATAGATTTCACCGGTTGACCCACCATCGCGCGGGCCATAAATTCGCGCCAGACGCTTGCCGGAATGGTACCGCCCGTAATTTTTCGCATGGGTTTATTGTTATCATTGCCCACCCAAACACCGGTCACCATTTGCGAGGTAAAGCCAATGAACCATGCATCTTTAAAATCCTGACTGGTGCCCGTTTTACCTGCTACAGGCCGACCCCCAAGCCGCGCACCTGTACCGGTGCCATACGCCACCGCATCGAGCAGCATATAGTTCATTTCAGCAACGGTACTGGTGGAAATAACGCTCTCACTTTCGGAAGCTTTGTACGTGTAAATTTCTTTACCCTCTCGCGCGCGCACTTTTAAAATGCCATAGGGGACGACCCTGTTGCCGTCATTGGCCAGATGCGCATAGCCACCCACCATTTCAAGCAGCGTTGCTTCCACCGAGCCAAGCACAATGGAAGGGCTATTGGGAATATTGGGAATACCCAGCCGCATCGCCATTTCGGCTACTTTACTAAACCCGACATATTGGCCAATGCGCACCGATACGGTGTTAAGCGAATGGCGCAATGCCTCAACCATCGGCAGATCGCCGCGATAGCCGCCTGCATAATTCTCGGGCGACCATGTTTTATTGCCCACACGCAGTGAAACCGGCGCATCAAGCATCATGGATTGGGGCGATAACCCACCCTCGAGCCCTGCCAAATACACAAACAATTTAAACACCGAACCCGGCTGGCGTTTCGCCTGCGCGGCGCGGTTGAACTGGCTTGTGGCATAATCCATCCCGCCGATGAGCGCCACCACTTGTCCATCGGGTTTCATGGCCACCAGCGCCCCTTGGGTCACGTTTTTCTTGGCGCCTTGCATGGTCACCACGTTCTGCACCGCGTCCTGCGCCATGGTTTGCAGCTTACTATCCATCGCCACGGTGACGATCATATCGCCCTCGAACTGGCCAATCACCCGGGGTATTTCATCATCCACAATCCAATCGGTATAATAGCGCACATCGCCACCCTCAACTTGGTGGGCTGGCGCTTTTGCATCGGCTGCTAAGGTGGGGGTCACGTCTTTTTCCTTGAGGAATCCGGCATCCACCATGTTCATCAGCACTTGGTGCACGCGGCCTTTGGAGCGTTCACTGTTGGCGGTAGGCGAATAGCGCGAGGGGGCTTTGAGCAACCCTGCCATCATCGCGGATTCGTAGAGATTTAGCTCCTTGGCGCTCTTATTGTAATAGCGCCGCGAGGCCGCATCGACCCCAAATGCACCCGAGCCGAGATAGACGCGGTTAAGGTAAATCGCCATAATTTCTTTTTTTGTAAACCGCGCCTCAAGCCAAAAGGCGAGCATGGCCTCCTGCACCTTGCGGCTTAGCGTGCGCTCGGGTGTGAGGAACACATTTTTCGCTACTTGTTGGGTAATGGTGGAGCCGCCTTGCACCATTTTCCCGTGCGTAATGTTTGTCACCATCGCGCGCGCGATGCCGTAAAAATCCAGCCCGCCATGCTCGAAGAAGCGCCGATCTTCTGTGGCGATTACGGCATGAATAAGCGATTTAGGCAATTCATCGTACGAAATATAGGTGCCGTACACATCGCCATAATTGGCCAATACTTTACCATCGGTGGTTTCAATGGTGATGCCTTGTTCTTTTTTAATCGTATCAATATCGCGAATATCCGGCAGTTGTACCGCGAAATATACTAGCGCCAGCCCACAGAAAATAAATCCCGCCATGATGATGCGCACAACCGCACCCCACCAGCGCTGACGCGTCAACCAATCGCGAAACCGCCCCGCACGCCTACGCCGCGTACCGCTATACTTAGCATTTGGCCGATAACTAGCATTGCGCGAACCGCGGCTTGGGCTGCTGGTTTTACGTGTAGGCTTGCCCGAACTCTTCTTTTTATCGCTCATCGCGCGCGGTGATATCCTATTTTTACGCAGTGTCATACGAAAAAATAGGTGCCCTAGTCCCTTGCCACATTCCCCCAACCTGCTATGCACGCAGCATGGATGAAAAACGCTATCACGCCATCGCCGATGCAACGCTTATGCACTGCTACGACCAGCTCGAAGATGCCTTCGAGGCGGGGGTGCTCGACGACCTCGATTTGCAAGGCGGCATTCTCACCATTACGGCGCTGGGTAGGCGCATTTACCTGCTCACCAAACACGCGCCAAGCTTGCAACTTTGGTACGCCTCGCCCATTCTCGGCGGCCTGCATTTTATCTTTAACGAGGGTGACCAACGCTGGAAATTACCCGACAACCGCACGCTCTACGAAGTGCTAAGCGCGGAACTGAAAAACGAGAATGTCGAGGTGGTGTTATGAGTAACACCAAGGAAAATTTACCCCCTAAAGGCAAGCTTAGCAGCTTGCGTTATTTGCTGCGCTACATGTGGCCCTACCGCCGCCAAGCCCTGTTTGCGGCGGTGGCGCTGGTTTTTACAGCGACCGGTGTGCTCAGCATGGGCGCAGCGCTGCGCTACCTTATCGACCAAGGAATCGCCAAAAGCGACCCGCATTTGCTGGGCCAAGGCTACCTTATTTTGCTCGGCGTGGTCGTCGCCCTCGCTATTGGCACCTACACGCGTTACCTGCTGGTTTCGTGGGTGGGCGAGCGAGTGGTGGCGGATATTCGCCGCGATGTATTTGCCAAAGTGCTCTCCATGCACACCGCCTATTTTGAATCCTCGCGCACCGGCGATTTAATCTCGCGCATCACCACGGATACCACGCTGCTGCAAACGGTGGTTGGCTCCTCGGTCTCCATCTTTTTGCGCAACACGCTGCTGTTTGTCGGCGGCTTCACCATGCTGCTGATCACCAGCGTGAAGCTGTCGGAATATTTGCTGCTCATGCTACCACTGATCCTACTGCCCATCACTACCATTGGCCGCCGTGTGCGGGCGCTTTCGCGGGCGACACAAAACAAAGTGGGCGATATTTCGGCGCATGCGGAGGAAACTATTTCCGGCATTCGCACCATTCACGCCATGGCGCTGGAGGATGCGGAAAACGCCCGCTTCGGGCGGCTGATCGATGAAAGCGTCGCCACGGCCCTGTCGCGCATTCGCATGCGGGCTATGCTGACCGGCATTGTCATCTGCCTCATTTTTGGCGCCATTGTAACGGTGCTATATATTGGCGGGCAGGATGTGATTGCCGGGCGCATCAGCGCGGGCGACCTCTCGGCGTTCATCTTTTATTCCGTCATTGTGGCAGGAGCGCTGGGTGCACTCAGCGAAGTGATTGGCGAAATGCAGCGCGCGGCGGGCGCCACCGAACGGCTGATGGAAATGATGCAGCTGGTGCCTGAAATTAAAGCCCCCGCCGCGCCCTACCATTTCCCCAAAACTCCCGAGGGCCGCCTGTCGTTCGAGCATGTCACGTTCCACTATCCCTCGCGGCTTGAAACGGCGTCGCTTGCCAATGTGTCCTTTCGCGTGGAGCCGGGTGAAACCCTGGCCATTGTTGGCCCATCGGGTGCGGGCAAATCCACGATTTTCCAACTGCTGCTACGGTTTTATGATCCGCAATTTGGCATCATTCGGGTGGATGGCCACGATGTGCGCACGCTGGAGCCGCGCGAGTGGCGCAGCCATATTGGCCTCGTGCCGCAGGACCCCGTAATCTTCTCCACCACCGCGTGGGAAAATATCCGCATCGGCAAGCCGGATGCAACAGACGACGAAATCCGTGAAGCCGCCCGCGCCGCTGCCGCGCTCGATTTTCTGGAAGGCTTGCCCGATGGTTTGAACACCTATCTCGGCGAAAAAGGCGTGCGGCTTTCGGGCGGCCAGCGCCAGCGTGTGGCCATTGCCCGCGCCATTGTGCGCAACCCAGCGGTGTTGTTGCTGGATGAAGCGACGAGCGCGCTCGATGCCGAAAACGAAACCGCCATTCAAGCCGCGCTCGATGGCATTATGGCGGAGCGCACCACCCTCGTCATCGCCCACCGCCTTGCCACGGTGGTAAAAGCCGACCGCATCATTGTGCTCAACGACGGCAAAATAGAAGCCAGCGGCACGCACCAGCAATTGCTGGATAGCAACGCGCTCTATAAACGATTGGCGGAGTTGCAGTTTAGCGAGTAGCAATGTAGGCAATGGCGCCCGCACTTTTGCACTTAAGCACTGCTTGGCAATTGCTTTACCTGACGATTCCCCACCCATACTCCCAAGCACGCGAACAGCAAACCGGCTGCAATAGCCGCAGTAAGTGGCTCACCGAGGATGGGCACGGCGAGGAGGGACGCCATAACAGGCACGACGCTGGCGAACATGGCAAGGCGGCTCGCGCCCAAGTGATGCACGGCGTTGGTATAAAAAATCATTTGAATGATGGCGACGAGGACGCCTTGGAACAGGCCATAAGCGAGGCATTCCTGCCATGGCACCTGCGCGATGTTTTTCGGTAGGAATGCAGCGTAGACGGGCAAATAAATAATGGCGGCAAGTAGGGTTACGGCAATGGTTGCATCCATGGGTTTGTAGCGCCAGCGGCGCAGCAGCACGGTATACATGGCCCAGCATAGCGACGCGCCGACGAGCAAACCGTCGCCCAACAGGGTGATGCCGTTGGTGCCGAAACTTTCTAACGCAAGGGAGCTTACGCCAACGGCGATGAAAATGAGACCCGCCATGCGCTGACGGGTGGGGGTTTCGCCTGCAAGAAAATAGGCAATAATGGCAACGGAAAATGGCAAAAACCCTTGCAGCAAAATGGCCGCGTGGTTGGCGGGGGCGTGGCGAAAGCCGTTCATGGCGAACAGCGTGAACCCTAGCGCGCCCACAAGGGTGAGGATGAGTTTTCGCCATTCGAAAATGCTGCTGCGGTAGTGCCACCACAACGGCAGAATAGCAATGCCCGCCACGCCGTAACGCAGCGAAATCACGTCATACGCGGTAAGGGCGGATACGCCGCTCATGCGCGAGAAGATGACAAAACACGTCCAGATGGTGACGACGCCAAGGGCGTTGAGGTAGCCGCGGCGGAGATTTTCGGAGGGTGCGTGCATGGGTTATTTCCCCACCAACAACCCTTGCAGCTTGCGGTGAATGAGGCCGTTGGTAGCCATCACACTACCCTTACCATCGGTGATGACGGGGGTAGCGTCGATGGCGGTGATCAT